>OODQ01000002.1_pt1 | contig 333305 bp, 300 predicted proteins | sample 1671321 | NCBI WGS metagenome assembly OODQ01 (sample SAMN06348144, study PRJEB24527) | human gut metagenome | biome: human gut; feature: ankylosing spondylitis patient; material: feces | host: Homo sapiens | place: China | collected 2015-10
GCGGTCTGGTGCCCAAGATCGACCAGCTGGCCGAGAAAAAGCTGCAGCTGACCCTTTCGGTCTCCCTGCATGCCCCAAACAACGAGATCCGCAGCGGCATGATGCCGGTCAATGATGCCTACCCCGTGGAGGTGCTGATGCCCGCCGTCCGCCGCTATCAGGAGACCACGGGCCGCCGGGTCAGCTTTGAGTATTCGATGGTGCGTGGTGTCAATGATTCTGATGCCTGTGCCAGACAGCTGGCCGACCTCATCCGGGGCATGGGTGCTCATGTGAACCTCATTCCCATCAACCCGGTGGACGGAAGTCCCTACTCAGCTACCGATGCCGCCAATGTCCAGCGCTTCCAGAAAAAGCTGGAGAGCCTGGGGGTCAACGCCACGGTACGCCGCCGTCTTGGCAGCGAGATCAGCGCCGCCTGCGGCCAGCTGCGCCGGGACGAAATGAATGGTAAGGCGTAAATCGCAAGAGGAGAAGCCTATGAAACTAGCAGGAAAAACGGATGTGGGCCGCGTCCGGCAGGAAAATCAGGATGATTACCGTGCCGGGGAGCTGCCTGGCGGTGCTGTCTGGGCACTGGTGTGTGATGGCATGGGCGGTGCTAAAGGCGGCCGCGAGGCCTCACAGGGGGCCTGCAATGTCATCGAGCAGGTGTTTCAGGAGCAGTACGCCCAGTGCGGAGCAGGGCAGGAGGGAGCTTTTTTGAAAAAGGCCCTCATCAGCGCCAACCGCTATGTGTTCAACAAAGCCGCCCACGAGGAATCGCTGGCCGGTATGGGAACCACGGCGGTCTGCGCCCTGGTGCGGGGCGGGGAAGCCACCCTCTGCCACGCGGGCGATTCCCGCGCCTACCTCTGCCGGGGCGGTAAACTGACCCAGCTCACCCACGACCACTCCTATGTGCAGGAGCTGGTGGACTGCGGCACCATCACGGAGGAGGAGGCCGAGCACCATCCCCAGAAGAATATCATCACGAAGGCGCTGGGCGTGGATTACCGGCTGGAGCCGGAGGTCACTTCGGTGCAGCTGCAGGCAAAGGATCTGCTGCTGCTCTGCTCGGACGGCCTGACCAACATGGTGCCGGTGGAGCAGATGGAGCAGCTGCTGGCGCAGGGCCCGTTCTACGATCTGCCCGACAGGCTGGTGGATGCCGCCAACGAGAACGGCGGCTCCGACAACATCACCGCCCTGCTGCTGGCTGTGGAACCTACGGAGGTGCACCATGGATAACCTGATCGGCAAAACGCTGGACGGCCTGTACACGGTGCGGGAACTCATCGGCACCGGCGGCATGGCCAATGTCTACAAGGCCGTTGTGGGGCCGGGCGGCCCGGTGCCGGAGGGCACGGTCGTGGCCGTTAAGGTGCTGCGGCAGGAGCTCATGCACGACCCTGACCTTGTGCGCCGTTTCAAGAACGAGTCCAAGGCTATCTCGCTGCTCAACCACCCCAACATCGTCAAGGTGTATGATGTCTCGGTGAGCGACCATCTGCAGTATATCGTCATGGAATATGTGGACGGCATGACCCTGCGCGAGTATCTGAACGAGCGGGGCGGCAAGCTGACCAGCCGGGAGACCGTCCACTTTATCTCTCAGATCCTGAAAGCGCTGGATCATGCCCACCGCAACGGCGTGGTGCACCGGGACATCAAGCCCCAGAACATCATGCTGCTGGACAACGGCCAGCTGCGGATGATGGATTTTGGCATTGCCCGCATCTCCCGGGCCGAGAACCAGCTCTCGGGCGGCAAGGCCATGGGCAGCGTCCACTATATCAGCCCGGAGCAGGCCAAGGGCGATGAGACCGACTTCACCAGTGACCTCTATTCGGTGGGCGTGATGATGTACGAGATGCTCTCGGGTCATCTGCCCTTCGATGCCGATGACGTGGTGGAGGTGGCCATCAAGCAGATCTCGGATCAGCCCAGGAACCTGCGGGAGCTGGCACCCTGGGTGCCGGTGGGGCTGGTGGAGATCACGGAGCGTGCCATGGCAAAGCGGCCCGAAAACCGCTACAAGAGCGCCGCTGAGATGCTGGAAGCCCTCAACGCCTATGTGGAGAACCCGGCCATCGTGTTCAACTACACCTATCTCCCCGATGAAATTCCTGAAAAGGTGGTGGAACCCCCTATGCCCAGAAAAGAATCCCGTCCGGAGCGCGGCAGTGCTCCGGCAAAAGGCAGAAAAAAGAAAAAGCGCACCGTGTTCCTGCCGGTGCTGTTCGGCATCACCGTGGCCTTTGCACTGGCCTGCGCGGCCTTGTGCTGGATGATCCTGAATGATTCCAGCTCCCTGATGGGAGAAAAGGCCGATGTGGTGCTGGCAGATTACAGCGGCATGACCCAGGACGAGGTCAACGCTTCCCAGCAGGTGGCATCCGGCCAGATCGTCATCAACTGGGAGCAGGCCTACAGCAACGATTACGCCGCCGGTTACGTCTACCGGCAGTCCCCGGTGGCGGGCCGTACCGTCCGCGAGGGCCAGAGCGTGACCCTGACCGTCAGCCTGGGCATCCAGTATGTCACCGTGCCGGATGTCTCCAACTATGTGCAGGCAGATGGTGAGCAGCAGCTCAAGGATCTGGGGGTCTCTGTTCTGATCACCCAGGCGGTGGAACCCAGCGTGGCCGCAGGCTCCATCATCCGCACCGAACCTGCTGCGGGCAGTCAGGTGGCCGCAGGTTCCACGGTGGTGGTCTATGTCAGCCGCCCGCAGGTCAACACCACGGCCAAGGTACCTGCCCTGACCGGCCTCAAGAGTGTGGACGATGCCCGCTCCGTGCTGGTGCAGAACAAGCTGGGCCTTGGCAGCACCACCGAGCAGTACAGCGACCAGCCCGCAGGTACCATCATCGGCCAGAGCCCGGCAGCAGGATCTACCGTCAAGGTGAACAGCCGTGTCAGCATTACCGTGAGCGCAGGCCCCGAGCCGGTGCCTGAGACCCCGGCTGAACAGCCGGGCAGCTCCTCCAGCGATTGGTGGAGCGGCCTGATCGGGGGCAGCTCTTCCAGCAGCGGCGATTCTTCCAGCAGTGAGGGCACCGGCCTGGGCGACTGGTGGAGCGCGCTGCTGTCCTGAGGGAGGAACGGATGAAGGGATATATCGTAAAAGGAATTGGCGGATTTTACTACGTCAAGACCGAAGAGGGTGTGATCGAGTGCAAGCCCCGGGGCATCTTCCGCAAACAGAAGATCACCCCCGTGGCGGGCGATGAGGTGACGCTGGAGACCGAGAACGGCGCGGCAGTCATTGCCGGGATCGCACCCCGCAAAAACGTGTTTGTCCGGCCGCCTGTGGCCAATCTGGATGTGTTGTTCCTTGTGGCCAGCACCACCCAGCCCACCCCCAGCACACTGGTGCTGGACAAGCTCTCGGCCATCGCCGTGGACAAGGGCGTGCAGCCCGTCATCGTCTGCACCAAGGCTGACCTTGGTGAGGTGGAGTTCCTGCGCAGCGCCTATGAAAGATCCACTCTGCCCTTCATTGCCATCCGCTACGACAGCGGGGAAGGGCTGGACGAGGTCAGGCAGTGGATCAGCGGGCGGCTCTGCGCCTTCTGCGGCAACTCCGGTGTAGGCAAATCGACCCTGCTGAACACCCTGCTGCCTCAGGCCGAGCGGGAGACCAGTGCCATCAGCCAGAAGCTGGGGCGTGGCCGCCACACCACCCGCGAGGTGACCATCTTTGAGGCCTTTGGAGGCCGTATTGCGGATACCCCCGGCTTTGCCAGCCTGGAAGCCAACCGCGCCGGGTTCATCCCCAAGGAGAATCTGGAGCACGCCTTCCCGGAGTTCGGGCCCTACCTGGGGCAGTGTCAGTTTACGGGCTGCTCCCACCGCACGGAAAAGGGCTGTGCCATCCGTGCCGCTCTGGCCGAGGGAAAACTCTCCCAGACCCGGTACGACAGCTACTGTGCCATGTATGAGGAAGTCAAGGATGTCAAGGACTGGCAGAGGAGGGGAATGTGATGCGCTGCGTGATCCTCTCGGCCTGCCCGGTCTCGCCGGAGCTGAAGCGTCTGCTCCGCCCCGATGACTTCATCATCGCCTGTGATGCTGGCTACCGCAACTGCGCGCCGCTGGGCTGCAAGCCCAATATCATCCTGGGAGATTTCGATACCGCGCCCTGTCCGGTGCAGCAGAACGACGATATCATCGTCCTGCCTCACGTCAAGGACGACACCGACACCGAATATGCCGCCAAGCTTGCCAGTGAGAAGGGCTTTACCGAGGTGCTTCTTCTGGGCGCGCTGGGCGGCAGGCGGATCGAGCATACCCTCTCGAATCTTGCCACCGGCCTTGGGCTGGAAGAACGGGGGGTGCGGGCAACGCTTCAGGATGAGCGCAGCCGCGTCACCTTTGTCCGCTCCGGCGAGACCCGCGCCTACCCGAAGGAGGAGTTCTTCTATTTCTCCGCTTTCCCCATGGAGGGCAGGGCGGAGGGCGTGTGTGAGCACGGTTCCTACTATGAGCTCACCGATGATGTGCTGGTGGCCGGTTATCCGCTGGGGGTCAGCAATGAGTATGCCGAAGGCTCAGACTGCATCACCATCTCCACCCGCAAGGGGGCGCTGGTGGTCGTGGAAACGGTGCCGGATACACCGATCCTGACCGGGAACAAGGCTTGAGCCGCACACTTTGCCGTCCTGCCGCTTATATTGTGGTATCACACCACGAAAGGCGGGAGAGCGATGCAGGTGGTCGTTATCAAAAGCCCAAAGTGTCTGCGCGGCGTTCTGCGCAGGCTGTTCGGCATCAAAAAAGGATAAGAAAAATACCGGGGCAGGCGGCTGCTCCGGTATTTTTTGTGGCACATCATTCTTTTGTGGTATAGGTCAGATCCAGCACCGGGCCAAAGGGGTCAAAGATGAGGTTCTGGATGCCGGGTGCGATCAGCAGGCGCTTCTGCTGGGCAAACAGAGGGACCGCCACGGCATCGCTGAGCAGCTGGCGCTCACAATCGCCCAGCAGGCGGCAGCGGGAGCTTCCGGTGGCCTGGGTGCTGGCCTGCAGCTGGGTGGCATACAGGGAATCTGCATAGCCGGTCAGGCCGCCGCCCGCTGCGGTGAACTGGTTCAGCATGTTGTACACACTGCCGCCCTCGGCGCTGATGGGGGCCAAGGCGATGGTGTAGTCCCCTTCGGCCAGCCGTTTCGCAAAGGTCTCCTCGTCCACTTCCTCTACGGAGAAGAAGAGGGAAAACTCCTTTTGCCACACGCCATTGATCTCCTCGGCGGCGCTGGTCACGCCGGAACCGGCGGGCACCATCAGGCTGACCTTGTTGAAGTCGGAGGTGGTCAGCGTCTGCCGCGCCGTGAGGTAGAGCGCTCGGGCATCCATCGCGGCGGGAGTCACATCCCCGGCGGTATCCCGGTAGTTCATGCCGTCCACAGTCAGGCCGTCCGGTACCAGACCGTTGGCGGCGGCATAGAGCCCGCCGTCCGGCACCTCGGCTGCACCCCGCGCGGCGGAGGCCAGTGCCTGCCGCAGCTCGGTGGAAGCAAACACGCTGCTGCAGTTGAACAGCAGACTCCATGTGGTATCGGAGTAGGAGAGGGAAGTCAGGGTGGTGGGCGCGGCGGTGTCGTCCGGGGCGGCAGAGCACTTCTCGTTGGCAATCAGCTCTGCGGCGGACTGCCCGGCGCTGTTGGTGTTCTGCACCAGCCGCAGGCTGTCGATGAGGCTGTCCGAGGGGGCACGCCGCAGGAACAGGCCGCTGGCTGTCCAGTTGTAGATGTAAAAGCTGCCGCTGGAAAGGGTGGACGAGGCATTCAGACCGTAGGTGCCCCGGGTGGAATTGAAAAATTCCTCATCGCAGGGCATGGCACCGGGCAGGGTGAGCTTCTCGAGGAAGTTGTCGTCAGCACTGCTCAGGTGGAACACCAGCGTCAGCGGCCCGGAGGCCGTGACTCCCAGCGCACTCTCGGGCATCTGCCCGGCCAGCACGGCGGCGCTGTTTTCAAGGGCTGCAAACTCCACCGCGTAGGGGGAGTTGGTCTCCGCCCGGAACAAGCGCCGGAAAGCGAACACAAAATCCTCGGCGGTGATGGCGTAGTCGGTGGCGTTGCCCTTGGCGGCGGTGTAAGTCAGGCCGTCCTTGAGGTAGAAGGTGTAGGTGCGGCCATCGGAGGACTTCTCCCACCGTTCGCAGAGGGCAGGCTCATATTTGCCGCTGGGATCTTTGCGGACAAGGCCGCTGTACAGGTTCTCGCAGGCGATGACATCCGCAGAAGCCGAGGCCACCTGCGGGTCAAGGTTGGCCGGGATGCTGTCCACGAACCAGGTGAAGCTGTTGGAGCCCGAACCACAGCCGGTCAGGGCAAAAACAAACGCAATGGTCAGCACCACTGCGGAAAAGCGGATCAGGGAATGTTTCAAGAAAATGCGCTCCTTGTAAGATGATACAGTTAAAGTATAGCGGAAACGGTCGGAAAAGACAATCGACATTTTGTGAATTCAGATAGGATTTCGGTGCATCCGGGGCCAGAACAAGGTTTGGCGTTGCCAATTGGCTGGAAAAGGTGTAAAATGGAGCAGTGAATCAATTTCAGCCTGAATTTTCATAGAGGAGGTTCTTTCTTTATGCAGAAAGATCAGCAGAAGCTTGCAGAACTCATCCGGGGCAAAAAGGTGGCGTTCATCGGTGCCGGTGTCAGCCACAAGACCCTTATCAAGGAGTTTGTGGAGCTGGGGGCCCATGTGACCCTGTGCGACCAGAAAAAGAGCGTGGAGGAGTTTGGCGATTATGCCGCTACCATCCGGGAACTGGGCATTGACCTGAGCTTGGGCGAACACTATCTGGACGGCTTCAAGGGCCAGGATATCATCATGCGCACCCCCGGCTTTGTGGGCTACTTTGAAAAGCCCCTGCAGGATGCCATGGCGGCGGGCACCATGGTCACCAGCGAGGTCGAGCTCTTCTTCGATTTCTGCCCCTGCGAGATCGTGGCCGTGACCGGCTCTGACGGCAAGACCACCACCACCACCCTCATCTCCAAGTTCTACGAGGCCGCAGGCCGCAAGGTGCATCTGGGCGGCAACATCGGCGCGGCCCTGCTGCCCATGCTGCCCGAGGTGCGGCCGGAGGATGTGGCTGTGGTGGAGCTGTCCAGCTTCCAGCTCATCAGCATGCACCAGAGCCCGAAGATCGCGGTGGTGACCAACGTCACCCCCAACCACCTCGATCACCATAAGGATATGCAGGAGTACATCGACGCAAAACGCAACATCCTGCTCTACCAGAACCCGCCCTGCCGTGCCGTGCTGGGCTACGAGAACGAGATCAGCCGCTCCATGCAGAAGGACTGCAAGGGCAGGCAGGTTTGGTTCACCCGCCTGCACGATACCGACAACGGTGCCTTCCTGCGCAAAGAGGACAACATGCTCTGCATGGCCGAGGACGGCGTGGTAACGCCCTTCCTGGCCCAGAAGGACATCAAGCTGCGGGGCCTGCACAACATCGAGAATCTGCTGGCCGCTGCCGCCGCCGTCTGGGGAGAGGTGCCCGTAGAGGCCATCCAGAAGGTGGGCAGCACCTTTACCGGCGTGGAGCACCGCATTGAGCCAGTGCGCACGCTGGACGGCGTGCTCTACTACAACGATTCCATCGGCACCAGCCCCACCCGCACCATTGCGGGCCTGCGCAGCTTTGACCAGAAGGTCATCCTCATTGCGGGCGGCTACGATAAGCACATCCCCTATGAGCCGCTGGCCCCCGAGATCGTGGCCCACGTCAAGGATCTGGTGCTGATGGGTGCCACCGGCCCCCGCATTGAAAAGGCTCTGCGGGAAGACCCTGGCTTCAACGAGGACGCACTGCCCATCCAGCATGCGGACAATATGCAGCACGCCGTGGAGCTGGCCCGTGCCGCCGCAAAGCCCGGCGATATCATCATCCTGTCTCCCGCCAGCGCCTCCTTCGACCTCTACCCCAACTTTGAGGTGCGCGGCCGCGAGTTCAAGAACATCGTCAACGCACTGAAATGATCACGCAGGTCAGAACGCCCCGCCAGAGGCAGCGGTTCCGCAGCGCCTGCCGCGGAAAGCTCTGCCTTGGGGTCACGATGCCGCAGGCGCTGGAGCTTTTCGGCAAAAGCCAGCCGGGCCGGTTCTTCGCCGGGCCAACGCTGGCGCTGGATGTGGGCGGCAGTACCGCCTGGCTGGCGGGCCACGCCAACCCGGACGAACTGGCCAGCTTCCTGCATTTCTGCGGCTGTAAGGTGGTTGTCCTGGACGAAGCCGAGTGCCCGCCGCCCACCGGCTGGGCCCGGGCAAAGTCCCATTTTGTCTTTGGCCTGGCACCCGGAAAGCAGCTGCCGGAACCCGCTGTGGAAGAAACGCTCTGGGCCTCCCTGCATTTTGATCCGGAGCCCCCGGCGGGCCCCGTTGCACAGATGTTGTTTCCGGACCGCCCCACGCGGCGGGATGATTTTTACTCTGAGCTCTGCTCAAAGCGCGCCCGCGGCAGGGCTGTGGTCTGGGCTCTGGAGCAGGGAGGGGAGCTTGCCTGCACCGTGGGCGCTTACGCCATTGGAACGGAGCAGGCTTACATGGCCTGCGGCGAGACTGCGGAGCTATTGCGGGGGCGCGGCATCGGCGGGCGGCTCATCGTCCGGCTGGCCAACACCCTCTCAGCGCAGGGGCTGCAGCCCCTTTTCCTCTGCTCCCCGGAACGGGTGCACTTTTATACCCGCCTCGGCTTTGAAAAGCTGGGAGAGTATGCCCGGTACGAAGCCACAGTCTGACACGGTGGGAGTTTCTCTGAGGACCGTCCGCTGGGGTGGGACCCTGTTGCCGCAGGCAATAGGGCGGGCGATGGAATGGCCCGTTTCGTGTCCGAGGAGAAAGCTGCCGACGGGTCATCATAGCATAAACTTACAAAAAGATTAAGGAACCAAAATGTCAATGCTGAACCACTTTTTTGATTACAAACCCGAAGTCCTGGCGCTGGACGAAAAGGCCATGGAGCTCTGCCAGCCCTATTTCCGTCACATGGAGGAGATCCGGGACTACAACCAGCTGAAAATGCTCAAGGCCTTTGCCGATACCCAGATGTCCTCCACCGATATGCTGGGCACCACCGGCTACGGCCTGTGGGATACCGGCCGCGCCAAGCTCGAGCAGATCTTTGCCCAGGTGATGGGCGCGGAGGATGCCCTTGTGCGCAGCCAGTTCCAGAGCGGCACCCATACGCTGGCGGTGGCCCTGTTCGGCCTGCTGCGGGCAGGGGATACCCTGCTGGCAGCTACCGGCCGCCCCTACGATACGCTGGAGGGCGTGATCGGTCTGGACGGCAAGGGCAAGGGCACCGGCACCCTGATGGACTACGGCATCCGGTACGACGAAGCCCCCCTCAAGGCCGACTTCACCCCGGATTACGCGCTGATCGCTCAAAAGGCCCCGGGGGCAAAGGTCTGCCATATCCAGCGCAGCCGCGGCTACCTGCAGCGCAATGCCTTTGATCTGGATACCATTCAGAAGATCGCCGACACGGCCCGTGCCGCCAACCCCGGGATCATCATCTTTGTGGACAACTGCTATGGTGAGTTCACCCAGATGAAGGAGCCCTGCCAGGCCGGTGCTGACCTTGTGGTGGGCAGCCTCATCAAGAACCCGGGCGGCGGCATCGCCCCCACCGGCGGCTATATCGCAGGCCGGAAGGATCTGGTGGAGCTGTGCGCCTACCGCCTGAACGCCCCCGGTCTGGGCAAGGAGCTGGGCTGTACACTGGAAACGCCCCGTGATATGTACCTTGGCTTCTACTATGCCCCCGGCGTGGTGTGTGAGGCCATCAAGACCGCCATCTATGCCCAGTGCTTGCTGGAGCTGGTGGGCAAAAAGCCCATCCCGCGCTACTGCGAAGACCACAACGATATCGTGACCTGCTTCGATGCCGATACCGCCGATGCCCTCATCGGCTTCTGCCGCGGCATTCAGGCCGCCAGCCCCGTGGACAGCTATGCTGCACCGGAACCCTCTCCGGAGCCGGGCTATACCGATGAGGTCATCATGGCAAGCGGAAGCTTTACCCAGGGCAGTACCATCGAGCTCTCCTGCGACGGCCCCCTGCGTGAGCCTTACACCTGCTACCTGCAGGGCGGCCTGAACTTTGCCGCAAGCCGTGCCGGTGTCCTGCTGGCCGTGCAGAATGCTTATTTCAAGGATTGATCTTTTCAGAAAGAAAGCGTGAATCAAATGAATCGTGTTACTCCCATTGATGCCCGGATGCTGGAACGCTTTGAGCAGGGCTATGCTGCCCGCCCGGAGCTGAATGTGATGTCCAATGCAGTTTCCCGCACGGCTCTGCCGGACGCGGCCTTTGTGCCCGCCGCCGCTGCCAAGCTGCGGATGGACTTCTCTGTGCTGGTCAAGACAAATAACATCACCAACCAGAAGCAGAGCGGCCGCTGCTGGATGTTCTCCACCCTGAACGTCCTGCGCCAGCGGGTGATCGCCAAGTGCGATCTGGAGGATTTCTCCTTCTCTCCCACCTATCTGGCGTTCTACGATAAGCTGGAAAAGGCAAATCTCTTCCTTGAGAACATCCTCCACTTTGCGGATCAGGACCTGACCGACCGTGAGACCTACACCCTGCTGGGCAACCCGCTGCCCGACGGCGGCCAGTGGGATATGGCCATCAGCCTGATCAAAAAGTACGGCGTGGTGCCCTCCTGGGTCATGCCGGAGACAGTCCACTCCACCGGCACGGCCAAGTATCTGCCCATCCTGAACCGCAAGCTGCGGGAGGATGCGCTGGAACTGCGGGCCATGGCAAAAGAGGGAAAGGACACGGCCGCCCGCCGCGAGGAGATGCTGGCGGAGATCTACAACGCCCTGTGCATCCTCTACGGCCAGCCCCCCAGGAGCTTTGACTTTGAGTATACCGACAAGGATGAGCACTACCACTGCGAACGGAACCTGACCCCGCACACCTTCCTGGAGAAGTATGTGGGCAATGATCTGGATGATTACGTTGTCATCATCTCCTCGCCCATCCATGCGCTGAACCGCACCTACTGCCAGCCCTTTATGGGGGACGTGGTGGAGGAAAATATGTTCTGGCTCAACCTCTCGCAGGAGGAGCTGGAGGATCTGACCATCCGTCAGCTGCAGGCAGGGGAGGGGGTCATGTTCAGCTGCGACTGCCACCCCGACGGCGACCGCGCCAACGGCTATTGGGACCCCGACTGCTTCCAGTACGGCGAGGTGCTGGGCGGCCTGACCTTTGGCATGACCAAGGCCGAGCGGCTGCTCACCCGTGAAAGCACCATGAACCATTGCATGATGTTCTGCGGTGTCAATCTGGACGAGAACGGCAAGGCTGACCGCTGGAAGATCGAGAATAGCTGGGGCGATGCCTCCGGCCAGAAGGGCTATTACATCGGCAGCGAGAAGTGGTTCAAGGCCAATGTCTACCAGATCACCGTCCGCAAGAGCCTGCTGAGCGATGCCCAGCGTGCCCTGCTGGATCAGGAGCCCCTGCCCATGAAGCTGTGGGACCCGCTGGCTTAAATTCAATAAGATGCTATAAAGAAATCCCCTCGTCATAGGCGGGGGGATTTCTCTGTTAAGCGGATAATAGGGGGAGCTTTAACGTGAAGCAGCTGCCTTTGCCTACTTCACTTTCCAATAGGATTTCTCCGTGGTGCAGGTGGGCAAGCTCCTGCGCAATGGTCAGTCCCAGACCGGTGGAGTCGTGCTTGGAAGAGGTGGTGGTGTGGAAATACCGGTCAAATACGGCGGTCTGATCCTCCGGCGCAATGCCGCAGCCCGTGTCCCGGACGCTCACCAGAGCAGCACCGGCCTCCACCCGGCTGTTGACGGTGATGCTCCCTCCTGCAGGGGTGTAGTGAATGGCATTTGTCAACAGGTTCTGCAGGATCTGCTGCAGCCGAATCTGGTCGCCCCACACCGGCAGCTCCGGAGCCGGGGGAGCCTGAAGCACCACGCCCTTCTTCTCAGCCTCCTCCCGGCAGCTGTCACAGACCGCAGCGATGACCTCCCCCAGAGATACCCGGTCCTCGTTGAGCATCACCTGTTTCTGCTCCAGCTTTGCAGCCAGAAACAGATCCTCCGTCAGGCGGCGGAGAAAGGCCGTCCGCTGCTGTAAGGCGGGCAGCAGGGCCGGCAGGGCCTCCGGAGCAGCCTCCAGCGTATCCAGTCCACTGCTGACCGCAAACAGGGGGCTTCGCAGGTCGTGGAAAATGTTCAGCATCATGCTTTTCCGGGCCTCGGTCTCCTCCGTCAGGGCCTTTGTCCGCTGAATGACCCGGGCATCCAGCTCCCGGGCCAGCTGTTCCGCCCGGTCAAATTGCAGGGCATACCGGCGGCAGACGTAGGCCATGCAGCCCAGAGTAAAAGGAGCATCGTAGATCCGGGCACACCGGAACAGGTAGAAAAACACGCTCTCCTGAAAAAACGGCACGTGCATGCCCGGCAGGACCACCCATACCCGGAAGCCAATGGTGATGGCACAGGGAAACAGCATCAGCAGGGCAGCGTCGGAACCCCGGGCATACATTGCCATCAGTATGCCCAGACAGTAGCCCATGCCCAAAAGCAGCCCTACTGCCCGTACACGGCTGAAGGGAATCAGCGTCAGAACAAGATACCCCAGCGTCAGAAGCAGGGAATGGAGCCGCTGCCCGTGAGACACCGGCACAGCCCCTGTCAGGGCGGCGCACAGCAGAATACCTGCCAGAACCGTGACGGTAAAGAATCCCCGGCGGAAAAAGACGCTCCAGCCGGAACTGCCCACCGGAGCCAGAATGATCACCAGAGCCCAGAGGGTCAGCACCGTCAGATACAGCAGAAAATACCCCAGTTCCTTCTGAGGCTTGTATCGGTACAGGGCCAGCACCACCGCTCCCAGAGTGCAGAATACCGCAATGGCCATCCATTGCAGCACCGTGCGGAAGGTCAGGGCAGCCACTCCCTTTTCAGGGAACAGGGCAGCCCATGCCATCAATTGGGCTTCGGGGTCCATGCCGGGGACTCCAAAATCCGCCAGCGCCGGCAGTCGCTGGTTGAACCAGATCCCTGCCAACCCAATGGTCAGTGCCAGTGCCCCGGCAGCAGCCGGAAGCAGAAACCGCTTTTTTATCATAAAAAGACCCCCTGCAAAACTTTGGAGAACCGGTTGAGAACAGCCCGGAAATACGGTATACTAGATAAAGATATTATAGCAAATTCACGCCGAAAAGGGGAGAGCAAACAGGATGATCCGCATTCTTCTGGTGGAAGATGATCCGGTGATCCGGGACACTACCAGCTATTTCTTGAACTGTCAGCAGAATTTTGAGGTGGTCTGCGCTGACACCGGCGGCGAAGCGCTGAGCCACGCCCGGGAAAAGTTCGATGTGATCCTGATGGATATCCTTCTGCCGGATACCAACGGCATGGATCTGTGCCAGCGCCTGCGCAGCTGGTATCACTGCCCCATTATTTTCACTTCCTGTCTGGACGATACAGACACAGTGGTACGGGCGCTGGAATTGGGCGGCGATGATTTCCTGACCAAGCCCTACAACCACAAAGTTCTGCTGGCCCGCATCATGGCAAACATCCGCCGTGTCCAGATGGATGCCGCAGAGCCCAGCGTCAGCGGCTACCACTGTGCGGCCTTTACGCTGGATCCCAACAGCCATTGCGTGGAAAAGGATGGCCGGAGCATCCATCTGGCCGACATGGAGTACCGCATCCTGACCCTCTTCATCCGGCATCCCAACACTTTCTTTACCGCAAACGAGCTTTACCGGAAGATCTGGGGGAAGGAGAGCCTGGGGGATGTCCGCACTGTGCAGGTGCACATCCATAACCTCCGCAGTAAGATCGAGCCCGACCCTGCAAAGCCCATCTACCTCAAAAATGTCTGGGGCAAAGGTTATATTTTCCGCCCGGAAGGGGAGACGGAAGCCTGAAATGGTTTTGCTGTCTTAAATATCGTTAATCCTCAAAGCACCCACTTCTTAAGGAAACTTAAGCCGTGGGCGCTTTTTTCTGCTCTGATTTGACCGTTATTTATCAAACAAAGTGGGAAACGGGATTTTTCCAGTGAAGAAACGGTAAAGATGCTTAAGAATTCTTAAAAGACAACAGGCAGACTTTGTGTTAATTTATTATCGAACGAAGTCTGCGCCGTATTGTGGCGGTGCGTTTCGGATAAGAGGAAAATCGAAGAATAAGAACAGAAAAAGAGAAGAAAGGATCATCCAAGCATGAACAAGATCTCGCGTAAAGGCTTTCTGAAGATTGCCGCTGCCGCTGCCATGTCCGGTGTCACCGCCGGTGCACTGGCTGCCTGCAACGCTGCAAGCTCCTCCACCGCCGCTTCCTCCGGTGCAGCGGGCAGCTACACCCCCGGTACCTATACCGGCACTGCCGAGGGCATTTCCTCTACCGTCAAGGTCACCATGACCTTCTCTGACAGTGCTGTGACCGACGTTGTGGTCGATACCTCCGGCGAGACCGCTTCCTACGGCGCTGCTGCTGCCGAGGAGCTGAAGAACCAGCTGCTGAACGCCGGCTCTGACGAGATCGACGGCGTGTCCGGCTCCACCATCACCTCCGATGCCGTGAAGAAGGCCGCCAAGAGCTGCTTTGCACAGGCAAAGGGAGAGGCAACTGTAACTTCCGTTCAGCTGCCCACCGGTGACGAGACCGATTGGCTGGGCAAGGAGCCTGACATCGACGAGGCTGCCATCACCGAGACCGTGGACACCGATATCCTCATCGTGGGTGCCGGCAACGGCGGTATGTTCGCTGCTGCTTATGCCGCTGCCAAGGGTCTGAACTTCCGTGTCATCGAGCAGAACGGCAATGTGCAGGATACCCGTCACTGGGTGGGTGCCGTGGACGGCTTTGGCGCTCAGGAACAGGGCATCAAGATGGATCGTGCCAAGCTGCTGAGCGAGGTCTCCCGTTACGCCTCCGGCAAGTGTGATCAGCGCGTGGTCAAGACCTGGATCAACGAGTCTGCCGAGATGATCGAATTTGTCCGCTCCATCATGGAGGACAAGTACGGCGTGAAGATGATCTACACCTACGGTGACGAGGCCAAATGGCCTGCAGAAAACGCCGAGCACAACACCGATTATATGTACCCCGAGATCGAGTATACCTATGATCGCTCCAGTGGTGCCGCCCGGAACGAGCTGCTGCTTCAGTACATTCAGGAGCTGGGCTACGATGTGGACTTCAAGACCAGTCTGGCCAAGCTGGAAAAGAACAGCGATGGCCGCATTACCGGCATCATCGCCCAGAGCACCGAGGATGACCACTTCATCCGCTACAACGCCAACAAGGGCGTGCTGCTGGCCTGCGGCGGCTTCCCCGGCAACCCCTACATGATGGAGCAGCTGGATCCCCTGGGCACTTCCGTCACCACTGCATGCTCCTACTCTCCCTCCGATAAGGGCTACGGCATCCGGGCTGCAATGTGGGCAGGTGCCAATCTGGACAAGGAGGCCGCTCCCATGCTGTTTGACCGCGGCATCGTGGCCCCCGGCGTGGATGGCGGCTATGTGGACAGCGACACTGCCTTTGGCGGCAAGGCTTTCCCTGGTACCATCCGTCAGTACAACCCCGGCACCCAGCCCTTCCTGAAGGTGAACCGCAACGGCGAGCGCTTTGCCAACGAGAGCAGCCCCTACAATGACATCGTCTACGCCGCTGCTCACCAGCCGGGCCGTGTCTACGCTCAGATCTGCGATGCCAACATTCTGGAGGACGCAAAGCGTTTCCACACCATCGGCTGCTCTGCCCAGACCCGTAACGGCGGTGAGAAGTACATTCAGGGTAAGATGGACGAGGCGATCGAGGCCGGTGCATTGTTCAAGTGCGATACGCTGGACGAGCTGGCTGACAAGATGGGCTTTACCGGTGCTGCCAAGGACACCTTCCTTGCCACCGTGGAGCGCTACAACGAGCTCTACGACAAGCAGAACGACGAGGACTTCGGCAAGCCCGCTTACCGCCTCAGCGCCATCCGCACCGCGCCCTTCTACGGCTGCTGGCTGGGTGCCTCTCTGCTGACCACTGAGCAGGGCATTGCCATCAACGAAAAGGGTCAGGCTCTGGACAACGATAACAAGCCCATGCCCGGCCTGTATATCACCGGCGATATGTCCGGCAGCTTCTTTGCCAACAACTATCCCTGCCTGATGGCTGGTGTTGCCATGGGCCGCACCCTGACCTTCGCCATGAAGAGCATCAAGCAGATGGCCGGTCTGGAATGATGCCGCTCCTCGGAAAATGAACTGAAAAACGCATAAAAATGCAGCGCCGCTGAAGCCCTGAAAAAGCTTCGGCGGCGCTGTTTTACGTTTCCCTCTATACACAAAAATGTCAGGCAGACCTCAGCACACGGCGCGGCGGGGCGCGGCCAGAGGCTCGATCACCGGCGGGTGCATCCCTTCCCGGTAGTCCAGATCCCCCTGATCCATGCCGCGGAGCAGTACCTCGGCGGTGGCAATGTTGGTGGCAATGGGTACGCTGTGCATATCGCACAGGCGGAGCAGATTCTGCTCGTTGGAGCTGCCGCTGTCGGCCCGGAGCGGGTCGCGGAAGAACAGCACCAGATCCACTTCATCGCAGGCAACACGGGCGGTGATCTGCTGGATGCCGCCCAGCTTTCCGGAGAGATAACAGTGAACTGGCAAGCCGGTAGCCTGGTTCAACATCCGGCCGGTGGTACCGGTGGCGATGACAGTGTTCCGGGACAGGATACCACTGTAGGCGGTGCAGAACTGAAGTGCAAGTTCTTTGCGGGAATCATGTGCAAGGATGGCAATTGTCATAATTCGCTCTCTCCTTTGTACTAGTGTCGTCATGCGGACATCTGTTTGAAATAGAATGCAGTTGTGGGAAGAACAGTTCCGGGCGCACTTGAGAACGCTCTGCAGAATTTGTTCCCACACTTTCCAATATAGTTTTACCGCGTCGAAATATGGGTTGTCAAGGGGAAAATGAGAATTTTTGCCCTAATTTCGGCTAAAAGTACGACTTTATTTTTGTACAGAATGGAGAAATGAAAAATACATCGTGATACGAACAGAAAAATAATTTTCAAAATTTTGGGATGGAAGTGTTTCCGTAACAAAAACAGTCCATCCCTGCAAAACAAAAATACAGGCCGCTGTCCTTCCACAGCGGCCTGTAAGAGAAAAACGGAAAATTGCTTTCACATTTGAACGGTTCAGCGGATCTGGCCGCTGCCGTGGATGATGTACTTGTAGCTGCACAGCTCTTCCAGCCCCATAGGGCCCCGGGCGTGGAGCTTCTGGGTGGAAATGCCCATCTCGCATCCCAGTCCGAATTCCCCGCCATCGGTGAAGCGGGTGGAGCAGTTGACATAGACCGCCGCGCTGTCCACCGCCGCCGTAAAGAGGGCAGCATGGGCCTCGTTCCGGGTCAGGATGGCTTCGCTGTGGCCGGTGGAGTGCGCGGCGATGTGGCCGACGGCCTCCTCCACGTTATCCACAATCTTGATGGCCAGAATGTAGTCCAGAAACTCGGTGTCAAAATCCGCAGGGCCTGCAGGGGTGCCGGGGATGATGGCGGCGGCACGCGGGTCCAGCCGCAGCTCCACCGGGTGCAGCCCCTTTGCAGCGCGGTCAGGGCCCAGCCGCCGGGCCAGCTTGGGCAGGAACTCTGCCGCAATGTCACGGTGCACCAGGCACACCTCCTCCGCGTTGCAGACGCTGGGGCGGCTGGCCTTGGCGTTTTCGATGATGTCCAGCGCCTGATCCTGCTCGGCAGAAGCATCCACGAAGATGTGGCAGATGCCGGTACCGGTCTGGATGCAGGGGACTTTTGCATTTTCCACACAGGCGCGGATGAGTCCGGCCCCGCCGCGCGGGATGAGCAGATCCACATAGCCCACCGCCGTCATCAGGGCGTTGGCCGAGGCGTGGGTGGTGTCCTCGATCAGGCAGACCGCTGTTTCGGGCAGGCCGTTTGTCCGCAGACCCTCCCGCAGAGCCGCTACAATGGCGTTGGCACTGCGCCATGCCTCCCTGCCGCACCGCAGGATGCAGGCATTGCCGCTCTTGATGGCAAGGGCGGCGGCATCGCTGGTCACGTTGGGGCGGCTCTCGTAGATGATGGCGATCACGCCCATGGGCACGGCGGTCTTTTCAATGACCAGCCCGTTGGGGCGCTCCACCCGGCGCAGGACTCTGCCCACCGGGTCGGGCAGGTCAGCCACTTCCCGGATGCCCTTTGCCATGGCGTTGATGCGCTCCGGTGTCAGGGCCAGCCGGTCCAGCATGACCTCCGAGATGTGCCCCCTGGCTGCTTCCAGGTCGGCGGCATTGGCCTCCAGAATGGCCTGCTGGCGGGCAGGGGAGCAGAGCGCCTCCGCCATGCCCAGCAGGGCGGCGCGGCGCACCTCGCCCGAAGAAAGGCCCAGCGCGCTTCTGGCTGCGCGGGCGGCTTCCAGGATCTCCTGTGTCGTCATGGATCAGCCCTCCTTTCTGCCCGCAAAGCGGGTGCCTGCGGGTCTGCCGTCTGCAATGTCGTAGAGCAGCTCCGGGTGGGAACCGTTGGCGATCACCATGTCCGCGCCCTCTGCCGTTACCATCTGGGCGGCACGGAGCTTGGTGGACATGCCGCCGGTGCCCAATGCGGAGCCTGCCCCATCTGCCAGCGCCAGCACATCAGGGGTGATGCGCTCTACCACCGGGATGAGCTTTGCGTCCGGGTGGGTGTGGGGGTTGGCGGTGTACAAGCCGTCGATGTCGCTCAACAGCACCAGCAGGTCGGCATGGATGCAGCAGGTGACGATGGCGGCCAGCGTGTCATTGTCGCCGATGGAGGTGATCTCGTCGGTGGCAACGGTGTCGTTCTCGTTGATGATGGGCAGCGCCCCCAGCTCCAGCAGACGGGTCAGGGTGTTCTGGAAATTCAGCCGCCGTCCCTCGTGCTCCACATCCACGCCGGTGAGCAGGATCTGCGCCACGTTGTGGTTGTAGGCGGTGAACAGGCGGTCGTAGGTGTACATCAGCTCGCATTGGCCCACAGCGGCGCAGGCCTGCTTGGTGGCCATATCACCGGGGCGGGAGGGCAGGGACAGCTTGCCCACTCCCATGCCGATGGCACCGGACGAGACGAGGATGACCTCGTGCCCTGCGTTCTTCAGGTCGCTCAGTACCTTGACCAGATCCTCTGTGTGGCGGATGTTCAGCCGCCCGGTGGAGTGTGCCAGCGTGGAGGTGCCCACTTTGACGACGATGCGCATAAACTTAACCCTTTCCCATTTCCTTTGTCTTGTCGTAGGCGGCGATCACCGCATCGGTCACCGCGCCGCGGAAGCCGTGCTCTTCCAGCACGCGCACGCCCTGAATGGTGCTGCCGCCGGGGCTGCACACCGCATCCTTGAGCTCACCGGGGTGTTTTCCGCTTTCCAGCACCAGCTTGGCGCTGCCCAATACCATCTGGGCCGCGTATTCCTGCGCCTTGACCCGGGGCAGGCCGCAGGCCACGCCGCCGTCGGCCAGCGCTTCAATGAACTGGTACACCCAGGCCGGGCCGCAGCCGGAAACGCTGCTTGCCGCGTCGATCAGGGCCTCGGGCACAGCGTCCAGCCGCCCGGCGGGTGCCATCAGCTTCAGAAACTCCTGCTCCTCCTCCGCTGTCACATTGGCGGAGCAATATTGGATCATACCTGCCCCCACCGAAGCCGGGGTGTTGGGCATGATGCGGATCACGGGGTAATCTTCCCCCGCCATCTCCTGGATGCGCGCGATGGAAAGCCCTGCCGCCATGCTGCAAAGGATGAAGCGGGTCGGCCGTTCGTTCAGGGTGAACTTAAGCGGAGCCAGCAGAGCCTCCATCATCTGGGGCTTGACCGCCAGAAAGATCAGGTCGGAGCGGCCCGCCACCTCGGCGTTCGTGGTGGTGTTGCAGCCCAGCTCTGCGGCCAGCGCCTCTGCCTTGGCGGCAGTGCGGTTGGCAAGATAGACGTTCTGTGGGTCGGCAGCCTTGCAGACGGCCCGCGCAATGGCACCGCCCATGTTCCCACAGCCTAAAAATCCGATGGTCTTGATCATACTTACTTTCCCTTCCTTTCTCACTCAGAAAGAAATAAATGGAACGCACATTCGTTCCACTCCATCCATTGTAAGCATCCGGAACCAGAAAATCAAGAGGGAACCTCCCGGAAACCCGGCAAAAAGGCGGAGGGACGGCTGCAAAATGGAGAAGAACGTGAAAAAAATATCAAAATGAGAGATTTTGAACTTGCAAAACGGGGGGCATTTGCGTTATAGTATAAAGGAAGTATTCTTACTTCTCTGGCCCCATAGGGCGGCTACCACGGTCAGCGGCACAGTGTGTGCCGCTGGGAAAGGATGGATCTCGTGTCGCAAACTACAAAAAGGGCGCTGGAGGCATCGCTGAAAAAGCTGCTGCTTCAAAAGCCGCTGAATAAGATCACCATTAACGATATCACCGAGGACTGCGGCGTGAACCGCATGACCTTCTACTACCACTTCAAGGACATCTATGACCTCGTGGACTGGATCATGGTCGAGGATGCCGCCAAGGCGCTGGAGGGCAGACAGAGCTTTGAGAACTGGACAGATGCCTTTCTGGACATCCTGCGTCAGGTGCAGGACAACAAGGTGCTGGTGATGAACGTCTACCGCTCTGTGAGCCGTGAGCAGGTGGAGCAGTACTTATATAAACTGCTGGACCCCATGCTGCGGGACTTTGTGGATCGCAGTGCGCAGGGCTTTACCGTGCAGGATGCCGACAAACAGTTCGTCGTGGATTTTTACAAATACGCATTGGTTGGCATGGCACTGGAATGGATCCGCAGGGACATGAAGGAGGACCCCGTCCGGATGACCGAGCGGCTGAATGTTCTGCTCCGCGGCGATCTTGAGCGGGCGCTCCGCCGCTTCCGCACCGACCGCAGCCCCGCAGATCTTGACGACTGACAATGTTTTATCAATCCGGGCACCGTGATGGGTTTTCCATCACGGTGCTTTTTCTGTTTATGGCTTTCCGTTTGACAAAATGTTACAGTATGGTCAGCGCAAAATGAAAGGTGAAAACCTGGAAACCACAGCAAACGGAGGGAATAAAATGTATTATTCCAGCGGGAACTATGAGGCCTTTGCGCGCCCGAAAAAGCCTGCAGGAGTGGATCGGAAATCGGCCTATCTCGTGGGCACCGGTCTGGCGGCGCTGACAGCTGCCTGCTACCTGGTCCGTGACGGTCAGATGAAAGGGGAACATATCCATCTCTTTGAAAAGGGAGCCATCCCCGGCGGTGCCTGTGATGGCTGCCAGTACCCCGGCATCGGTTATGTGATGCGGGGCGGCCGGGAGATGGATGACCATTTTGAAGTCATGTGGGATCTGTTCCGCTCCATCCCGTCGCTTGAGACCGAGGGCGCAAGCGTGCTGGATGAGTACTACTGGCTGAACAAGGCAGACCCCAACTACTCGCTCTGCCGCGCCACGGAAAACCGGGGGCAGAACGCCCACACCGATGGGAAGTTCGGTCTTTCGGATCAGGGCTGCATGGAACTCATCCAGCTCTTTTTTACCCCGGATGAGCAGCTCTATGATAAGCGCATCACCGATGTCTTTGACGCGGAGGTGTTCTCTTCCAACTTCTGGCTTTACTGGCGCACCATATTCGCCTTTGAGAACTGGCACAGCGCGCTGGAAATGAAGCTCTATCTGAAGCGCTACATCCACCATGTGGGCGGTCTGCCTGATCTGCGGGCACTGCGCTTCACCCGGTACAACCAGTACGAGAGCATGATCCTGCCCATGATCCGCTATCTGGAGGGGCACGGCGTGCGCTTCCACTACAACACCAAGGTCACCAACATTGAGTTTGAGCTGACCGGGGGCAAAAAGCAGGCCAGGACCATCTGCCTGCTGGTGGACGATGAAGCGGAACGGGTGGACCTGACCGAGAATGATCTGGTGTTCATCACCAACGGCGGCTGCGTGGAAAGCACTTCCATCGGCTCCCAGGATCAGCCTGCAGTGTTCAACCCCACCCTCCGGCCCGGCAACGGCTGGGATCTGTGGAAGAAGATCGCCGCGCAGGATGAGGCCTTTGGCCGCCCGGAGAAGTTCTGCTCCGATCCGGAACAGACCAACTGGATGAGCGCCACGGTCACCACGCTGGACGAACGCATCGTGCCCTACATCCAGAACATCTGCCAGCGTGACCCGTTCAGCGGCAGGACTGTCACGGGCGGCATCGTCACGGCGCGGGATTCCGGCTGGCTGCTCAGCTGGACGTTCAACCGTCAGCCCCAGTTCCGGGATCAGCCCAAGGGCCAGCTCGTGGGCTGGATCTACGGCCTGTTCAGCAACACGCCCGGCGACTACATCAAGAAGCCCATGCGGGATTGCACCGGCAAGGAGATCTGCATGGAGTGGCTGTATCATCTGGGAGTCCCCGAAAACCAGATCGAGGACCTGGCAGAGCACAGTGCCAATACCGTGCCTGTGATGATGCCCTATATCACAGCCTTCTTCATGCCCCGTGCTGCAGGCGATCGCCCGGCGGTGGTGCCGGAGGGCGCAGTGAACTTTGCCTTCATCGGCCAGTTTGCCGAGACGAAGCGGGATACCATCTTCACCACCGAGTATTCCATGCGCACCGGCATGGAAGCCGTGTACACCCTGCTGGATATCGACCGGGGCGTGCCGGAGGTCTGGGGCAGCACCTACGATGTCCGCGATCTGCTGAACGCCGCTGTTCAGCTGCGGGATGGCAAACCCCTGAGTGATCTGAAAATGAACTGGATCAAAAAATTCGCACTGGGCAAAGCGGTAGAAAAGGTACAGGACACCGACCTGGGCCGTCTGCTGCTGGAGTATAAGATCATCTGAGCGCCGGGAATTCAGCCCGGCAGGCAGGGAAGAGAGCCCTGTAAAATTCTATTGAATCTGGAGGAAATAAAAATGAATACCGCATTTGATTCTCTGACGCACAAAATGCAGCGTGCTGCACTGGGCAAGACTGTGGATCTCGTGCTTTCTCATGCCGAGAAGGATCCCGCCAAGACGGTTGGACAGATCGTGGATCTTTCAAAGCAGTTCTACGGCGATTCCTTCAGCGAGGAGACCTACGCACATGCCAGGCAGACCCTGACCGACCCCAACAGCAAGTGGTCGAAGCTCATCAACTGTGTGTTGAACCAGCTGGACCCCAACGTGGCCCGCACCACGGCCCTGAACCTGGGCTATGAGGCCTTCTTCCGCGGCACCAAGACCATCCGCGAGAATCGTGTCAAATATCAGTGCAACATTCCCTGGCTGATCCTGTTTGACCCCACCTCTGCCTGCAATATGCACTGCGTGGGCTGCTGGGCCGGTGAGTACGGCCACAAGAACAACCTGAGCTTTGACGATATGGATAAGATCGTCACCGAGGGCAAGGAACTGGGCGTTTATCTGTACATGCTCACCGGCGGTGAGCCGCTGGTGCGCAAGGCTGATATCCTCAAGCTGGCCGAGAAGCACAACGATGTGCAGTTTGCCATCTATACCAACTCCACCCTGATCGATGAACCTTTCTGCAAGGAAGTGGTTCGTCTGGGCAACATCGCCTTCATGCTGTCCATTGAGGGCACCCCGGAGACCAACGATGCCCGCCGCGGCGAGGGCCACTATGCTGCCGTTATGCGCGCGATGGATCTGCTCAAGGAGCACGGCATCCTGTTCGGCACCTCCATCTGCTACACCCGCGACAACATCGAAGCCGTTACCAGCGATGAGTTCATGCGTTTCCTCTGCGATAAGGGTGCACACTTCGGCTTCTACTTCCACTACATGCCCGTGGGCAACGAGGCAGCGCCTGAACTGATGCCCTCTCCCGAGCAGCGCAAGTACATGATCCAGCGCATCCGCTATCTGCGCAGTGAAGCCTGCGATATCCCGTTCTACCCCATGGACTTCCAGAACGATGGCGAGTTTGTGGGCGGCTGCATTGCCGGCGGCCGCAACTACTTCCACATCAACTCGTCCGGTGACGCAGAGCCCTGCGTGTTCATCCACTACTCCAATGCCAACATCCACGACAGCAGCATTCTGGAGATCCTGCAGAGTCCGCTGTTCATGGCATACCACAACGGCCAGCCCTTCAACAAGAACCATCTGCGTCCCTGCCCCATGCTGGAAAACCCCGAGCTGCTGCGCAAGATGGTTCACGAGACCGGCGCTCACAGCACCGACCTGCAGAGCCCGGAAAGCGTCGATCATCTGTGCGAGAAGTGCAAGGCTTACGCCGCCAACTGGCAGCCCACCGCCGATGAGATCTGGTCTCACCACAAGATCCGCGAGAGCCGGTACGAAAACTATAAGGACTGGAAGCCCAATCAGCAGTAATTGCAGGTATTCCCCCTGAGATCTCCCTTTTTGGTTTATCTGCCCTGAAAGCCGAAGCTCCCCCTTCCCCAAGCGCCGAGACAGCGCCGGGAAGGGGGAGCTTTGCGTTTCTCGGCTGCTCTGAGAAAATCATGCGGTAGGAATACAAAAACCGGCCCCGCCTCCCATGCAGGAGACAGAGCCGGTTTTGCGATTCTATTGTGTTTGGGATCACTCGTCGTCGGGGTCACCGAAGGCATCGTGGTAGAGGTTTACCATGCCGGATTCGTCGTTGCGATTCAGGCCGTGGAACACCAGCTTTTTGATGACATCATAGATGACCGCGAAGAGCGGCACACCGATGATCATGCCCACAAAGCCCCACAGGCCGCCAAACAGCAGGATGGCGAACAGCACCCAGAAGCTGGAAAGGCCGGTGGTGTTGCCCAGGATCTTGGGTCCGATGATGTTGCCGTCCACCTGCTGCAGCACCAGAACGAACAGCACGAACCAGAGCGCCTTGATGGGGTTCTGGATCAGGATGAGCAGGGTGGCAGGGACGGCACCGATGAAGGGCCCGAAGAAGGGGATAACATTGGTCACGCCGATGATGACCGACACCAGCAGGGCGCTGGGGAACTTGAAGATCAGGCAGGCGATATAGCACAGCACGCCGATGATGGCGGAATCCAGGATCTTGCCGTTGATGAAGCCGCCGAACATCCGGTCAGCGTAACGGACTTCCTCCATGATGAGGTCGGCCCAGCGGGGCTTGACCAAACTATAAAGGATGAGCTTGCCCTGCTGCCCGAATTTCTTCCGGCTGGCCAGCAGATACACCGAAACGATGAGGCCGATAATGAAATTTTTGATCCAGGTCACCACATTCACCACGCCTACAGCGGCACCGCTGAGGATGTTCTGCATGGAGGGGAGCAGGGTGTTTTTGATCCAGGCATCCAGGTTGGCATCCAGGCTGTCGTAAGAGTTCTCGATGAAGTCCAGCAGCTTTTTGTTGTTGGCAATGAACTCCTGCTTGGAGATCCACTCCACAAAGTCGCCGATGTTGTCCCGTGCCGTGTAGTACAGGGCGGTCACACTGTTGATGAGCTGCGGCACGATCATCATGATCAGCGCGTAGATCAGCAGCAGACCGAACAGGATGGTCAGAGCAACGGCCAGCATGTTGGCAAGGCGGTGCATCTTTTCCGGGAACAGCTTGTGGAGAAATGCTTCAAGCCAGTTGCACACCGGCTTGAGCAGATAGGCAATCACACTGCCGTAGATAAAGGGCATCAGGATGCCGGTCAGGGTCGAAACGGCATTGCCGAAGCCCTGAAAGCGGTAGATCAGGAAAAAGAAGAGGATGCTCAGGCTGATCGCGCCAAAGCCTGCGAACATTCCGTAGAGATAGGGTTTGATATGCGTTTTTTTGTCCATCATGTCATAGAAACTCCATTCCTGCCGCAGACAGCAGGATTCCCTGCGGCAATGTCAGCGCTTGTTGCTCCTGCGCCAGATGTGCAGCTTTTCGGCTTCGGCGATCAGCTCGTCCCGGAAATCGGGGTGTGCCACGCTGATCAGTGCTTCTGCTTTCTCCCAGCTGGTCAGGCCCTTCAGGTTCACACAGCCGTACTCGGTGCACAGGTAGTGCACGTTTGCGCGGGTGTCGGTGACGATGCTGCCGTTTTCCAGGGTAGGACGGATGCGGCTCTCCAGCTTGCCGGTCTTTTTATTCATAAAGGTAGAGGACAGGCAGATGAAGCTCTTGCCGCCGTTGGAAAGGTATGCGCCCAGAACAAAGTCCAGCTGACCGCCTGCACCGGAAATGTGCTTGATGCCTGCGCTCTCCGCGTTCACCTGACCGAACAGGTCAATGTCCACCGCATTGTTGATGGAGATGAAGTTGTCGATGGCGGAGATGCTGCGGATGTCGTTGGTGTACTCCACGGGAGCGGCCATGCACTCCGGGTTGTCGTTCAGGTAATCATACATCTTCTGGGTGCCGGCACCAAAGGCGTAGACCTGACGGCCCTTGTCCAGATTTTTGTGGCGGCCGGTGATCTTGCCTGCCTTTGCAATATCCACAAAAGCATCCACATACATCTCGGTGTGCACGCCCAGATCCTTCAGGTCGCTCTGCGCGATCAGGTTGCCGATGGCGTTGGGCATACCGCCGATGCCCAGCTGCAGGCAGGCACCGTCGGGGATCTGCGGGACGATGAGGTTTGCCACCTTCAGATCGACCTCCGTGGCGGCACCGGCAGCGGCCATCTGGCCGATGGGCGGGTTGCTGCCCTCCACAACACCGGCAACCTGGGAGATGTGCACCCAGTTCTCGGTGCCGCCCAGGCATTTGGGCATGTTCCGGTTGACCTCAACGATGATCTTCTTGGCCTTATCGCAGACGGCACCCAGGTGGGAAGCACAGGGGCCAAAGTTGAAATAGCCGTGCTCGTCCATGGGGGTCACCTGGAACACCGCCACATCCACGGGGTCAGAGCTGTCGCGGTAGTAGCGGGGCAGTTCAGAGTAGCGGATGGGGGAGTAGAAGGAGAAGCCTTGGGCAATGGCCTTGCGCTCAATGCCGCCCATGTGCCAGCTGTTCCAGGTCATGTGGGCAGCGGGATCCTCGATCTGGAAGATGGCGGGCACCCACATCAGGATGCCGCCGCGGAAGTTGACATCCTCCAGCTCGGGCAGACGCTTTGCAATGGCAGCGTCCACCGCTACGGGGGTGTTCACGGCCCAGCCGTAATCCACCCAGTCGCCGCTTTTGACCAACGCGGCAGCCTGGTCAGCTGTCATTTTCTTCTGCGCATACAATTCCGTAAAATCCATTATAAACCATCCTCTCTTACAATAACATAAAGGAATTGTAAATTCCAACTTAGTTATATCATTAACAAACGGGAGAATCAATACTTTCCTGGCAAAAAACAGGGCTGAATGCAATATGACTAAAAATCTTAGCTTTTTGTAGAGATTCTTTGGTGCACAAAAAATAAATTTTACACAAAAAATACTTGATAAAATTTTGACGATGTGCTTTACTTATAGCGTAGCAGGATGCAGCGTGGCACTGCGGGTAAGATTGTTTAAAAATTAACGATACACCGTAGCAGAAGAAAAGAACATCTTGCACAGCAAACTGGAAAGTGCTATCATGTCAGAACCAATGCGCTTTTCAAAGGCGCGCAAGGAGGACAAAACCGATGGCAACTGCAGTTTACCCCGGGTCGTTCGATCCGGTCACACGAGGTCATCTCGATATCATCAAGCGCGCGGCAAAGATCAACGATCACCTGATCGTGGCCGTGCTCATCAACAGTGCAAAGCACCCATTGTTCACCGTGGAGGAGCGGGTGGCCCTGCTGCAGGAATGCTGCAAGGGGATCCCCAATGTCACGGTGGAGAGCTTCGATGGCCTGACCGTGGAGTTCGCCAAGAAGCGCCACGCTTCGGTCATGGTGCGGGGCCTGCGGGCGGTAACGGATTTTGAAAACGAGATCCAGCTGGCGCAGACCAATCATGCGCTGATGCCCGGCATCGAGACCATGTTCCTTGCAACCAGCATCAAGTGGAGCTATCTTTCTTCTACCATTGTAAAGGAAGCCGCCCGCTACGGCGGCAGCATCTCCAAGTTCGTCACCCCGAATGTGGAAGCTGCCGTGGAGCAGAAGATGGCCGAGCTGCGCAGCAGGGGAGAGAGCGTCTGACCCCCGTTCCTTATGCAAGAAACGCTTCGGCGTTTTGATAAAACAGTCTTTCTTAAATCACAACATACACAATCAGGAGGCTATTCACATGAAAAAGATCGTTATCGCATCTGCATGCCGTACCGCCATTGGTAAGTTCGGTGGCACCCTTGCCAACGTCCCCGCTGCTGAGCTGGGCTCCATCGTCATCAAGGAGGCTCTGAACCGCGCAAACGTCAAGCCTGAGCAGGTCGATCATGTTTACATGGGCTGTGTGATCCAGGCTGGTCTGGGCCAGAACGTTGCCCGTCAGGCTTCCCTGAAGGCTGGCCTGCCCATCGAGACCCCCGCTGTCACCGTCAACGTGGTCTGCGGTTCCGGTCTGAACTGCGTGAACATGGCTGCTCAGATGATCGAGGCAGGCGATGCTGATATCGTGGTCGCAGGCGGCATGGAGAACATGGACATGGCTCCCTTTGCAATGATGAAGGGCCGTTACGGCTACCGCATGGGCGCTCCCATGGGCAAGAGCGAGCTGGTCGATACCATGGTCAACGATGCTCTGTGGGATGCCACCGGCTTCAACAAGCACATGGGCATGACCGCTGAGAATGTCTGCACCAACGAGACCTTCCAGAAGAAGTACGGCTACAGCCCCATCACCCGCGAGATGCTGGATGAGTTCTCCTACAACAGCCAGGTCAAGGCCGACAAGGCCATCAAGGACGGCGCTTTCAAGGATGAGATCGTTCCTGTTGTCATCAAGGGCAAGAAGGGCGACACCGTGTTCGATACCGATGAAGGCCCTCGTCTGACCCCGGTCGAGAAGCTGGCAACCCTGAAGCCCGCCTTCACCAAGGACGGCATCGTGACCGCAGGCAACTCTTCCGCCATCAACGACGGCGCTGCTGCTCTGGTCGTTATGAGTGAGGAGAAGGCCAAGGAGCTGGGCGTTGAGCCTCTGGCAACCTGGGTCGCCGGTGCTCTGGCCGGTGTTGAGCCTGAGGTCATGGGTCTGGGCCCCATCGCAGCAACCAAGAAGGTCATGGCAAAGACTGGCTTGACTGTTGCTGATATGGACCTGATCGAGGCCAACGAGGCATTTGCTGCACAGTCTGTGGCTGTCAGCCAGGCTCTGAACTTCGATATGAGCAAGGTGAACGTCAACGGCGGCGCCATCGCTCTGGGCCACCCGGTCGGCGCTTCCGGCGCTCGTATCCTGGTCACCCTGCTGTACGCTATGAAGCACCGTGGTGCTCACAAGGGTCTGGCTACCCTGTGCATCGGCGGCGGCATGGGCTGCGCTACCATCGTTGAGATGTAAGCTCCCCCTTTGGAATTGAAATGAATGACAGCCCGCGCCCCGGCTCAGACCGGAGACTCTGCCGGGGCGCGGGAGCTGTTTTGAAACACAGAGAATCTGAATTGGAGGTTTTCACAATGGCTTTTGTAAAAACCGAGGTGCAGGGCGCTGTCGAGATCATCACCATCGACCGTCCCAAGGCACTGAATGCCCTGAACCCTGAGGTTCTGGCAGACCTGAAGGCAGCTTTTGAGGCTGTCGATCAGGAGACCATCCGCTGCATCGTCCTGACCGGCGAAGGCGACAAGAGCTTCGTTGCAGGCGCTGATATCGGCTCCATGAGCACCATGACCAAGGCAGAGGGCGAGGCCTTCGGCAAGCTGGGCAATGACGTGTTCCTGATGATCGAGCATTTCCCCATCCCCGTCATTGCAGCCGTCAACGGCTTTGCACTGGGCGGCGGCAATGAGCTGGCCATGAGCTGCGACATCCGCATCTGCTCTGACAACGCCGTGTTCGGTCAGCCCGAAGTCGGCCTGGGCATCACCCCGGGCTTCGGCGGCACCCAGCGTCTGGCACGTCTGGTCGGCATGGGCATGGCAAAGCAGCTGGTCTACTCTGCCCTGAACATCAAGGCAGACGAGGCTTACCGCATTGGTCTGGTCAACGCCGTGTATCCGCAGGCTGAGCTGATGGAGAACGTGCTGAAGCTGGCCGGCAAGATCGCCAAGAACGCTCCCATTGCAGTGCGCAACTGCAAGAAGGCCATCAACGATGGCATCAGCCTGCCCATTGAGAAGGCTGTTGAGGTCGAGGAGAAGCTGTTCGGCGATTGCTTCGAGACCCACGACCAGAAGGAAGGCATGGCCTGCTTCCTGAGCCGTGAGAAGCCGAAGCCCAAGGCAGTGTTCACCAACAACTAATCCATTACTACATAATTTTTGATATTAAAGGAGAGGTTACCTATGAAGATCGGTGTTATCGGCGCTGGCACCATGGGCCAGGGCATCGCAAAGGCATTTGCACAGGTTGAGGGCAACACCGTTGCTCTGTGCGACATCAAGCAGGAGTGGGCTGAGAACGGCCTGGCAAAGATCAAGAAGGGCTACGAGAAGCTGGTTGCTAAGGGCAAGATCCCCCAGGAAAAGGCTGACGCGATCGTTGCAGCTATCACTCCGGGCCTGAAGGAAGATCTGTGCGCAGACTGCGACCTGATCGTTGAGGCTGCTTTTGAGGATATGAAGGTCAAGCAGACCACTTTCGGCGAGCTGGATAAGATCTGCAAGCCCGAGTGCATCTTCGCTTCCAACACCTCCTCTCTGTCCATTACCGAGATCGGCAAGGGCCTGACCCGTCCCCTGATCGGTATGCACTTCTTCAACCCTGCTGACCGCATGAAGCTGATCGAGGTCATCGCCGGCTGCAACACCCCCGCTGAGACCGTTGAGAAGATCAAGGAGATCTCCGTTGCCATCGGCAAGAGCCCTGTTCAGGTCAACGAGGCTGCTGGCTTTGTGGTCAACCGCATCCTGATCCCCATGATCAACGAGGCTGCCTTCATCAAGATGGAGGGAGTTTCTGATATCGCAGGCATCGATACCGCTATGAAGCTGGGTGCCAACCACCCCATGGGACCCCTGGAGCTGGGCGACTTCATCGGCCTGGATATCTGCCTGGCTATCATGGATGTCCTGTACCATGAGACCGGCGACAGCAAGTATCGCGCCTGCCCGCTGATCCGCAAGATGGTCCGCGGCGGCAACTTGGGCTGCAAGACCGGCAAGGGCTTCTACGTTTACAACGCAGACCGCACCAAGACCCCTGTTGACCAGCTGTAAATTCTGATAAACGTTTCTCCCGACTATGGAAACACGGCCGGGAGGAATTTGTTTGCACCGGGCAATTCCGGTAAATGAAAAAGACCCGTTAGGAGGATATAGCGATGGATTTTACTCTGTCCAAGCAGCAGCAGATGGTGCAGAAGATGTACCGTGAGTTTGCTGAAAACGAAGTTAAGCCCCTGGCTAAGAAGGTTGATGCAGAAGAGTACTTCCCCAAAGAGACCGTCGAGAAGATGGGCAAGCTGGGCATGATGGGCATTTACTTCCCCACCTCTGTCGGCGGTGCAGGCGGCGATGTGCTGTCCTACGTCATGGCAGTGGAGGAGCTGAGCAAGGTCTGTGGCACCACCGGTGTCATCGTCTCCGCTCACACCAGCCTGTGTGCTGCTCCTATTTATGAGAACGGTACCCCCGAGCAGAAGGCAAAGTACCTGCCCAAGCTGTGCAGCGGCGAGTGGTTGGGCGCTTTCGGCCTGACCGAGCCGGGCGCTGGTACCGATGCACAGGGTCAGCAGACCATTGCCAAGGAAGAGGATGACTGCTGGGTTCTGAATGGCTCCAAGATCTTCATCACCAACGCCGGTTTCGCTGATGTCTTTATCGTCATCGCTGTCACCGACCGCGTTCTGGATAAGAAGGGCCGCCCCACCAAGCTGTGCTCTGCCTTCATCGTTGAGCGCACCGATCCGGGCTTCTCCGTCGGTAAGGCTGAGGATAAGATGGGCATCCGTGGTTCTTCCACCTGCGAGCTGATCTTCGAGGACTGCCGTATCCCGAAGGATCGTATGCTGGGCGTGCGCGGCAAGGGCTTCCAGCTGGCCATGGCTACCCTGGATGGCGGCCGTATCGGCATCGCTTCTCAGGCTCTGGGCATTGCCGAGGGCGCTCTGGAGGAGACCGTTGCCTACGTCAAGGAGCGCAAGCAGTTTGGCCGCAGCATCTCTGCATTCCAGAACACCCAGTTCGAGCTGGCTGAGATGAAGGCCCGCGTTGAGGCTGCCAAGTATCTGGTCTACGCTGCCGCTCAGAAGAAGCAGCAGGCCATGGATGGCGCAAAGGTCCGTTACAGCGTGGAGGCTGCTCAGGCTAAGCTGATCGCAGCCCGCACCGCAAGCGATGTGACCCGCCGCTGCCTGCAGCTGTTCGGCGGTTACGGCTACACCCGTGACTACCCCATCGAGCGCATGATGCGTGATGCCAAGATCACTGAGATCTACGAGGGCACCAGCGAAGTGCAGATGATGGTCATTTCCGGCGCTCTGCTGAAGTAAGGGAGGTAAGATTTACAATGAAAGCAATTGTTTGTGTAAAGCAGGTTCCTGATACCTCCGGCAAAGTCGCCGTCAAGGCAGACGGTACTCTGGATCGTGCCTCTATGGCCACCATCACCAACCCCGATGACCTGAACGCTCTGGAGGCAGCTCTGAAGCTCAAGGACGCTACCGGCTGCGAAGTCGTTGTCATCACCATGGGTCCTCCTCCGGCCGAGGGAATGCTGCGTGAGCTGCTGGCCCGCGGCGCGGACAAGGCTGTTCTGGTCTCCGGCCGTGAGTTCGGCGGTTCCGATACCTTTGCAACCAGCCAGATCCTGGCTGCTGCCGTCAACAAGATCGGCGTTGGCCCCGAGGACGTTGTGTTCTGCGGCCGTCAGGCAATCGATGGCGATACCGCACAGGTCGGCCCCCAGATCGCTGAAAAGCTGCATCTGCCCCAGGTCACCTATGTGGCTGACATCCAGAAGGATGGCAACACCCTGACCGTGAAGCGTATGCTGGAAGACGGCTACATGATGGTCAAGGTGCAGACTCCCTGCCTGCTGACCTGCATCAAGGAGCTGAACCAGCCCCGTTACATGAGCGTCAATGGCATCTTCACCTGCTACGACAAGCCCATGGAAGTGTTCGATTACAACGCTCTGAAGGATGATCCGCTGATCGAGGTCGATACCATCGGTCTGAAGGGTTCTCCGACGAACGTCTTTAAGTCCTTCACTCCTCCGCAGAAGGGCGCAGGCACCATGCTGACTGGCGACGACACCGCCGCACAGCTGGCAGGTATCCTGGCCAAGAAGCACCTGATCTGATGAAAGGAGCATAGGATTACAATGGCTGATTTTAACGAGTACAAGGGCGTTTGGGTCTTTTGTGAGCAGCGCCAGGGCAAACTGATGCCCACCGATTTCGAGCTGGTCAGCGAGGCCCGCAAGCTGGCTGATGAGCTGAACTGCGAAGTCACCGGCCTGCTGCTGGGCGATAACGTGGACGGCATTGCCAAGGAGCTGGGCGGCTATGGCGCTGATAAGGTCATGGTTTGCGACAGCCCCCTGCTGAAGGATTACACCACTGACGCATACGCCAAGGTCGTCTGCGACATGGTCAACGAGTACAAGCCCGAGGTCCTGCTGATCGGTGCCACCAACATTGGCCGCGATCTGGGCCCCCGCTGCGCAGCCCGCCTGCACACCGGCCTGACCGCTGATGCTACTCACCTGGATATCGACACTGCAAAGTACATCGACTTCCTGAAGGAGAGCTCCACCATCGACCTGTCCAAGCAGAAGTTCGACATGGAAGACCGCAACCTGAAGATGACCCGTCCCGCATTCGGCGGCCATCTGATGGCTACCATCATCTGCCCCCGCTTCCGTCCCCAGATGTCCACCGTGCGTCCCGGCGTTATGAAGAAGGCTCCCTTCGATCAGGCCAAGGCTGATGCCTGCCAGATCGTCAAGCCCGCTTTCGAGCTGTCCGCTGCCGACATCAAGACCGAGGTCCTGAGCGTCGAGAAGGCTGCTGAGAAGCTGGTCGATCTGATCGGTGCCGATGTCATCGTCTCCGTTGGCCGCGGCATCAGCAAGGATGTCAACAAGGGCATCGAGCTGGCTGAGCAGCTGGCTGCTGCACTGGGCGGCGGCGTTGTGGGTGCTTCCCGTGCCGTTACCGATGCAGGCTGGATGACCGCTGACCATCAGGTGGGTCAGACCGGTAAGACGGTCCACCCCAAGATCTATGTTGCTCTGGGCATTTCCGGTGCCATCCAGCACACCGCTGGTATGCAGGATTCCGAGTGCATCATCGCTGTCAACAAGAACGAGAGCGCACCCATCTTCGGTGTTGCTGACTACGGCATCGTGGGCGATCTGTTCAAGGTCGTTCCCGAGCTGATCAAGCAGATCGAGGCTGCCAAGGCTGCTGAATAAGCACCTGATTTTCCCCGAACCCTGATTGTGATAAGGCCGCCGCGCAGTGGAAACGCTGTGCGGCGGCTTTTTGCGTCTCCGGAAAAGCGCTCCGTTCTATCCCACCTGTTCCCGGAATAAAATGACACCAAGAGCGGACAGGAAAGGAGCGCGTACCATGGAGTTGAAGATCTTTCGGGATGCCCTGCCGGCGGCGGGGACAAACTGTACCCTCAAGGCAGAGCTGCCGCTGGAAACAGAGATCCTGATCTCTGATTATCTGCCACCGGTGTTCAAGCTGGTCAAGTGCTTTGTCAGGCCGGTGGTGCTGCAAAAGCGGCTGCAGCCCGGCAAGCTGCAATTGGAGGGATATCTGCGCTGTGTGGTCTATTATCAGGGGGAAGATGGAGCGGGCCTGTGCCAGACCGAGCAGAAGCTCCCTTTTACCAAGCTGCTGGATCTGCCGGAGTTCGTCTTCACGGCATGGGCCGTGCAGGTGGAAGGCCAGACCGAATATCTGAACTGCCGCACCGTCAACCCGCGGCGCATCGAGGTGCGGGGGGCGTATGGGCTGGTGGTATCGGTGCATACGCAGGTCAAAACGGATGTCATCACGGCTCTGTCGGATGGCGGGGTAGAACAGAAACTGGTCACCCTTTCCGGGGTGCGGCGCGCCGCTGTGCTGGAAAAGCTGGTCACGGTCGAGGGCGAGATCCGCTTTCCCACGCCGCCCGCCGCCGTTTTGGACCTCAGCGGCAATGCCTCTGTCGGAGACCTCAAGCTCCTGAACGGAAAAGCCGTTGCCAAGGGCGTGCTGGTCGTCTCCTGCGCCTGGCGTGCCGAGGGCGACCCGGTACTGCAGAGCCAGAGCGTGAACCTGAACTTCAATCAGGTGCTGGATGTGGACGGCCTGAGCGAGGACTGCCGCTGCCTCTGCGTGGCCGAGCCGGTGGGCTTTACGCTCACGGAGGGAGAAGGGGAGGAACCCAGCCGCCTGACCGCCACCCTGATGCTGCGCCTGCGGGCATGGAGGCCCTACCAGCTGCAGTGCGTGGCAGATGCCTTCTCCACGAAATTTGAGACAGAACAGACCCCGCAGACGGTACAGACGGAATCGCTGGCCTGCACCCTGGATGAGACCGTGACCCTGACCGGCTCCGGCCCTCTGCCGGATGCAGGAGCTAAAATTCTGGCCTGCTTTGCCTCCTTTGGCCCGGCCCTGCTGGCATACAGGGAAAACAACTGGGAGCTGACCAGCCGGGTGACTGTGACTGCCTTTGGGGAAAACAGCCTTTCGGAGCTGGAAAGCTATGAAAAGGTGTTGGAGCTTGCCCTGCCGCTGGAACGGGAGCTGCCCTCGGACGCGGAGCTGATCCCGGAGTGCTGGCTCCGTGCCGAGGATCTGCGCTGTGTCTGCGCAAACGGCACACTGGAGGTCACCCTTTCCGTCAAGGCAGAAGGGGCCATCTTACAGCGGAGCGGGAACACCTGCGTTGGCTCCATCGCGCTGGGGGAGCCGCTGACCCCGGCAGACCCGGAGATCAGCCTGCGCATCTATTACGCACAGGCAGGGGAGGAGCTGTTTGCCATCGCCAGACGGTTCCATGTCTCTCCGGCCCAGATGCTGGCCGCCAACGACCTTGCAGAGGGCACCACGGCCATTGATGCGCCTCGGAGGCTTCTGGTGCCGGGAGCAGGGGGCTGATCCATCCGATTTTGTACTTCATAGAAGGACAATTCAAAGCTAAAGTATGACTTATGAACTAAAAATGAACAAAAAACATCCCGGACCTCTCCCAATTTGAGAAAGGCTCTGCTATAATAATTTTTGTCGTGTAAAAAAGCCTTTTAGATAAAGGAGAAGTTATGATCAAAAATATCGAGTTGGAGAAGGGTGCATACCAGTTTGATGCCAAGATGCCCCTTCGCCAGGCCATCCCGCTGGGCCTGCAGCATGTGTTTGCCATGTTCGTGGGCAACCTGACCCCGCTTCTTATCATCACCAGTGCCTGCGGCCTTGCAGGTGGTGAGTTTGCTGACCTGCAGGTCAGCCTGCTGCAGAACGCAATGTTCGTGGCCGGTGTGGTCACGCTGGTGCAGCTGTTCTCCATCGGCCCTGTGGGCGGTCAGGTCCCCATTATCATGGGCACCAGCTCCGGCTTCCTGGGCGTGTTCAACAGTGTGGCTGCTTCCATGGGCGGCGGTGTGCTGGCCTACGGTGCCATCATGGGCGCTTCCATTCTGGGCGGCCTGTTTGAGACTGTGCTGGGCTTCTTCCTCAAGCCTCTGCGCAAGTTCTTCCCCTCGGTGGTCACCGGCACGGTGGTGCTGTCCATCGGTCTGTCCCTGATCTCCGTGGGTGTCAACTCCTTTGGCGGCGGCAACGCAGCCAAGGACTTCGGTTCCGCGGAAAACCTGCTGCTGGCCGTGTTCGTGCTGGTGGTGATCCTGTTCTTCAAGCATTGGACCACGGGCTTCCTGAGCTCCTCCTCCATCCTCATCGGCATCGTGGCGGGCTATCTGGCTGCCTTTATCATGGGCTTTGTCCTGCCCACCACCGGTGTCACCGCCGAGGGTGTGGAGTTCACCAAGGCATGGGTGCTGAACTGGGGCAAGGTGGCACAGGCCGACTGGTTTGCCATCCCCAAGCTGGTCCCCGTCAAGATCATTTTTGATATGCGCGCCATCCTGCCCGTGCTGATCATGTTCATCGTCACCGCTGTGGAGACCGTGGGCGATATCTCCGGCGTGATGGAGGGCGGCATGAGCCGTGAGGCCACCGATAAGGAGTTGTCCGGCGGTGTTATCTGCGACGGCTTGGGCTCTTCCTTTGCCGCCTGCTTCGGCGTTCTGCCCAACACCTCCTTCAGCCAGAACGTGGGCCTGGTTTCCATGACCAAGGTCGTCAACCGCGGTGCATTGGCTACCGGTGCCATTTTCCTGATCCTCTGCGGCCTGATCCCCAAGCTGGGCGCACTGGTCTCCATCATGCCGCAGGCCGTTCTGGGCGGTGCTGCCGTGATGATGTTCTCTTCCATCGTGGTGTCCGGCATCCAGCTCATTACCAAGGAAAAGATGACCCCGCGCACCCTGACCATCGTTTCCGTTGCACTGGGCGTGGGCTACGGCATGGGTGCAAATGCCAGCATCCTGGCACACACCCCCCAGTTCTTCCAGTTGATCTGCGGCGAGAGCGGCATCGTGCCTGCAGCCTTTGTGGCCATTGTGCTGAACGTGCTGCTGCCCAAGGACGATAAGGCCGAATAAACCTCTCAGTCACCTTCGGTGACGGCTCCCCTGACAGGGGAGCCAAGAAGCGCCCTTGCCTCTCCTGTCAGGGAACGCACCATTGCGCTGCAATGGCGGAGAGCTCCTCCAGAGCCTCCGGCGTATCTGCATCCAGCAGTTCTTCCCGCCGCTGGGCGTAAACGATCTGTACCTGCTCGGGGTGAGCCTTGAGCACAACACTGCCGCCCTTGCCCTCGGGCAGGGTGCGCAGAGTGGGAAAATATCCGCATCCAAACAGAACGGGACTTCCGACAACGGTGTCCGGGCCATGTGCGGCCCGGGCTCCCAGCCGGAAGATCGCCCGCTCTGTTTCTTTTTGTGTCTGGGCAAATGCGGCGATCAGGGCTTCCAGCGTCTCCCGCTGCAGCAGGGGCTGATCTCCGGGCAGGAAAATGCAGCCTGCAAGGTTGGGGCATTGCTCCAGCAGCGCCTCCAGCCCCAGCCGAACAGTGTCATTCCGGCCCGGCAGGCTGTGGAGCAGGCAGGGCACGGCCTGTGCGTCACACAGGGCCTTGACCTCGGCAGAGCGGGTCACGACCACCCGGGCGGCAAGGGCAGGGGTGGCGGTGACCTCCAGCGCCCGGCAGAGCAGGGGGCGGCCTCTGAAATCGGCCAGCAGCTTGTTGGAGCCGAACCGCCGGGCCAGCCCCGATGCCATGATGACGCATCCCACCGGAGGGCGGGCGTTTTTTCTGCACAACTCTGCCATAAAATCATTCCTCCTGAACCTGCCGGCTCTGCGGCAGTCTTTCCAGTGGCATTATAAGGGATTTTGTGATAAAATAAAAGTAGCAATCGAAAAAAGAGAGGTACTGCGTATGATGACGATCCGGGAATACAAACGGGCCGAAAGCCTCGAGGAAGCCTGGCAGCTCAACCAGAAGCGAAACAATCGGGTCATCGGCGGCATGATCTGGCTCAAGATGGAGAACATCAATGTCGGCACCGCCATCGACCTGTCGGGCCTTGGGCTGGACAAAATTGAGGAAACGGCCGAGGGCTTTTCCATCGGGGCTATGGTGCCCCTGCGGCAGATCGAACTTCACGAGGGGCTCAATGCCTACACGGACGGCGCTGTGCGGGAATCTGTGCGCCACATTGTGGGTGTGCAGCTGCGCAACCTTGCCACCGTGGGCGGCAGCATTTACAGCCGTTTTGGCTTTTCCGATGTTCTGACCATGTTCCTGGCCCTGAACGCTTCGGTGGAGCTCTACAAGGGCGGCATCGTGCCGCTTTCGGAGTATGCTCAGCGCCCGTACGACAGGGATATCCTGGTGCGGGTCATCGTGCCGAAAGAGCAGGCAGCATTCTGCTATCAGTCGGTGCGCAACAGCCAGACGGATTTTCCTGTGCTGACCTGTGCCGCCGCGAAAACGGCCGGGGGCTTCCGGTTTGCCATTGGTGCCCGGCCCGGCAAGGCAGTGCTGTATACCCTGCAGCCCAATGCCGCCGAAACGCCGGAGCTGACCGCCGCCCGCTTTGCCGCTGAGGTGCGGGCAAACATCCGGACGGAGAGCAACATGCGCGGCAGTGCGGAATACCGCAATCATCTGGCCGGGGTGCTGGTCAAGCGCGCTGTGCTGAAATTGGAAGGGAACAGGTGAGACAAGATGCAGGTGAATATTATTCTGAACGGAACAAAAGTCACGGCAGAGGCCGCACCGGACACCCTGCTCATTGATTTTGTCCGCGCACACGGCTGTTACAGTGTCAAGCGCGGCTGTGAGACCTCTAACTGCGGCCTGTGCACCGTCTTTCTGGACGATGTGCCGGTGCTGTCCTGCTCTGTGCTGGCAGCCCGTGCCGACGGCCACCGGGTGACCACGCTGGAGGGCCTGCAGGAGGAGGCTGCTGAGTTCGGTGCTTTTATCGCCGATCAGGGTGCGGAGCAGTGCGGCTTCTGCAATCCGGGCTTTATTATGAACGCCCTCGCCCTCTTCCGGGAAAAGGAATACCCCACTGAGGAGGAGATCAAGGAATATCTCGCGGGCAACCTCTGCCGCTGCTCCGGCTACGAGGGCCAGCTCCGGGGCATCCAGAATTTTCTCGCCTGGAAAAAAGCAAAACAGGAGGGTGCCGAATGAAAAACGTCAACAAGGCATTCCGCAAAAAGGATGCCATGCAGCTTGTGACCGGCAAGCCCGTTTACATGGATGATCTGGCCCCGGCAGACTGCCTGATCGTCAAGCTGTACCGCTCGCCCCATGCCAACGCCATGGTGGAGCGCATCGACACGTCCGTGGCCAAAAAGGTGCCCGGCATCGAGGCCATCTTCACCTGGGAGGATGTGGATCAGAACGCCCGCCGCTACACGCAGGCCGGCCAGACCTACCCCGAAGCCAGCCCCTACGACCGCCTGGTCATTGACCGCCACGTCCGCTTTGTGGGGGACGTGGTGGCCATTGTGGTGGGCAAGGATGAGAAGTGTGTCGAGAAGGCCATGAAGCTCATCAAGGTGGAGTATCAGGTGCTGGAGCCGGTGCTGGATTTCCACACTGCGAAGGACAACCCCATCCTTGTCCACCCGGAGGACAACTGGGAGAGCCTGAGTCCCGTGGGTGCCGACAACAAGCGCAACCTCTGTGCCCACGATGCGTGCGGCGACGGCGACATCGATGCCGTGCTGGCAAAGTGCGATGTTGTCATCGACCGTGTTTACCACACCAAGGCCTGTCAGCAGGCCATGATGGAGACCTTCCGCACCTGCTGCTGGATGGACCTGTACGGACGGCTGAACATCCTCAGCTCGACCCAGATCGTGTTCCACACCCGCCGCAATGTGGCAAACGCCCTGCACATCCCCAAATCCATGATCCGTGTCATCAAGCCCCGCATTGGCGGCGGCTTTGGTGCCAAGCAGACGGCGGTCTCGGCCATCTATCCGGCCTTTGTTACCTGGAAGACCAAGAAGCCCTGCAAGCTGATCTTCACCCGCGAAGAGAGCCAGACCGCATCCTCGCCCCGTCACGAGATGGAAATGCACGTCCGTCTGGGCGCCACCAAGGACGGCATCGTGAAGGGCATCGACCTCTACACTCTGTCCAACACCGGTGCTTATGGTGAGCACGGCCCCACAACGGTGGGCCTTTCCGGTCACAAGTCCATCCCGCTGTACGGCAAGGCCGAAGCCTTCCGTTTTGTCAGCGACGTGGTCTACACCAACCACATGTCTGCCGGTGCGTACCGCGGCTATGGTGCGACCCAGGGCCTGTTTGCAGTGGAATCTGCCGTCAACGAGCTGGCCGCCAGGCTCCACATGGATCCCTTCAAGATCCGTGAAATGAACATCGTCAAAGAGGGCGATGTAATGCCCGCCTATTACGGCGCTGTGAATACCAGCTGCGCGCTGGACCGCTGCCTGAAAAAAGTCCACGAGATGATCGATTGGGACAACAAGTACCCTGTGCGCGACCTTGGCAATGGCAAGGTGCGCGCCGTGGGTATGGGCATGGCCATGCAGGGCTCCGGCATTTCCGGCATGGACGTGGGCAGCGCCACCCTCAAGGTAAACGATGACGGGTTCTACTCCCTCATCATCGGCGCTGCCGATATGGGCACCGGCTGTGACACTACGCTGGCTCAGATCGCCGCCGAGGTGCTGGACTGTGACCTGGACAATATCACCGTCTTTGGTGCGGATACCGACACCTCGCCCTATGACTCCGGCTCCTACGCTTCCTCTACCACCTATGTCACCGGCAAGGCGGTGGAGAAGTGCGCCCTGCGGCTGCGCGGCCAGATCTGCAAGCTGGGCGCGGAGCTGCTCCAGACGACCGAAGATGCCGTGGATTTTGACGGCAAGTTCGTCTCTCTGAACGCTGACCCGGAAAAGCGGGTCTCTCTCTCCGAGGTGGCCTTCGCCTCCCAGTTCGGCCACATGGTGCCGCTGGAGATCACCGAGACCCACACCTCGCCCCTTTCGCCCCCGCCCTACATGGTCGGCGCGGCTGAAATTGAGCTGGATAAGGAGACCGGTGAGGTCAAGGTGGTGGATTATGCCGCCTGTGTGGACTGCGGCACCCCCATCAACCCCAACCTGACCCGTGTGCAGACCGAGGGCGGCATCCTGCAGGGCATCGGCATGGCCCTGACCGAGAACATCACCTACGATGCCAAGGGCTGGCCGATGGAGAATTCCTTTATGCAGTATAAGATCCCTGCCCGTGTGGACATCGGCCACATCCGGGTGGAGTTTGAAAGCAGCTACGAGCCCAACGGCCCGTTTGGTGCAAAATCCATCGGTGAGGTGGTCATCAACACCCCGCTGCCCGCCATCGCGGATGCCATCTACAATGCCATCGGCACCCGCTTCTATGAGCTGCCCATCACCCCGGAGCAGGTCGCCATGGCGGTGGAAGAAAACCGCTGATGCTTTCGGAAAAACAATTTCCGTTTCTGGCTGAAAAGGGCCATGTGGTCTCGCTGGTGGGCGGCGGCGGAAAAACCACCCTGCTCTATGCCTTTGCCCGGCATTGTGCCGCCAAAGGCTGGCGGGTGCTGGTGAGCACCACCACCCACATCCGGCAGCCGGGGGAGAATTATGCCGCAGATGAAGCCGCTCTTGCGTCCCTCTGGGCGGCAGGGCAATATGCCGTGGCCGGTGTCCCGGCAGAGCAGGGCAAGCTGACCGCCCTGCCGCTGGAGCAGTTGACCCGCTGGATGGCACAGGCTGATATTGTTCTTCTGGAAGCGGACGGTGCAAAACGGCTGCCCTGCAAGGCCCCGGCGGCCCATGAACCGGCGCTGCTGCCGGAAAGCGATATCGTGCTGGCTGTGGCCGGATTGTCCGCACTGGGCAGACCTCTGCGGGAGGTCTGCTTTCGGCTGGAGCAGGCCTGCGCCCTGCTGTGCGCTGCCCCCGAAACGCTTCTGACCCCGGAGCTGCTGGCAAGGCTGCTGGCCAGTGAGCAGGGGGGACGAAAACTGGTGAGGGACCGCCGTTTTTCTGTGGTGCTCAATCAGGCGGATGACCCCGCCCGCATTGCTGCCGGAGAACAGACCCTTGCGCTCCTGCGCAAAAAATATGAGGTGCAGGGCGTGTTGACTTATTTTGATGAAAAGGAGCGTGCATGAAATGGCAGAACAAGGCTCCATTGTCTTCTGCACCGGCGGCGGATGCACCGCAAAGCTGGGTGCCGGGGTACTGAGCCGCATTCTGGAAAAGCTGCCCCGGGGCGAAAAAGACCCCGACCTTCTGGTTGGCTACGACAGCCGGGATGATGCTGCCGTCTACCGCATTACCGAGGATATTGCCCTGGTGCAGACGGTGGATTTCTTCCCGCCGATGGTCGATGACCCCTATACCTTCGGGCAGATCGCCGCGGCCAATGCCCTGAGCGATGTCTACGCCATGGGCGGTGAGGTCAAAACGGCACTGAATCTTGTCTGTTTCCCCGAGAGCATGGATCTGAACGTGCTGGGGGAGATCCTGCGCGGCGGTGCCGAAAAGGTGGCCGAAGCCGGGGGCATGCTGGTGGGTGGGCACTCCATTGCCGATACCGGTGTGAAGTACGGCCTGTCGGTGACAGGCCTGGTAGACCCGCACCGCCTGACAGCCAACGATACCGGCCGCCCGGGCGACAAGCTCCTTCTGACCAAGGCGCTTGGCGTGGGACTGATCTGCACCGCCAACCGGGTGGGCGAAGCCGCTCCGGAACAGATGGAAGCCGCCGTCCGTTCCATGACCACCCTGAACAAAGCAGCGGCAGAGATCGCACGCAGGTACGAGGTGCACGCCGCCACGGATGTGACCGGGTTCAGCTTCCTGGGCCATCTGCACGAGATGATGGGGGAGAAGCTCTCCTGTGTCATCGATGCCCATGCGGTGCCGGTGCTGCCCGGTGCGTGGGAGGCTGCGGATGCCTGCCTGTACACCGCTGCCGGTCAGCGCAACCGCAACCACACCGGGCCCTTTGTCCGGTTTGAGAAAGTGCCCTTCCCGATGGAAGAAATCCTGTTTGATCCCCAGACCTCCGGCGGCCTGTTGTTTGCTGTGGCCCCGCAGGATGCCGCTGCACTGGAAGCAGAGCTGCAGGCGGCGGGTCTGCCCGCAAAGATCGTGGGCACCATTGGGGAAAAGCAGACACCGGAGATCACAGTAACATACGAATGATGGAGGAACAACCGATGATCAAGATCGATGCCCGTGGAGATGCCTGCCCGCTGCCCGTGGTCAAGGCCAAAAAGGCCATTGCAGAGCTGCACGGCCCCGGCGAGGTGGAAGTGCTGGTGGACAATGAGATCGCTGTCCAGAACCTGACCAAGATGGCCCAGCAGAAAGGCTACCTGTCCAGCTCTGAAAAGCTGGCCGAGCAGGAATACCGTGTCCGCTTTACCATCAAGGACACGCCCGCTGCGGAAACCGCTGTGCTAGGCGAAGAGAAACAGCAGGCAGAAGCGGAAACCTGCATCCCGGATGCCCGCACGGATACGGTGGTGGCCATCGCGTCCGAAAAGATGGGGGAAGGGGCCGAGGAGCTGGGCAAGACCCTGCTCAAGGCCTTCGTGTTCTCCCTGACCCAGCAGGACAAGCTGCCCAAGACGATCCTCTTCTATAACGGCGGCGCATCCCTGACCTGTGAGGGTTCGCCCATGCTGGAAGACCTGAAGGCACTGGAGGCTGAGGGCGTGGAGATCCTGACCTGCGGCACCTGCCTGAACTTCTACGGCATAACGGAGAAGCTGGCCGTGGGCGGCGTGACCAATATGTATGTCATCGCTGAAAAGATGCTGAACGCCGGGAACGTGGTCAAGCCGTGATCTACCTTGATAACGCCGCAACCACCTTGTACAAGCCCCCGGAGGTGGGGCAGGCAATGCTGGATGCTTTCCAGACGGCGGGCAACCCGGGCCGTGGAGCCCATGCGCCCACCCTGCACGCCTCCCGCATCGTCTACGAGACCCGGGAAGCGCTGGCCCAGCTCTTCCACGCCGAAGGCCCGGCCTGCATCGCCTTTGCATCCAATGCGACCCAGGCACTGAACACGGCCATCAACGGGCTCTTTGGCCCGGGGGATCATGTCATCACCACGGTCTGCGAGCACAATTCCGTCCTGCGGCCCCTCTACCGCCTCCAAAGGCAGGGGGTTGAGGTGAGCTTTGTGGATGTGGACGCAAACGGCGTGCTCCGCTATGCGCAGCTTGAGCAGCTGCTCCGCCCCAACACCAGGGGCGTTGTTGTGACCGGTGCCTCCAATGTCACCGGCAACCGCACGGATCTGGCGTTCGTGTCCGCTTTTGCAAAAAAGCACGGCCTGTTGTTTCTCGTGGATGCCGCCCAGACAGCGGGTGCCATGCCGATGGATGTGCAGGCACTGGGGATCGATGTGCTTTGCTTTACCGGGCACAAGGCGCTGCTTGGCCCGCAGGGCACCGGCGGGCTGTATGTCCGGCCCGGGCTGCAGGTTGCCCCCCTTGTGGTGGGCGGCAGCGGAGTCCACAGCTTTGATAAACGCCACCCCGCCGAAATGCCCACCGCTCTGGAAGCCGGGACGCTGAATGTGCCGGGAATCGCCGGGCTGGGGGCCGGGGTACACTGGCTCCTGACGCAGGGCGTAGAAACGCTGGAAGCGAAAGAAAATGCGCTTGCACGCCTGTTTTATGAAACTGTCCGGGAGATTCCCGGTGTGCAGCTCTATGGTGACTTCACTGCGCCGCGTGCGCCCATCGTCTCGCTGAACCTGATGGGCGAGGATTCCGCCCGGGTGGCAGATGCGCTCTGGGAGGAGTACGGTATCTGTGTGCGGGCCGGTGCGCACTGTGCTCCGCTGATGCACAAGGCGCTGGGCACCGTGGAGCAGGGCGTGGTGCGGTTCAGCTTCTCCCACACCAACACCCGGGAGGAGGCGCTTGCCGCTGCCCGTGCGGTGCGCAGCCTGGCGGAGGAATAAATAATGCGTGCAAAGAGACCCTATATCGTGTTATCCTTCCGCACCACAGTGGAAGCGATGGCATGGGAAAAACACTGCGAAGCGGAACACATCCCCGGGCGGCTCATTCCGCTGCCCCGGGAGCTCTCTGCCGGGTGCGGCCTTGCGTGGCGGATGCCGCCCGAGGACTGGCAGCTGTGGCAGAGCCGCATCGACCCCGCCGCCTATGATGCCGCAGCGGTGGTAGAACAATAACAAATAAAGGAGAATTGGATGGGAAACCGTTCTTTTTTCAATGCACTCCATGACCGGGAGGGGGATTTTCTGCTGGCCACGGTGCTGGAAGGCCCGGCGCAGGGGGAGCGTGTCCTGCTGCGGAACACAGCACCGGTTTGGCCGGAGGAACTGCCTGCGTTCTGGGGGGAGCATCTGCCTGCCTTGGCCGCTGTGACCTCCAGTGGGATTCTGAAATCAGCCGGACAGCGCATCTTTGTGGAGCGCTTTGGCGCGGCCCCGCAGCTTGTGGTCTGCGGTGGCGGCCATGTGGGCGCGTCGGTGGTGCGGCTGGCAAAGCTGCTGGGCCTGCCGGTCACAGCGCTGGAGGACCGCCCCGAGTTTGCGGAGGAGCTGCGTCAGGCCGGGGCCGATGCTGTGCTCTGCCTGCCCTTTGCAGAGGGTCTTGCGCAGATCTCCGGCGGGCAGGAGACATACTTTGTGGTCGTGACCCGTGCCCACAGCTGTGATATTGCCTGCCTGCGTTCTATTCTGCAAAAGCCCGCCGCCTATGTGGGCATGATGGGCAGCCGGAAGCGCGCGGCTCTGGTGCACACACAACTGGCCGAGCTGGGGCTGCCGCAAGAGCGCATTGATGCCCTGCACGCGCCCATTGGGCTTTCCATTGGCGCAAAAACCGCACAGGAGATCGCACTTTCTATTCTTGCGGAGATCGTCTCTGTTAAAAACAGCCGCCAGCAGACCGAGGGCTTTTCCCCGGTGCTGCTGGCTGCGCTGGAACAGCAGACCGCTCCGGCGGTGCTGGCGACCATCGTAGGCCGCCATGGCTCTACGCCACGGGAGGAGGGCTCCAAGATGTTGGTCCTGCCCGATGGCTCTGCCGTGGGCAGTGTGGGCGGCGGCATCATGGAGTACCGCACCCAGCAGCTGGCGCGGGAATTGCTGGAGCCGGGGGCTGCCCCGTGCAGGCTGGCTGCCTTCACCACAGAGGGGGCCAGCGATGCCGCTGCTATTGCAGCCTGCGGCGGCTCCATGGAAGTCTTTTTGCAGCGTCTGGAACCGGAGGGATGAGCCATGAAACGTGATGACCTGATCGTTGTCCGGGGCGGGGGAGACCTTGCCACCGGTGTTGTGCATCGGCTCTGGTCGGCTGGCCTGCGGGTGCTGGTGCTGGAAACGGCCCATCCCGCCGCCATCCGTCGGCAGGTGTCTCTCTGTGAGGCTGTTTACGAAGGCGAGACCGCTGTGGAAGGAATGCGGGGCATCCGGGTGGAGACGCTGGCGGATGCCGATGCCGTCTGGGCACAGAACGCAGTGCCGGTCCTGATAGACCCCACGGGTGCTTGCCTGCCGCAGGCAAGGCCTGCTGTTCTGGTGGATGCCATCATCGCAAAGAAAAATCTGGGCACCACCCGGGAAATGGCTCCGCTGACCATTGCCCTTGGCCCCGGTTTTACGGCGGGGCAGGATGTGGACGTGGTGGTGGAGACCAAGCGCGGCCACAAGCTGGGCCGCATCATCCGGGAAGGGTCTGCCGCACCCAACTCCGGCGTGCCGGGGATCATCGGCGGCTATGGCGCCGAGCGTGTACTTCATGCACAGGCCGCGGGCATCTTCCGCAACCTGCATTCCATCGCTGATTTTGTGGAGGCGGGCGAGGCTGTGGCCGAGATCGAAACGCCGGACGGCCAGCGTCTGCCGGTGGTCACACAGATCTCCGGCATCCTGCGGGGGCTGCTGCGGGATGGCTACCCGGTGACCAAAGGATTCAAGGTGGCTGATGTGGACCCCCGCCGTGCGGAGCTGGAAAACTGCTTCCTCATCTCGGATAAGGCCCGCTGCATTGCGGGCAGTGTGCTGGAACTGATCGCCGCAGCGTGCTGGAACTAAAAGAAACGGGACTGTTTTTGCAACAGCCCCGTTTCTTTGTTACTCTGTCAGTTTGGTGATGAGCATCTGATAGATCTCGTTGCCCTTGAGGATGAACTGCTTCTTGACCAGATCGGCACTCAGCCGGTCAGGTGTGCCGATGTCCAGACAAAACAGCTCCTGATCCAGTGCCTTGATGGTGCAGCGGATGGAGCAGTGGCCGTCCGGCTTTTCGGTGATACGGGCGCTGTACTCGGCCTCTTTGCGGGCCCAGGTCTGGCTGCGCAGAACCGCCGCCACCGCGCGCTCCCGCACACTGCGGGGTAGGTCATAGGCGAGCTCCTGTGCGACCTTGCGTCCTTTTTCGGTGATGGAATAGCGATCTTCCTTCAGCGTGACCAGCTGCTGGCGGGTGATATCATCCAGACAGGAGCCGATCTCAAAATAGTTGACCAGCTGCTCTTCCATCAGCGCATTCTCGATCTCCGTCCGGGTGATCGGCCCGGCATTCTTTACCAGATAACACAACAGCAACCGGATCTCCGTGCTGTCGGTCAGCCCGCCGGGACGAACACCGGCGGTAAAAGCATCGTTGGCGGCCATCGTTCTGCACATCCCCCTGTCATTTCAAATTGCTGCCCGGCACTGCCTCGGGGCAGGCCGTAAAGAATCACTTTCTTATAGTATAAAGGGTTTCAGACAGGATTGCAAGCCGCAACCGCAAAATCTGTCTCAATGCGCTTGCGGCTTTCGGGGGTGGAATACAGCCAGTGGTCGATATGCCCTTCGGTGATGAAATAGCGCAGGTCGAACCGGTGGCTCTGGCCCAGGCTGTGGTTGACGATGACCAGCTTGATCTTCATTTTATCGGGCAGGATGTTTTTGATGTAGACGCTCACCGCCTGCCCGGGGTGCAGGTCGGGGCAGGTCTCGGCAAGGCCGGCCAGATTGGGAGCGATCTCCACAAAGGTGCCGTATTCCTCCACGCTCCGCACAATGCCCACCACGGTCTCGCCCACGGTGAACCCGGCGGCGTTCTCCTCCCAGGTGCCCAGCAGCTCCCGGATGGTCAGCACGAACCGCCCCTGCACATCCCGGCTTTTGATGGCGCACAGGATCTGCTGGCCCACACTCACCCGGTCGGCAGGGGAGGAGATGCGGCTGACCGACATGCAGTCGATGGGCAGCAGGGCGCTGATGCCGCACCCAACGTCACAAAAGGCACCAAACGGCTCGATGTGGGTCACAGTGCAGGGCAGGATGTCCCCGGGCTGTAAGGTGTCCAGATACTCTGCCTTGCACATCCGCTGTGCCTCGGCCCGGGAAAGCAGGTAGCAGGGCTGGCCGTTTTCCCCGGTCTCCATCCCTTCGATCACAAAGCAGGTGGGGCGGCCCACCCGCGTCAGCACCGCAATGTCCCGCACGGTGCCGCTCTCAGCCCCATCGGCACACTGGCCAAAGGGCATCACGGCCTTTACCCCGCCCAGGTCGAACCGGAGCTGGCGCTGGGTGTCAAAGGCAAGGGCAGTGCTCTGTAAAATTTCGCGGCTGGCGATGGCGGCGCGCAGTTCTGCGGGGCTGAGCCGGTCTGCGGAACGGTAATTGCCTTCAGTACGAAATGTCTGCATCATGGTTTGTTCCTCTTTCTGTGTTATTTTAGCGTTTTCCGCTGCACGTCGGCACACAAAGCAGGTGTCGGCATTAAAACTCTATGCGCGGACAATTGCATTTTATACGAGTTTGGTTTATACTATATCTGTATGTGCGGCATGGAAACCTGCTGCACAGGGTACTGCCCCGCAAAGGGGCGGCAGGAGGGAAAGAAATATGGATATCGCAGTGGGAGATACCATCCAGACCCGCAAAAAACACCCGTGCGGAGCTTCCAGCTTCGAGGTGCTCCGGGTCGGCATGGATTTCAAGATCCGCTGCACGGGCTGCGGCCGTGAGGTCATGCTGCCCCGCGCGAAAATTGAAAAAAACATCAAGAAAGTGCTCAAGCCCGGCGCTGCCGAGTAACCATTGGGTCATGTAAGGAGAACTGCACAGTATGTCAAGACTGCTTTCCCAAATGGAGGCTGTCAGCCACCGGTTTGAAGAACTTTCCATCCGCCTGAACCAGCCGGAAACAGCGGCAGATCCCGCGCTGTTCCGCCGCCTGATGCAGGAGTATCACGAGGCAGAACCTGTGGTGCAGGCCTATCAGGCCCTGACCACGGCGCAGGATCATCTTGCTCAGGCCAAAGCCCTGCTCGAGGGCGAGACCCTTGATCCGGACTTTAAGGAAATGGTACAGCAGGAGATCGGCGAAAAAAGTCAGGAAGTGGCGCAGCTGGAAAATAATCTCAAAATTTTGCTGCTGCCCAAGGATGTCAACGATGATAAAAGTGTCATCATGGAGCTGCGCGGCGGTGCGGGCGGCGAAGAAGCCGCGCTGTTTGCCCACAGCCTGATGCGGATGTACACCATGTACGTTCAGAGCAGGGGCTGGGAGCTGGAGGTGCTGAACCTCAATGAGACGGAGCTGGGCGGTGTCAAGGAAGCCATTCTTGCCGTGAACGGCGCAGGGGCCTATAACCGGCTCAAGTATGAGAGCGGAGTGCACCGTGTCCAGCGTGTGCCTGAGACCGAAACGCAGGGCCGCATCCACACCTCCACGGCAACCGTGGCGGTGATGCCGCAGGCCGAAGAGGTGGATCTTGTCATCGACCCCAAGGATCTGCGCATCGATACCTTCCGCTCCTCGGGTGCGGGCGGCCAGCACATCAACAAAACGTCCAGCGCCATCCGGGTCACGCACATCCCCACCGGAATGGTGGTGGAGTGCCAGAACGAGCGCAGCCAGTTCCAGAATAAGGATAAGGCGCTGGAGATCCTGCGCAGCCGCCTGCTGGCCCAGAAGCAGAAGGAACAGCAGGATGCCATCAATGCCAACCGCGCAGGGCAGGTGGGAACCGGTGATCGCAGCGAGAAAATCCGGACTTACAACTTCCCGCAGGATCGCTGCACCGACCACCGCATCGGCCTGACGGTCCACAATCTGGATAAAATCATGGACGGAAATCTGGACGAGATCATTGATGCACTGGCAACCCATGAACAGGCCGAAAAACTGCGTCAGCTCAACGCACAGGCTGAATGAAGCTGTGATGAAAAGAATAACGTGTTTGTGTTGATTTGATGATTGAAAAGTATTTATACTTTACATACAGAAAGAACGATGAATCGCATGAAAATGAAAACTGAAATTTTACCTGCTGAGGGCGAAGCAATCGCCAAAGCGGCTGATCTGCTGCGCAGAGGGGAGCTGGTGGCCCTGCCCACCGAGACGGTCTACGGCATTGCCGCCGATGCGCGCAACGGCGCGGCGGTCGCAAAGATCTTTGTGGCCAAGGGCCGCCCGCAGGACAACCCCCTGATCGTCCATGTCACCGGCCCGGAGATGCTGCCCGGCCTTGTCAGCGAGGTGCCCGAGCGTGCCCAGCTGCTGATGGCCGCGTTCTGCCCCGGCCCTCTGACCATCATCATGCCCCGCGGCCCGGAGGTGGCCGCGGAGTGCTGTGCCGGTCTGGACACGGTGGGCATCCGGATGCCCAGCCACCCTGTGGCACGGGCTGTCATTGCGCAGAGCGGCTGTGCCTTTGCGGCCCCCAGCGCGAACCTTTCCGGCAAGCCCAGCCCCACCAACGCACAGGATGTGTTCACCGATATGGATGGCCGTCTGCCCCTGATCCTGGATGGCGGCGAGTGCGATGTGGGTGTGGAGAGCACCGTGATCTCAGTGGTAGGCGAAAAGCCCACCCTGTTCCGCCCCGGCCATATCACGCTGGAAGATCTGGAGCGCGCTCTGGGAGAGGAGGTCGAGGTCTCCAAGGCCATCCTCGAGAAGCTGCCCGAGGGTGCTGTTGTCCGCAGCCCCGGCATGAAGTATAAGCATTACGCCCCTAAGGCAGATGTCACCCTGCTGGACGGCACCTTTGAGCAGTTCAAAGCCTATGTGGATGCCCATGCCGACCAGAACCCCAGCTGTCTCTGTTTTACCGGCGAGGCCGAAAAGCTCGGCTGGCCCTGCGTGGAGTATGGCAGGGAGGGTGACGGTGCCGATCAGGCAAAGCATATCTTCCGCAGCCTGCGCGCATTGGATGAGCAGGGGGACGGCGTGGTCTATGCCCGCTGCCCGAAAAAGGACGGCCTGTCCATGGCGGTGTACAATCGCCTGATCCGTGCGGCAGCGTTCCGGGTGATCCAGCTATGATCACGCTTGGGATCACCGGCCGCAGCGGCTGCGGAAAATCGACTGTGACGGCGGTGTTTGCCGCCCATGGTGTCCCGCTGGTGGATGCCGACCGGATCTCCCGCGAGATCCTTCTGCCCGGTTCTCCGCTGCTGCCAGTGTTGGCCCAGCGGTTCGGGGCAGATATCCTGTATGCTGACGGCAGCCTGAACCGCCGCCTGCTGGCAGACCGCGCCTTTGCCGCGCCGGAAGGAAAGGCCGCTCTGGATTCCCTCGTGCTTCCGGAGATCATCCGGCGGGTCTGCAGACTGAAGCAGGCCGCCCGGGAAGCCGGAGCACCGCTTTTTGTGATAGACGGAGCCGTGATCGTGGGCACTGATGCGGAAAAAGAGTGTGACCACCTCTGTGTGGTCACTGCGCCCTTTGCCACCAGTGTGGCCCGCATTGCGGCCCGGGACGGCATCGCCCCGGAGATGGCGGCACGGCGGCTCAACGCCCAGACCCCGGAAGAGGTCCTGCTTGCCAGGGCCGATCTTGTCCTGCGCAACGATGCTGACCTTGCTTCTCTGGAAGCGGCGGCAGCGGCGCTCTGTGAGCAGCTGCAGGCTGAGGGTGCACGGAAAGGGGGCGCGGACACTTCGCTTTGAAAAAGTTTTTGAAAACGCTGGTGCTGCTCTTTCTGCTCTGTGTGGTCCTGCTGGCGCTGCCGCCGGTGCGCCGTCAGGTGGAACAGCGGCTCTACCCACGGAAATACAACGACCTTGTGGAGCAGTACGCCGCCGAGTATGACCTTGACCCGCTGCTGGTCTATTCCTTCATCCGCACCGAGAGCGGCTTTGACCCGGGCGCAACTTCCAGTGTCGATGCGCGCGGCCTGATGCAGATGACGGAGGAGACCTTCCTCTGGCTCCGCAGTAAGCTGGGCCTGGGGGAGGAGGTTTCCTTTGGCGACCTGTACGACCCTGATGTGAGCATCCGCTTTGGATGCTATTACCTCCACCTCTGCCTGGTGCGTTACAACGGCGATATCTCCACGGCCGCCGCAGCCTACCACAGCGGGTGGGGCACCGTGGATGCCCTGCTCCAGAAGGAAGAGCACTCAGAGGACGGGCTGACTCTGTCAGGCTTCCCCTATAACCAGATGCACCACTATGTGGAAAAGATCACCGCCTGCTATGCCAAGTACACCGAGCTGTACGGAGCCTGAGCAGGCTGCAAATCCGCTTGAACCGGCTTGCGCCGGTTTGAAATATTTAGGAATACCGAAAGAGAAAGGCAGGAGAAATTCTATGGCAGAAAAAACTCCGAACCAGCAGCTGGCTGAAAAGCTGCTTTATAAGCCTGCTTACGTCGCCGATAAGGACGCTGACGTGAAGCAGAAGGCCCACGACTTTGCCGAGGGCTACAAGAAGTTCCTGGATGCAGGCAAGACCGAGCGTGAGGTCGCCGCCGAGAGCGAGCAGATGCTCAAGGATGCAGGCTACCAGCAGTTCGACCCGAAAAAGACCTACAAGCCCGGTGACAAGATCTACTTTGTCCAGTACAACAAGGCTGTGGTGGCTTCCACCATCGGTACCAAGAGCTTTGAGGATGGCTTCCATCTGGTCATTGCCCACACCGACAGCCCCCGTCTGGACCTGCGCCCCACCCCGCTGTATGAGTCTGACCACCTGAGCTACTTCAAGACCCATTACTACGGTGGTGTCCGCAAGTATCAGTGGGGCACGATCCCTCTGTCCATCCACGGCGTGTTCACCCGTGAGGATGGCTCCACCGTCACCGTCCGTGTGGGCGAGGATGAGAACGATCCCGTCTTCTGCATCACCGACCTGCTGCCCCATCTGGGTGCCGAGCAGAACGCCCGTCCCCTGAAGGACGGCATCAAGGCTGAGGAGCTGAACCTCCTCATCGGCTCTGATGCTGTTGATGACGAGAACGTCAAGGAAGCTGTCAAGCTGAATACCATGATCCTGCTCAACGAGAAGTACGGCATCACCGAGAAGGAGTTCATGCGTGCTGAGATCGAGATCACCCCGGCTTACAAGAGCCGTGACGTTGGCTTCGACCGCTCCATGGTGGGCGGCTATGGCCACGATGACCGTGTGGACGCTTATCCTGCACTGATGGCCGAGATCGAGACCAAGAACCCCGCCTACACCACCGTCTGCGTCCTGACCGATAAGGAAGAGATCGGCTCCGATGGCGTGACCGGTATGCAGAGCATGTACGCCTTCCACTTCATGCAGGAGCTCTGCCGTGCCGCCGGTCAGGATGATATCCTGGCCTTCCGTCACAGTGTCTGCCTGTCCGCTGACGTGACCGCTGCCTACGATCCCACCTGGGCAAGTGCATTCGAGCCTATGAACGGCACTTATGCAGGCCGCGGCGTTGCCATCTTCAAGTACACCGGCGGCGGCAGCAAGGGCTCCGCAAGCGATGCCTGCGCTGAGCTGGTCAGTGATATCACCCGGATGCTGGACAACGGCAACGTTGCATGGCAGATCGGTGAGCTGGGCCGTCTGGATCTGGGCGGCGGCGGCACCATCGCCAAGTATGTCGCAAACCGCGGCATCCCCGTGTTGGATATCGGTGTGCCTGTGCTGTCCATGCACGCTCCCTTCGAGGTCATCCACAAGAACGACCTGTACATGGCTTACCGTGCCTTCTCCCTGTTCAACAACGCACAGTAAGCGCGATCCAGAATGAATGCCCCGGCAGGTTTTGCGCCCGCCGGGGCATTTTTGCGCTATTTTAAGAAAAATGCTTGACCTTCAACCAACTTTATGGTGTAGTGTAAGGGTGGAGGTGAAGCAAATGAACATCAAACAGGCTTCAGAACAAAGTGGTGTGTCTGCCCCGAACATCCGCTTTTACGAAAAAGAGGGGCTTCTCACACCGGCGCGCAGGCAGGGCAATGACTACCGGGATTACACCGCCGGGGATGTCCGCACCCTCAAGCTCATCCGAATGCTTCGGATGCTGGATGTGCCGCTGCCCACCATCAAGGCGGTGCTGCGCGGGGAACAGCCCCTGCAGCAGGCGCTGCAAGCCCAGCAGACTGTGCTGGAGCAGCAGGCGGCTCAGCTGGCGGGTGCGATCCGCTTTTGCGCAGAGCTGACCCAACAGGCTCCTCAGGTGGATCAGCTGGATGTGGACGACTGCCTGAAACGGATGCAGGACCCGCAGGAGCCGGGCAGATTTTTCTCCGGCTGGCTCAGGGATTACCGTACCGTGGCAGAAAACGAACAGAAAAAACGCTTTTTCATCGTATCGGAACAGTCCATCAACACCCCGGAGGATTTTGCAACCGTGCTGCTGCGCTATGGGGAAGCTCAAGGGAGCCCCGTCTGCATCACAAAAGGGGGAATGTACCCGGAGTTTGAGTGGCACGGTATCCGGTATAAGGCATGGCGCGGGCAGGGCCGCTATTGCGATTCTATCTGCTGCGAAGCACTCTTCCCGGAATCTCTCAAAACGGGACTGCCGCTCAGGCGGGAACGCCTGCTGCGCTGGCTGCGGCGGCTGCTCCCTGTGGCAGTGGCCGCTATGGTGCTGGGAGCACTTGCTCTACGCGGCAGAATGTGAACCCCTGATCCCGATACCACTGGATGATGTCCGGCAGCGCCTCGGCGGTGGTGCGGGTGGTGGCAGAATCATGCATCAGAACAATGCACTGGGTCTGCTCGCCGGTCTCACGCACCACATTCCGGTAGATGGTCCCGGCACTGGGCTTGCCGCCCACGGCATCCTCAGCGCAGACATTCCAGTCTACATAGGCATATCCTTTTTCGGCACACTGCTGTTTCAGCTCGGCCATCACGCCGCGCCCGCCATAGCGGCGGCTGACCGTGTTGGTGCTGCCGCCCGGAAAGCGCAGGTAATGCAGAGAAGCTGTGTTGACATAGGGCGAGATGCGCTCTTTCAACAGCTCGATATCCTGCCAGTAGGCAGCTGCACTCTGGTAGATGTCACTGTATTCATGGGAAGCGGAATGCAGCGCGATCTGGTGGCCTGCCGCCGCCGCATCCGCAATGAGCGGCAGGTACTTTTCATTGTAGCCCGTGGCCACCACAAAAAAGGTAGCCTTGACCCCGGCGGCATTCAGCGCATCCAGAACCGCCGGGGTCGTTTTGCTGGGGCCGTCATCGAAGGTCAGACAGACCCATTTCTCCGGCATCGGCTCCTCCTGCGGCAATGAGCTTGCAGGGGCCGCCTCCGGAGCAGGGGAGGCAAAGCCGGTATCCGGTACCGGGGTCAGGTCGCTTTCCTGGCAGCCGGGCCCCGCCGGCACAGCAAAGAACAGCCCCAGCCCAAAGCCTGCCGCCGCGCCCGCCAGAAGCAGAGCTGCCCCGCGAAATAAAAACTTCCCGTTTGCTCTCAGCCATGAAACCATCTCCCAAACCTCCTTGACAAATCGCATTGGATCTGCAGTATCTCTTATAGGATATGACCCGCTGAAAATTTGTAGAATACAAAAGCAGGCAGAGGAATTGACATTTCCCGCAAAAATTGATAAACTAAATAAGTTCTCCGTGCAGGAGTGGCGGAATGGCAGACGCGCTGGTTTTAGGCACCAGTTCCCAGTGAGTGAGGGTTCAAGTCCCTTCTCCTGCATAAACAAAACGGCAGGCCCTTGGATAGAATCCGGGCCTGCCGTTTTGTTTGTGGCTTTGGTTGGAAAGCATAAGAAAAGTCCACGATCTATCACTAGACCGTGGGCTTTCTTTTATGCGAGGGAGGGGACTCGAACCCCCAAGGATAAACCACACGCACCTCAAACGTGCGCGTCTGCCAGTTCCGCCACCCTCGCACAACTATAAAATTGTTGCAATCCTGGATTTCTGAGGCTTGAAACCATTGTCGCGGACTGCTTGAATATACTACCACATTACCCCGGGAAAGTCAAGCGATTTTGATAGAAATTTCCTCGTTTCATATTCAACGGTTTCCCGGTGCATACTAGAACAAATTATCACCGGGGAGGCAGGACCGTGAAACGACGCAACAGAGCATACCGATTGCTGAGACTGACAGCAGTATATCTGCTCCTGCTGCCGTTTCTGCTGCTGGGCTGGCTGTACAGCCGCCTGCCGGATCGTGTTTATCTGGAACCCGGGCAGGCCTTGCTTTTGCCCCGCTTTGGCTGGGTGGAACCTATGGGGCTTCACGGCAGCCAGAATGCGGCCAGTACCCAGGTCGTGGGCAGTTACCAGACCACTCTGTCACTGGGCGGCTGGCTTCCCATCAAGAATATCCGCACGGTGGTCACGGAGCGCGCGCAGGTCACGGTCTGCGGTACGCCGTTCGGGGTCAAAATGTTCTCCGAGGGGGCACTGATCGTTGGCTTTTCCGATATCGACAGCCCCGGCGGGAGCACAGTGAACCCGGCAAAGGCAGCGGGACTGCGCCTGGGAGACCGCGTGATCCGCATTGGACAGATCGGGACGGAAAACAATGACGCTGTGAAGGAAGCGCTGGAAGCCGCCCGGGGAAGCGCCGCAGAGGTCATCTATGTCCGTAGCGGGGAACAGCGCAGCACCACTCTGACCCCTGTCTGGGATGCCGCTGCCGCCCAGTGGCGGGCAGGCATGTGGGTGCGGGATTCCTCTGCCGGTGTGGGCACTCTGACCTTTGTGGACCCGGAAAAGGGTGTCTTTGCGGGGCTGGGGCATCCCATCAGCGACGGCGACACCGGCGAAAGCATCGCTCTGCGCAGCGGGGAGATCGTGCCGTGTGAGATCACCGGGTGCAGCATGGGCACTGTGGGTAGCCCAGGGGAGCTGAAGGGGAAGTTCCTGAGCGCCCACGCCATTGGCAGCATCCGGATCAATGGAGAAAACGGCGTTTATGGCACAACACGGACAGGCTTTTCCGGGCAAACCATGCCGGTGGCGTTTGCGCAGGAGGTCGAGACGGGGGATGCACAGATCCTGGCTACCGTCGCCGGGGAAACGCCCCGTACCTACCATGTCCGCATCGAGAAGATCAGCGATGCCGATCCGCGCCGCAATATGGTCGTCCGGGTGGTGGACAAAGCCCTGCTTTCCCGGACCGGCGGCATTGTGCAGGGGATGAGCGGCAGTCCCATTTTGCAGAATGGGCGGCTGGTCGGCGCGGTGACCCATGTTCTCGTCAACGATCCGACACGGGGCTATGGAATTTTCGCGCAGACCATGTTGGAGCAGGCTGAACAGGTTGCAACGGCGGAAAAATGAGCAGATTTGGTAAAACAAAACAGGCTGATTCGACTGAAGATTCCATAATATGGCAAAAATAACAGTTGAAATCCATGGGAATTTATGGTAAAATCAGAAACGTAAGGAAAACCGCACACATTGGAGGAATGAACGATGGACAAGATCAAATTTTTGATGTCGGATACTGGCGCAGAGATCACGGCAGCCTGTCGTGAAGCTTTGGAGCAGAAGGGCGTAGAGGTGACCGTGGTGGAAAAAGACGGCCTGAAGGTCCTGCAGAAAATGCTTGCAGTGCGGCCCCAGGTGGTGTTGCTGGATGCCTTTATGCCCGGGCTGGATGCGCTGGCCGTGAAACAGAAGTACAATGCAGCCGGTGAGCGCCACACCTCTTTCTTTGTGACGGGGGCGTTCCAGAGCGAGGAAATGGTGCAGGAGCTGCTGGATGAGGGCTTTGCTTACTATTTCGTCAAGCCCTTTGACGAGACGGTTCTGGCAAGCCGCGTGCTGAAGGTGGCTGCCGGGCAGGAAAAGCGCATTCTGCATACCAGCGTGGACAGCGATGAACTGACAGTCACTGAGATCCTGCACCAGATCGGCGTTCCCGCCCACATCAAAGGTTACCAGTTCCTGCGGGATGCCATCCTGCTCACCATGAACGAGCCGGAGTACATCAACGCTGTGACCAAACGTCTCTACCCGGAAATCGCCAAGAAAAACGGTACCACTGCCAGTCGGGTGGAGCGCGCCATCCGCCATGCCATTGAGGTGGCGTGGGACCGGGGCGATGTGGATACCCTCAACAGCTACTTCGGCTATACCATCCACAACCTGCGGGGCAAGCCCACCAATAGCGAATTCATCGCGATGATCGCTGACAAGATGCGGCTGGATAAGCGGCAGAGAGCAGTGTGATGAATATGCATGCCAACGTGATATTTTGTGCGCAAAGCTGGTAATTTGGGGATGGTGAAAAATGTTTATCGCTATGGAATTATAGAATTATGGATTCCGTAGCGATAAATTGATTGTTGATAGGGCGATAAATCTCCGGAATTTATTGGGTGTGGAGCCGAATGGATTCCGGAGGTTTTTTGTGGTGGAAAAAGATGTAGAAATGTTTCTGGAGGCGTGCGAGTTAAAGGGACTGAGGCGGTATTCTTTTCGGAGAAGATGGCAGGGCAGATTCGGAAGTGGATCAAGTATAAAGACCGCTATCGTAAAAGCATGGCTCACGCCAAAGGCCGTATAACAACTGAAAACGGAAACGCCGGCGTATCATGTTATAGAAACATAGTACGCTGGCATTTTCGGTTGGAAAAATTGCTTTGTTCTCTTTTTGCTGGTAAAATAAGAGCGAATGAATAGATGAGCAAGATGGATGTACGAATGAGAATGAGTGAAGGAGCGTGATGGAAAGTGGATATCTCTTTTAAGATGGGCGATGAAAAGTTCAATTACAGAGTGAGTGCGATCATAATTTCTAACGGAAGAATTTTGGCAATGTACCATGACAAACCGTCAGAGTACTACTCTCTGCCCGGGGGTAGAGTGATGATGGGGGAAACAGCTGAACAAGCGATGGTACGGGAAATTCAGGAAGAGCTTGGTGTTTCACTGAAGATTTCCCGGCCATTATGGTTGATTCAATCTTTCTTTACAAAAGATACAGATGGTCTCCGATACCACGAGATATGTATTTATTTTTTGATGGATACCGCAGATGCTGGCCTGCTGGAAAGGCAAAACACGTTCACTCGAACAGAGGGAACCGATACGCATATATTTAAATGGTTAGAGATTGCTCAATTAAAGGAGGAGACTTTTTATCCATTGTTCCTGGAAAAAGAGATTTTCAACCTTCCGGACACGTTCACAATCCGAACGGAATCGAGATGATAAATCTGCACTCTCGATGTTGACGTTTTTGTTGTACAAAATTGAGGAATTTATCCTAATGGCATTTCTTCTGTTGTGATATAATTGTATCGACCAAAAGGAGGAATGCAAAATGATTCATCTGCTGTTAGCGGTGATCTATGTTTCTTTTATCAGTCTGGGCCTGCCGGATTCTCTGCTGGGGGCAGCGTGGCCTTCGATCTATCCGGGGTTGGGGGTTCCGGTCTCCTACTCCGGTGTGATCTTCTGCATCATATCAGTGGGAACGGTGTTCTCCAGCCTGCAAAGTGACAGGATGACCCGCCGGTTTGGAGCAGGCGGTGTTACGGCCATCAGCGTTGCCATGACCGCCGCAGCACTGTTCGGGTTCTCTGTCAGCAGCTCATTCTGGGCCATGTGCCTGTGGGCAATTCCTTATGGACTTGGGGCTGGAAGCGTGGATGCGGCACTCAACAACTATGTGGCGCTCCATTTTGCCAGCCGCCACATGAGCTGGCTCCATTGTATGTGGGGAATCGGAGCCTCGGTCGGGCCCTACATCATGGGCGCGGCGCTTTCTTCCCGCGCCGGGTGGCAGACGGGGTATCGGGTCATCAGTGTGATGCAGATGGTGCTGACGATCATTATTCTGCTGAGTCTCCCGCTCTGGAAAACGAAATCGGGTGCGAATGCCGAGGAGAGGGAAGCAGCTCCGGCAGAAGCGCTGACCCTGAAACAGATTTTCCGGATCTCGGGCGTAAAAGAGGTTCTGGTTACATTTTTCTGCTATTGTTCTCTGGAGCAGACCACCAGTCTGTGGGCCAGCAGTTATCTGGTGCTGAACAGGGGAATCGCGCCGGAGACCGCCGCCGGCTTTGCCAGTCTTTTCTTTGTCGGCATCACCGTGGGACGGGCGTTGTGCGGCTTCCTGACCTTAAAATTCGATGATACCCAGATGGTTCGTATGGGGCAGGGGATCATCGCGATTGGGATAACGGCGTTTCTTCTGCCGCTTGGGGAAGCAGTGACACTGGCAGGGCTGCTGCTGGTTGGTCTTGGCTGTGCTCCGATCTATCCCAGTATCATTCATGCAACGCCGGGCCGCTTCGGTGCGGACAGGTCACAGGCGATCATTGGGGTTCAGATGGCCAGCGCCTATATTGGCAACTGCCTGATGCCGCCGTTGTTCGGCGTGATCGCAAACCACACCACGATCGCGATTTTTCCGTATTATCTGCTGGTGATCCTGATTTTGATGGGATATATGCACGAAGCGCTGCAAAAGAAAACGAAAGCGGCGCAATAAAATACCGCTGCTCTTGCATTTGGAAAAATGCACAGGAGCAGCGGTATTTTTGTACGCATATCATCCCGCGCCTGCACCGGAACAGTCGGCTGCAGCACACCACGATTCTGGATGTGGCACTGGGGGAAAACCTTTACTCAGACGGCCCGGATCGCTGGGGTTCTCTTGCCTGTATGCGTCGGCAGGCATCCTCCTTCACAAGCTCAATGATCACCGCCGTCAGGGGGATAAAGAAGATGATACCGATGATGCCAAAGAGCTTTCCGCCGATCATAGCGGCAACAAGGGTGTACAGCGGAGAAAGTCCCACGGATTTTCCCACCACCCGGGGGTAGATGAACTGGTTTTCAATAAACTGTACGGCAAGGTAAACAATGAGGCAGCGCACGGCCAGAACGGGATCCACCAACAGCACGAGGAACACGCTGACCACGCAGGAGATCAGCGCTCCGACGTAGGGGATAATGGCGCAGATGGCGGTCAGCATTCCCACCAGGCTGCCGTAGGGGATCTTGAAAACGGAAAACGCAAGGGCCATGAGAACGCCAAGGATCACGGCCTCACTGCATTGCCCTGTCAGAAAGTTTGCGAAGGATTGCCGGAACAGCCGGCAGAACTTCAGCAGCCAGGCGGAGTGGCTGGGCTTCAGGTAGGCACAGACCAATGTGCGGGCGTGGTGGCAGAGACTCTCTGAGCCAACGGACATATAAACGGAGATGATCAGGGCAAAGGATGCGGTTACCACAATATTTACCGTGGCAGATACGGCACCTACCGCATTGACCAGCACGGTATCGATGCTGTCGGTGACCCTGTGAAGCAGCTGCTCCCAGTCGATGCCCTCCAGCCAGCTCATCAGCCACCCCATGTCGGCATCCTGTGCGCTGAGATAGGCGGTCCAGCGAGGGATGTTTGCTTCGATCTGTACATAGAGGCTGTGAAAAGACTGCACCAGCTCCGGGATCAGCAATGTCAGCGCCAGCACCAACACCAGCACAACACCCAGCAGGGTGATGAAGAAGCTCAGGAGATGAAGCGCTTTATCCGAGGGCTGTTTTTTGGCCTTGCAGAACAGGCGTTTCAGCCGTTTTTCCAGCCCGGTCATAGGCACATTGATAAATAGTGCCAGAATGCCGCCTGCCAGAATGGGCAGTACCAGATCTACCAACTGTGCAGCAAAGGTCAGAACGGCAGAAAGCCGCAGCAGCGCCACAAAAAGCGTGACTCCTACAACGGTTATGAGCAGATATTGTTTTGTTTTTGGTTCCATGAAAAAAATCCTTTCCCGGAGCTGATGGCTGCAATATGCAAAGAGAACGTCTGCGAACTCTTTTTTGTATTGTAATCAGAAGCAGCTGGCTTGTCAAGAAGTCGGGAACTGCGGGGTTTCCTTTTTGGACTGGCTGTGATATAATATGTGAGTCGCAACTCTGCGAAAATAATCGAAATATACGAAGGTGCGCCGGAAAATGGAATAATATAACAGAGAGTATCTTTGCTGCTTACATAAAGTTGAATGAAAATCAACTTGAGATAAAACTCCATAGTACAGCCTGTATAAAAATGACACGAAAAAAGCTGAAATTTCCTCTTGCTTTTTCTGAGATCTGTGCTATAATATTAAGGCAATCGTTTCCAAGGCCGCTCGCGGGGGTAGCCGATATTGAAGGTTGTGATGGGCACATACATTTATAATATGGCCCCAATAAGTCAGAACCAGAAATGAGGTGAAAAGAATGAAACAGGGTATCCATCCGAACTACGTTGACTGCACCATCACCTGCGCATGCGGCAACGTCATTAAGACTCGTTCCACCAAGCCCGAGATCCACGTCGAAGTTTGCTCCAAGTGCCATCCTTTCTACACTGGCAAGCAGAAGCTGGTTGACACCGGCGGACGTGTTGAGCGCTTCAACAAGCGTTTCGGCCGTAAGTAATTACTGGTCTTTTCAGCGCCGTCTCCTTTGGGAGACGGCGTTTTTTGTTGTTATGCCGCACAAAAGGTCTCTTTCTGTAATTTACACGCCGTTCCCTTATTTTGAACACATTTCCGGACTAAAATAAACCAGTATCTTCAAAAAGCGCTTTGCGCTGCCTTAGAAAGGAGCGTTGTGAACGTGATCGAAGTTTCTCATCTCACCAAACAGTATGGCAATCATCTTGCCGTGGACGATGTCTCGTTTACCGTGGCAGATGGCCAGATCTGCGGTCTGCTGGGGCCCAACGGCGCGGGCAAATCCACCATTATGAACATCCTCACCGGCTATCTCTCTGCCACCAGTGGGCAGGTGACGGTGGCAGGGCACCCTCTGCCCGAGGAGGCCGATGCCGCCAAAGCCTGTGTGGGCTATCTGCCCGAACAGCCGCCCCTTTACCCGGAAATGACGGTGCAGGAGTACCTGACCTTTGCCGCCGAGCTGAAGGGTGTGAAAAAGGCGGAACGGAAGGAGCAGGTGTGCCGGGCTGCCCGCCGTACCGGGCTGGAAGCCGTTCTGCCCCGGCTCATCCGCAGCCTTTCCAAGGGCTACAAGCAGCGGGTGGGCATTGCACAGGCATTGCTGGGCAGTCCCAGGCTCATCATTCTGGACGAGCCGACGGTCGGCCTGGACCCGGCACAGGTCATCGAAATCCGCAAGCTCATCCGGGAGCTGGGCCGGGCGCATACGGTCATCCTGTCCAGCCATATCCTCAGTGAAGTGCAGGCAGTCTGCCAGCAGATCCTGATCCTTTCCAAAGGACACTTGGCGGCAGCAGGCAGTCTGGAGGAGCTGACCGCCGATGGCAAGAGCCTGGAAGAGGTGTTTCTGGAACTGACCGACGGTGAATCGGAAGAAGCAACCGGAGAGGAGGACGCAGAATGACAGCTATTTTCAAGCGGGAATTCCGCAGCTTCTTTCACGGGATGCTGGGGTACGTCCTTACGGCGTTTCTGGTGGCGAGCTCCGGCCTGTATTTCCTGGCCCGGTGCCTGATCTACGGCCTGACCGATTTCAGTTATTACACCCTCTACCAGACCATTTTTATGCTGCTGCTCTATATCCCGGTGCTGGCGATGCGCTCACTGGCCGAGGAGCGCCACAGCCGCACAGATCAGCTGCTGCTCACCAGCCCGGTCTCAGTGTGGGGTATCGTGCTGGGCAAGTTCTTTGCCATGGCGGCTGTGTTCGCCCTGCCCTGCGCCGTGGATGCGGTGATGATCTTCATCCTCTGGGCGCTGGGCGGCACCGTGTCTGCTCTGCTCGCAAACCTTGCGGGGCTGCTCTGCTACTTTTTGCTGGGCTGTGCGGCCATTGCATTGTGTGAGTTTCTCTCCGGCCTGACCGAGAACCAGATCATTGCCGCCGTGGCGGGCTTTTCAGCCCTGCTGCTGGCCTACCTGATGCCCAGCCTGCGCAGTATGTTCAATGCGGGCAGCGCCGTGGCGCTGGCAGTGTTCACCGGGATCGCAGGCGCGGCTTCTCTGGCGGCCGGTCTGCGCACCCGCAGCTTTGTGCTGGGGTGCCTGACCTTTGCGGCGCTCTGCCTGGGCCTGACGGGGTTGTTTCTGCTCCGCAGTGCATGGCTTACCGAGGCTTTCAGCGCTGTGCTGAGTGCCCTGTGCCTGTTTACACCCTTTGAGGATTTTGTCAACAACAGCTTCTCCATCCCTGCCGTGGTCTATTATCTGACCGTGACGGCGGTGTTCCTGTTCTTTACGGCGCAGGACATTGAGAAGCGCCGCTGGAACTGAGAGGAGGGAACACAGATGAAGCTTTTTGCAAAGCAGAGCTCCTCGGGTGACGGGCGGGTGTTCCGCAGCGGGGTGTGGTCGGCAGCCATTGCCGCGGCTGTGATCGTGCTGGCCGTGCTGGTTAATCTTATCGTCCGGGCCATTCCTTCCAGATATACCGAGTTCGATCTCTCCGAGGCTGGGCTCTACACCCTGAGCGAAAGCTCCAGACAGGTGGCCGACGATCTGACGCAGGATGTGACCATTTACTATCTGGCCCAGACCGGCAATGAGGACCAGATCATCTCCAAGCTGCTGGACAAATACGCCGCCCAGAGCAGCCATATCACCTGGGAGCTGAAAGATCCGGCAGTCTACCCGACCTTTGCGGCCCAGTACGGCGCACAGGATCTGACCTCCGGTGGGCTGATCCTGGTCTGCGGGGAACAGAGCAAGGTGCTGGATGCCGCAGAGCTTTACGACTACGATTACAGCGATTATGCCACCACCGGCGCAGCCAACGTGACCTTTGACGGTGAAAGCAGGATCACCTCTGCCATCTACCAGCTGACCAGCGGAGAGAGCCGCCATGTGTACTACACCACCAACCACGGCGAGCAGGCGCTGACTTCCACCCTGACCGATGCGCTGGAAAGCCAGAACCTGACCGTCTCGGCACTTGACCTGCTCTCCCAGACCATCCCCGAGGACTGTGACCTGCTTGTCATCAACGATCCGGCGCAGGACTTTTCCGGCGCAGGCAGTCTGGTGGATGAGCTGGGCCAGCTGCGCAGCTACCTGAGCAACGGAGGCCGCGTGCTGCTGCTGACGGATTCCTATTATAGTACCCCCAATCTGGATGCTGTGATGGCCGAGTTCGGCCTGACCCGCACCGAGGGCCTTGTGGTGGAGGGTGACACCAACCACTACCTCAATGGCTACCCGGCCCTTTACCTGCTGCCGGATTATGCCAGTACAGAGGAATCCACCGCGCTGGACGGTGTGAACACCAGCCGCAGAGTTCTGCTGCAGATGGCACAGGGCATCACCCTGACCGAGACAGAGCATGTGGTCTCGGATGCCCTTCTGGTCAGCTCGGACAGTGCTTACAGCAAACCGGAAGGCTACGAGATGACCACCACCGAGAAGGCGGACGGCGACATTGCCGGTCCCTTCACGCTGGCAGCATACGCCCGCAATGAGGACACGGGTGCTCAGGTCATCTGGGTCAACTGCGGCAATATGGACAACGAGGGCATCTATCAGGTCATTCCGGGCAACGTGACCTTCCTGCAGGGCTGTGCGGCTTCGCTGGCCGGGCAGGAGAGCGCTGTCCTCATCGACAGCAAGGCACTGGAAGCAGCTCCGTTGGAAGTGCCCGGCATTGCCGCCTCTACGCTGGGCCTGCTCTTTGTCATCGTTCTGCCTGCGGCCCTGCTGGCTGTGGGTGCCGTGGTGGTCGTGCTGCGGCGCAGAAAGTGAGGACCTGTCCATGAAAGCAAAACAGCGTACCCTCGGGGTGCTGCTTTTCCTCATCCTGCTGGCAGGCGGCGTGTTTGCCCTGCTGACGCTGCGGAATGCCCGGGAAGAACAGGCTGCCAGTGCGGCCGCAGATGGAACCATTCCGCTGGCGGCAGTTTCGGGCAATGACCTGACGCAGATCGTGCTCCACTATCAGGGCGAGACGAACACCCTGCTCTATACCGCCGATGGCTGGACGCTGGCTGAAGATCCCGCTTACCATCTGGACACCTCTGCCTGCAACACGATGCTCACCGCGCTTTCCTCTTTGAACGCAAAGGGGGAGCTGAGCCCGCAGGCAGGGGAGGACTACGGCTTTGCGGAGCCTGTGCTGACCATAGAGGTGACGGCAGCGGGCGAAACGGACACCTATACCTTCGGGGCCAGCAATGCCATGACCGGAGATCTCTATGTCTGCAAGAATGACAGCAATACCATATATACGGTATCTGGCACCAAAGCCGCCTGCTTTGAGTTGACCAGAGCGGAGCTGTTCGGTGCCTTCAACCCGGCGGGGCTGACGGCCTCGGAGATCGAAGCCGTCTCCTATACACTGGCCGATGGCGAGACCGTGACACTGAAGGCAAACTCGGAGCCTGCAGCAGAGAGCGGCAGCGCCGCCTACCAGACCGTCTGGAGGCTGGCGGGGGATACCGCCGCAGACCTCGACGAGACAAAGGTGGATGCCATCCTTTCGGCTCTCTGCACCTATGTCTCGGCACAGGCAGCAGATGCCGACCCGGCGGCGTATGGTTTTGAGGCCCCGCTGGTCACAGCAGAGGTCACCACAGCCGATGGCACAATAAATCTGACCTATGCCATGGGTACAGACGGCTGTTACCTGATGGTGGAAGGCGACAGCTCCGTTTATACGGTGGATGCCAGTGTGGTGAGCGCGCTTTTGTACCCCGCGGATCAGCTGAAAGCAGAATAAAACATTCCTCTCCCGCGCTGTGCAAATTCTTGGTACAGCGCGGGATTTTTTTGCGCCGGATGTAAAGTTTCGGCAAACCTCGACAGAGTGATTGACATTTCAGTTCGGATTGTTTATGATAGGCGATGACAGGGCAGAATAACTGCACAATATTACGGATGTCATGGATGTTGTGCGGGGCTGGGTCGCCCTGGTACGAAGGATGGGGTGGATGCCCTGTCTTTTTTCGTATCTGAGTTTAAGGAGGAAAAGTAAAAAATGGACAACTCGGTGATCGTTTCACTGCGCGATATCGTGGTGGAATTTGACGGTCAGCGCATTCTGGATGGGCTGAACCTGGACATCCATGACAAAGAGTTCGTAACGCTGCTGGGTCCTTCCGGCTGCGGCAAGACCACCACCCTGCGCCTGATCGCAGGCTTCCTGGAACCCAACGCGGGTCAGGTGCTGCTGAAGGGCCAGGATATTACCGGTGTGCCCCCCTATAAGCGTCCGGTGAATACCGTGTTCCAGAAGTACGCGCTGTTCCCGCACCTGAACGTGTTTGAGAATGTGGCCTTTGGCCTGCGCCTGAAGAAGATGGACGAAGAGACCATCCGCCGCAAGGTGCGCGATATGCTGGAGGTGGTCGGCCTGAAGGGCTTTGAGCGTCGCAGCATCGGCCAGATGTCCGGCGGCCAGCAGCAGCGTGTTGCCATTGCCCGCAGTCTGGTCAATGAGCCTGAGATCCTGCTGCTGGACGAGCCTCTGGGTGCACTGGACCTTAAGCTCCGCAAGGAGATGCAGCTGGAGCTCAAGCGCCTGCAGCGTGAGATGAACATCACCTTTATTTATGTTACCCACGATCAGGAAGAGGCCCTGACCATGTCTGATACCGTCGTTGTGATGAACGGCGGTAAGGTGCAGCAGATCGGTACCCCCGAGGACATCTACAACGAGCCTAAAAATGCCTTTGTGGCGGACTTTATCGGCGATTCCAACATTGTGGAAGGCGTGATGCACCGCGACTTCCTGGTCTCCTTCTCGGGTGTGCAGTTCCCCTGCGTGGACCGCGGCTTTGCCCGGGAACAGAGCGTACAGGTGGTGGTCCGCCCCGAGGACATTGAAGTGGTCAGCCCCGTGGAGGGTCAGCTGGTGGGCGTAGTCAATGATGTCATCTTCAAGGGCGTTCACTTTGAGATGCACGTTGAGTGCGAGGGCCGTGAGTGGCTGATCCACTCCACCCGCGCCTGCACCCCCGGTGAGACCATTGGTATGCGCATCGGCCCCAACGAGATCCATATCATGGCACGTTCGGAGGGCTGAATGGGAAATGATGAAAATTTACGATAAGAAGCTGGCCTATCCTTATTTTATCTGGATGGTGCTGTTCACGGTGGTTCCGCTGATCATCGTGGTTTATTACGCCCTGACCGACGGCAGCGGCAATTTCACCATTGCCAACCTGACCAGCGTCAGCGGCTACGGCTCCGTGTTTGCCCGCAGCCTGCTGCTGGCCCTTGTGGCTACCGTGATCTGCCTGATCATTGCATTTCCGGTGGGCTATTTCCTGTCCCGCCTGCGGGTGAACAAGCAGCATATCATGCTGATGCTGGTCATGCTGCCCATGTGGATGAACTTCCTGCTCCGCACCTATGCCTGGATGGGCCTGCTGAGCATCAACGGCCCTGTGAACGCGGTGCTGGGCTTTTTTGGCCTGGGCCCCTATACCATGCTGAATACCTCCGGCGCGGTGGTGCTGGGCATGGTGTATAACTATGTGCCCTACATGATCCTGCCCCTCTACACCAGTATGACCAAGATCGATCAGAGCCTGGTGGAAGCGGCACAGGATCTGGGAGCCTCCACCACCCAGACCCTTTTCCGGGTGCTCATCCCCATGAGCGTGCCCGGAATCAGCACCGGCATCACCATGGTGTTCGTTCCGGCGGTGTCTACCTTTGTCATCAGCCGTATGCTGGGCGGCGGCTCCAACCTGATGATCGGCGACCTGATCGAGATGCAGTTCCTGGGCAACAGCTACAACCTGAATGTCGGTTCGGCCATGAGCCTTGTGCTGATGATCATCGTCCTGCTCTGCATGAGCTTCACATCCAGCTTTGATGAAGATGAAATGGAGGGCGTGTCCTGATGAAAACGAAAAATCTGCGCCTGATGCAGCGGGCCTACGTCGTCCTCTTCTTCTGCTTCATGTACCTGCCCATTGCCTATATGATCGTGTTCAGCTTCAACCAAAGCAAGGGCTACGCACTGTTCACGGGCTTTACACTCAAGTGGTACACCAGCCTGATCCATAACTCTGCCATCCTGAGCGCTTTGCGCGTCTCACTGGAGGTGGCCCTCATCTCTGCGGTCATTGCCACGGTGCTGGGCACGGCGGCCTCGCTGGGCATTGCGTCCATGAGCCGCAAGAGCCGCCTGGTGGTCACCAATATCACCTATATTCCGGTGGTCAACCCGGAGATCATCACCGGCATCTCCCTGATGCTGCTGTTCGTGGCTTACCAGCGCTTTGCCGAGGGAGTCTCCTGGCTGCCCGATACCATCATGGGAATGCCCACGCTGCTGATCGCGCATATCGCCTTCAATGTGCCCTATGTCATCTTCAACGTGACCCCCAAGCTCAAGCAGCTGGACATCAAACTGTATGAGGCAGCTCTGGATCTGGGCTGCGACCCCAGGCAGGCGTTCTTCAAGGTCATCCTGCCTGAGATCAGCCCGGCCATCCTGTCGGCCTTCCTCATCTGCCTGACCTACTCCATCGATGATTTTATGATCTCCTATTTCAACTGCGGCACGGTGGAGACCCTGCCCATTGCCATCTATTCCATGACCCGAAAAAAGGTTAGCCCGGAGATCTATGCCCTGTCCACCATCATGTTTGTGGTGATCCTGACCATCATCCTCATCTCCAATGCCATGGAGAGCCGGGAGTACCGCCGGGATCAGAAGGCGCTGAGAGGGGAGGACGTAAAATGAAACGTTTTGCTGTTCTGCTGCTGACGCTGGCCATGGCGTTCTGCTGTGCTGCGCCCGCCTTTGCCGCCGGAACCATTGAGGTGACTGAGGACGTTTCGGTCTCGGACGATTACGACTGGACCCGCTTTCAGGGCCAGAATCTCACCCTGAACGTTTACAACTGGGGCGAATACATCTCCAACGGCTCCGATGACAGCGTGGATGTGGTGGCCGCCTTCGAGAAGCTTACCGGCATCAAGGTCAACTACACCACCTTTGATTCCAACGAGTCCATGTACGCCAAACTGAAATCCGGTGCGGCCAACTACGATGTGGTCATCCCTTCGGATTACATGGTGGCAAAGATGATCGCCGAGGGAATGCTTGCACCGCTGGATTACAGCAACATTCCCAACTCCCAGAACATCGATGCGGTCTACCGTGATCCGGATTATGACCCCACCAACGCCTATACCGTGCCTTATATGCTCTGTACCACCGGTATCATCTACAACACCACCATGGTGGAGAATGCCCCCACCAAATGGGCTGACCTGTGGGATGAGCAGTACGCGGGCAATATCCTGATGTTCAACAACAGCCGTGATGCTTACGCTATTGCGGCGTTCAAGAACGGTACCAGCATCAACCCCGAGACCCCGGAAGAGGTGGACGAGGTGGTGGAGACCCTGAAAGCGCAAAAACCGCTGGTGCAGGCCTACGTTATGGATGAGATCTTTGATAAGATGATCGGCGGCGAGGCGGCCATCGGCGTGTACTACTCCGGCGATGCCATCACCATGATCGATGATAACCCGGATCTGGCCTGGGTGTTCCCGGAGGAGGGCAGTGTGCTGTCGGTGGACTGCATGGCGGTGCCTGCCACCAGTGAGCACAAGGAAGCTGCGGAGATGTTCATCAACTTCATGTGCGAGCCGGACATCGGAAAAGCCAATGCGGAGTATATCGGCTACACCACCCCCATGCAGAAGGTGTGGGATATCCTGGACGAGGACCTGAAGTACAGTGAGATCGCATACCCCTCTGAGGAAGTGGAAGCCAAGGAAAAGGTGTTCACCGCCCTGAGCGATGAGGTCAACAACGAGCTCGATGTAAAGTGGAGCGAGATGAAGAGCTACAATGAGGGCGGCAGCGGCGTTGTGTTCCTGCTGCTGCTGCTTGCCATGGTAGCGCTGGCCTGCTTCAATATCTGGCGCAAGCTGCGCAAAAAGACCCGGAATCAGTATTGAGAAGAAAGGGCCCTCTCCGTCAAAGCCTCTGGCAATGCGAAGCAATGACGGAGAGGGTCCTCTTTTGGAAAGGAAACGTATGAATCAATATACCTATCATACAACTGTCCTGAACGCAGACGGCGATTTCCGCCGGATGATCAAGCCCAGCGCCCTGTTTCGCTATGTGGAGCAGGCTGCGGCAGACCATGCCCGCGCCTACGGCATGGATGATGCTTTTTTCAAAGCGCACCACACGGCGTTTCTGGTGGGCAAGCAGGCGGCGCAGATCACCCGGATGCCCCTGCGTGCCGAAAAGCTGACCTTTCTTACCGCCTGTGAGCCGTGCAAGAAAGGTTCGATGAAGCGGCTGACCCGCATTCTGGACGAAGCAGGGAAGGAGTGTGCTCTGATCGACAGCCGGTGGATCATGGTGGATACCGATCGCGAGTGCATCCTACGCCAGCCCTCCTGGCATACGCCCGGTTACTGGAACGAGGATCTGGACGGGGAGCTGCCCCAGCTGGTGCACAAAGCAAAGGAACTGACCTGTGCAGGCAGCCGGACAGCCAGTTACTCCTTGTGCGACCTGAACGGCCATGTGAACAACGCCTGCTATCTGGACATTGCCTGCGATGCCCTGCCGCTGGAGGTAGTCAAGGCCGGGCCGTTGAAATTCGTCTCTGTCAAGTACCACCGGGAGATCCCGCTGGGCAGTCAGGTCGAGGTGTTTTATGCGCCCTCGGCCGATGGCTGGTATGTGGTGGGCCGCCGCGAAGAGCACGCCGCGTTTGAATGCTACCTGGAATTTACAAAATAAATCCAGGAAAATTACAAAAATGTTACAAAATCCGCAAAAAAGGTCTTGCAAAACGGGAACAAAAGAGTTACAATATGGTTACAGAAAGCGATGAGCGCTTTTTGAGACTGAAATCTTTTTCTCCTTGTTGAATAAGAGATATCGGGTGCAGGGCCTTCTCCTCCTCCGGCTGTTCTCCTTCACAGCTGTCGGCCACTGTACCGCACAGGCGGTATCTCGCTTCGTGTGCAAAAAAGTCCGTCCGGTTTTCCGGTACGGACTTTTTTGCATTCCACTTTGTACCAGAAAACCGGCCTGTCAGGCGGAAAAGTATGACCTTGCACGTTTTTGGTGGTCAATTTTACTGTTTTTCCGCAAAGGACAGTTCTAAAGTTTGTTGCCGCTGGGGTTTGTATTCTGACGGGGTTTGTGGTAAAGTATAGTCAATCAATTTATAAGCAGCAAACATGAATTATTTTGATGCTGGTCCGTTGTTGATGCGTTAAGAAAAAAGGAGTTTAGAGTATGGCTTATTTCTATGAAGAACCTTCCCGCACCTTTGGCGAGTACCTGCTGGTTCCGGGTTATTCCTCTGCAGAGAATGTCCCCACGGCAGTCAGCCTGAAGACCCCGCTGGTCAAGTACCGCAAGGGGGAAGAGGCCTGCCCGCTGGAAATGAACATCCCCATGATCAGTGCCATCATGCAGTCGGTCTCCGGCGATAAGCTGGCCATTGCACTGGCACGGGAGGGCGGCGTGTCCTTCATCTACGGCTCCCAGAGCATTGAGAACGAGGCTGCCATGGTGCGCCGCGTCAAGAGCTATAAGGCCGGTTATGTGGTCTCCGATTCCAACCTGGCTCCTACCGCCACCCTGCACGATGTGCTGGAGCTCAAGGCCCGCACCGGCCACTCCACCATTGCTGTCACTGCCGATGGCACTCCTCACGGCAAGCTGATGGGCATTGTGGCCTCCCGTGATTACCGTGTCAACCACACCCCCGATGATGCTTCCGTTACCACCTTTATGACTCCCATCGAGAAGCTGGTCACCGCACCGGAGAACACCTCCCTGCACGACTGCAACAACATCATCTGGGACAACAAGATCAACACGCTGCCGTTGGTGGATGCTGAGGGCAACCTGAAATACTTCGTGTTCCGCAAGGACTACGATTCCCACAAGAAGAATGTCAACGAGCTGCTGGATGCCAACAAGAGCTATGTGGTCGGTGCCGGCATCAACACCCGCGACTATGCCCAGCGCGTGCCCGCACTGGTCGAGGCTGGCGTGGATGTGCTCTGCATCGACTCCTCCGAGGGCTACTCCGAGTGGCAGAGCCGTACCATCGCCTGGATTCGTGAGCACTACGGCGACACCGTGAAGGTGGGCGCAGGCAACGTTGTGGATGCCGAGGGCTTCCGTTTTCTGGCAAAGGCCGGTGCAGACTTTGTTAAGATCGGCATTGGCGGCGGTTCCATCTGCATTACCCGTGAGACCAAGGGCATCGGCCGTGGTCAGGCCACCGCAGTCATTGAGGTCGCAAAGGCCCGTGACGAGTACTACAAGGAGACCGGCATCTACGTGCCCATCTGCTCCGATGGCGGCATCGTCCACGATTATCATATCACTCTGGCTCTGGCCATGGGCGCTGATTTTGTCATGCTGGGCCGCTACTTCGCCCGCTTTGACGAGAGCCCCACGAACAAGGTGCGCATCAATGGCCAGTATATGAAGGAGTACTGGGGCGAGGGCTCCAACCGTGCCCGCAACTGGCAGCGTTACGACCTGGGCGGTTCCACCAAGCTGAGCTTTGAGGAAGGCGTGGACAGCTATGTTCCTTACGCAGGTCCTCTGGCCGATGGTGTCCAGACCACCCTGTATAAGGTCAAGAGCACCATGTGCAACTGCGGCGCACTCTCCATCCCCGAGCTGCAGCAGAAGGCCAAGCTGACTGTGGTTTCCTCCACCTCTATCGTGGAGGGCGGCAGCCATGACGTTGTGCTGAAAAATGCGACCCCCAATATTATAAACGGCTGAGCCTGAACAGGCTTGCAGGGCCGCTCCCGGAGCTTTCGGGGGCGGCCCTTTTGGCAGTACCGAAAAAAGATTTTTCTTTCTGCACGCAGGAAATTTACAAAAGCCCTTGCACCCGGGCAGCAAAGATGCTATCATGGTACAAACGTCCTGTCAAGACAGGGTGCAGGCCCACGCACTGCCGGAACAAAGGCAGGGGGAGAAGGGGCTGTTTTTTCAGCAGCGGCAAGGCTTTTTCGCTGCTGCGAAGTACAAGGAGAGGAAACTTTTCATGGACGAGATCAAAGTTGTTCCGTACATTCCGGACGAAGATTATGATAACCCTGCCATGGTGGTGGATTTCTACGAATTCACGATGGCAAACTGCCTGTTCCTGCACGGCTTTAAGAACACCACCCTTGTGTTCGATATGTTCTTCCGTAAGAACCCGGACAACATGGGTTATTCCATCAGCGCAGGCCAACGCAAGCTGACCCGGTTCCTGCTGAATTATCACTTCAACGAGCAGGATATCCGCTGGCTGCGCACCAAGGGTATGAGCGAGGAATTCTGCGAGTATCTGCGCACCTATAAGTGGAAGGGTGATATGTACGCTCTGCCCGAGGGCACGGTTTGCTACCCCCATGTGCAGATGGTCCGCATTGAGTGCGACCTGGTGGGTGCGATCCTGATCGAGACCTACCTGCTGCAGACGATGAACTTCCACAGCCTGATCACCACCAAGGCGACCCGTGTGACCGGCCTGAACACCCATACGCCCCGCAGCGTCATGGAGTTTGGCACCCGCCGCGCACAGGGCGAGAGCGCAGGCAATGATGGCGCGTATGCCGCTGTTCTGGGCGGCTGCATCGGCACTGCCAACTGCCTGGCTGAGATGAAGTATGGCTCTGAGGTCAAGGCGGTTGGCACCGTGGCACACAGCTTCATCGAGTTCTTCCCGACGGAGTTTGATGCCTTCAAGGCCTTTGCGGATACCTACCCGGATTCCGTCAGCCTGCTGCTGGATACCTACAACATCATGGAGAGCGGCCTGCCCAACCTCATCAAGCTGGACGACTACCTGATCGAGAAGTACCCCAATGACCCCAACCGCCGCGTCAAGAGTGCCCGTATCGATTCCGGCGATCTGGCCCGTGGCTCCAAGCGCCTGCGCAAGGCACTGGATGCCGCAGGCAAGCCCTATATCAAGCTGGTGGCCTCCAATGGCCTGGACGAGCGGAAGATCGCCAACATGGAGCTCTATGAGCACGCTCATTTTGATTCCTACGGCGTGGGCGAAAATCTCATCACCTCCGCTTCTGACCCTGTGTTCGGCGGCGTGTATAAACTGGTGGCGGTCAAGCTGCCGGATGGCACCTATCAGCCCAAGATGAAGTGCTCGGATTCTGCCAGCAAGGCCATCATCCCGGGCAAGAAAATGCCCTGGCGGCTCTACGATGAAAATGGTCAGGCCCAGTGCGATCTGATCGCCATGGATGGCGAGGTCATCGAAGCGGGCAAACCGGTAAAGATGGTCAATCTTGACCCGGATGCCATCGAGCGCACCATTACCATCACCCCCACCAAGGTCAAGCGGCTGCTGGTGCCCCATATCCTGAACGGTGAACTGGCCATTGAACTGCCCGGCATTGCCGAGAAAAAGGCCTATATCGCAAAGCAGCTGACCGAAGAGACCTGGGAAACTGAGCTGCGCATCGAGATGCCGCATAAGCACTATGTCAATATGACCCCCGCTGTGGCCGAGTGCCGTGCCAAGATGTATTCGGAACTGCATGGCGGAAAGGTGTAACTTGACAAAGCAGGGTTTCTATTGTATTATAATAGCCGTTGTGTGAATCTTACATGTTTTGATACATGTTTGCAACTCCGTAACGACGGACTTGTGATAAATGTTTACCTCATCACCTGTTATTCCCGGCTCTCTGTGAATGTCCAGAGCAGCAGGGCTTTGTAAGCCGGGTTTCTATGCGCCACTGTGGTGAAATTGGCAGACACGAGGGACTTAAAATCCCTTTCTGGAGACAGAGTGCGGGTTCAAGCCCCGCCGGTGGCATGAAAAATCCCCTTCAGCGTAAGCTGAGGGGGATTTTTTACTGTTGTATCGCGTACAAAGCGTGATTCGGCGCAGGCAGAAATGCGGATGCAGCTCAGTGGTTTTCCATAGCATTGAATCGTTCCAGGAAGCTGTGATCTACACCCTCGGATCGATAGCCCGGCATGGTATCAATGGCAACATTGTGGATGCTGCGGAAGATGCTGTTTTCGATATTGGGATTGTCGCGCTTCAGGCGGCGAAGCAGGATCTTGATCTCCTGCCGCTTGGAACCACCGCCGCCGTTGTCGCACATGGTGCAGTTCTCAGTAAAGCGGCAGGCGCACTGGATGAATTCTAGATCATTGTAGCGCTTCCAGGCCAGGATATCTTCTTCCCGGATGCAGTACATGGGGCGGATCAGGGTCATGCCGGGAAAGCTGGTGCTGTGGAGCTTGGGCGGCATGGCCTGCATCTGGGAGCCGTAGAACATGCTCATCACGGTCGTCTCAATCACATCGTTGAAGTGGTGGCCCAGCGCGATCTTATTGCATCCCAGCTCCTTGGCCTTGATGTACAGGTGGCCGCGCCGCATCCGGGCACAGAGGTAGCAGGGGTTCTTTTCGGTGTTGTTGGCAACGGAAAAGATGTTGCTCTCGAAGATGGTCACCGGGATGTGCAGCAGCTCGGCATTGGACTCGATCTTCTGGCGGTTGATCTCGTTGTAGCCGGGGTCCATCACCAGAAAGACCAGCTCAAAGGGAACATCGCTGTGCTTCTGCAGCTCCTGCATCAGCTTTGCCATCAGCATGGAGTCTTTGCCGCCCGAGATGCAGACGGCGATCTTGTCTCCCTCCTGTACCAGCTCGTAGCGCTTTACCGCCACGATAAAGGGGGTCCACAGCTCCTTGCGGTATTTCTTGATGATACTGCGTTCGATCATCTGATAAGGTTCAAGCTCACGTTTCATGTTGGTTCCTCTTTTTATTTAATGTAGGGCGGTCAGCTCACGGTAGCAGACATCGAACGCCTGCAAAAAGGCTTTGATCTCGTCCTCGGTGGTCAGGTGGCTCAGGCTGATGCGCCAGGAGGACAGTGCGTTGCGGCGGTCGCGGCTGACCGCAAACACTGCACGCGAAGGCAGACCATCCGAAGAGCAGGCTGACTTGACCGAGACGCAGACCCCTTTGGCATCCAGCTCCCGCTGGAACACGGTGCCCTTGACATTACGGACGCTCAGATTCAGCACATGAGGGATGGCGTGTTCCGGGCTGTTGATGCGCACCAGCGGATATGTGCTGAGGGCGGTGCGGAGCTCTGCATTCAGTTTTGCCACATGGCCAACGCGTCCGGGCAGGTCAGTGACGGCGAGATCAAGCGCACAGGCCAGCGAGGAGGCCAGCGCCACAGTGGGGGTGCCGCTGCGGTAGATGGTGGTGCTCTCGCCGCCATGGATGAGAGGCTCCAGCGCCAGATTCCGCCGCTTGATCAGCATGCCGATGCCGTTCAGCCCATAGAATTTGTGGGCCGTCAGGCTCATGGTGTCCACGCCCTCAAAAGAAACGGGGATCTTGCCCACAGCCTGGGTCGCATCCACATGCAGGTGACAGTGAGGGTATGTTTTCAGGATGGCGGCGATCTCCTGTACAGGCTGCACCACACCCAGCTCACTGTCCACCAGCGTTACGGCAACGCAGATGGTATCCGGGCGAAGCAGATCCGTCAGGTGCTCAAGATCCACGGTGCCGTCCTGCTTCACGTCCAGCAGGTCGATCTCATACCCCTGCTCCTGTAATGCCGTCAGGGTGCCGCTGACCGAAGAATGTTCCAGCGGAGTGGAGATGATGTGCCTGCCCGCATGGCGGGAGAGACGGGCCAGCCCCTTTAAGGCAAAGTTGTTGGCCTCGCTGGCACCGGAGGTATAGATGATCTCTGCTGGCTGAACGCCCAGCAGGGAGGCGATTCTGATGGTGGCAGCATCGATCTCTGCCTTGGCGGCAGAGCCTGCCTGGTGGTGAGAGTTGGCGTTGCCGATGCAGCGGCGCTCCACGGCACAGAACTGCTCCAACACCCGCGCATCCACCGGGGTGTTTGCAGAATAATCCAGATAGATCATAACATTCCTCTTGAAATACAAATCAATTCAATAGGTTATATTATAGTGCGGACAGGGGCATATTTCAAGATGTCCGGCCAAAAAGCTGAGGGAAACTGCGGCAAACGGATTGCATCTGGGCATGGTTTCTGGTATACTTTATAAAGTCAGACAGGGAAGGGGAGAGCAAAATGTTTCGTTCGACTTTGCGGAGCGCGTGTTTTGCCTTCCGGTCCCGTTTTTTGAATCTGCTCGAGAAGATTGAGGCACTGCCGTTGCTGCGGCAATGCCTCTTTTTTTGGGCAGCGATGAAAGGAGAACTTCTCTATGAGTGAAAAGATCGATTACTCCAAGGGCATTTACGATGCCCGGCAGCTCGGCACCGGACGGATGCTGATCCTGGGCTTGCAGCACATGTTTGCCATGTTCGGCGCAACTGTGCTGGTGCCCCTGCTCACCGGCCTGAGCGTTTCCACCACTCTGCTCTGTGCCGGTCTGGGCACCCTGCTGTTCCACCTTGTCACCAAGGGCAAGGTCCCGGCCTTCCTTGGCTCCTCGTTTGCCTACCTGGGCGGTTTTTCCATTGTAGCCCCCATGCTGGCTGACGCAGACGGCAACCTGACCGTTGCCAATACCAAAATGCTGCCCTACGCCTGCGCGGGCGTGGCACTGTCCGGCATTCTGTACCTGCTGGTCAGCCTGCTCATCTCCACCTTTGGCATCCGCCGCATTATGAAATTCTTCCCGCCGGTGGTCACAGGCCCCATCATCATCTCTATTGGTCTGATCCTGGCCCCCTCCGCCATCACCAACTGCGAGTCCAACTGGCTGCTGGCTTTTGTGGCCCTGGGCACCGTTATTGTCTGCAACATCTGGGGCAAGGGCATGGTCAAGATCCTGCCCATCCTGATCGGTGTGCTGGTCTCCTATGCTGTGGCTCTGGTCACCGGTGCGGTCAACTTTGAGGCCATTGCCGCTGCCGACTGGTTCGGCATCCCCCTGCACAAGAGTGCCATGGGTCTGTTTGCCATCGATGGCAGCCCTGAGTTCATCAGCGCAATGTTCACCATCATTCCCATTGCGCTGGCAACCATGATGGAGCATGTGGGCGATATCGCTGCCATCAGCGCTACGGTCGGCCACAACTATATCAACGACCCCGGCCTGAACCGCACCCTGATGGGCGACGGCCTTGCCACTGCCATGGCCGGTCTGCTGGGCGGCCCCGCCAATACTACCTACGGTGAGAACACCGGTGTTCTGGCCCTGAGCCGCATCTACGATCCGCTCGTCATCCGCATTGCCGCTGTGATGGCTGTGATCCTGAGCTTCAGCCCCAAGTTTGAGGCCGTCATCAACACCATCCCCACCGGCATCATTGGCGGCATCAGCTTTGTGCTGTACGGAATGATCTCCGCAATCGGTGTCCGCAATGTGGTCGAGAACCGTGTGGACTTTACCAACAGCCGCAACCTGATCGTTGCCGCTGTCATCCTGGTCTGCGCGCTTGGCTTCAACTCTGTGGGCGGTCTGACCTTCGCTGTGGGCGGTGTCGCCATCAACCTGTCCGGCCTGGCCATTGCTGCTATCGTGGGCATCCTGCTCAACGCCATCCTCCCCGGTAATGATTACGAGTTTGATGCTGCCAACGGTTCCGATGCTCCGAGCAGCGGCAACCTGCAGGTCTGAAAAATAAATAGGAATAATTCTTAAAATTAGTCTTGACTAATCTAGGAATCATTGCTATAATAGGCTCAGAAGCAAGGCCCCCTGTACCAGAGGTGAGGCCAAGATCATAATAAAAAACATTGGAGGATATTCTTATGAAAAAGTATGTCTGCACCGTCTGTGGTTACATCGCTGAAGGCTCTATCCCTGAGCAGTGCCCTGTCTGCAAGGCTCCTGCATCCGCATTTGTCGAAAAGACCGGCAACACCTATGTGACCGAGCATGTGGTCGGCATCGGCAAGGCTGAGGGTGTGCCTCAGGAGATCGTTGACGGTCTGCGCGCAAACTTTGAGGGTGAGTGCAGCGAAGTCGGTATGTACCTGGCCATGGCCCGTGTGGCAGAGCGCGAGGGCTACCCCGAGATCGCTGAGGCTTACAAGCGCTATGCCTACGAGGAGGCTGACCACGCATCCCGTTTCGCCGAGCTGCTGGGTGAGGTCGTGACCGACAGCACCAAGAAGAACCTGATGATGCGTGCTGAGGCTGAGTGCGGCGCATGCTCCGGCAAGATGGACCTGGCCAAGAAGGCAAAGGCCCTGAACCTGGATGCAATCCACGATACCGTCCACGAGATGGCAAAGGACGAGGCTCGCCATGGCCGCGGCTTTGAGGGCCTGCTGAAGCGCTACTTCAACGTGGAGCTGTAACTCCTGCATTTTTCTGAACCTGTTATCATAAAGCTGCCGTGCGGTTCTAAAGCTGCACGGCAGCTTTTTTTGCTTGACGGGATCCATGGCAGGGCGTACAATGGAAAAAACATTCCGAAAGGGGAAGTCTTATGAAATCAACTTCCACTCGCTGCGCGCTGCTGGACGAGCTGCGCGGGCTGGACCTGATCAGCATGATGCTTTACCATGGCATGTGGGACCTGGTTTATCTGTTTGGTGTGCGTGCACCGTGGTATGGCAGCTGGCAGGGAGAACTGTGGCAGCAATCCATCTGCTGGGTGTTCCTCCTGCTGTCCGGCTTCTGCCTGCCGCTGGGCCGCCACCCGGTCAAACGGGGCGCAATGGTGTTCGGGTGCGGCGCACTTGTCACGGCGGTCACGCTGATCTTTATGCCTGCGGATGTCGTTTGGTTCGGTGTGCTGACGCTTCTGGGTTCGGCTATGATCATCACGGGTCTGCTGGAAAAGTGGCTGGAAAAGGTGCCGCCGGTGGCAGGCCTTGCAGGGAGCTTTTTTCTGTTTTACTTCACCCGCCATGCAGCCGATGGCTATTTGCAGCTGGGCCATTGGCTCATCACACCGCCGGGCTTTCTCTACGCCAACTACTTCACGGCCTATCTGGGCTTTTACCCCTTTGGTTTCTTCTCTGCCGATTACTTTCCGCTGATCCCGTGGCTCTTCCTGTTCTGGACCGGTTTCTATCTGTACCATCTGGTCGGGAAGGAACGGCTGGAACCGCTTCATCGTTCTGTCTGCCCGCCGCTGGGGTGGCTGGGGCGGAACTCGCTGATGCTATATCTGCTCCACCAGCCGGTGATCTACGGCGTGCTGACGGTGGTGTTCCTGTTGCTGCGCAGGGGTGGAGGAGCGCTCTGAAAAATTCTGCAAAAGGTTCTTGACAAGGAGCCCGCCCTGTGGTATTCTTTTGATGGTTAGAGAAACCTAACCAAATTGCTCTGTCTTATGTCAGGCAGAGCAATTTCTTGAAGATAAAAGTTAGAATATACTAACCAAAATTGAAAGAGAGGTTCTTATTTATGAGCAAAGTAGCAGTCGTATTCTGGAGTGCAACCGGCAACACCGAGACCATGGCAAACTGCGTGGCAGAGGGTGCAAACGGCACCATCGTTCCCTGCAGCGAAATGAACGCCGCGAAGCTGGCAGAGTTTGATGCAGTTGCATTTGGTTGCCCCGCAATGGGCGCAGAGCAGCTGGAAGAGAGCGAGTTTGAGCCGATGTTCTCCGATCTGGAAGGCTCCCTGAACGGCAAGAAGATCGCTCTGTTCGGCTCTTATGGCTGGGGCGACGGCCAGTGGATGCGCGACTGGGTCGAGCGTGCACAGGGTGATGGCGCACAGGTGCTCAACGGTGAGGGTCTGATCTGCAACGAGGCACCGGATGAGGATGTTCAGGCCGCCTGCCGCAAGCTGGGTGCTGATCTGGCTGCATGGTAAAGCGGAAACTTGACAAAAGAAGTTTGTTCTGATAAACTGACCGGCAGAGTGTAAGAATTCCGGCGCTCTGCCGGTTTTTGTTTTGTCAGGAGGAAAAGAATGTCAAAGACCACCCCGAAAGACCTTGCCAAAAAGAGAAACGATGAAAAACTGCTGATCAGCGAGATGATCGCGCTCTACTGCCGCAAGCAGCATCACACCCTCAGAGGCAGTCTCTGCCCGGAATGCCAGCAGCTCCATGATTATGCGCTGACCCGCATTGAGTACTGCCCCTTTATGGAGACCAAGACCTTTTGCTCGGCCTGCAAAGTTCACTGCTACAAACCGGAAATGCGGGAGCGGATCCGTGCCGTCATGCGCTGGGCCGGGCCCAGAATGCTGCCGGTGCATCCCGTTCTCTCCATCAAGCATGTGATCGTGACAATGAAGGCAAGGCGTGAAGCAAACGCAGAAAAATAAGCAGCCATGTATAATCGCCTGAAGCCGGGGCAACCTAGAGCCAAGGAGGCGATAGAAATGGAAAACACAGGTGTGACCTGCGATGTCTGCGAGTGCCGCCACAATGTGCAGAACTGCAAGTGTGATCTGCCCCAGATCAAGGTGACAGAGCACTGCTCCTGCACCACCCAGCAGGTGGAGACCCCGCACTACTGCCAGAATTACGAAAAGAAATAATCTGTAATGGCAGAAAACTCCCCGCCCAGCGCCCCAAACAGGGCATTGAGCGGGGAGTTTTTGTGTGTTGTTCAGTGGATGACCACACTGCAGGTAGCAAGGCTGCGCACCAGTGTGCCGACGCTGTCCTTCATCTGGATGCCGGCAAAGCCCAGACGGAAAGCGGCCTGTACATTCTCCAGCCGGTCATCAATGAAAACACTTTCCCCGGCCTTGAGCTGGTATTTGTCCAGCAGGGCCTTATAGATGCGCGGGTCAGGCTTGTTGATGTGCACCTCGCAGGAGGCCACGCCGCCGTCGAACAGGCCCTTGAGGTCGCGCTCGGTCAGAAAATCCAGCACATCCTCGGGGATATTGCTCAGGTAGTAGACACAGTAGCCGCGGCTCTTGAGTTTCCGCACCAGCTCCTGCATCCGGCGGCGGGGGCGGAGGATATGCATCCAATCGTCCAGCACGCCCTGCACCTCAAACGCGCGGCCATATTCTTTTGCGCGGGCCAGCATCCGCAGGTTGGCCTCAGAGCGGGTGATAAGCCCTGCATCCAGCAGCTTCCACTCCTCGCTTTCAAAGGTCAGCTGGGATACCTGCTCCTCTACCTCGGCATTGCAGAAGCGGTCTACCAGGTAGGTCTTGGGGTCGAAATCCACCATGACACCGCCCAGATCAAAGATGATATTTTTATACATCGCTGTTTCCTCAATTCTGTATGGATGTTTCTGCCAGAAAGATTCTGCCCACAGTATAGCACAACTGCCCGCCCTGCATCAAGCACTGCGCCGCCGCATAGGATGAAACAGGCAAACTGCGGGGAGGGGAGCACGATGAAATTCCGGGAGCTGTGCGTAAAGGAGATCGTTCAGTTGAGCAACGGGGCCTGCCTTGGCCGCGCCGATGATCTGGAGCTCGATCCGGCAACGGCGCAGGTCAAAAGCCTGCTGCTGCTCGGGCAGTCTCATCTGTTTGGGCTGCTGGGCCGGGACGAGACTCTGGTCATCCCCTGGACGGACATCGAAACACTGGGAGTGGACGCGATCCTGGTCCGCACGGAGCTGCCGGAGCCGGAAGCCAAAAAGCAGGGTTTCTGGCAAAAAATGCGGCACTGGCTGGACGGCTGAAATTTTTCGTGAATTTTTCCTGCATCAGGGTTTGATTTTACAAAAAATCGGATTATAATAGAGAACCGTGAGCGGCAGAGCCTTGCCGCTCCGGCTTGAAATCTGATTTCCGGAAGTGAAAGGAACTTCTCTCTATGAACGCAAAAAAACATACGCCGCTTTCCCTGCATGGGCTGCGGCTGCTCTTCCCGCCACTGGCAACGCTGGGCATCCTGTTCCTGACGGAGTGGATCGCCCGCGGCAGCCTGACAGGGGAGACCTTTACCCAATACATTTTTCCCCATGCCGAAGCCTATCTGCTGGCATGGGCCATGCTGTTCCTCAGCTGGCTGGCAGTGGACTGGCTGACCCGGTTTGCACCGTTGGCGACCCTACTGGCGGCGGTGCTGGGCTGTGCCCCGGCGGCAGTCAATTTCTACACACTGCAGCTGCGCGGCGAGCCCTTCCTGCCCTGGGACCTGATGCAGGTGTCAGAGGCTGCGGGCGTGGCAGCTGCGGCCGGGATCCACATCCAGACCAGCATGGTGGTATCCATTGTTATTATCGTGCTGCTGGTCGTGGTGTCTTTCTTCCTTTATAGAGGGCGGCAGAAGCTGAACTGGAAGCCCCGGGTGGCAGGCTTTCTTGCCAGCGCAGCAGCTACCTGCGGCCTGCTCTTTGGCGTGTTCCTGCAGCCTGCCGTGACACAGGCCATTGGCATTGTGCCGGATGCCTGGATGCAGGACCGCTATTACCGCTATTATGGTGTCATCACCAGCTTTCTGACCAACCTGACCAATCTGGAGATCTCCAAGCCGGAGGGGTATTCAGAAGAGGCTGTCAACGAGATCCTGGATGATACTGAAGCTGCACAGAAATATTCCACCGCTCCGCTCTACCCGGGATCTTACGGTGCCACCTCCTCTGCGGACGAGACCGTGAAAAAGCCCACCATCATCTACGTGATGGACGAGTCCTACTGGGACGTGTCGGAACTGGAGCAGTACGGTTTCCAGTTTGATACCGATGTCTCCGCCAACCTCCACGCCCTGCAGCAGACCAGTGCTTCTGGCCGGGCGTACAGCCCCAGTTTCGGCGGCGGAACCTGCGATGTGGAGTTTGAAGCATTGACCGGCTATTCGGCTTCCTTTCTGCCCAACGGCAGCAAGCCCTACCAGCAGCATGTGACCAAGCCCATGTTCTCGCTGCCCAATTACCTCAAGCTGACGCAGGGATATCAGACGGCGGCAGTCCATTGCTTCTGGGCCAAATATTGGAGCCGGGACACGGCATACCCCAATCTGGGCTTTGACACCTTCCTGAGCCTGGAACAGATGACCCATGTCAACAAGGTGCGCAGGCACTACTGGACCAGCGGTCTGGTCACGGATGACTCCATGGCGGACCAGATCATCCAGCAGTACGAGAAGATGAAGACAACCTCGGATGCACCGGTTTTTCTGCACGCGGTCACGATGCAGAACCATACCAATTATAATAAAGACAACTACCCGGACGATGTGCGGGTGAAGGTGACAGAACACCCGGCGGGCCTCAAGGCCAGCACCATCGGCGCGCTGGAAGATTTTGCGACCGGCATCCGGGATGCCGATGCCATGCTGGGCAAGCTGACCCAATACTTCTCGCAGGTGGACGAGCCGGTGATCCTGGTGTTCTGGGGCGACCATTACAACCCCATTGATTCCAATTATGATGTCTTTACCAGCAGCGGCTATGCCAGCGATTCCAGTGCGGACCCGCGCCTGCACCAGACCACCCTGCTGATGTGGTCGAACTACACCGACAAGCCCGTGGATCTGGGCACCTTTGCTGCTTACGATATCTCGCCGGTGATGATGAACCTCTACGGTCTGGAACAGCCGCTTTATTTCCAGCTGCTGAACCGCCAGCTGCAGGTAGCCGACCGCGCCAATACCCGGGGTACGGTGATGAATCTGGACGGCACCACCACCCAGACCCCAAGCTCCCTGCAGGAAAGCTGGAGCCAGAAGCACTGGCTGCTGCAATATGACCTGATGTTCGGCAAGGGCTATGCCCTCAGCCGGATGGGCATGGAGAGCCTGAACAGCACTCAGACGGACGAATAAACAAAAAATACGCGATTTTCTTGTAAAAAACAGAGAAAACCCCTTGCAACGCACGCCTGTTTGTGCTATTATTATTCAGCATTACACACGCATCACTATGCCCTTTTGTGCTCTTTCGGGAGTGGAGGGCAGTCCAAGGCCATCCGATATGGCCGCGGATCACGGTGTGCGGAGGCAAAACAATATTGGAGGTATTTTTACTATGGCAGTCGTTTCTATGAAGCAGCTTCTCGAGGCAGGTGTGCACTTCGGTCACCAGACCCGCCGCTGGAACCCCAAGATGAAGAAGTATATCTTCACCGAGCGCAACGGCATCTATATCATCGATCTGCAGAAGACCGTGAAGAAGCTGGACGAGGCTTACAACTACGTGAAGGAAGTTGCAGCTGAGGGCGGCGACATCCTGTTCGTCGGCACCAAGAAGCAGGCTCAGGAGTCCATCCGTGACGAGGCTCTGCGCTGCGGCATGCACTATGTCAACGCTCGCTGGCTGGGCGGTATGCTGACCAACTTCCGCACCATCCGTAAGCGCATCGACCGTATGGATCAGCTGGCTAAGATGAAGGAGAACGGCACCTTCGAGCTGCTGCCCAAGAAGGAAGTTGCTAAGCTCGAGCTGGAGATGGAGAAGCTGGACAAGTACCTGGGCGGTGTCAAGAACATGAAGACCCTGCCGAAGGCTATGTTCATCGTTGATCCTCACAAGGAGCGCATCGCTGTTGCTGAGGCTCGCAAGCTGAACATCCCCATCGTGGCTATCGTTGATACCAACTGCAACCCCGACGAGATCGATTACGTCATCCCCGGCAACGACGACGCTATCCGCGCTGTCAAGCTGATCGCTGGCGCTATGGCTGACGCTGTGCTGGAAGGCAAGCAGGGCAACCAGGAGGCCGCTCCCGCCGAGGACGCAGCAAACGCCTGATTTCCCATTCCGCAACCAATCAAATAACGTGTAAGGGAGAAAACAAAAATGGCTATTTCTGCAAAGGACGTTATGGAACTGCGCAAGCAGACCGACTGCGGCATGATGGAGTGCAAGAAGGCTTTGACTGAGGCTGACGGCAACTTCGAGAAGGCTATTGAGATCCTGCGCGAGCGTGGTCTGGCTACTGCTGCCAAGAAGGCAAGCCGCGTTGCTGCCGAGGGTATGGTCTACGCTGACTACTGTCCCAAGTGCAAGGTCGGTGTTGTCATCGAAGTCAACGCTGAGACTGACTTCGTTGCCAAGAACGACAAGTTCGTTGATTTCGTCAAGGAAGCAACCAAGGTCGTCATGCTGCAGAACCCTGCTGATGTTGAGGCTCTGATGGCTTGCAAGACCGAGGCTGGCGAGACCGTTGACGAGGCTCTGAAGAACCTGATCCTGGTCATCAAGGAGAACATCAAGATCCGCCGTTTTGTTCGTTACGAGGGCGTTTGCTCTGCTTACGTCCACGGCGGCGGCACCCACGGCATCCTGGTCAACTTCGAGACCACCAACGACATCGACAGCAAGGACGAGTTCACTGCTTACGGCAAGGACATCGCCATGCAGGTCGCAGCTGCTAACCCCAGCTATGTCGATGAGGCTTCTGTCCCCGCTGAGGTCGTTGCCAAGGAAAAGGAGATCATGCTGGCTCAGATGGCTGGCGATCCCAAGAACGCCAACAAGCCTGATGCTGTGAAGCAGAAGATGATCGAGGGCAAGATCAAGAAGTTCTTCAAGGAGAACTGCCTGGTCGATCAGGAGTTCGTCAAGGACGGCGATCTGTCTGTTGCTCAGTACACCGCTAAGGTCGCTAAGGATCTGGGCGGCGAGATCAAGATCGTCAAGTTCACCCGTTTCGTGAAGGGCGAGGGCCTGGAGAAGCGTGCTGATGACTTCGCTGCTGAAGTTGCAAGCATGGTGAAGTAATTCAGTCTGACTGAATGAATTTAAGAGCTGTGGTACCTGTAACAGGGTGTCACAGCTCTTTTTGTTTGTGTTTGAACGGGAAGTGTGTTATCATAGGAACAATTACAATGAAGAGAAAGCTGGAAGTGAAGAATCTCAACCAGCCGCTGTACCGAAAAAAGGAAGGCGGCATCTGACAGGAGATGTTACGATGAAAACACAGAAACTTGAGATCAGCGGTATTCCTGCTTTGCTGTACGGGAAAGAAAGCCGAAAAGTATATCTTTATGTCCACGGCAAAATGGGATGCAAAGAAGAAGCCTTGCCGTTTGCAGAGCTTGCCTGCCCAGCAGGGTATCAGGTTCTTGCTGTTGATTTGCCTGAACATGGAGAGCGCAAGGGAAGTTCCGAGAAGCTGCTGCCGTGGGTGGCGGTTCCAGAGTTGGAAGCGGTTTATTCCTATGCCGCAGAGCGTTGGAAGAATGTTTCGCTGCGGGCTACAAGTATCGGAGCCTGGTTTTCCATGTTGGCCTTACAGGAAAAGCCTTTACGGAGTGCTCTTTTGCTCTCACCAGTGGTAGATATGGAAGATCTTATCACCAATATGATGCAGTGGGCAAATGTGAGTGAGACCCAGTTGAAAGAAGCAGGGGAGATTTCCACGGATTTCGATGAGACGCTGTCGTGGCAGTATCTCTGTTGGGTGAGGGAGCATCCCTACCGCTGGAAAGTGCCCACGCAAGTGCTCTATGGCGCAAAGGATAACCTGACTTCCAGGGCAGTGCTTGAGCAGTTCAAACAACGGACAGGTGCGCATCTGACCATCATGGAAGAAGGAGAGCACTGGTTCCACACCGAGCTGCAATTGGCTGTTCTGCAGGAATGGGAGCGAGCACATATCTGAAAGAAGAGGAGAGAGAAACATGAAGATCGAACCCAGAACGTTCACACTGCCCAACGGGGAAGTGCTGGCGGTACGCAGCGTATCTGCCGCAGATGCAGAGACATACTGTAAATTCAAGAACATAACGTATCGTGAAACTCATTTTCTTGCACGCGATCCGGAAGAAGGCCATTATGAGCTGGAGAAGGTTCGGAATGGTCTGGCAGCCTGTGAGGAAAGTCCCGTCAACTTTGAAGTGGGCGTGTTCGATGGGGAAGAACAGGTCGGCGACGTGGCTGTCTGCTGCGTCAAGAATGCCTTGAAGACCCGGCACCGTGCGGTTATGGGCATCTCCATCAAACAAAAATATTGGGGCTGCGGCCTTGGTCATTTTCTGATGCAGCTGGCTGTGGACCAGACTCGGGCCAATGGATTTGAACAGCTGGAACTGGGGGTGTACAGCGATAACGCCCGTGCCATCCATCTCTATGAGAAGTTTGGGTTTGAGCGCTATGGCATCCAGCCCCGGGCCTTTAAGCTGAAAGACGGCACCTACCGGGATGAGATCATCATGGTGAAGATGCTGTGACCTGAAAAGGACAAAATAAAATCTCCCACTGACGGGGTTCGATGTCGTCAGTGGGAGATTTTTATCGTTTTACGGTCAAACCGTGAAAACCTCAGATTTTGGCCTCGCTGTTGTGCTCAGCCTTTTTGTAAGCAGAGAAGGAGTGGAACACAATGTTCAGACCCAGAACGATCAGCAGGACAGCCAGGATCAGCTGCAGGCCGTTGGCAATGAACACGGCACCCCAAGTGGTCTCGCCAGCAGGAATGCTGACAGAAGCGGCGGTGCTGATGGCCTTGACCATGGCGATCAGGCGCTGCACCAGAGCGGTGAAGGTGACGCACAGCATGATGATCAGCGGGGGGAACAGCATCTTGTTGCTGCGGCCGGTGACCTTCAGGAAGACGCACAGGGTAGCCAGAACCAGAGCGCTCAGCAGCTGGTTGGCGGAGCCGAACAAAGGCCAGATGTTTGCGTAGCCGATCTTGGTCAGCAGGAAGCCGAAAGCCAGAGTGAGGAAGGTGGAGAAGTAGACGTTGCAGAACAGCTTGCGCCAACCCTCAGCGTGCTCCATGTCCTCCACACTGAACAGCTCCTGGAAGCTCATGCGGCCGATACGGGCCACAGCGTCCAGACTGGTCAGGGCCAGAGCAGAAACGCACATCGTCATAAAGACAGTTGCTGCATAAGCGGGAACGCCGAACATCTCAAAGAAACCGGCAACACCACGGCTGAAGATCTGGAACGGGGTACCTGCAGCGGGGGTGCCGTCCGCAGCAGCGGCAGCACCGGCAACACACAGAGCCAGAACAGCCAGCAGGCTCTCCAGGATCATTGCGCCATAGCCAACCTTCAGCATATCCTTCTCATTTTCAACGGTCTTGGAGGAAGTACCGGAGGAGACCAGGCTGTGGAAGCCGGAAACAGCACCACAGGCAACGGTGACGAACAGGATGGGGAACATGGTGCCCAGCTTCTCGTTGGTGAAGCCGGTGTAAACGGGCAGATTCATGGTGGGGTGTGCAACGACCAGACCAACCACAGCGCCTGCGATCATGGCAACAAACATGAAGGTGGTCATGTGGTCCCGGGGCTGCTTCAGCAGCCACATGGGAAGCACGGCGGCAAAGAAGATATAAACGAAGGTAATATAGCTCCATGCGGCCTTGCCCAGGATGATGGGCAGATTTGCGCCAATGACAAAGGACAGCACGATGAAAACGATGCTGATGACGCTCTCCTTCCAACCGGAGAAGTTGAACTTCTTCTGGATCAGGCCAAAGACCACAGCGAAGACCATGAACATGATGGAGACCATGCCGGCAGCGCCGTTGGTCTGAGCAGCGTCCACCAGAGCGCCGTCCGCGCCATAAGCATTGAAGGTGCCAGCGACCATGTCAGCAAACGCTGCAATAACGATGCCGCAGAACAGCCAGCAGAACAGCAGGAACAGCTTGCGGCCAGTCTTGCCGATATACTTTTCGATCAGCATACCCATGGACTTGCCGTCATTCTTTACAGAAGCATACAGCGCACCGAAGTCGGTAACAGCACCAAAGAAGATGCCGCCCAGCAGGACCCACAGCAGAACAGGCAGCCAGCCAAAGGCAGCAGCCTGAATGGCACCGGTAACAGGGCCGGCACCTGCAATGGAGCTGAACTGATGTGCAAAAACAGTCCAGCCGTTGGTGGGAACATAATCCCGGCCGTCCTCATGGACGACCGCAGGGGTCTTGGCGGTGGGGTCGATGCCCCACTTGTTTGCCAGCCAGCGTCCGTAGAGGGTGTAAGCACCAAACAGACACACGGCTGCGATCAAAACGATGACCAGCGTGTTCATTTCTTTTACCTCTTTCCTTTGCTTTTCATGCGGCAAAGAGGTCACGCTGTGGCTCCTTTGCCTGAAAATTGTGTATACTTTATCCCCATTTTCATAATTTGTCAATATTTTTCGGAGCAGTTCAGAGGATGTGCTAATTCGACAGAAAATCCGGCAATAAATTTTAGGTGATTTTATTTCACTTGTGAAGAGAAGAAAACTGTGGACACGTTGAATTGAAAACGATTCACGCAAAAGACTTGACTTTCACACTTTCGTGTGCTAAAGTGATAACATGATATGATTCTTTCTGTCAGAAGTTCCGGCGTTTGCCGCAGAGGAGACCGCAATGACTGAGAAAAATTCCAGAAAAAACGAGACCGTAGATGCATTGTTCGATGCCATCCTGAGCCTTGAGAGCCGGGAGGAGTGCTATGCTTTTTTTGAGGATCTGTGCACAGTAAAGGAAATCTCCGATATGGCACAACGGCTGGAAGCGGCAAAGCTGCTGCTTGGCGGCCGCACCTATGACCAGATCGTGAAAGAGGTAGAGATCAGCACGGCGACCATCAGCCGCATCAATCGCTGTATCCAATACGGAACCGGCGGTTACCAGAGCGTAATTGAAAAGATCTCTGCACAGGAGAAAAAGCAGTAACGGCTGCACGGCAGGGGACATAGGATGGGGTACACCTTATATAGAAAGGATGAGTCCCCTATGGCAACGATCAATTGTCCCACCACGCTGGAATGTCCGGCCCTGCCCCGTGTTACCCTGAGTCAGGCTGTGATCGATCTGATGGAAAGTATCGCGCTGCAGGAAAGTGCTCTGAGCCACATCCTCTGCGCCGAGAGCCAGAAGATGAAAACCGCACTCGCCATGAACGAGATCGACCTGTGCAAGCTGCTGGAAGTGAACGATTCGGCCACCAACATGGTGCACGCCGTGGCAAATCTGGAGCTGGTGCTGAAGGAAAAGCTGGAGTTTATCTCCAATAACCTCTATTATCCCTCCGCTGATAACGGCACTGCAGCCCAATAAGCCTGCACGACCCCCTGCCTGTCCGCATTCTGGCGGGCAGGCATTTTGCGTTTTAAGGCCAGATTGTGACCGATTTGTATAAAAAGTGCAAAAACGATTTGTTGGAATTGCTGAAAGCGCAATTCTGTGCTATACTATACCGTGTATATGTGTGAAAGAGAGGGAAACGAACTTGCAGCACTATGACGTGATCTTATTTGACGTGGACGGAACCCTGATCGATTCCGCCCCCGGCATCCTGAATACACTGGAAGAAGTTTTTACCAAGATGGGCGTGGATGTCAGCCATGTGAACCTGCGGCGCTATCTGGGGCCGCCGCTCCGCAAGAGCTTTGGAGAGCATTTTTCTGACCCTGCAAAAATCGAGGAGGCCACCGAGCTCTATCGGGAAAGTTACCGCGAAAAAGGCAGCCATGAGGGTACGGCCTACCCCGGTGCGGCAGAGATGCTGCGCCGCCTGAAAGAGGCAGGATTTGTGCTCTGCACCGCAACCTCCAAGCCGACTGTGGTCGTGACCCCCATTCTGGAAGAACAGGGACTGGCCCCTTACTTTGATTTCATCGGCGGTGCGTCCATGGATGAGAGCCGGGATACCAAAACGGAAGTGGTGCGCTATGTTCTCACCCAGCCCTGTGTGCAGGGCAAGCGGGTGCTGATGGTGGGCGACCGCAACGATGATATGCGCGGTGCCGCTGATTGCGGGCTGGATGCCGCCGGTGTCCTGTATGGCTACGGCAGCAGGGAAGAACTGGAGCCCTTTGGCCCGGTGCTGCTGGCGGAAAGTTGTGAAGAACTGACGGACAAGCTCTTGGCCTGCCGTGCAAACGGTTGAACGATAGGATAAGTGGTGAATATAACATGAATCATAAGAATCAATCGGACAAACAGTCTATGACATCGCTGCAGCGGCAGGCCGTTCTGGTCTGTGTGGTCTGCGCACTGGCGGCTTTGCTGACCGTAGGCATCACCCTGACCCTGCTCAAACGGGGAAAGCCGGAAACGCCCGGCACACCCGCAGACTCCGTGCCGACGGACACCACCGGGGACGGTGAAAGCACAGATCTTGCCAATCACTATCAGATCGATAACACCTCCAGTGCACTGCTGACTGAAACAGCGGATGCGGGCACGGAATATCTGGACAGCACCCTGTTTCTGGGAGACTCCAACACCGTGCGTCTGTATAACAACGGTCTGATCTCCTTGCAACAGTTCTGCGCCAAGGAGGGCATTGGCACCCAGGTGGCCCTGAACGAAGGAATCGTCACCTTTAAGAATGACACCACCCACTACACCATCGCACAGGCGGTGGCAAAAATGAAGCCCCGCCGTGTCGTGATGACCTTTGGCACCAACGACACCGGCATGGAGGTGGCTGATTTTATCAGCAATTATACCGCGCTGGTGCAGGCCATTCAGGAGGCTTACCCCTACACCGATCTCATCGTGAACACGGTGCCTCCTATCCCGGAGAATCACTCCAATTACCCCCACATGGATCAGGCTAAGATCGATGATTTTAACATGGCGCTGCTCAACATGTGTGAACAGCTGGGGGTCAAATTTCTGAATACGGCTGAGGTCCTCAAAGGAGAAAATGGCTACGGCCAGCCGGATTACTACACGGACGGTGATATCCACCTCAAGAGCGCCGGTCTCAAGGCGGCACTGAGCTACCTGCGCGCCCACGCCTACCAGACCGAGGATCGCCGCCCGGACACCAATAATATCCCCACCCGTACGCTGGAATATGTATCCAACCCCAGCTCGGCGGTGCAGGCTCCCAGCTCGGAAGAACCCGCTTCTTCCAGCGAGAGTGAAAGCGTCAGCAGCTCTGAGACTGCCAGCGTCAAGTTTGAGGCCCGTTATCAGGTGGAAAAGAGCGGCGGCGGCACCCTGAGCTGTGGGAACGAGAGCGGCAAGACCAGCCTGACATACGGCATCACAGATGCATCCCAGTCGCTGACTGTTACGGCCACCCCTGCGGAGGGCCATGTGTTCGTCAAGTGGAGCGACGGCGTGACCAGCAAGACCCGTACCGATACCGGCTTCAAGCAGAATCTGGACGTGACAGCAGTGTTTGCAGCTGCTTCCGTTCACATCTCGGAAGGCAAGGCTTCCGTCGGCTCCTATGTCTTTAAGGCTGCGCTGGAGGGTAAATATGCCAAGAGTGAAAACCTGCATTGGTTCGCCAACGGTCAGGAAGTGAAGGAGGCCGCAGGCCGGACAACGGTCACCGTGTCCGCTTCGGCCATCACCAGCGGCAGCTATAAGATCTATGCGGTGGTCGTGTACAACGACTGCGCCGTGGTCAGCAATGCGCTGACCATTACGGTCAGCCCGGAGCCTGCTTCCAGCTCAAATTCCGGCAGCTCTTCTACTTCTTCCGGCAGTACATCCGCGTCCTCTTCGGAGAGCGGCAAGTCTGAGAGCTCGAGCAGCAGTTCTTCCCACAGCACGGCGGAAAGTGAGAGTAAGAGCGAATCCAAGAGCGAGAGCACCTCTTCTTCTCACAGCAGCTCAGAGAGCAAGGCAGAGAGCACTTCGTCCTCCAGCAGCACTGCTTCTGAGAGCAAAACGGAATCCAAAGAGCAGACCAACAGTGAATCGGTCTCCGCTTCGGTTGAAAATGATATTGAGCCCGCAGAGGGGGCTTCCGCTTCCACCGAAGCAGAAGCCAGCCGGTAAACCTTTTTCTGTCTGCCTGCATAGGCTGGGCAGAAGGGAGGGAGCCGGATGTTCTGTGAAGAGATCAAGATCCCCGGGCTGCCCGGTGAGGGAACTGTGACCGATGGCAGTGTGGATTGGTATGAGATGGACTGGGAGAATGTGGACAACGGCGTGACCGAGGAGCAGATGCCCAGAAACGTTGACAAACCCTGCACCGCGCAAGATCCGTGCACGGACAATTCCCCGGAGCAAACCGATGATGAAACCTATGAGATAGTTCAGGAATAACTGGAAGCCAGCTCTGCCGGGGCGGGGCTGGCTTCTCGCTGTTCTTTTGATCTGGGAAAAATTCCCCGGTGATCGGGGACAAGCGTCCCGGAAAATGACACAAGTATGAAAGAGGGGTAACGAACCATGGCAAAATACTATTGTGTTCTGTTTGATGCTGATAATACGCTGCTGGATTTTGATGCAGCGGAAAACAAGGCGCTGGCTGACACCCTGCGGGAGTACGGCATTGAGCCGGATGCCGAGACGGTGCAGACCTACCGTACCATCAACGAAGAGCTCTGGCGGCAATTGGAAAAGGGCCAGATCCGCCGGGACAAGCTGATGGGGGAGCGGTTCACCCGCTTTCTGAAGGCAGTGAATGCCGCAGGCAACGGTGTGGAGATGAATAAATTCTATCTGGATCAGCTCTCTACCCACCCTGACCTGACATCTCCCAACGTGCTGGACGTGCTCCGGGAGCTTTCCGAAGTGGCAACACTGGCTGTGGTGACCAATGGCTTTGACCGGGTGCAGGGCCGCCGTGTGCGGGAATCCGGCATTCTGGATTTTGTGGAGGATGTGTTCGTTTCTGAAAAAATGGACAGCGAAAAGCCCAACCGCAAGATTTTTGATGCCGCGCTCCGTGCGCTGGGCGTGGAGAACCGTGAGCATGTGCTGATGGTGGGCGACAGCCTGAGCAGTGATGTGCAGGGCGGTGTGAACGCCGGGCTGGATACCTGCTGGTATAACCCCAACCACGCCGAGAATCCCGGCAAGGTCGTGCCTACCTATGAGATCAGCAGCCTGGAAGAGCTTTACCCGCTGGTGATGGAGCCGGAGGAGCTGGCCAATGTGGGCCTGAAGAATCGCCGCCACCAGCTGTAATGCTGTGCGGCCTGTGTGAGAGATTGGAAAACGAACAATGCTGATACATTTGGAAAAGCTGGGCAAGAGCTTTGGCGAGAAGATCGTCCTGCATGATGTCACGGCCAGTGTCGAACGGGAGGACCGCATCGGCATCGTGGGCCAGAACGGCGCAGGCAAAACGACCCTGCTGAAGATCCTGACCGGCGAGTATACGGACTACGAGGGCGAGTTCAGCGTGACCCATGGTGTGACGCTGGGCTATCTGGAACAGAATGCAAAGCTCGACCCCACGTTGGATATCTATGGCGAGATGCGCTCCTGCTTTGCCCATGTGCTGGATGCCATGGCCCAGATGCAGATCCTGGAGCGCAGAATGGCCGCCAGCCCGGAGGATACCTCTCTGCTGGAACAGCACGATGCCTTGCAGAACATCATTGATGCCGCTGACGGCTACAATATGGATGTCAACATCAAAAAGGTGCTGTCTGGTATGGGGTTTGCGCAGGATACCTGGACGAAGAATATCGCTGTGCTTTCAGGCGGTGAGCTGACGCGCCTGCGTCTGGCAAAGCTGCTGTTGGAGAAGCCGGATGTCCTGATTCTGGACGAGCCCACCAACCACTTGGATTTTGCCACCATGGAATGGCTGGAGAATTACCTCAAGGGCTATTCCGGTGCCGTGCTGGTCGTCAGCCATGACCGCTATTTCCTGGACAATATCTGCACCAGGATCTGGGAGGTCTCCTTCCAGACCATGACCACTTATAAGGGTAACTTCTCGGCCTATCTGCCCCAGAAGGAAGCTGCCGATGCCCTGCGCCAGAAGCAGCACGATGCAGATGTAGCACTGGCTGAAAAGCTGCAGGATTATGTAGACCGCAATCTTGTGCGCGCTTCCACCACCAAGATGGCCCAGAGCCGCCGCAAACAGCTGGAAAAGCTGGAGATCACGGAAGCACCAAAGGATGAAACGAACCAGCTCAAGTTCCGCTTTGAGTACGATGTGGAGCCGTGGAACGAGTTGGTGCTGATGAAGAACCTGACCATCAGGATCGGGGAGCGCACCCTGCTGGAACCCTTTACCTACACGGTCTGCCGGGGTCAGCGGCTGGTGATCGCAGGCCCCAACGGTGCGGGCAAATCCACCCTGATGCAGGTGCTGGATGGTAAGCGCCGCCCCTCCGGCGGCATGGTACGGCTGGGTACGGGAGCCCGGCCCAGCATTTTTGCCCAGCAGCAGAACCGTCTGGGACAGGGCCGGGTGATCGATGTCATCTGGAACAAGTATCCCCGGATGACGGAGCTGGAAGTGCGCAGTCATCTGGCAAAGCTGGGTTTCCGGGGCGAGACAGTGTTCAAGCCCTGCGAGGCACTTTCGGGCGGAGAGCTGGCCCGCCTGCGCTTTGCTGAGATCGTGCTGGAGCGGCCCAATCTGCTGTTTCTGGACGAGCCCACCAACCACCTGGACATCTACACCCGCGAGAACCTGACCGAGGCTCTGATGGCATACACCGGGACCCTGCTCATGGTCACCCATGACCGCCATCTGATGAACAGTCTGGGCTGTCCCATCCTCTATCTGGAAGATGGCAAGGCCACCCTGTATCCGAGCTACGATGCCCTGATGGGCCGTGCCGCTTCTGCTGCCGCCCCAGAAAAAGCCGGGGATCAGCCCGCCAAGGCCAGTTACGGCAAGGAGCAGCGCCGCCGCCGCGCGGAGCTGCGGGCCAAGATCAAGGCTTGCGAGGATGAAATGGAAGCCTGCGGGGCAAGGGAAGTGGAGCTTGACAATGAGATCAACTCCCCGGAGGTCTACAATGACCCCGATCTGCTCCGCCAAAAGAGCGATGAGCTCAGTGATCTGCGCTTCCATCAGGAGGAGCTGTTTGCTGCCTGGGAAAAGGCGATGGAAGAGCAGGAGCAGTACGAACAGGCTGCTGGTGAAGAATGATCCGCTGCAAAGGAGAACAATGATGCCTCATAACCGCCGCAATTACAACAAAACGCACAGCATCGCCCTTTCAGGTCTGCTGTTTGCTCTGGCGATGGCGCTTTCCTTCATCGAGGGCACATTGGTCATCCCCGGGCTTCTGCCGGGCATGAAATTGGGTCTGGCGAATATTGTGGTGATGTATGCCCTGTTCTTCATGGGGCCAAAACAGGCCTTTGTGCTGGATGTGCTGAAGGCGTTCTTCGTCTTTCTGGTCTCCGGCTGGACGGCAGGTTTTCTTTCCCTCTGCGGCGGCCTGCTCTCACTGCTGGTGATGTGGCTGCTCTACTATCACTGCCCACTGCGGCCTACCTGGTTCATCCTGTCGGTTTGCGGCGCGCTGGCCCACAACATCGGCCAGCTGCTGGGAGCCAGTGTCATTCTTTCCACAGCAGTGTCCCTTTACTATGCACCGATTATGCTGGTGCTGGGTCTTGTGATGGGAATGTTCACCAGTGTCACCCTGCGGGCTATGCTGCCTGCACTGGGACGGCTGGGTTATAATATCCAGGAAAACCGTAAAGGATGAGCTGCCCGGTTGCAACCGGAGCTGGAATCCGATATAATAAATCAAATCTGAATTTTTACCCAACAAAAAAACTGCCCACGGGATAGCGCACTTTGGCGCGGGGCAGCTGGGAGGTATGAGTTTATGTCTGAAAAAGTGACTGTCAAGGTGGAGCGCAATATCCTCCATCTTCCCGCCATTGCCCTGCGTGGGCTGGTGGTGTTCCCCAACAACCTGCTGCATTTTGAGGTGGGTCGTGACAAGAGCATTGCCGCTGTAGAATGGGCCGTGCGGAATAAATCTGAGGTGTTCCTCATTGCGCAGAAGGATATGAAGGCTGAGGACCCCAAGGCAGAGGAAATGTACCAGTACGGCGTTGTGGCCGAGATCAAGCAGGTCATGCGTGTTTCGGATGATCTGGTGCGCATTCTGGTGGAGGGCAAGTTCCGCGCCAAGCGCACTGAGCTGGATACCGAAGGCAGCTTCCTGCTGGCATCGGTGCGGCCGGCTCCGGTGCGCCCCATCAAGGCAGAGGAAGAGACCGAGGCGGAGGCCCTGCTCCGCAACGTGAAAACGAGCTTCGACGCGGTGCTTTCCATGAATCCCCGCATCAGCAAGGACGTGGTGTTTGCTGTTACCTCGAATAACGACCCCGCCTTCCTGTGCGAGTACATTCCAGCCAATCTGCTCTTCCGCTTTGAGGATAAGCAGGCTGTGATGGAGGAAAGCACCCTCATCGGCCGTCTGCGCCTGCTGGTGGAACGCCTGCATCGGGAGCGCCGGATGCTGGAGATCGACAAGGAGATCGCCCAGAAAGTGGACGAGGCCATGGACAAGAACCAGCGTGATTACTACCTGCATGAGCAGATGCACATGATCAGCCAGGAGCTGGGCGAGGACGATGATACTACGGCAGAGGCCGAGGAGTACCGCCGCAGGATCCAGGAGCTGCATCTGGACGAGGAGCGGGAGAAGAAACTGCTCAAGGAAGTGGACCGCCTTGCCAAGATGCAGAGCAGCAACCAGGAGGGAACGGTCATCCGCACCTATCTGGATACCTGCCTGGATCTGCCCTGGAACAGCTTTACCGAGGACGACCTCGATATCGCCAAGGCACAGCGCATCCTTGACCGCGACCACTACGGCCTGAAGAAGGTCAAGGACCGCATTCTTGAGGTGTTGGCTGTCCGCAAGCTGGCTCCGGATGTCAAGGGCCAGATCATCTGCCTGGTCGGCCCTCCGGGTGTCGGCAAGACCAGCATTGCCCGCTCCATTGCCGAGAGCCTGAACCGCAAGTATGTGCGCATCAGCCTGGGCGGTGTGCGGGATGAGGCAGAGATCCGCGGCCACCGCCGCACCTATATCGGGGCCATGCCCGGCAAGATCATCAACGCCATGATCTCCGCCAAAAGCTCCAACCCCCTGATGCTGCTGGACGAGATCGACAAGCTGGCGGGCGATTTCCGGGGTGACCCGGCTGCTGCCCTGCTGGAAGCCCTTGATCCCGAGCAGAACACCACCTTTAATGATCACTTTATCGATATGCCGTTTGATCTGAGCCATGTGCTCTTCATCACCACGGCAAATGATCTGAGCGCCATTCCCGGCCCTCTGCGTGACCGCATGGATGTCATTGAGCTGCCCAGTTATACCCGGGTGGAGAAATACAACATTGCCCGCAAGCATCTGGTACCCAAGCAGCTCAAGGCCTGCGGTCTGGCCGGGAAGGTCACCTTCTCCCAGAGCGCGCTCTACGGCATCATTGACGGCTACACCCGTGAGGCCGGTGTCCGCACCCTGGAGCGTACCATCACCAGTGTCCTGCGCAAGTGTGCCCGCAAGATCGCGTCCGGCGAGGCGGAAACCGTCTCTGTGACCGGCAGCAGTCTGGAAGAGCTGCTGGGCCCCCGTTTCGTCAAGCCCGATTTCCTCAACCGGACCAATGCCATCGGCATTGCCAACGGTCTGGCCTGGACCAGCATTGGCGGCGAGACCCTGCCCATTGAGGTGCAGGTCATGGACAATGGCAGCGGCAAGATCACCGTCACCGGTTCGCTGGGCGACGTGATGAAGGAAAGTGCCCAGCTGGCCATTACCTATGTCCGTGTCCACGCCGAGGAATACGGCATCGACCCTGAGCGGCTGAAGAAATGCGATCTGCACATCCACGCCCCCGAGGGTGCCGTGCCCAAGGACGGCCCCAGCGCCGGTGTTACTCTGACCACCGCTCTGGTGTCCTGTCTGTCCGGCATCCCGGTGCGCGGTGATGTTGCCATGACCGGCGAGATCACTCTGCACGGCAATGTGCTGCCCATCGGCGGCCTGCGCGAAAAGAGCATGGCTGCCTACCGTGAGGGAATGAAAACCGTGCTCATCCCCAAGGATAACGTTCCGGACCTGTACGAGGTGGATGACGAGGTGAAGAAGAATCTGACCTTCCTGCCCATGTCTGACCTCGCGCAGGTGCTCAATGCCGCTCTGCTCAAGCCCAAGAGCGTTTCTGCCCGTCATCCGCACCCCGCCAAAAAGGCAAAGCCGGTGGAAGCGGCCATCCCGCCTACACCGGAAAAACCGAAGCCGGGGGCTGTCTGCTAATCAAAGGAGCAAACGATGAACTACAACAAAGCGGATTTTATTGCAAGCTACGGCATTTCCAGCCAGCTGCCCGAAAGTGACCGCCCGGAACTCAGCTTTTCGGGCCGTTCCAATGTAGGCAAGTCCAGCCTCATCAACAAGCTGTGCAACCGCAAGAACCTTGCCCGTGTGTCCAGTACACCGGGCAAAACGGCCACCATCAACTTCTATGAGGTGGACAACTGCTATTTTGTGGATCTGCCCGGCTATGGCTATGCCAAGGTCAGCAATGCGGACCGTGAGCGCTGGGATGACCTCATCAACAGCTATTTTGAGGCTCCCCGGCATCATACCCTGCTGGTGCAGCTCATCGACTGCCGCCATGCCCCCAGCGCGGATGACCTGCAGATGCTGAAGTATCTGCATTATCATCAGATCCCCTTTGTTGTGGCATTGACCAAAGCCGATAAGCTCAAAAAGAGCCAGCTGGCCAAGACACAGGAGGATTTTGAAAAGGTCTGCCTGCCCTATGGCTGCCAGAAGGTGGTGCTGACCAGCGGCGAGAACGGCTACGGCATCCCGGAGCTGCAGGCGGTGTTGAACGAGGCCGTGGCGGCTGAGTTCACCGATGACGAGGAAGCGGAGTAAACCATGGCCTACAATGAATTTGCCTATTTCTATGATGAATTCAACGGCGAAGCCGACTATGATGCCCTTTATGAGCAGATCCGGCAGGAGCTGAATGCCCACGATATCCGGGACGGCATTCTGGCTGATCTGGGCTGTGGAACAGGGGAGTTGACCCTGATGCTGACCCAGGCAGGCTATGATATGATCGGCATCGATCAGTCCGAGGAGATGCTCTGTGTTGTGCGGGATAAGGCGGAACAGCTGGGCCTTTCCGGCAAGCTGCTGCTTTTGCAGCAGGATCTGCTCAAGCTCGACCTCTACGGTACCATCCGGGGCGCGGTGTCTACCTTCGATACCTTTAACCACATCCCTGACCTGGATACCGCCATTGCCAACGCGGCTTTTTTCATGGAAGAGGGCGGCGTGTTCCTCTTTGATATGAACACCCCTTACAAGCACCAGAAGGTGCTGGGGGAGAATGTTTTCACCTTTGAGGAAGAGGATGCTGCCTGCGTCTGGCGCAACCACTATCACCCTGCGGACCGCCGGGTGGAGATCACGGTGGATATCGACTACCGCGAGACCGGCGAACACTTCCATGAACAGTTCTATGAATATACCTACGACCTGGATACCATCCGAGCTGCGTTGGAAAAACACGGCTTTGTGCTGGAAAAGGTCTGCGACGGTGAGAGCTTCGGCCACTTAACCGAAGAGAGCGAGCGCTATTTCTTCTGTGCCGTCAAGCAGTATACCCAATTGGAGGAAAAAGAAAATGTCTGATCTGATCCGCGGTATTTCTGAAAACGGCGGTGTTGTGTTTTGTGGTGTGGACTCCACTGAGATCGTCCGCACGGCCGAGCAGCTGCACCACACCAGTGCGACCTGCAGCGCAGCTCTGGGCCGCCTGCTCACCGGTGCGTCCCTGATGGGCTCCATGCTCAAGGACGATGGCGATTCCATCACGCTGCGTGTGGCGGGCGGCGGCCCCACCGGCACGGTTGTTGCCTGTACCGATGGTACCGGCAATGTCAAGGGCTGCATTGACCATCCGCTGGTAGAGCTGCCTCTGAAAGCAAACGGCCATTTGGATGTGGGCGGTGCTGTGGGCAAAAACGGTGTGCTGACGGTCATCCGTGACAACCGCCTGCAGAAAGAACCCACTGTGGGCCAGGTGCCGCTGGTCTCCGGTGAGATCGCCGAGGACCTGACCAGCTACTATGCTTACAGCGAGCAGGTGCCCACCGTCTGTGCCCTGGGGGTGCTGGTGGATACTGACCTGACCATTGCCTGCGCGGGCGGCTTCCTGCTGCAGCTGCTGCCCGGTGCCACCGATGCCGAGATCACCCAGCTGGAGCAGAACATCGCCGCAATGCCTTCCGTCACTGAACTGCTTCGGGAAGGCAAGACCCCCGAGGATATGATGAACCTTGCTCTGGCAGGCTTCAACCCCAATGTACTGGATGAGTGCGAGGTGCAGTACAAGTGTGACTGCAGTGAAGAGCGTACCGAGGAGATGCTGCTGAGCCTGGGCCGCAAGGAGCTGGAAAAGCTCCGGGATGAGGACCCTGACTGCGAGGTCGTCTGTCATTTCTGCCACACCAAATATCATTTTGACCTGAATCAGCTGGTGGAGAAGGCTGCTTATAAAAAAGAAGCGGCCGAAGAACCCAATGAAAACGCATAAGATGTAACCTAAAAACGGCCCGGAGCGAAAAACTCCGGGCCGTTTTCAGGTGCAGATATCAGCAATGATGGTGTAGACTACCCGGTAATGCAGCATATTGTTCTCGGTTGTGACATCTACTTTCTGCGCCACAAATTCTGCGTCCGGGTAATCGTTCTGCAAGGCCTGTAAGCCATGCAGACGGGCCAGTGCGCTGGCTTCATCCTCTGAGGAATGAATTTCATTTTCTGCCTGTTCGTAATAGGTGGTTTCCTCGACGGAAAGCGGGAGCGTCAGCCCCAGAAGCTCCGGCTGAAGATGCCGCGTGACAGCTGTGGAACCGTCTGCAGGAGAGAAAAGAGAAGGCAATGGGAACACCCGCCCGGCAAGGAAAAGCCTTCGCTGAACGACAGTGTTCCCGGTCAGCTGGTATGTGGCAGCCGTCAGTGGAAGATCTTCCGCAAACTCCCACTCGAACTGTGCCCGGACGCTTCCAGCGGCAGGCTGAAAGATCAGCGTACCGTCCCGTTCGGCCCGGGCAGTGCCGATGAGTCCCTGGCCTCTTTCCACTGCCTGCCCGGGAACCACCAGCATCGTCCCGCTGACAAGGTTTGTGTTGACCACCGTGCCCGCAGCCTTTGCCCGCAGGCCATGGAGCGTTCCGGCGGCGATCTCCGGCACCGGTTTGGCTTCTGCCGCTTCCAGTACCAGCCGCCCGTCCAGAAAATTCAGGCTGACCCACGAGAACTCACCGCTCTGGAGCAGAGCGTATTCCCCGGCGGCAAGTTTTTCCTGCGTGACGATACTGCCCGGCATCAAGGAAACGGTTTCCCGCAGAACGGAAGCTGCCCGCGCTTGCTGGCCGGTCGTCAGGCCGGAAGCATCCACAGCCCAGACAAGGCCCTGTGACCAAAGCAAAAGCGGCACAAACAGCAAAAGCCCGGCCCACAGCCCCCGCCGCCAGAGGTAGGGCCGCAGGAGAAAAAACAGCCCTGTCTTTTTGCGGATGCGCAGATGCACCCGCCGCTTGCGGGCAAGTTTTGCCAGCCGGAGATAGTGCCATGCCGCGCACCGGGCCGTAAAGCCGCCGGGAGCAGGGAAGATGTCGGTGAGGTGCAGGCCTGTCCGTGCAGCTTCGGAGAGCAGGCCCTCGGTATCACCGTTCCGGGCAGAAAATGCTGCCCCGGCCCAAAGCTGTAAGATGCTGCATCCCTCCCTAACTGCTGGAAAAATCCGTGCGCAGGAACCGCCCCCGCAGGGTAATGCGGTGCGCGGCCAGCGTTTCGATTCTAAGCCCGTCCCCATACACGGTGAACAGCCCGCCCGCAAATTCCAGGCAGAGCCTGCCCTCTTCATAGGTGCGCACCCTGCGGAAGTGCTCGATCTCCATCACACCGCCGCTCAAATAGACAGAGGGCTGGCCGTAAAAGCCCCGGGGAGGCTGGCGCAGCATCCGGCCAAACCAGCCGCGCAGGGAGAGCCGCCCGGTTTTCTGCTGTTTCACACCCGCTCCCTCCCCGCCGGGCAAAACTGCGCCCCGTATCACATATATATGGAACCGGAGGGCGTGTGTATGAATCGGCTTTTCAGATGGGATCAGATGGGTTTGTTTTTGCTGGCACTGGCGGCAGGGATTCTGCCGTTTGCAGTGCCGGAGGTTTGTGCCGCTGCTCTGCGGGAAGGGTTGACCCTCTGCAGCGGGCCGCTGCTGCTCTCGCTGTTCCCGTTTCTCGTGGTATCGCGCTTACTCATCCAATGCCCGGAAAGCGACCTGCTGGCCCTGCCGTTCCGGTTGGCGGCGTGGGGCATCGGCATCCGCACACCCTGTGCGGCACGGGTGCTCTGCATCGGGTTCCTGGGTGGCTTTGCACCAGCGGCCAGTGCTGCGGCGCAGGCAGTCAGGACCGGTCAGCTTACGGCTGAGGAAGCGGATGCCCTGCTGCCTGCCTGTATCTGTTCCGGTCCATCCTTTGTGGTGCTGACGGTGGGGCAGAGCCTGCTGGGCAGTGCAGAGCTTGGTGTGCTGCTGTTTGCGTCACAGATCACCGCAAACTATCTGACTGCCGCCCTGCTGAACCGGTTTGCAGGAGTGCGTTCGGTCAAACCGGGATCTGCAGCGCCAGCATCCCCTGCACCGCCGCGGCTGGATGAGATCCTGGCCGATGCCGCCATAACGTACTGCAAGCTCTGCGGGTTTATCCTCTTTTTCCGGATGTTGGCCGCTGGGGCAGGGGCGCTTTTGCCTGCCGGTGCGGGCACACTCTGTGCCATTCTGCTGGAAGTCTGCTCCGGCTGTGACCTGGCCTCTCGCACCGGACGATGGGGGAGCCTGCTCTGCTGTGCAGCACTGAGCGTGCAGGGTCTTTCCGTGTTGCTGCAGGTGCGCACCATCTGCCCGCCGGAAATGACCCTGCGCCCGCTCTACCGGGCCAGGATGCTCCATCTGCCGCTTTCATTGGCCCTGTTCTATCTGCTGCTGCCGGGCGGGGAGGCGGATGTGTTCAGTACTCTGCCTGCCCGGGTCTTTTTGATGCGGCGGGTGCCGCCGGATTGTGCCCTGCTCGTTTTTGCAGTGTGTTGTATGGCAGCCTGCACTTTGCGCAGTGGAATCCGTCAAGTTGAACAGAAACAGATGGCAAGAAATGCAGGTGGGTGTTGTATAAATTCCAAAACTTTGCTATAATAAGACGTAAGCATTCAATGACAGGGAAGCTTCCCTGAACAGATGGAAATAAAATAAATGAGCACACGCTTATTTTAGATGGAGGACCATAGAATGGATTTACAGAATATGGATCTTAAGGGCGGGAGCCTGCAAATTTCCACCGAGGTCATCGGCAAGATCGCACGCTGTGCTGCACTAGAAGTGGACGGTGTGTCCGAGGTCTCCTGCGGCAAGCAGAACAAAAAGGTCAAGGAGCTGCTGGCTGCTGCCAGCATCCAGCCCCCTGTTACCGTGGAGATGCGGGATGGCACCGCAGAACTGACCCTGAATCTGGTGGTCAAGTTTGGTGCAAAGATCCCTGCTGTGGCCGAAAAGGTACAGGAGAATGTCAAGTCTGCTGTTCAGAACATGACCAATGTCACGGTAAGCCGTGTGAACCTTGTCATTGCCGGCCTTGCGGCTGAGGAACAGGAATAAAAAGTAGAAGAGGAAGATTATGGAAAATATTTTGCCCCGTCGTGAAGCCCGTGAGAATGCGTTCCTGCTGGCTTTTTCCCAGACCTTTGGTGATGTGCCCCTGCAGGAAGCACTGGATACGAACAACGAGTGTGGGGAAGAGCGTCCGGTGGATGTGTTCGGCCAGCGCCTGCTGAGTGCCTATTACAGCCACTCTGCAGAAGTGGACGACCTCATCCGTGACCATCTGCGCAACTGGACCATGGAGCGCCTGCCCCGTGTCAGTCTGACTGTCCTGCGTCTGGCTCTGGCGGAGATGCTGTATGGCGACGAGCGTAAGCCCGGTGTTGTCATCAATGAGGCTGTGGAGCTGACCAAGAAATACGGCGCAGATGAGGACTATCAGTTCGTGAATGGTCTGCTGGGTGCTGTTGCCCGTGAGCAGGGTCTGGATACGGAGCCGGTGGAGTCGGAAGAACAGTGAGCCACTATACGCTGGGCATCGACACAAGCAACTATGCAACCTCTCTGGCGGTTTTTCACACAGCCGGAGAGGTTGTTTGCGCAAAGAAACGTTTTCTGCCGGTCAAGGAGGGCCAGCTGGGCCTGCGGCAGAGTGATGCGCTCTTCCACCATACTACGGCTCTGCCTGAGATGCTGGAGGAGCTTGGCCGGGAGTTTAATTTGACCCGAATCTCGGCAGTGGGCGTTTCCCAGAAGCCGCGCCCCGTGGAGGGAAGCTACATGCCCTGCTTCCTGGCGGGTGTCAGCGCGGCCACAGCCTTTGCGCAGGCCCGGGGCATCCCGCTGATCCATACTACCCATCAGCAGGGACACGCGGCGGCAGCGCTGTTTGCAGCAAAAGGGGAAGAGCTCTTCCGCCAGAAAGTGCTGCTCTTCCACATCTCAGGCGGTACAACGGATCTTCTGCTCTGCAATGAGGTAAAGGAGATCACCACACTGGGCACCAGCACCGACCTATACGCCGGGCAGGCAGTGGATCGTGTGGGGGTCAAGCTGGGGTTTGGCTTCCCGGCAGGTGTGGAAGTTTCCCGTCTGGCTGCCTTGTGTGAGGAACCCATTAAGCCCAGATCCAGCGTGAAGGGGATGCAGTGCAGTCTTTCGGGGCTGGAAAATCAGTGCAATGCCCTGCTGAATGAGGGCAAAACCCCGGAGTATGTCTGCAAATACTGCCTGCTCTGTGTGGCAGACACTGTGGTCAAGATGACAAAAGCCGCCCAGAAGGAATACCCCGGCCTACCGGTGGTCTGTGCGGGCGGTGTGATGAGCAGTGATATCATCCGCGCCTGGGTGCAGCAGCGCCTGCCGCAGGTGTATTTCGTGCCCGGGCAGTATTCCAGCGACAACGCCATCGGTGTGTCCATTCTTGCTGCACAGGGGGCTGGATTATGGCTGAAGTGATCTCAGTCTCGGCCCTGAACCGGTACGTCAAGAATCTGCTGGACGTGAATGATGTTCTGTTCGATCTGGCCCTGCGGGGCGAGATTGCCAACTTTGTGCAGAACGCCCGGAGCGGGCACTGCTACTTTTCCCTGCGGGACGAAGCCGCCAGCGTCAGGGCTGTGATGTTCCGCTCCGATGCGCGGCGGCTGGGTTTCCAGCCCGAAGAGGGTATGAAGGTGGTGGTGCGCTGCCGTGTGACCCTCTACGAGCGGGACGGTGCGTTTCAGGTCTATGTCAACGACATGTTTCCGGACGGCATCGGCTCGACACAGTTGGCCTTTGAACAGCTGAAGGCAAAACTGGACAAAGAAGGACTGTTTGCACCGGAGCATAAAAAGCCGCTGCCCAGGTTCCCGCAGTGTATCGGCCTTGTCACCAGCAAGACCGGTGCTGCACTGCAGGATATCCGCAATGTTATCGGTCGGCGCTGGCCCGCAGTGCGTCTGCTGCTGGCTCCTGTGAATGTGCAGGGCTTTGAAGCGGCAGAGGAGATCGCCGATGCCATTACCCGGCTGGACAAAAGCGGGCTGGTGGACGAGATCATTGTAGCGCGCGGCGGCGGAAGCCGGGAGGACCTGTGGGTATTCAACGCCGAGGTCATTGCCCGGGCAGCTTACCGCTGCAAAACGCCCCTCATCAGCGCCATTGGTCACGAGATCGATTTTACGATCCTGGATTTTGTGGCAGATCAGCGCGCGCCCACGCCCTCAGCGGCGGCAGAGCTTGCTGTGCCCGACCGTGCCGAACAAGGACGGAAATTATGCACTTTGGAAGAAAATATTCACAATTGTATCCAATTTAAGCTGAGTTTATGTTATAATAGGCTAGAACAGACCGAACAGCTGCTTTCCCGTGCTGGTGTACAGGCAGCGCTGGAGGAGCGTGCTGCCCGCCTGGATACTCTGGCCGGGCGACTGCAAACTGCCGCCAGAGGTAAGCTGCAGGCCGGAGAGCTGCGTCTGAAGCATACGGCAGCACTTGCCGCATCCCTGAACCCCTACGGTGTGCTAGCCCGCGGCTATGCCATGGTGCAGGACAATAGGGGAAGGATCTGCACGCCGGATGCGCTCCGGCCCGGGCAGACCTGTAAACTCCGGGGCACGGAACACCGCGTGACCTGCACGGTCAACACAGTGGAGGAACTGGATGAGAGCACCCAAAAGCTTTGAGGATGGAATGACCCGGCTGGAAGCCATCCTTGAACAGATGCAGCAGCCGGAAACAACGCTGGCGGAATCGGTCAAACTCTATGCCGAAGCCGCATCCCTGATGGATTATTGTAACGGTACGCTGGAAAAGGCCACGCTGCAGCTGGATGAGATCGACGCACAGCGGGCCCCCCGGCCGGATGCCGCACATTAAGGAGGAAGTTTCATGGATTACGCGAAGCAGTATCAAGAGTATCTTGCCCGGGCAAATCAGGCACTGGAAAAGGCCTGTGAGACTTTTTTGCCCGAGGAATCTGAGGTCTGCCGGGCTGCCCGTTACAGCCTGCTGGGCGGCGGCAAACGCATCCGCGCAGTGCTGGTGCTGGCCGTGTGCGATATGCTCAACGGAAGCGCTGAAGCAGCCGAGCAGTTTGCGGCGGCGGTCGAGATGCTGCACTGCTATTCTCTGATCCATGATGACCTGCCCTGCATGGACAACGATGACCTGCGCCGGGGCAAGCCCAGCTGCCACAAGGCCTTTGGTGAATCCACTGCTATGCTGGCCGGCGATGTACTGTTGACCGAGGCGTTCAACGTAGTCGCAAATGCACCGGCTTCGCCCATTGTCAGTGTGCGGGCCGCAAGGGCCTTGGGCGCTGGTGCGGGCAGCCATGGCATGGTTTACGGGCAGGAGCTTGACCTGAAATATGAGGCATTGGCTGCCACTGAAGAGCAGCTGCGGTTGATCCACCGGAACAAGACCGGTGCGCTCATCAATGCTGCTGTTCAGATGGGTGCTGCCGCTGCTCAGGCCAATGAGACCCAGTGCAAGGAGCTGGAGGACTATGCCTTCGGCATTGGTCTGGTGTTCCAGATCGTGGACGATGTGCTGGATGTGACCAGCACCGCCGAACAGCTGGGCAAACCCATTGGCAGCGACAGTGAGAACGGCAAGACCACCTTTGTGACCTTGTATGGGGCCGAGGGTGCCATGGAGCTGGCAAAAAAACTGAACAACGAGACCTGCGCCTCCCTGCACGCGGAATTTGGCGAAAAGGCCGCTTTCCTGGAGCAGCTGGCAAAAGAGCTGCTGGTGCGCCGCAGCTGATCCGAAAAAATAAGAAGGTGGAACTACCATGCAATTTATCCATAGCGTCCTGACGTTCAATGAGATCCTTACAGTATCCCTGTTGTCCTGGTTTGTGGCGCAGGTGCTCAAGACCATCATCAACTTTGTCCTGCTGGGCAGATTCCAGCTGGAGCGGATGTGGGGCGATGGCGGTATGCCCAGTGCCCACAGCGCCACGGTAACGGCTATGGTCATTGCTACGGCACGCAGCGAGGGCATCCATTCGGCTATCTTTGCGGTGGCCGCAGTTGTTGCCATCATCACCATGCACGATGCTATGGGTGTGCGCCGCGAGACCGGCGAGCAGGCCAAGGTGCTGAACAAGATGCTGGAGCAGTGGATCGAAGTGACCGAGAAAAACAATCCCTTCCTGCAGAATATGCACCTGAAAGAGATGGTCGGTCACACTCCGCTGCAGGTCATGGCCGGTTTTGCACTGGGTATACTGGTCGGCTTCCTCTATCCTATGGGCCTCTGAGCGCCCCATTTCAAAACGTGAGAAGGACGTGAATCTATGAATTCGCCTTTGCTGGAGAAAATTTCTCAGCCCAGCGATCTGAAAAAGCTGTCCAGTCAGCAGACGGTGCAGCTTTGCGCAGAAATCCGTGAATTTCTTCTGGATAACGTATCAAAGACCGGCGGCCATCTGGCATCCAATCTGGGTGCTGTGGAGCTGACGGTGGCTCTGCACCGGGTGCTGACTACCCCCACGGATGAGATCGTGTTTGATGTAGGCCATCAGTGCTATACCCACAAGCTGCTGACCGGCCGCCGCGAGGGCTTTGCCAAGCTGCGGCAGCTGGATGGCATTTCCGGTTTCCCGAACCCCAACGAAAGTGAGCATGATGCTTTTATTGCCGGTCACGGCAACACCGCGCTCTCGCTGGCTGTGGGCATTGCCTGGGCCAAAAAGCTGCGGGGTGAGCCGGGACAGGTGGTTGCCCTCATTGGTGACGGTGCCTTTACCGGCGGTATGGTCTACGAGGGGATGAACAATATCGGCGGGCTGGACAATCTGCTGGTCATCCTGAACGACAACAAGATGTCCATTTCCAAGAATGTGGGCGCGTTGTCCCGCTACCTGAGCCATCTGCGCACCACCAGCCGCTATTACGATGCCAAGGAAAATGTGCGTTCCTTTCTGGATGGTGTGCCTGTCATCGGCCCACCGCTGAAATCTGCGATCCAGAACAGCAAGGCCATGGTGCGCAGGGCAATGTATCATTCGACCATGTTTGAGGATATGGGCTTCCACTATTATGGTCCTTTTGATGGTAACAATGAACCGGAGCTTGAAGGAATCTTGCGCGATATCCACAGGCAGCCCGGCCCCCATTTCCTGCATGTTGTGACCAAGAAAGGCAAGGGCTATGCCCCGGCTGAGAGCAACCCCGGTAACTTCCACGGTGTTTCGACCTTTGATCTGGTCAACAGCATCCCGGACCCTGAGGTGGCTCCAAAGGAGTCTTTCTCGACGGTGTTCGGCAATGTCCTGAACAAGGAGGGCACGGAAAACCAGAAGATCTGTGCCATCACGGCCGCAATGAAGTATGGTACGGGCCTGCAGTTCTTTGCACACACCCACCCCAAGCGTTTCTTTGATGTGGGCATGGCAGAGCAGCATGCCGTGACCTTTGCAGCGGGCCTTGCCAGCCAAGGAATGCTGCCGGTGGTCTGCATCTACTCCACCTTCCTGCAGCGTTCCTATGACCAGATCATCCATGATGTGAACCTGCTGAAGGAGAACGTTGTCCTTGCCATCGACCGTGCCGGTTTTGTTCCGGCAGACGGCGAGACCCATCAGGGAATCTTTGACCCGGCCTTCCTCAGTCAGGTGGGGATCCCTGTCTATTCGCCCTCCAACTATGCCGAACTGCGGCACTGGCTGCCCATCCTGCTCAGTGATGAGATGCAGGGCCCCCGGGCAATCCGGTATCCCCGCGGTGGTGAGAGTGCAGCACTGGCGCAGTTTGGCTGTTCCGGCAGAGAATATGACCGGCTCTATACCGCCCCTGATGCCAGGACTGTGATGGTCAGTTACGCCGATGAAGTTGAGGATGTACTGGCTGCGGCGAAGCTTCTGAGCAAAGAAAACATTCCCTGTGATGTATATAAGCTTGTAAAGATATACCCCTTTACACCCGAACTTGTTTCTGAAATTTCAAGATATGACGTTGTTTTGTTTGCTGAAGAATGCGTAGCCTGCGGCGGCATCGGTGAGCATCTGGAAACGGCTCTGCGGAAAGCAGGCTGGCAGGGTACTTATATCCACCGTGGTGTGGAGGATGTGCGTCTGCCCCATGCGACGGTTCCGCAGATCAAGCAGAGCACCGGCCTGGATGCTGAACATCTGGCACAGGCCATCCGTACATGGAAAGGAGCAGAATCTTGAAGATTCGTTTGGATCAATATCTGGTTCAGCATGGTCTGATCCAGAGCCGTGAGCGCGCCAAGGCGATGATCATGTCCGGCGTGGTCTTTGTCAATGAACAGAAGGTAGACAAAGCCGGTGAGATGATCAAAGAGGATGCCAAGGTGGAGGTGCGCGGCCATGATATCGGTTATGTCAGCCGCGGCGGCCTGAAACTGGAAAAGGCGATGCAGTGTTTTCCGCTGACCCCCAAGGGGAAAGTCTGCATGGACATTGGTGCATCCACCGGCGGCTTTACCGACTGTATGCTGCAAAATGGTGCAGTCAAGGTCTACGCAGTGGATGTGGGCTACGGTCAGCTGGCATGGAGTCTGCGCACCGATGAGCGGGTGGTCAATATGGAGCGCACAAACATCCGCAACGTGACCCTTGACCAACTGGCAGAGCCAATCGAGTTTTTCAGCGTAGATGTCTCCTTTATCTCGCTGCATCATATCTTCCCGGTGGCGCAGGCCATCACCACTCCGGACGCTATGGGTGTCTGCCTGGTCAAGCCCCAGTTTGAGGCTGGCCGCGAAAAGGTGGGCAAAAACGGCGTTGTCCGTGACCCTGCCACCCACCGCGAGGTGCTGCACAATGCCATGGGCTATGCTGCTGCCAACGGCTTCAAGGTCTGCGGACTGGATTTCAGCCCCGTCAAGGGCCCTGAGGGAAACATTGAATATCTGATGTTCGTTCAGAAGAGCGATGAACCCGGTGCACTGGATGATTCGGTTGCTGAACAGGTGGTGGCATCCAGCCATTCTACGCTGGACCGCTGAACCATAATCCATAAAATCAGGGAGGGCGCGGACGATGACCGTCTACATTTCCCCAAACCCCGGCAAGGCTATGGCCTACGGCATTTCCCAGCGGGCGGCACAGATCCTGCTGACCCATGGGGCACAGGTGTTGATGCAGGACGGCCTGCAGGCCGAGTGCATGACCATGGGTGTGGAGTATCTGCCTCAGAAGGAATGCCTGGAGCGGACGGATGTCATCCTGACCATCGGAGGAGATGGCACCATCCTGCATGAAGCCAACCTCTCACTGGAATATAGAAAGCCAATCCTGGGCATCAATCTGGGTCGGTGCGGCTTTCTGGCCACCTGTGAGGTCGATGAAATGGAAGCCAAGCTCTCCGCCGTAGCCCGGGGTGAATATTTTCTGGATAATCGGATGCTGCTCTATGTCCGTGTGCTGGGGGATGACAGCTGGGAGGGCCATGCCCTGAATGATGTGGTTATGACCAAGGGCCGCCTGCAGCAGGCGGTGGATTTCAGCATTTATTGTGATGATATCCTGGTGGAGCATTACCGGGGCGATGGTGTCATTGTGGCAACGCCCACCGGCTCCACCGCTTATTCTCTGGCGGCAGGCGGGCCGATCCTTGATTCTCAGACCAAGGGCATCGTTGTCACGCCCATCTGCCCCCACAGCCTTGCCAGCCCAGCCATGGTTTTTGCGCAGGAGCGCAAGATCAACCTCTGTGTGGGCCAGGTGGCAGATGAAGAAGTTTTTATCAGTTGTGATGGGGATGCGGGCTATTCCGTAAAAGCCGGAGCCACTGCGGAGGTGCGGCTGTCTGACCAGGTCGTGCAGCTCATCACCTTCAGCAAGGCTGACCAGTTCCAGGCCATTGACCAGAAACTGCGCGGCAGACGATGACACAAACACGACGAAGGGAGAAGATCACATGGGACGCACCAGCCGAGGGGATAACAAGAGCAAGCAGAAGCGGCAGCAGGCCATCCTGCGCCTGATCCAGGAGAATCCCATCAGCCGGCAGGAGACTCTGTTGGAGTACCTGAGCAAGGAGGGTTTTGATGCCACACAGGCGACCATTTCCCGCGATATCCGGGAGATGAACCTTGTCAAAGCTGCCACCACCACCGGCTACCGCTATGTTTCCGGCCACAGCGAGGTACTGAACCCCAAGATGCAGGCCCGGTTTGAGACCATCTTCCATGAATCTGTCCTGGGGGTGGACTTTGCGGGCCATGTGGTGCTGGTCAAGTGCTATTCCGGCATGGCCAATGCGGCCTGCGAGGTATTTGACGCACTCAAGTGGAAAAATGTGGTCGGCACCCTTTCCGGTGATGATACCTTTCTGATCGTGGCCCGCTCAGAGCGGGATGCAAAGACCATTTGCACCGAGCTTGGGCATTACATCGGGCAGAAATAAAGGCGGGAGAGAACGAACATGTTGAGCAGTCTGCAAATTGAAAATGTTGCAGTCATCCAGAAGGCCAACGTGCATTTTGAGAAGGGCCTGAATGTCCTTACCGGCGAGACCGGTGCGGGCAAATCTATCCTGATCGACTCCATCAATGCCATTCTGGGCAACCGCACCTCCAAGGATCTGGTGCGCACGGGGGCTGCAAAAGCAGTCATCCGGGCGGCATTTGATGATGTTCCGCCTGCAGTGCTGGACAGCCTGGAAAAGGCGGGGTATGAGCGCTCAGAAGCGCTGACCCTGAGCCGTGAGATCACTGCCGAGGGCAAGAGCACCTGCCGCATCAACGGAATGCCTGCCACAGCAGCCATTCTGCGGGAACTGTGCGGTGGGCTCATCAACATCAACGGCCAGCACGATTCCGTAGGCCTGTTGAACCCGGCCCGCCATGAGGGTATCCTGGATGCCTACGCCCAGAACGGGGCGGTATATCAGGAGTATTATGCTGTTTACCGGGAGCTTATCAAGGTCAAAAAGGAGCTGGATGCCATCATCACCGATGAGGGTGAAAAACAGCGAAAGATCGATCTGCTGAGTTATCAGGTACAGGAGATCGAGGATGCCAGCCTGACCGCAGGCGAAGAGGAGACGCTGGCGGCCCGCCGTAAGGTGCTGGCGAATGCCTCCACCATCCGGGAGCGCATCTCCCAGAGCTATGCGCTGCTTTCGGGCGGAGATGATGCTCCGGGTGCCGTTGATCTGCTGGGGGAAGCATCCAATGCGATCGATGGAGCCGCCCAACTGGACAGCGGCCTTTCTGCTGCCGCCGGACAGCTGCTGGATCTTTATTACACCGCAAAAGACCTTTCTGCTGACCTGATCGGGCGGCTGGAGGGCTACGAGACGAATGATGCAGAGCTGGATGAAATCGAACAGCGGATGGATCTGATCTACAAGCTCAAGCGGAAATACGGTGATACTGTGGAAGATATCATCGCATTTGGACAGCAGGCAAGGGAAGAGCTGGACCGCATCCAATTCTCACAGGAGCGGACAGAGCATCTGCAGGCTGAAAAGCATCGGCTCTATGTACTGGCCCGGGATAAGGCCGAGGTGCTGACCCAGACCCGCCTGAAGGCCTTTGAGGAGCTGAACAGGCGCATCTCCGGCACACTGGATTTTTTGAACATGCCTGGTGTCCGCATGACCCTGCGCCATACCCGCGGCCCGCTGGCCAGCCATGGCCAGGACAGCGTGGAGTTTTATATTTCCACAAACCCCGGTGAGGATCCCAAGCCGCTGGCAAAAATCGCTTCCGGCGGTGAGCTGAGTCGTATCACGCTGGCAATCAAGAACGCTATGGCCGATAAGGACGCAGTGCCTACGGTCATCTACGATGAGATCGACAGCGGTGTGTCCGGCAAGGCAGCCAGCCGCATCGGTGAGGTGCTCAAACAGAGTGCAAAGGATCACCAGATCCTCTGCATCACTCACACTGCGCAGATTGCAGCACTGGCCGACTGCCATCTGCTTATCCAGAAGAATATCACGAATGAACGCACCTATACCGAGATCCACCCGCTGGATACCGAAGGCAGAGTGGACGCGCTGGCGCATATTATTTCCGGTGACCATGTCACGGAGCTTTCCCGTGCCAATGCCAGAGAGATGCTGGGGCTGGCCGAGCATGAAACCGGTGATTGACAACCCTGCTGATTTGTGCTAAACTGATTTTTGTTGAAAGACGTTGAAGGGAATAAGTACTTTGTCAGTGTCTGCCCAGAGAGACCCCGGTTGGTGCAAGGGGTGTGCAGAACAGCAGGGGAAATACCTCCCGGAGTTGCAGGCTGAATGCTTTGGCTAGTAGGCTGTGCCGCGTGCGAGCGTTACAAACGCAGGAGTGTATCCCATCTCTGTGGGGCGCACTCGTGAGGCCGTTTCCGTGAGGGGGCGGCAAACAGAGGTGGTACCGCGATTTTCTCGCCCTCTGCCAAATTCATTTTTGGCAGGGGGCGTTTTCTTTTGTCCTCTGCCCGACAAAACAGGAGGATAATCCCATGACCCTTTACGAAGAACTGCAGGCACGCGGTCTGGTGGCCCAGATCACCGACAATGAGATCATTGACCTCATCAACAACGGCAAGGCCACTTTCTATATTGGCTTTGACTGCACTGCGGACAGCCTGACTGCAGGCCATTTTATGGCCCTGACCCTGATGAAGCGCTTGCAGATGGCTGGCAACAAGCCCATCGCTCTGATTGGCGGCGGCACCACCATGATCGGCGACCCCTCTGGCCGTACCGACATGCGCAAGATGCTGACCAAGGAGGATATTGCTCACAATGCAGCCTGCTTCAAGAAGCAGATGGAGAAGTTCATCGATTTCTCTGAGGGCAAGGCTCTGATGCTGAACAATGCCGACTGGCTGCTGAACCTGAATTATGTTGAGCTGCTGCGTGATGTGGGTGCCTGCTTCTCCGTCAACAACATGCTCCGCGCCAAGTGCTATGAGCAGCGCATGGAGAAGGGCCTGTCCTTCCTCGAGTTCAACTACATGATCATGCAGAGCTACGACTTCTACTACATGTTCCAGCACTACGGCTGCAACATGCAGTTCGGCGGCGATGACCAGTGGAGCAACATGCTGGGCGGCACTGAGCTGATCCGCCGCAAGCTGGGCAAGGATGCCTATGCGATGACCATTACTCTGCTGACCGATTCTCAGGGCAAGAAGATGGGCAAGACTGCAGGCAATGCGGTCTGGCTCGACCCCAACAAGACCAGTCCTTTTGAGTTCTACCAGTACTGGCGCAATGTCGGCGATGCTGATGTGATGAAGTGCATCCGGATGCTGACCTTCCTTCCGCTGGAGCAGATCGATGAGATGAGCACCTGGAAGGACCAGCGCCTGAACGAGGCTAAGGAGATCCTGGCCTACGAGCTGACCAAGATGGTCCACGGCGAGGAAGAGGCTGAGAAGGCCCAGAATGCTGCCCGCGCCCTGTTCAGCGGTGCTGCCGACACTGAGCACATGCCCTCCACTCAGCTGACCGAAGCAGATCTGACCGATGGCTCCATCGGCATCCTGACCCTCATGGTCAAGGCCGGTCTGGCTACTTCCAACGGCGAGGCCCGCCGCCTGGTCGTGCAGGGCGGTGTCCTGGTGGATGGTGAAAAGGTAGCTGCTCCCACTGTCAGCTTTACCGCTGATCAGCTGAAGAACGGTATCGTCATCAAGAAGGGCAAGAAGATCTACCACAAAGTGACCCTGTAATCTTTTAGAACCAGCGTATGATAAAAGCCCGGCGGCATCCGATTTTTGGATGCCGCCGGGCTTTTTACGTTTGTGTAATGTTTATAGAAAAGGGCAGCTTACAGCTCAAAGGCCTTCTTCAGCACATCGTAAGCGGAGTCCTCGTTCTCACTGCGCACCAGCAGAGAAATATCCAGATCGCTGGTGGTGATAAGCAGAACCTCGATGTCAGCCATGGCCAATGCGTTCAGGGCCCGGGCAGCTACACCGCAGCTGGTGACCATGTCCTCACCAAAGAGGTTCAGCTTGGAGTAACCAACGCTGATCAGCGGGGAAGCCTTGGCATCCTTGTCAAGATTGGCGGCAGAGATGGCCTTCATCACCAGTGTCAGATCACTGGCAGATGCGGTAAAGCTGAAATCAATGTTGGTACCGTGAGGGGCGCTCTGACTGATCATATCCACCACAACGCCGGTATCGGCAAAGATCTGCAGGTAGCGGGCCAGGCTGTTGCCCTTGAACTCCACATCCTGCACACTGATCATCATCAGGCTGGGCTCAATGTTGATTTTGGAAACACCATACATAATGAACACTCCAATCTGCCCCAAAGGGCTGCAAATTCAGGCGAGCGCCAAAAACGCGCTGTTGATGTTGGTCTGTAATACGTTCTGAATGTACTCTATCCCAAAGCTGGGGTAGGCGGCCCGGACACCGTGCGCCTGCGCCAGTTCCGACGTGTAATCCCGGAAGAGGTAGGTGCGGACATTGGATTTACCAGCATCATAGTGGGTCACGGTGGGATGTAATTGCGGGGAAGCGACAGCGCAGTGAACGCTGCCATCCGGGTCCGTCGTCTTGTTCAGCTCCAATGTCAGGATGGCACCGATGAGCTGATCCGGTTTGCTCTGGGTGCTGAGGAAATTTCCCAGGGAATAGGCCACAAAGGTCTGACGGCCCTCCACAGAGGTCTTCCACTCGGCATCCTGCACCACATGAGGGTGCGTACCCAGGATAACATCCGCACCCCAGTCGGAAAGCTGCTGGGCGAGGTCCCGCTGGGTCTGGGTGATCTTGTGGCTGTCCTCCACGCCCCAGTGAACTCCCACCACCACGAAATCGGCCAGCTCACGCGCCCTGCGCACCTGCTGTTCCATCACATCCCGCTGGCTGGTGTAGATGACATTGGCCGTCATGGCACTGCTCTGCGGGATGCCATTGGTGTGGTCGGTGTAGGAGAGGTAGGCAATCGTCACACCGTTTACCGTCTGCAGGGGGATGGTGCCATAATCACTCTCTCCGTACCACAGGCCGGTCGTGACCACATCTTCCGGCATCTCGTCCCAGAACCGCAGCGTTGCTGCGATACCTTTGGCACCTTTATCGTAGGTGTGGTTGTTGGAGAGACTGAACACCCGGATGCCTGCCCGGTAAAGAGCCTCTGCGCATTCACCGGGGGTAGAAAAGCAGGGATAGGTGGAAGGCTCCAGTTCCTTGCTGCAGAGCGTTTCCTGGTTGATCCAGTTTACATCCTGCGCGGCATAAAAATCCAGCAGGTGCTCGTAGCAGTAGTCAAAATTATATCGCTGGCCTTCCGCTGCCCGGCGGGCTGCCTGTTTGTAGATGGGAGCATGGATCAGATTGTCCCCGGTGGCCGAAAAACGCAGTGTAGTTGTAACAGGCTGCGGTTCCGGTTCGGGCGGGGGAACGCTTTCAGCGGTCGAAGGCTCGTCCTCAAAGGGGCCAAGCACGATGCCAGGAGTCTGGAAGCGCCAGAAGCCAAAGCAGGCCAATGCCGCACCAGCCACCAGCAGTACTCCCATCATCCTCAGAAAAACGGGTTTTCGTTTTCGCCGGTTCTGCAGTTCGTGCCGCGAATGTCGTTTCGTGGATGCCGCATGTCTTGCCTGTTCCATTCCGTCAGCCCTCCTGCCGCTCAAAATGGTGGAAGACGCAGAGACCTTACAGCTCTGCGATCATGTTACCCATATTGTACAGGCCCGGCTCCTTTTTTGCAAGATAGACAGCAGCATTTATTGCGCCATTTGCAAAAACACTGCGGGAATATGCAGTATGCTTGAGGGTGATGACCTCGTCCGGACCGCAGAACAGCACCTCGTGGTCGCCCACGATGCTGCCTCCGCGCACGGAGCTGATGCCGATCTCCTTGGGGTCGCGCTTCTGGCGCACAGAGGAACGGTCGTAAACATAATGATATGCGCCGTTGTTCTCTTCGTTGATGGCATCGGCCAGCATCAGGGCAGTGCCGCTGGGGGCATCCAGCTTGTTGTGGTGGTGCTGCTCCACGATTTCCACATCATAGTCTGCACCCAGAATGGCCGATGCACGCTTGCACAGCTCCGACAGCAGGTTGATGCCGATGGACATGTTGGCGCTCTTGAACACGGGCACAATGCGGGACAGCTGCACCACCTTCAGCTGCAGCTCTTCGGAAAGGCCAGTGGTGCAGACCACGATGGGCATCTTGTGTGCTTCGCAATAGGTCAGTGCCTTTTCCACAGCAGCAGGAGCGCTGAAATCAATGATGACATCGCCCTTGCCGTCCAGCTTATCCAGACTGTCGTATACGGGGATGCCGTTCTGCTCACCGTCCTGCTGGTCGATCCCGGCGACCACGCGGCAGTCACTCCGGTTTGCAATCATCTCGCAGAGGGCGTGGCCCATCCGGCCGCCAATGCCCTGAATGATAATATCCGTCATTTTTGTTTCCTCGTTTTCTGTTGTAACGGCAAATGCCCGGGAGAAACCATTTCCACCGGGCATTGTGCGTTGTTTCGTTTATTCCTGAATCGGACCTTCGGCCTCCAGTGCCTGCTCGATCTTCTCCTTGTGGGCATCACTGGGCTCGACCAGCGGCAGACGGCAGGAACCGGCCTCCCAGCCCAGCACATTCATGGCGTACTTGACAGGGATGGGATTTACTTCGCAGAAGAGTGCATCCGCCAAGGGCAGGATCTCCAGCTGCAGCTTGCAGGCAGTTTTGGTGTCGCCCTCAAACCATGCCTTGCAGCAGTTGTGCACCAGCTCAGGTTTGACATTGGAGACCACACTGATGACACCCTTGCCGCCCAGAGACAGCAGGGGGACCACCTGATCATCGTTGCCAGAGTAGATGTTCAGCTCGTCACCGCACAGCTGAGCGATCTTGGCCACCTGAGAGATGTTGCCCGAGGCCTCCTTGATGCCGTTGATGAGCGGATTCCGGCTCAGCTCCAGCGCTGTCTCGGGGGTGATGTTCAGGCCGGTACGGGAAGGCACATTATACAGGATAACAGGGATGCCGCCCGCCTCAGCCATAGCGGTAAAGTGAGCCACCAGACCTGCCTGCGTGGTCTTGTTGTAATAGGGGGTCACCAGCAGCAGGGCATCGGCACCGCAGGCAGCAGACTTTGCTGCCAGTGCACAGCCGTGATCGGTATCATTGGAACCAGCACCCGCAATAACAGGCACCCGGTGGTTGACCGTCTCGACCGTAAACTTGATGGCGGCCAGCTGCTCCTCATCGGTCATGGTAGAGCATTCGCCGGTAGTGCCGCAGATCACAATAGCATCGGTGCCCCGTGCGATCTGATCTTCAATGATGCGGCCCAGCTCATCAAAGTTGATGCTGCCATCTTCGTACATGGGGGTGATGATCGCCACCGCCGCGCCGGTAAAGACAGGATTCTTCATAGTATAAAACTCCTTTGTACGCTCCGTCAGGAACGTGTTGTTCAGTCAAAATAGCCCTTTGCTGCCAGCAGCTCAGCCAGCAGCACGGCACCGCCTGCAGCGCCGCGCAGGGTGTTGTGGCTCATGCAGGCGAACTTGTAGTCAAACAGGGTGTCCTCGCGCAGGCGGCCGATGCAGACAGCCATGCCGTTCTCTGTATTGCGATCCAGCTTGGGCTGAGGACGATCAGGCTCAGTGAAGTAGTGCAGGAACTGCTTGGGTGCGCTGGGCAGGTTCAGCTCCTGTGCAGGGCCGCGGAAGTTAGCCCAGGCCTCGAGCATCTGCTCCTGGGTGGGCTTTTTGTCAAAGCTTACAAACACGGCAGCGGTGTGGCCGTCAGAAACGGGGACACGGAAGCACTGCGCAGTGATCGTGGGCTTCTCGGCGTTGACGATCTGATCGCCCTCGATGTGGCCCCACAGCTTCAGCGGCTCGCGCTCGCTCTTCTCTTCCTCACCGCCGATGTAGGGGATGACGTTATCTACGATCTCGGGCATCCGGTCAAAGGTCTTGCCTGCACCGGAAATGGCCTGATAGGTGCAGACCAGAGCCTTGTTGACACCAAACTCCTTCATCAGGGGATGCAGGGCAGGCACGTAGCTCTGCAGGCTGCAGTTGGACTTGACCGCGATGAAGCCGCGCTTGGTACCCAGACGCTTGCGCTGGGCAGGGATGATCTCAATGTGGTCCGCGTTGATCTCAGGCACGACCATGGGAACATCCGGGGTAAAGCGGTTTGCGCTGTTGTTGGAGACCACAGGGCACTCGGCCTTTGCGTAAGCCTCTTCCAGTGCCTTGATCTCGGCCTTGGGCATATTGACTGCGCAGAAGATGAAATCGACCTGAGAAGCGACCTCTTCCACCTTGGCGGCATCCAGCACGACCATCTTCTTGACGCTCTCGGGCATCGGGGTAGTCATTGCCCAGCGGCTGCCAACGGCATCCTCATAGGTCTTGCCTGCGCTGCGGCCGGACGCGGCCAGCGTGGTCAGCTTGAACCAGGGATGATTCTCAAGCAGGGTCACAAAACGCTGCCCCACCATACCCGTTGCACCAACGATACCAACTTTATACTGTTTTTCCATTTCCAGCACCTTTCCTTTCAATAAAAGCAAATTTACATCGAACACGGCTTGCAAACCAGCCGACCTTGCAATATAATAGATACTGTTTATACAGATTTTATGATAACATTGATACGGCACTCGTGTCAATCATCGGAAAGGCAAATGCAAAGCATGTTAAAAAAAGATTTTTGGTACGATTTACCCAAAGAACTCATTGCACAGGAGCCTGCAGACCCCAGAGATTCGGCCCGGCTCATGGTTCTGAGCCAGAAGGACGACAGCATCCAGCACCGGATCTTCCGCGATCTGCCGGAATATCTTGAGCCGGGTGACCTGCTGGTGGTCAACAACTCCAAGGTGCTGCCCGCCCGCATCGTGGGTGTCAAACAGCCCACCGGTGCTGTGTGTGAGCTGCTGCTTCTGCGGCAGGTCAAGGGAGATCAGTGGGAGTGCCTGGCAAAGCCCGGCAAGCGGATGCAGCCCGGCACCAAGGTTAGTTTTGGTGACGGCACCCTGACCGCTGTGGTGGACGAAACGCTGGAGGATGGCAACAAGTTTGTTACATTCTATTATGACACCGAGACCCTTTATGAAAAACTGGATGAATTTGGCAAGATGCCGCTGCCGCCCTACATCACCAAGCAGTTGGAAGATCAGAGCCAGTATCAGACGGTCTATGCCAAGGAGCTGGGCAGCGCTGCTGCACCCACGGCAGGCCTGCACTTCACCCCGGAGCTGATGGATACCATCCGTTCCAAGGGTGTCGGCATTGCCGAGGTTACCCTGCATGTGGGTCTGGGAACCTTCCGCCCCGTGCAGGAGGACGAGATCACGGATCACAAGATGCACAGTGAGTGGTATTCCATCAGTGAGGAGACTGCTCAGCGCATCCGGGAAACCAAGGCCGCCGGGCACCGCGTGATCGCCGTTGGCACCACCAGCTGCCGCACGCTGGAAGCCGCCGCCGCAAAATATGGCGAGATCAAGGCCTGCAGCGGCAACACCTCTATTTTTCTCTACCCGGGTGTCAAGTTCAACTGCATCGATGGCCTGATCACCAACTTCCACCTGCCGGAAAGCACCCTCATCATGTTGGTTTCTGCCCTCTACGGCTATGAAAAAACCATGGCTGCCTATAAAGTTGCCGTAGAGGAAAAGTACCGCTTCTTTTCCTTCGGCGATGCGATGCTGATCCTGTGATCCCTCAGCACTCGCTCTCCCAAAAGCCCAAAACACTGCCGGAACCGTTTCGGCAGCTCGGTATCCATCACTTCTGAACCTGCCGCCTGCCCGGCGGCACAAGGCTGTACGGCTGTTTTCCGTACACAGAAAGGAAAAAACTTATGCCTTCTTTGACCACTTTTAAGCTGCTCAAGCAGGAGCACAACGCCCGGCGGGGTGAGTTCAAGACCGTGCACGGTACGGTGCAGACCCCGGCTTTCCAAAATGTTGCCACCGCCGGTGCCATCAAGGGCGGCCTGTCCGCGCAGGATCTGCAGCAGATCGGCACCCAGGTAATGCTCTGCAACACCTACCACCTACATCTGCGCCCCGGTGATCAGCTGGTAGCCGATATGGGCGGCCTGCACAAGTTTACCCGCTGGAACGGCCCCATCCTGACCGACAGCGGCGGATTCCAGGTGTTCAGCCTTTCCAAACTGCGCAAGATCACGGAAGAAGGCGTGACCTTTGCTTCCCATCTGGACGGCCACCGCATCTTTATGGGCCCTGAGGAGAGTATGCAGATCCAGGCGAACCTGGGTTCCACCATTGCAATGGCCTTTGATGAGTGTGTGGAGAATCCTGCCCAGCACGCATACTCCAAAGCCAGCTGTGAGCGCACCACCCGCTGGCTCAAGCGCTGTAAGGCTGAGATGGCCCGTCTGAAGCAGGAGGGCAAGGCCACCAACCCTGACCAGCTGCTGTTCGGCATCAATCAGGGCTGCACCTTTGCTGACCTGCGTGTAGAGCACATGAAGCAGATCGCGGAGCTGGAGCTGGACGGCTACGCCATCGGCGGCCTGGCCGTTGGTGAGCCTGCTGAGGTGATGTACGAGATGATCAGTGAGGTGGAGCCTTATATGCCCAAGGATAAGATCCGCTATCTGATGGGTGTCGGTACCCCCGGCAACATGATTGAGGCTGTTTCCCGCGGCGTTGATCTGTTTGACTGCGTCATGCCCAGCCGCAATGCCCGCCATGGACACCTGAACACCTGGGGCGGCATCATCAATATCAAGAACGCAAAGTATGAGCGTGACGAGCGCCCCATTGACCCCACCTGTGGCTGCCCGGCCTGCCGGAACTACTCCCGTGCCTATATCCGCCACCTGTTCAAGGCAGAGGAGCTGCTGGGCATGCGTCTGGCCGTTATGCACAACCTGTGGTTCTACAACCACCTGATGGAGCGTATCCGCGATGAACTGGATGCAGGCACCTTTACCGCCTTCCATGACCGTTATGTCAAGCTGCTGGATACAAGAATTTGAGCTTTTTCATGCTTTTCCCTTGCAAGAGGGCGCAGAAGCGGTTATAATGAGCTTATCTGAATTTTGAGAGGAGACTTTGTCCCATGCAATTTCTGACTACTACCACTGAAAGCTATATCAGCCTGTTCTTCACCCTGGCGCTGATGCTGGTCCTGCTCTATTTTATGATCTATCGTCCCCAGAAGAAGCAGGAGAAGAAGGATGCTGCCATGCGTGCAGCTCTGGAGATCGGTGATCAGGTCGTGACCATCGGCGGTATTGTTGGCCGTGTGGTCGCCATCAAGGAGGACACTTTTGTTCTGGAGACCGGTTCCGACCGTGTGAAGATCCGCTTCACCAAGAATGCGATCAGCTCTGTTGAGAAGCTGAACATGGACAATGCTCCTGCTAACGCAAAGAAGTAATCTCTAAAAGCAAGGTCTTTTTTACCCGCCCCTCTGCATACAGTAGTGCAGGGAGGCGGGTTTTTATGTTGGAACAGAAGAAGTTACCCATCCTGGAAGCACTGGCTGCATTCGGCATTGGTGGGATATTAACCGCCGCCTGCATGGCCGGGCTTGCCTATCTGATGGCTAACCAGAGCCTTGCACAGAGCACTGCCTGGCCCATGGTCAGTGCCATTGTCTGTGCCGGGAGCTTTTGCAGCGGCTGGCTCATGGCTTTTTTCTATCACAGCAGAGGTCTTATCTGCGGTGCTATACAGGGCGGGCTGTTTGTTCTGCTTCTGCTGGGGTTCGGCCTTTCGGAGGGCATTGAACCAACGGAAATGCAGCTGGCCCGCTTTGCACTGGTGTTTGTCTTTGGCTGTCTGGGCGGGGTGTTCAGCATCCTGCGTACAGAACGGCACCGGCATTGATCATTTACAGCAGAAAAATCAGGAGGACAGGGAAGTATGTGGGTCTATCAGGAAACACCGGAAGCCGCAGCGGGAAAGGCACTGCCCGAAGCGATCATGCCGACAGCACAGGAAGAGCCGTTAAAACAGAAGAACCGTGGAGTTCTTCCTGAGACAGCGCAGGAAGAAAGACGATCCATCCCGGCGGCGTTCTCTGAGAGTCGCGGAAATACACCGGAGAGAGCCGCTGCACGCCGCAGCAAGCCGAGTGAGGGGATTGCCCTTCTGGCGGCGGCGTACCTTCTGGGGACCTTTCTGGCGGGTGTGGCGGCAGCGCGTTGCGTGGCAGGCGATGCCGAAACGCTTTCTTATTACCTGAACTGCTGGCAGAACCTGTTTTCCGTGCAGGATGCCGCCGGAGCAGTGCGCCTGTTCCGAACGGAATTTCTCACTGTGGCAGGTGCGCTGACGGCAGTGCTGTTCCTGGGGCTTTCTGCCCTGGGGCCGCTGCCCATCTTCCTTTTTACGATGCTGTATGGGACAGGCTCCGGATTGCTTTCCTCCAGGCTGCTTGTGGATTTGAACCCACGGACAGCATTTGTGCTGCTCTGCGTCTGCGGTATCCCTGCATCCCTTGCGGCCGGAACGCTGTGCACGTTCGGCGCATCCGCACTGCAGGTAAGCGGAAGGCTCTGTTCAGCCGCCTTCGGGCGTGGAGGACAGGCCCCCAGCACAGGCGCGCTTTTGGGTCAGTTTGCCCGGATGTTGTTTCTGCTCCTGCCGCTTTGCGGTGCGGCAGTGGGGATGCTGTATCTGGCAGGGCAGGCAAAACTTATATGAGCTGAAAAGAGAAATGTCTGGACAAAAAAACTCCCGAAAACCAGCCTCATAAGCTGATTCTCGGGAGTTTTTATTTTGGAGCTACTGGCCGGACTTGAACCGGCGGCCTGTTCATTACGAGTGAACTGCTCTACCAACTGAGCCACAGTAGCAAATGTTTTGCAACGATAGATAGTTTAGCATAAAAGAAAATAACTGTCAAGATTTCTTTTTGAAAAAACGCTTTCAGTGAAATCAAATTGCTTTTTCCAGAGAATATGGTACAATAAAGCCAATCGTCTTGAGAAAGGAGCTGAACACAGCGCACAATGTACACGAACCATATCAACCCCGTTGCGCAGAAAAATCAGGATGCATTTTGCACGGCACTGTTTCAGCTTTTAATGAAAAAGCCGCTGGAAAAGATCTCCGTCACAGAGCTGTGTCACATGGCAGACCTTGACCGGACAACCTTTTACCGCAGCTTTGAATCCAAGGACGACGTGCTGGATTATTATATCGACCGGCAGATGACCCTGCTTGCGGGGCAGTTGCCTGCATACAGTACCCTGGAAAAAAACCTGACTGCGCTGTTCCGCTGGACGTATGCGGAGCGAAAGAATCTTTGTGTCCTGATGGACTGTCATTTGACCAGTTTTTTCAGCGATGCGTTGAGCGAGAAGATCATTCTTGTTCTGATCTCCAATATCGAATTCGGGGACGCAAGACAATTTGTGCCATGGCCCGTTTCATTGCCGGGTGAAAACCGATACTTCCGCAACTCGTTCATCGGGGCATATATGGGATTTTTCAACAGCTGGCGCTATGGAAACTTTGCAGAACGACCAGAGGATCTGGCCAAATGTATGGCTTCGTTCTATCTTCACTGAGGAGGGTGAAACGGGATGGCGGACTTGCGGAAAGAGGAGTTGTTCCCAGCGGATGCATTTGGTTTGTTCTACCTGCAGACCACACGCATCCCCGGCGGGTGGCACCGCCATGCAGAGTATGAGATCTTCTACCACATCAGCGGCCCCTCGTCTTTGAAGTCGCGGCCCCAGATGCATAGAAAAATCCCCTCAGAGATTTTTGACTGCAGTGTCAGAGCTCTGAGGGGATTTTGCGTGTCAAGAAACGGAGATCAGATCTCGATCATTCCGTTTTCATCCTTCGGAATAGGGAGTGCGATCAGGAGGTCAACCAGAGCAAACGCAAGGCCGAGACCGGTCCAGCCAACAAACAGGTAGAAAATGCCCAGTTTCCAGCGGTGCTCCAGAAAGCGGTGCGCACCACACCAGCCCAGAAAAACAGTAAGCAGGACATAGATCCGCTTATCTACCTTGTGGCGGGGCCGATTCTCCTTCCAGTCGGCATATTTCTGCAAAGCATGTACGATGATGTTCTGCTTCTGATGGGGAACACCGGCTTCCTCTTCGGCCTGGTACAGCTCGTCCTCCAGATGTGCCATCTCGCTCAGGCGGGCTTCGTTTTCATCGCTGCTCTTGAGGCGGGGAACAACAGGCCGGATATAAAAGGCGGGAATGCCCACTTCCTTCTGCTGGAGCGGGGTCAGGCGGCAGAGCACTTCGTTGTTGTATTCATCCACCGGGTGGCCGTCTGCGATCTCTTTCTTTCCGATTTTTAAAAAGTCTGCCACGGCCCTTAAGAATCAAAGGAGCCGATCTCCAAGACCTAATATATCAGTTTGTTCGATGTTTGTCGTGTGTAAATCCTGTGCCGTTTACATTGTAAATCCTGCTGCTCTGCTTTTCGCTGCCAAGAAATCGAAGTCAAGGATGGATATTTTGCACAATTTTTCTCCCTTTTTCACCCCACAAGATTGGTTTGATGCACCTTGTTTTATGATATGCAACAAAACGACGAAATCTGTTGCACAACGTGCTAAAAAAACCGAAAAAGATTTGTGCGGCATTTTTTTAACAATTGTGATATATTACTTACAGTAAGGCTTGTATCCTACACAAAAAAGGAGATTTTTATGAAGGATATTTATATTTCCGGCTTTGCCGACGAGATCAGCTCTTCTTTTGATGAGCAGCTCAAGACAGTCCGTGAGCTTGGAATGCAGTACATCAGCCTGCGCAGTGCAGATAAGAAGGGAATCGCCGACTTTACCGTTGAGGAAGTCAAGAACGATCTGCTGCCCCGCCTGCAGGCCGCTGGTGTTGGCGTTTCCAGCCTGGGCAGTCCCATTGGCAAGGCCAAGATCGATGATGAAGAGGGCTTTGAAAAGCAGTGTGCTCAGTTGGAAACGCTGTGCGAGATCGCTAAGGTCCTGAATTGCAAGTACATCCGCATGTTCAGCTTCTTTATGCCGGAAGGCAAGGATCCTGCCGACTATCGTGACGCTGTCATCGAGAAGCTGCGCAAGTTCATTGCTATCGCTGAGAAGCACGACGTGATCCTGATGCACGAAAACGAGAAGGATATCTATGGTGATGTTCTTTCCCGCTGTGTTGACCTGATGCAGACGCTGAACAGCGCACACTTCAAGTCCGCATTCGACTTTGCAAACTTTGTACAGTGCGGCGAGGATACCGCCAAATGCTGGGATGCTCTCCGCCCGTACATTGTATATATCCACATCAAGGATGCCGTTTCTACCGACAAGGAGAATGTGCTCTGCGGTACCGGCGAGGGAAAGATCCCCGAGCTGCTGCACAAGGCCATCGTGGAAGAGGGCTATACCGGCTTCCTGACCCTGGAGCCGCATCTGGTGCTGTTTGACAGCCTGCAGAGCCTTGAGACCACGGATGCAAAGAACATCATCCGTGAGAACAAGTACAAAAACGGTGCTGAAGGTTACGCCGCACAGTATCACGCACTGTGCGATATTCTGGCAAAATTCTAACGTAACAGAAAAAAAGGAGAAGATTCAAATGGAAAAGACTGAAGGAAAGATTCGTTATGGCCTGATCGGTATCGGTGCTCAGGGCGGCAGCTATGCTCGCTTCCTGACCAACGCTCCCGCTCCGTTCCCCGGCATGGTCTGCGCACCGTGCCCGGACAACTGCGCACTGGGCGCTCTGTGTGATATCGACCCCGAGAAGGAGAAGATGTGCAAGGAGCAGTACCCCGATGTGCCCTTCTTCAAGGATTGGAAGGATATGATCGCTAGCGGCACTGTTGATGCCATCATCACCACCGTTCCTCACTACCTGCACCACGAGATCTCCATCTACGCTATGGAGCATGGCATGAACGTTCTGTGCGAGAAGCCCGCTGGTGTCCGCAGCAAGGATGTTCAGAAGATGATCGCCTGCGCTAAGGCTCATCCCGAGGTTTCCTTCGGCATCATGTTCAACCAGCGTACCAACAAGCTGTATCAGAAGATCAAGGAGATCGTTGCCAGCGGTGAGCTGGGCGAGATCCGCCGCTCTCAGTGGATGATCAACTCCTGGTGGCGTCCTGACAGCTACTACCAGCAGAGCGCATGGCGTGCTACCTGGGGCGGCGAAGGCGGCGGTGTCCTGGTCAACCAGGCTCCCCATCAGCTCGACCTGTGGCAGTGGATCTGCGGTATCCCCGTGAAGGTCTTCTCCAAGAATATCAACGGCTGCCATCGTGACATCGGCGTTGAGAACGACGTGACCATGCTGGTCGAGTTCGCTAACGGCGCTACCGGCACCTTTACCACCTGCACCCACGATGCCATCGGCACCGATCGTCTGGAGATCGACCTGGACGGCGGCAAGATCGTTGTTGACAACAGCAAGACCGCTCACGTCTACCACTACATCGATAAGGAAGGCAACCCCTGCACTGAGGATTACCTGAACGAGCACATGAGCATGATGGAAGTTGCCATGCTGACCAGCGGCAACGGTGCAGGCTCCAAGCTGTACACCGAAGAGACCTTTGAGAACAACGATGGCTGGGGCTTCCAGCACACCACCGTTATGCAGAACTTTGCTGCTCACATCCTGACCGGCAGCCCGCTGCTGGCTCCCGGCGAGGACGGCATCAACGGTGTCAACCTGGCAAACAGCAGCCAGCTGTCTGCATGGACCGGCCGCGAGGTCTCCAACCCCTGCGATCCCGAGGAGTATGCTGCTGAGCTGAATAAGCTGATCGAGGCTGAGGGCAAGTTCCCCGTCCGCGAGTAATCAGTATCCCTGAAAAAAGCAATGCCTGTTCCAGGCTTACAAGGAGTTGCGTTTCCATGAAAAGAGCTGCGATCATTGGCTGCGGCACCATCTTTCAGGTTCATCTGCCCATCATTGTGGCAAATCCTGAGATCGAACTGTGTGCCGTGTGCGATAACAATCCCGCTGTGCAGGAAAAGCTGCCTGCTGCAGCAAAGGCCGTGCCGTTCTATACGGACTATGAGGAGCTTCTGGAAAAGGAGCATCCCGATGTGGTACATCTCTGCCTGCCGCATTACCTGCATGTGCCCGTGTCGGAGTATTTTGCTTCCCACGGTGTGAATGTCTTCTGCGAAAAGCCGGTGGGTCTGAACACCGCACAGGCCAAGGAGTTCGTGGAATTTGAGGCTGCGCACCCTGAGGTCAAGATCGGCATCTGCCTGCAGAATCGTCTGAACCGCACCACCGTTGAACTGAAAAAGATCATCGATGGCGGCGAATATGGCAAGGTCATCGGCTGCCGCGGCTTTGTGCCCTGGTTCCGCGGCAAGGCTTACTATGACGAACAGCCCTGGCGCGGCCAGCTGGAAACTGCTGGCGGCGGCTGCATGATCAACCAGAGTGTTCACACGCTGGATCTGCTGTATTATCTGTGCGGCGACATCGATGCCATCCATGGCTCGGTGAATCAGCTGGCAGATTACGGCATTGAGGTCGAGGACACCGTAGCTGCCCGCCTGCACTTTGCCAATGGTGCAAACGGTGTTTTCTTTGCCACCAACTGTGATTACACCAACGAGAGCGTCCAGATCAAGGTTGCCTGTGAAAAGGCTTCCTTCCTGATCGAGGATGATGCCCTGTTCCGGATCGATGCAGATGGTGTGCGCACCAAGCTGTGCGAGAATGAGAAGCTGCCCGGTGCCAAGTTCTATTTTGGTGCTTCTCATGGCATCCTGATCAACAAGTTTTACCGCGCCATCGAGAATAACACAGACGATTACATCCATGTAAGAGATGCGGAAATGAGCATCCGGCTGATCGATGCCATCCATGCAAGCAGCAAGGCTGGCCATCCCGTTGCTCCGTGACCGCAAAACACAGATAGAAGGAGAAATGAACCATGGCAAACAAAGGTTTGATCGGTGTTCAGATGAGCACCATTGCCCCCGCTAAGATGCCTCACTTCGATGCATACGAGAGCATGGGCAAGCTGGCTGATATCGGCTATCACTGCGTTGAGATCTCTCAGGTCCCCATGACCGCTGAGAACGTTGCAGGCTTCCGCAAGGCTATCGATGAGCTGGGCCTGAATGTCTCTTCCTGCACCGCATCCACTTCTCCCATGCTGCCCGGTATGCCCGGCGAGTTTCTGTGCAATCCCGACGACTATAAGAAGATCGTTGAGGACTGCCGTAAGCTGGACTGCGATATGCTGCGCATCGGCATGCTGCCCATGACCTGCATGGGCAACTACCAGAAGGCTGTGGATTTCGCCAAGGAAGCAAATGAGTATGCTCTGAAGCTGAAGGAAGACGGCATTGACCTGTACTACCACAACCATCACGTGGAGTTCGTTCGTTACGACGGCGAGTTCCTGCTGGACATCATCCGCGCAAATGCTCCTGCTCTGGGCTTTGAGCTGGACAGCCACTGGATCCACCGCGGTGGCCAGGACCCTGTTAAGTTCATCAAGAAGTATGCCGGCAGCATCCGTCTGGTCCACCTGAAGGATTACCGCATCGGTGAGATGCCCATCCCCGAGGGTGGCGTGGACTTCACCAGCAAGGAAGGCATGATGAAGTTCATGAGCAACTTCACCAACATTGTGCAGTTTGCTGAGGTTGGCGAAGGCACTCTGGATATGCCCGCTATCATCCAGGCTGGCCTGGAGGGCGGCGGCGAGTACTTCCTGGTGGAGCAGGATGACTGCTATGGCCGTGATCCGTTCGATAGCCTGAAGATCAGCCACGACAATCTGGTCAAGATGGGCTTCGGTGACTGGTTCTAATTGAAAAGTTTCTGAGGAGTCGTTTTTTACGATCCAATAAATGAAATCGATGCTGTTTTGCAGAAATGCAGAGCAGCATCGATTTTTTATGTTTCAGGGTTCTGCTTTGTAACACGCTCCAAAATGTTGAAAATATTTTGTGCAAGTTTCACAGTTTTCTATTTGAGCCTTTGGTGGTACAATAGATGTGGAAATTCATAAACTGCTGGAGGAGCTACATGGCAGAAAAAAGTATTGAGTTGGATAGTGTGGAGATCGCCGCTGCCATCTTTGGCAACTGTGACCGCAACATTCGTCTATTGGAAAAGGAGTTCTCTGTCACGGCAGTCTGCCGGGGTACGGTGCTTCGCCTCTCTGGCGAGGAGGCCAATGTGGCTGCTGCTGTGCGCGCCGTGGAGGGGATGCTGCTCCTGATCGAAAACCACACACCGCTGGAGGATCAGACGGTGCGCTACTGCCTGAGCCTTGCTCACGACGGAAAGGAGCAGCGTGTCCGGGAGCTGACTGAGGATTTTGTCACGGTCACAGTCAAGGGCCGCCCCATCCGCCCCAAGACACTGGGCCAAAAGGAATATCTGAATGCTATCCGCAAGAATGCTGTGACCTTTGGCGTAGGTCCCGCCGGTACCGGCAAGACCTACCTGGCCGTTGCAATGGCGGTCAAAGCGTTCAAGGCCAAGGATGTTTCCCGCATTGTGCTGACTCGCCCCGCCGTGGAAGCAGGCGAGAAGCTGGGTTTTCTGCCCGGTGATCTGCAGCAGAAGGTAGACCCTTACCTGCGCCCTCTCTACGATGGCCTGTTCGATATGCTGGGTGCCGAGACCTATGAGCGCCTGGTGGAAAAGCAGATCATTGAGGTTGCTCCGCTGGCATATATGCGCGGCCGCACGCTGGATGATTCCTTTATCATCCTGGATGAGGCGCAGAATACCACACCGGAGCAGATGAAGATGTTTCTGACCCGTATGGGTGTAGGTTCCAAGGTGGTTGTGACCGGCGATGTGACCCAGATCGATCTGCCGGACCGTACCCGCAGCGGCCTTGTGGATGCGCTGCATATTCTCAAGAACGTGGATGGCATTGCACAGTGCTATTTTACGGAGAAGGATGTTGTCCGCCATCGTCTGGTGCAGGAGATCATCAAGGCCTACGAAGCGGCTGCGCACCCGGCCAAGCGTTGAAACCGACGCGGAAAGCTGCAATTGCAGCATAAAATGAAGGGAGAGGAATGTTATGTCCAATAAAGTTTTGATCACCAATTCACAGAAAGCCGTAAAAGTACCTTCGGGCCTGCGGATCCTGATCCGCCGCGCCTGCAATGCTGTGCTGGAATATGAGCACTTCGATGAGCCTGCTGAGATCAGCGTGACTTTTGTGGATAACGCTGCCATTGCAGAGCTGAACAACCAATACCGCAACAAGCCGATGCCCACCGATGTGTTGAGCTTTCCTCTGGGAGAAAACGGCGTTTACGATGTGGATGAGAACAACGGCTGCAAGATGCTGGGGGATATCGTCATCAGCATGGAACGTGCTCAGGAGCAGGCAACGCTCTACGGCCATCCGCTGCAGCGTGAGGTCGCTTTCCTGACCGTTCACTCCATGCTGCATCTGCTGGGCTACGACCATGAGAACGGTGGTCTGGAAGCCATGCGGATGCGCGAAAAGGAAGAGGCTGTGCTGACCCAGCTTGGCCTGCCCCGCACCGTCAGCTATACGGAATGATCAAAGATATCGGCAAAGGATAGGAGTTCTATTTTGAAAAACGCAGCACCCATGCAGCAGCATTACGATACCTCATCTGTGTTCGTGGCGGTCATCGGCCGCCCGAACGTGGGCAAATCCAGCCTGACCAATCGTCTGGTGGGGGAGAAGGTGGCCATTGTTACCTCCAAACCCCAGACGACCCGCACCCGTATCACCGGCGTTGTGACCCGCGGCCCCCTGCAGTATGTTTTGCTGGACACCCCGGGCGTGCATAAGGCCCACAATAAGCTTGGTAAGCGGATGGACAAGACGGCCAGCGATTCCATCGCGGATGTGGATGTTTCCATGATGCTGTTTGAGCCATACGGTGCCCTGAATGAGCCGGAAATGGTTCTGGTGGACGCTCTGCGCAGCAGCGGCGGCCCGGCCATTGCAGTCATCAATAAGACCGATCTTGTCAAGGAGCCTGCTGATCTGGAAGCCCGCAAGGCTGAGCTCAAGGAGCTGGGTGTGTTTGATGCCATCTACACCGTAAGCGTCCGGGCAGACGACCACTGTGAGGAACTGTTCGATGCCCTGAGCCAGTATGCTGTGGAGGGCCCACACTACTTTGACGATGATGCCTACACCGATATGCCGGAAAAGGAACTGGTGGCGGAGGTCATCCGTGAAAAGGCACTGCTGTATATGCGGGATGAGATCCCGCACGGCATTGCGGTCGTGGTGGAGCGCTTCAAGGAGCGCCCCGGTACAGATCTGGTGGATATCGATGTAAATATCTACTGCGAGCGCGAGAGCCATAAGGGCATGGTCATTGGCAAAGGCGGTGCGATGCTGAAAAAGATCGCCAGCTCTGCCCGTGCGGACTGCGAAGAGTTTCTGGGGTGCCGGGTCAACCTGCAGTGCTGGGTCAAGGTCAAAGCAGATTGGCGGGACAATGAGTTTCTGCTGAACAATTTTGGCTTCAAACAGAACCCGAATAATCGTTGATTTTTCTCTTTGCATTGCCCGGAACACTGCCCGGGCAGGGAGAATATGCAGATGGATACGATCGTAACACCTGGGCTTGTGTTAAAAGAGACCCGGTACAAGGAATCTGACCGGATTTTGACCATTCTTACACCGGAGCTGGGGGTCATTTCGGCCTCAGCACAGAGCAGCCTGCGGCTGAAGAACAAATTATTCAGCGCCTGCGGGCTTTTTTGCTACTCTGAATTTGTGCTGCTGCCAGGCCGGAATATGTACACCATCCGAGAAGCGGAAGTGCGCAACGTATTTCACGGCATTTCCTCCACCATCGAGGGGATGAGCCTTGCCATGTATCTTGCCGAGATGGCGGCGGCGCTTTCTCCTACGGGGGAGGAAGCTGCCAAGGAACTGCGCCTGCTGCTGAACTGCCTGTATATGATCAGCGAGGGTAAAACCGACCTGCGTGTGGTCAAGGCTGTGTTTGAGCTGCGCACCATGAGCGAGTGCGGCTTTCTGCCGCAGCTGGTCTGCTGCAAGATCTGTGAAAAATACGATGGCCCAGCGTTTTATCTTGACCCGCAGGAAGGCATCCTGCTCTGTGAGGACTGTGCGAAAAAGGCGGGCAAAACCTGCAATCTGGACATGGGTGCCTTGTATGCCCTGCGTCATATCTGCCTTGTAGAAGATAAGAAAATATTTGCATTCAAAATCTCGGTCGGCAGTCTGGCAAAGCTGTCTGCGGTGGCAGAGCGCTACGCTTTGACCCACCTGGACAAACCGCTGAAAAGTTACGACTTTTTGAAATCCGTTCTGCCTTGACCGGGATAAACAATTTTGATATAGGGAACAAACATGGAAACAAGCTATTTGAAAACTTTAGAGCTTGATAAGATCATTGCGCGTGCATCCGAGGGCTGCGTGTGCAAGGAAGCTAGAGAGCAGCTGCTGGCTCTGGAGCCTCAGTGCGACCCAGATGAAGTACGTTACGCGCTGGAACAGACCGATGCCATCAACAGTCTGCTCATCAAAAACGGGTCTCCGCGCTTTGGCGGGGTAGAGGGTGTCAGCTCTCTGGCAGCCCGTGCGGTCAAGGGCGGTGTGCTCTCCATGGGGGAACTGCTGATGGTGGCCGGCGCTCTGCGCAACTTTCAGAACCTGACCAGCTGGTATGGCTCCTCGGAACATGATGCTCTGCCTACGGATGACCTGTTCTACGCGCTGGCACCTCAGCCCGGGCTGGAGCAGCAGATTTCCAGCGCCATTCTGGCTCCGGATGCCATGGCAGACACGGCTTCCCACACCCTGAACGAGCTGCGCAAAAAGATCCGCGCTACGGAAAACAGCATCCGCGATCGGCTGGAAAGCATGGTCCGCAATATGGATACCTCCAAGTATTTGCAGGAGAGTGTGGTCTCTATCCGCAATGGACGGTATGTTGTGCCCGTTAAGAGCGAGTATCGCGGCGAGGTGAGCGGCATCATCCATGATGTCTCGTCCACCGGTGCTACCGTCTTTGTGGAGCCGCAGGCGGTCGTGGAAGCAAATGCACGCATTCTGCAGTATCGTGCACAGGAAGCGCAGGAGATCGAACGCATTCTGGTGGCATTTACGGCACAGGTAGCCGCCATTGAGCCTCAGTTCCAGTACAGCTACAAGGCAATGCTGGAAATTGATGTGCTGTTGGCAAAGGCTCGTCTGGCTCTGGATATGAAGGCATTCAAGCCCTCTGTCCGCACCGACAGCTCCTTTTCGCTCATCCGGGCGCGTCATCCGCTCATTGACCCCCAAAAGTGTGTACCTGTGGACATTGCGTTGGGCAAAGAGTACGATTCGCTCATCATCACCGGCCCGAACACCGGTGGTAAAACCGTCACCCTGAAAACGGCGGGTCTGCTGTGTGCAATGGCACAGTGCGGCTTCCTGATCCCTGCCGATGAACGCAGTGAGATCTGCGTGTTCGATGAATTCCTTGTGGACATCGGTGATGAGCAGAGCATCGAACAGAGCCTTTCTACTTTCTCTGGCCACATGAAGAAGATTACCGGTATTCTGGAACTTGCCATGCCGCACACGCTGGTGTTATTGGATGAGCTTGGCGCGGGTACTGACCCTGCCGAAGGTGCAGCGCTGGCCGTGGCCATCATCGAGGAACTACGCCGCCGCGGTGTGCTGCTGATGGCAACCACTCACTACGCCGAGCTGAAGGTGTTTGCGCTGGAAACCAAGGGTGTAGTCAATGCCAGCTGCGAGTTTGATCTGGAGACACTGCGCCCGACTTACAAGCTGAGCGTAGGTGTGCCCGGCAAGTCCAACGCCTTCCTCATCAGTGAGAAGCTGGGCATCCCGGAGCGTGTCATTGAGGCAGCCCAACAGCATCTGTCTGCCGAGGACAAGCGCCTGGATGCAGTTTTGGGCCAGCTGGACGACCTGAAGCTGCAGCTGAAAGAGAGCCAGGACGAGGTTGAGGAGCTGAAGAATGAGGCTTCTCATCAGCTGGAGGCCGCTCAAAAAAAGCGGGATGAATTGATCCAGCAGGGCGAAAACGAGTTGGAAGCTGCCCGTGCCAAGGCCCGTGCGCTGGCACAGCAGGTGGAAAGCAAGGCGTATGCATTGACCGATGAGCTGCGCCAGCTGCAGAAGGACGAGCGCCTGAGCACCCAGCAGAAAGCCCAACGTGCCCGCGAGATCGCAAAGAAAGAGTCTGAAAAGCTCTTTATCGGTACCGAGGTGGTGCATAACCCTGTCAAGGAGTTTGTCCCACTGAAAGAAGTCAAGGTAGGGCAGGAGGTCTGCATTGCAGAGCTCAACCAGCTGGCCACCGTGCTGGCACTGCCGGATAAAAACGGCGATGTTCTGGTGCGTGCCGGCATCATCAAGACCAAGGTCCCGCTCAAGGGCCTGAAGCAGCCGGATAAGCTCATCAAAGAGCCTCAGCCCAAAACCAGGGCACAGCAGCGCTATTCCCGCCTGACGGGCGATGCAAACCGGCCCAACGGCAAGGTAGAGCGTGTGCAGCGTTCGGCCAAAATGGAGCTGAATCTGCTGGGCCTGACTGTGGATGAGGCTCTGCCTGAGGTGGATGCTTATATCGATCGCGCCATTCTGAATGGGCAGACAGTGGTGTACCTGATCCATGGCAACGGTACCGGTGCTCTGCGCACTGCGATCCACAAACATCTGCGCGGAAACCGGATGGTAAAAAGCTTTCGGCTGGGCCGTTATGGTGAGGGCGAGAGCGGTGTGACCGTGGTTGAATTGAAGTAAAAACATACCGGGAGTTTCCCGGCAGCGCCCGTCCGGAAGATCATTCTTTGGGCGGGCGTTTCTTATAAAATGGCGGGGAAGTCATCATGGCAAAACATTCGGTACAGCGCAAAAGAAAGAAAAGGGGCAATGGCTTTTCCTTTGGCAGAGCAGTGGTTCTGGTTCTCTGTTTTATTGGTGTCAGTTTTGGGCTGTATCTGTGGCAGGCGGCTTTCTCCATTGGACAGCCAACACCGACCGTGGACGATGATGATTTTCGTCCGACCATCGGTGAGCCGCCGTATCGTATTGTGATCGATGCAGGACATGGCGGCTCAGATCCGGGTGCAAGGGGAGTGGTGCAGGAAAGCGAGATGACCGCTGCCACAGCGGAGGCTTTGAGCGCCTGGCTGGAGCGTGATCCCAATTATATCCCACTGACCACCCGGGAAAGCTACGACAGCACCGCAAAACCTGCTGAACGCGCCGCTGCCGCCAATGCACAGAATCCGGATCTGTTGTTGTCTGTCCACGGCAATTCAGCACCCGAAGGCTCCAGCGCAGCCGGGTTTGAATGTTATCCGGCTGTTCCGGGACGAGCATACCATCAGGAGAGCTATTATTTTGCAAAGCAGCTTGCCAAGGCTATGCAGGCGGCAGGGGCCAGCCTGCGGGGACGCGGGGGAATCCGATATATCTATTACCAAGGGGAAGTAAAACAGTTGGTGGAGAGCAGCCATAAGGAAGTGCGGGTAGAGCGCAGCTTTACGATTCTGGAAGATGTAAATTGTCCAGCAGTGCTGGCGGAGCAGTGTTTTGTGACCAGCGATACCGATGTAGCCCAGTTCGGCAGTGAGGACGGATGTAAGCGGACTGCTCGTGCATACTATGAAGCGATCTGCGCATATTTTGAAACCACACCATTGCCGGAAGAGTGATGGGTACATATTTTCTATAACAACAGTTGATCGGTCAGACCCTCTGAGATCTCAGAACCCGCAGCGGGAAGAGAGAGGAGGGTCTGATTTTTTGATTATTGTCTTTTCGTATAATGCAGGTTATGCGAAACATAGGGAAGTGGAAAAGCCCTCTTTTCTGGTTTTAGGCATTTTTAAGGCCGCCTCGGCTCGATTTGAGCTCCGGCGGCCTGTTTTACAATAACTGTGTATTTTGCGTTTTTTACACACGTTTTTTCTGTTATTGATCTGTTTGATCTGTTACAGCATCCGGTTCATTACAACGACCGTATAGTCCTGTGTGTGATTTCTCAATCCGGTATCTGTGAACTGATTCTTTTTCCAGAACGATTCACTTTGCTTGTTGCCATCCACATAACCCAGCCGGATATACTCGTAACCCAAACTGTGCAGATACACACACAGCTCTGTGATGATCCTGCTTCCAATGCCATGTCCCTGTACAGAACGTTCCATCATAAAGAATCCGATGAAGCAGCTTTGTTCCGTTGGATAATGGTCAATAAAGTCCATCACAGCCACAAGCTGCTCGGCATCATCAAAAAATCCGAGATAATACTTATCCTGAGGTTCGTCCATTTTGCGCTGCGGCAAGGCACACATATCATCCCGAATGCTTTCCGCAGTTACAAATGGCGGACAATGTTCATAAAACTGTGTGTTTTTCTCACAAAGAGCTAAAATCAGCGGAATATCGCGTTCTGTCAACATCCGCACATGATAGCTCTTAGAGAAGTTGATATAGTTCATACAGTTTCCTTATCCCCGGGCATAGAAGAGATATCCACCCGGATGCCATCATTGGCAGCACCCTCAAAAGCTTCCATCGGGCTGGCAGCTTCTTCAACATCCATCGAATCGGCGTTATTTTCCCCTCTGTTCTCCCCTGCTGCCCGTTTTGTTGTATCCAAGCGTGCTTTTTCAGGTGTAACTGTACCCAGCGGGTTCTGCTCAATGGCGGCACGCACCTGAAATTCTTGCAGATGCGTATAAATTTGCGTTGTACCCACACTGCTGTGACCCAGCAGCTGCTTGAGGGTCAGAATATCCACATTGCCGGTCTGATACATCAGCGTTGCCGCAGTGTGACGCAGCTTATGGGTGGAAAAGCCCTTGAGCCCGGCCGCTTTCATGGCACCGGTGACGAGCTGCTCCACCCTGCGGTTGGAAATGCGTTCCTTCCGGCGGCGGGTCACAAATACGGCCTTTTCCTTTGGATTCAGGCCCTCCATCGTGTTGCGTTTGGCTAAGTAGAGCTGCAGGGCTTCGACACAGGCCTCATTCAGATAGACCATCCGTTCCTTGTGGCCCTTGCCAAAGAGCCTGATCTGCTGCTGTTCCAGGTCGATATCGCCCAGATCCATGCCCACCAACTCAGAAAGCCGCATTCCGCAGTTCAGGAACAGAACCACCATGCAGTAATCCCGCTCCGGAAAATCGCTCTGATATTGCGTGCTCTCCAGCAGATCCATGGACTGTTCCGCTGTCAGATATTTGGGCAGGACTTTATCCTGCTTGGGCGGCTTGATGGAGGCAGTCGGGTTCTCTGTCAGCTTATTGACCTGATTGACCAAGTAATCATAAAAGCCGTGCAGGCTGGCCAGCCGCCGGGCGGTCGAGGATTTCTTGTTGCCGCATTCGCGGTTCAGAAAATAGAGGTATTCATAGATGTCCTCTTTGCTCACACTGCCCCAGAAGGCTGTATCCAGACCCTTAGGGTCAATATCCTTGATCTCCGTATCTGCCGGAACCAGCCCGCGGCGGCGTTTCATAAAACGGGAAAAACCGCGCAGATCGCAGTAATAACTGAAGGCCGTGTTGGCGCTTTTGCCCGCGATCACCTCCAGGTACCGCACATATTCCACAATATCCGGCGAAGCATCATCAAACGGCGGATGCTTGCCCGGATTTTTTTCATCAAGATAGATCGACATAGTTTCTCCGTAAATTCGTTACAACCGGTCTGATTTCAATGCATGGATCGCATCCGAGATATAAGCCGCACCTATCAGCTTCATGCCCGGATAATCTGCCGGGTTCAGGTGGGCAAGGCTGTGTTTTGGCACCACAGCCCGCTCAAAGCCGATGCGCTCGGCTTCCCGCAGGCGTTGTTCAAGGTTGGGCACACTGCGCACCTCACCGCCCAGACCCACTTCTCCAATGGCAATGAGCTTATCGCTCACGGGACAGTCCAGCAGAGACGACACCATACACAGGCAGACCGCCAGATCGCAGGCAGTATCCCGCAGGGCAATGCCGCCCACTATGTTGATATAGACATCCAGATTGCCAAAGAAATACCCTGCCCGCTTTTCCAGAACGGCAATGAGCAGATTCATGCGGTTATAATCATAGCCGCTGCAGGCACGGCGCGGTGCCGGGAAATTCGTTTTGGTGGCAAGGGCCTGGATCTCGCTTAGAATGGGGCGGCTGCCCTCCATCGTACAGGCGACGCAGTTGCCGGAAACCCCCAGCGGACGGCCTTCCAAAAGCATCTGGGAGGGGTTTTCGATTTCCTCCAGCCCCTGTCCTGTCATATCAAACATGCCCAGTTCATTGGTGGAGCCATAGCGGTTCTTGGCGGCCCGCAGAATGCGATAAGGCAGCATTTTGTCGCCCTCAAAGTAGAGCACAGTATCCACGATGTGCTCCATGACCTTGGGGCCTGCAATGGCTCCGTCTTTGTTGACATGGCCCACAATGAACATGGGGATCTCCTGCTTTTTGGCTACCGCCAGCAGACGGGCGGCGCTCTCCTTGACCTGACTGACCGTACCGGCCGAGGAAGAAAGATCCATACAGCGCATCGTCTGGATAGAGTCGATGACTACAAGCTCCGGCTTTTCCTTTTCGATCAGGCCGCAGATCTCGTCCACATCGTTCTCCGCAGCAAGATAAATATTCTCCTGCGGCACTTTCAACCGTGCAGCACGCAGTTTGACCTGACGGACAGATTCCTCACCCGTGATATACAGAACAGAATGCTGGTTGGAGATGGCACCGCAGAGCTGCAAAAGCATCGTAGATTTGCCAACACCCGGTTCTCCGCTGAGCAAAACCACGCCGCCCAGCACGATGCCGCCGCCCAGCACCCGGTCAAGCTCCGATATGCCAGTCAGGATGCGGCTTTTCTCTTCCGTAGTGCTGATATCGGCCAACCGCCGGGCCGTCAGCGAGGTGACACCCTCCTGCCGGGCAGGCACTGCCGCTTTGCTGCCGGAAAGCCCCGCCTTGGGCGCTTCCGCAACAACATCCTCATTCATGGTATTCCAGCTTCCGCAGCTGGGGCAGCGGCCCATCCAGCGCGGGCTGGTTTCGCCGCAGTTGGAGCAGACGTAAACAGTTTTGAGCTTTGGTTCCTTCATGGTGCACTCCCTGCAAAAACGCCGCTGGAAAAGCGGCGCTCAATTTCATTGTTCTGTTTTAGTTTACCACATTCTGTTGTCTGCCGCAACTGCTCCCTTACTTTACCTCAACAACGGTGATATTTTGGGCTGTCACACTGCTCTTGCTCAACACAATGTCACGGATCTGCGCTACCTGTGCAGCCGTCAAGGCATCGCCCGAGGTCATAACAGTCAGATCGGCCCGTCCTGACTGCAGAAAGCAGAGACAATCCGCAAACCCCTTGGCCTTGACCAGTGTCTCGATCTCGTTTTCCGCGTTGAGATCCGCAAGGTTTCCGGTCAGCTGGCTGGTATACTCCTTCTTTTCTTCCGTGGAGAGAGAAGCGGATTTCAGCGCTTTCTGAATGCTGTCCATGGCTTCATCGTGGGCCTTGGTCCGCTTGAGCCGCGCTTCCTCAAAGAACTTGGAGCCGCTGTTGTTTGCAACGCTCACAAGTTGGGCTTCGCCATAATTCTTGTTGGCACTGGAAACCGCCTCGGCTTCGGTCATCAGTTCATCCGTAACGGGAACGGTCTCCTGACTGACGGCAGAAACGTTGACTGCATCCTCTTCCAGCGTCACACCGGTGCGGGCATACTGCCAGTTCAGGTAAACGGCAATGACCAGTGCTGCTGCCAGAGTAATGGCTGTTGCTTTACGGGTATTCTTCGAGATGGCTCTCATAGCTGTTTCCTCCTTATATTACATGGTGCGTTATCCTTTGCGCTGTTCTACACAAATTCGATTGGCCGAAAGATCCAACAGTGCCCGGACAAGCTCTGTGATGCGGGCGGCGACCCGGACATCTCCCCCACCATCACAGACAACAGCCACACCGCAGACGGCAGGCAGATAGGTCGTCTCTTCCAGGGCGGAGCCATCCTCCAGCAGAACATGGGTCTCCTGGTTCTGCATCTGGCCGGACTGCGTATCCACAGCATAGATCGTTTCTTCCCCACTTTCCAGTGTCACCATCACAACGGTTTTTCCTGCCCCATCGAGCTGTTCGATCAGCTCTTTCAGCTGCGTTTCCAATTGCTCCCGGTAGACAGTTTCTGAAACAGCAGCAGAACTGCCCGCACTTGCTGCGGGTTTTGCGGGGGTCGAGAATAATTCTGAGAATAAGATCAGCAGCATTGCCGCCACACCCAGAATGATTGCGAGCTGGGTGCGGCTTTGCTTCTGGAGCAAACCGGCAAAGAGGCTCTGTTCCCTGCTCTTCATCCGGAAAGGTTCCCCTCCTTTGCTTCCTGTCCGCTGCTGCGGGCATCCAGTTCAGCCCGAATGGCATCTTCCAGCGTGCCCATGGATGCGGGCGAAAGATCCGGCACAGAAAAGGACTGAACTTCTGTCCGGAGCTGAGGGATGACCTGTAAAAGCACCACTAAAATATATAGTCCAGCCACGGCTTTTATGCACCGTCGGGCCCAGCTGTTTCCTGTGAGCCGGGCCAGCAGCTCTGCGCAGATACAGGCAGTGCAAAAGATCACGGCTGCGCTTTTCAATGTCTGCATCAAACGCCTCCCAGCATAAAAAGAAGTGCGGTTCCTGTTACGGCCAGCCCGAAAAAGAGTGCGATACAGGCCATCATACACCGAACAGCGGAAGCAAAACAGGTAAGCAGTGCCTGTCCACGGTTGTTTCCGGTCAGGCTGCACAGCGTCCCGCAGAGAACGATACATCCCAGATGTGCAAGCATCCCGAGATACAGTGGCAGAAATTCAGCCAATAAAATCAGGATAGCGGCCATTCCAAGGCCGCTTTTGAGCAACTGGATGCCTGCCAGAACAGCCTCGGAAGCATCGCTCAGACTCTGCCCCACAATGGGAATGGTGCCGGTGAGAAACTGTCCTGTGCGCAGCGCCGTTCGGTCGAGCTGTGCGGCAGAGATGCGCTGAAATCCCAACAGCGCAGCCAACAGCTTTCCTGTAAGGGAAAGTCCCTTTTGCAGCAGTGTCCCTGCCGCTTTGCACAGGTTCCCCAGGCAGCTCTGTTCCGTGATACAGCAAGCCATGCTCAATGCAAGGAAGCATTCCAGAATGGGCGGTGCAAAGGCCGTCAGGGCCTGTGCCAGCAGACAAAGCAATGTCAGAAAAAAGCCGCTTGCGGCGGCCCCGGCACTTGTCTCACCGCCCATGATCAGAACACCGGCATAGACCGGAAGAAAACCGGAGAGAAAGCGGTTCCAGCTTTCGATCTGCGCGCACAGCTGCCGGGCAATTTCAAGCAATGGTTCCCACAGGAGGATCCCGCACCCACCGGCGCAGACAAGATCACACCAGCTGTGATCACCTTCCTCCCCCAGAAACAGACTGACTATGGCAGACAGGAGCAGAAACAACAGCAGTGCGGCATAACCGCGGATGCTTTCCCGCAGAGTCTGGAACAGCGACGAAGTGCAAAAACTTTGCAGAACGCTCCACGGGTCTTCTGCTACCTGCAAAGCATCCACAGGACTTTGGTCAAGATAAGGCTGCCAGAGCTCTGCTCCCGGCAGCTGTGTGTGCAAACCGGCACTCTCTGCTGCAAAAGCTGTCGGGGCGCACAGGCAGAGGCTTGTTCCCACCAGCAGAAAAGCCCACCACTTCCAGTTCTTCATCTTGCAATGCTCCCAATCGTCTGCAGGATCTCTTCCAGCAAGGGCCACGCCGCTGCCAGTACAAGACACCGACCTGCCAGCCCAACGCACCACCCTAAAGATTCTGCCCCGGCTTCCTCACATAGGGTGCGGGTATAATCTGTCAGCAGAACGATAGCCGCACTCCGTACAAGGCAGGAAAAAGCCCCGCTGTCAGCTTGTCCAGCCAGGCGTGCTATGCCGGAAAGTACTGTCCGGATGCTTGTCCCGGCCCGCACCAGCAGCACCAGCGCTGCCCCAAGGGAGAGCAGAAGTGCATAGGCGGGGGCCTGCTTTTCCAGAACCGCATAGAGCAGTGCCGCGAGCAGCGCAATGCCGAACACAGCCACGGCTGCACTCATAGTGCAAACAGCGACTTGATGGTAACGAACAGCACACTGATCTGTTTGACCAGGATGGACAGCACGACCACCAGACCTGCCAATGTCGTCATCATTGCCTGATCTTCCCGCCCGGAGCGGATCAGCAGTTGGTTCAGCACGGCAACAATGATGCCAATGGCCGCAATTTTGAAGATAAGGTCAATCTCCATCCGCGTCCTCTCCTTTTGAGCTGATTCATCCCAGCAGAATGGCAGCTGCAAGCCCGGCGGCCAGGCCCAGCTTGTGCGAAAGCATCGACTGCGTCCGGGCCGCAGCTTCACCTTCCTGCAAGGCTGCCTGAAACTGTGCCTGATACAATTCAAGCCGTCTGCACTCCTGCTCCGCTTCCAACCGCCCCAGGCCCGAAAAACATTCTGAGAAGCGGGTGCGTTCTTCTAAGGTCAGGGAGGGAAAGGGCTCCAGCGTTTGTAACGAAACCGTTTCTGGTGGAAGCTGCCCATCCTGTATCAACTTCCGGCAGAGAAGATTCAGGTCACTGCGGCGGAAGCTGATTTCCTGATGCAGCGTTTCCAGCAGATCCAGCGTTTTGCGCAGGGCTTCCAGATGCGCCTGCGCCTGCTGATGATAGCTGTCGCCTGCGCACCAGCCGCAGACGACAAAACAGCAGACACTCAACCAGCGCAGAGGGCTCATAGAAACCGCACCTCCCCGATGCAGCCGGGTGCTTGTCTGCCGGTCAGCCAGACGAGCACCCGCACCGCGCCGCGCTCCATCAGATATTTTACCTGTGGGCGCATGGTCGCCTCTTCGGGTGTGGCAGCATGAAGGGTGGCGATAAAATCCACCCCGCTGAACAGGCCCTGCTCCAGCGCTGTGACCTCATCCAGACCTCCCAGCTCATCCAGCAGGATCACCTGTGGCGAAAGGGTGCGCAGCGCCATCTGCACTGCTTGTCCCTTGGGGAGCCCGGCAAGAACATCCAGCGCCTCGCCGGGTGCATTCCCGGCAAAGAGCTCCCGCCGTTCATCAATGACCGAAAGGATCTTCTGCTGCCGGACGAGCTCCCAGGCAATACTGCGCAGCAATGTAGTCTTTCCGCTGCCCGGCTCTCCAACAAGAAGCATCCCGATGAAATGCCCCCGCAATGCTGCGGTCAGTTCCTGTGGAAGCGGAACGGTCTTTTCCCGGGCAATGCGCAGGTTGACAGAGGTAAGCTCCTGCAGAACCGTGCCCTGTTCCGGGTTTTGCAAAAAACGCCCGCCAAGCCCTGCCCGACATCCATTTTCCAGTGTAACATAGCCCTGTGCGATCTCTGTCTGATGGGTATGGACTGAACCGCCGCAGAGGGTGAACAGGATCTCTTCCATCTGCAGCGGGGTCAGCTGCATCGTTTGCAGTGCGTTCAGTTCAGTTGCCAGCTGTGTCGGTGTGCAGCTGCACCCCTGCACCGTAAACTGTGGAGCACAGCCCAGCCGGAGCCGCAGCTCATGTACAGTCTCTGCGTCTTCTGATGGGAGCTGCCCCAGCGGCCTTGCCAGCCATTGGGGCAAAGCCTGCACCACCTGATAATACTCGTCCATCTTCTGTTCTCCTTCCGTGTCCTTTGCCATCAATGTATGCACCGGCCCGGAGGTTAGAACCCGCAGGACACAGAAAAGCCCGCACAGCATCCAAACTGTACGGGCTTTTTAGAACAGGTTTTCTGATTATTGCTGGGACTTATCCTCTGCGATCATAGCAAGGAACTCTGCCTCGGTCAGCACAGGCACACCCAGTGCCTGTGCCTTGGTCAGCTTGGAACCTGCGGCGGCACCAGCCACCACATAAGCTGTTTTTTTGGAAACAGAACCGCTGGCTTTGCCGCCATTCTTTACGATGAGCGCCTCCGCTTCACTGCGAGAGAGTGTTTCCAGCGTTCCGGTCACAACCAGCGTTTTCCCGGTGAGCTTATCGCCCTTGGGCTCCCCCTTCCACTGCATGTTCACACCGGCATCGGCCAGACGGTGCACCAGATCCGTGGTGCCGTCTTTGGCAAAGAATTCAGTCACGCTCTGGGCCATCACGCCGCCAAAACCATCGATCTCGCCGATCTGCTCCTCGGTTGCTTCCCGGATGGCCTGCAGAGAGCAAAAATGTTCTGCCAGCAATGCGGCGGCTTTATCGCCGATATTGCGGATTCCAAACGCAAACACCAGCTTATCCAGATTGTTCTGCTTGGAAGCTTCGATCGCCTGCAGCAGATTGTTTGCACTCTTTTCCTTGAACTTTTCCAGCGTGAGCAGCTGCTCTATTGTCAAGTCATAGAGATCTGCCGCAGAGTGTACCAGCCCTTTATCCACCAGCTGCGTGGCGACCATGGTGCCCAGACCGTCGATGTCCATTGCATCCCGGGATGCGAAGTGGATGATATTGCGGAGTGCCTGCGCAGGGCATTCCGGGTTGACACAGCGCAAAGCGGCTTCATCTTCCAGGTGCACTGCCGGGGCACCGCAGGAGGGGCAGAATTCCGGCATCTGGTAAGGCTGAGCATCCGGTTCGTGGCGGGTCACACCGATGACCTCCGGAATGATATCACCCGCCTTGCGCACCTGAATGGTATCTCCGATACACAGACCCAGTTGACGGATAAAATCTTCATTGTGAAGGGTGGCACGGGAAACCGTGGTACCTGCCAGAAACACCGGGTCAAAACAGGCGGTGGGAGTCAGAACGCCGGTGCGTCCCACGCCGACTTCAATACTGCGCAATGTAGTCTCCTTGACCTCGGGCGGATACTTGAACGCAATGGCCCAGCGCGGGAATTTGTTGGTGGATCCCAGCAGTTCCCGCTGCGCAAAGTTGTTCACCTTGATCACAGCACCGTCCATATCAAAATCCAGTGCTGCACGGTTCTGGCCGATCTGCTCGATCTCTGCAATGGCATCCTCGATATCATGCACGATATGATAACGCGGGGAGACTGGCAGGCCCAGACTCCTGAGGTAGTCGAGGCTTTCAGCATGGCTGGTCAGCTCCTTGCCCCGCACCTGCTGAACATTGAATACGAAGATGGACAGCCCCCGGCTGCCGGTAATTTTGGAATCCTTCTGACGCAGAGACCCTGCGGCAGCATTGCGCGGATTTTTGAACGGTGCCGCACCCTGTAATTCCTGTTCCGCACAGAGGTGCTGGAAGGCATCGTGCGGCATGTAGACCTCGCCGCGCACTTCCAGATATTCCGGGGCATTTTTCAAAGTCTTTGGAATGCGCTTGATGGCCTTGACATTGGCTGTTACATCTTCACCCACCACACCGTCGCCGCGGGTGGACGCACGCACAAGTACGCCGTTTTCATATTCCAAGCTGCAGGAAAGGCCGTCGATCTTGATCTCGACGACATATTCCGGCTCGATCCCGGCTTCCCGTACCCGGCGGTCAAAATCACGCAGTTCGTCATAGGAAAACGCATCCAGCAGGCTTTCCATCTTCACAGCATGTGTCACCTTGGCAAAGCGCCCGCTGGGGGTGCCGCCCACTTTCTGGGTCGGGGAATTCGCAGTGACCAGCTGCGGGAATTCAGCCTCCAGTGCTTTCAGCTCCCGGGTCAAAGCGTCATATTCAAAATCCTCCAGCTCCGGGGCATCCTGATCATAGTATAAACGGTTGTTCCTTTCAATGATCACGCGCAGCTCTTCCGCGCGTTTGCGTGCCTGTTCCAGTTCCACGTTCGTTTACTCTCCTTTTCCCAATACCAATACGATAATTATACCATATTTCAAAAGCAAAATACAGCCAAAAGTGCTTCCGGTGACCTGGGAGTAGACGTGCCGAATCCTAACAAGACAGTCGCTTTATTTTGCCCAGGTGGGTTCCTCCGTGCCATCATAATCGAACAGGCCGTCATTTTTCTCTTCCATGGCCTTGATCATGTGGTAGGTATACTCGTTGTACGGCGTGGGAATCCCAAGCTCCTTTCCCATCCGCATCAGAGCACCCGAAAACATATCGATCTCTGTGTGTCGTCCGGCATCCAGATCCTGCAGAGTGGAATAACGGGCCGCGGCAGGAACAGCGCATCCGTGGCTGACGGCATCTGCAATGCGCAGATCAATGCCCCGTGCAGTTGCAATGGCTTCCAGTTCCCGGCGCAGGCCATCGCTGATGGCTTTCATGTGGACGCTGTCCCGGTAGCAGCCCACACCGGCCCCCAGAATCGCCTGCGGCAGATTGTTGCAGACGTTCAGCCGGAACTTGCTCCACATCTCTTCCTGAATGTGCTCTGTAACCCGGAAGTTGACCCCGGAATCCGTGAACAGTTCCCGCACTGCCTGGACACGTTCACTCTCAAACGGTGCCGACAGCTCACCATAGATCACACCCAATGTTGCATCCGGGTCAAAATGGTAACCGTCTGCTTCCTTATGTGATGCAACCTTGATGAAGGAATACAGCAGATGCTCTGCACCCACCTGTGCAGCGATCAACTCCTCGCTGTCCACACCGTTCATCAGACTCATTACAACGGTATTGCTGCCGACAGCAGTCTTGATGTTTTCCAGAGCTCCGGGCAGTGAGCCATATTTCAGTGCAACGACCAACAGGTCTACACCCTGCGCTTCCTGCGGGGTCCAGACCTCAGGGCGGTAAACTGCTCCATTGATGGCGCAGCCGCTTTCCTTCAGCCGCCGGGCACGGTCGCCTTCCGCGATCACACCCAGACGGATATTATCCTTTTTAGAAAGCCCCCAGATGATGTAAGAGCCCACCGCTCCAGCGCCCAAAATGGCAACAGATTGTATTTTCATGTTAGATTCCCCCTCTTTGATTTGTCCGATTCTATTGTAGCACGAATTCGATTTGCTGGAAAGAGAAATGAAAATGCGAAGCCACTCTTGCACATAGATTTTACAGCAATTAGATTGCAGCGGATGCTGATGTGCCGCAGGGCAGCAGATATGCTGGGTGCAACCTTCAAATTGACCGCAAACGGTGCCAAAGTGCTTTAAAGCAGAACAAAAAGCCCCCGGAGAACGTTTCACGGCTCTCCGGGGGCTGATTTTACGCGTTATAGAACATAGATACGTCTGTTATTCTCAGATAGAAATCGTGTTGCACACGTCAATAAGCACGGGGTCCAGCGTCTTAGTCATCTCAAGCGCCTCATCCACGGGGTAATCCACAAGGTGCTCACCCTTCATACCAACGATGCGGTTGTACTTGCCCTGCTCCAGCAGGCAGACAGCGTGATAGCCCATTGCGGAAGCATTCACGCGGTCACGCAGAGTGGGAGAGCCACCGCGCTGGACATGGCCCAGAATGGTGGCGCGGGTATCGATGCCGGTGCGGGCCTGGATCTCGTTGGCGATCTCCTGAGAGTGGCCGATGCCCTCGGCAACAATGACAATGAAGTGGCGCTTACCGGTGCGCTGCGTCTCGGTGATCTTATCCAGAATATCGTGCTGCATATCGAATTCCTTCTCCGGCAACAGCACAGCCATGGCACCGGAGGCAATGGCAACGTTCAGAGCGATGTAACCCGCATTGCGGCCCATGACCTCGACCACGCTGCAGCGGTCATGGCTCTGGGTGGTATCGCGCAGCTTGTCGATCATTTCCAGGGCGGTGTTCATTGCAGTATCGTAGCCGATGGTGTAATCGGTGCAGGCGATATCATTATCGATGGTGCCGGGCAGACCGATCATCGGAATGCCGCGGTGTGCCAGCTCACGGGCACCGCGGTAGGAGCCGTCGCCGCCGATGACCACCAGCGCGTCAATGCCCAGCTCACGGCACTTTGCAGCGCCCTTGTCCTGACCCTCCTTGGTCTTGAACTCCAGGCAACGGGCCGTGTACAGAATGGTGCCACCGGCAGAGATGATATTGGAAACGCTGCGCAGGTTCATTTCAAAGCACTCGCCGTCCAGCAGGCCATTGTAGCCGCGCTGAATGCCGATCATACGGAAGCCCTTATGCAGGCCTGCACGGACAACGGCGCGAACTGCAGCATTCATACCCGGAGCGTCGCCGCCGCTGGTCAGCACACCAATCGTTTTGATTTGCTTTTCCATGGAAAGATTCCCTCCAATTGTTTCGTCATTTACCTATGGAGCACTTACCCTCTCTCTTTGGGCACCGGCTCCATCGCCTTGCTCAGATCAAAACTTGCCTTTAGACATTATAACACAGTTCCCGCTTGAATCCAATACCTTTTTGGCACTTCGTTAAAAGTTTATTAAAATTCACAGGCGTACGTCTTGGTGTTGTTTTTGGCACACGTGCACCCGGTTTGAATCGTTCCTGTGCATGTCATTTTGTTGCAATATTCTTTTCACCCACGATGCGCTGCAGTTCCTCAAAGAAAAGCGGATGACCTGACGTATACAGCCTGCGGGGAGCCGCCAGCTTCTGTTTTGTGTCCTCCAGATAGAAGATCACCGGCATATCACCGTCAAAAATCTCCAGCAAATTGACCACCTTGGCGTACTCCGGGCTGGTGCGGGAGGGCAGCCGGACGTAGAGCCGCCGGGCTGCATCCCGCATCTGATTGGGGCGGTTGGCTTGCGGCTTGACGGGGTTATAGCCCTCAATGGGCGAAATACTCTCGGCAACCAGGCGGGCAGGTTCATCCTCTCGGATAGACAGGCGGCCCTCAATGACCACGACCGCGTTATCGTGCAGCACGTCCCGGAATGTTTCCAGTGTACGCGGGAACACGATGACCTCCATGGTGCCGGTCAGATCCTCTACGCTGGTATAGGCCATCATGCTGTTGGTCTTGGTCGTCACCATTTTGCTTTTGACAATGGTGCAGACGATGCGGACATGGCTATCGTCCGGCACATTGGCATCCTCACCGGTCAGAGCTTTGATGGTGTGGGTGGCAAACTGAGCCGACTGCTCCCGGTAGGCATCCAGCGGATGACCGGAAAGGTACAGGCCGCTGACCTCTTTCTCCTGTTGGAGCAGCTCGGCGTGGGTATACTCAGGGCAGGGCTTGATCTCATAGCTGTCGGCGGCAGACGTATTGTCCGTGCCGCTCATCATCGAGAAGAGGTCGATCTGACCATCCAGATTCTTCCGGCTGTCACTCTCGATGCTCTTGAGCACACCCTCAGTTGCTTCGACCAGACTGCGGCGGTTGGAGCCGAGATTATCAAAGGCACCGGCCTTGATGAGGCTTTCCACAGTGCGGCGGTTCAGCTCGGTACCATGCATCCGTTTGCAGAAATCATACAGGCTGGTATAAGGCTTTTCCTGCCGCTCCTCTACGGAGCGTTCAATCAGCCGGGTGCCGACATTTTTCACAGCATTCAGGCCAAAACGGATCCGGCCGCTGTCCTCTGCAGTAAAGCCGCTGCCCGAGATATTGATATCCGGCGGCAGGACCTTGATCCCCAGCCGGGCGCACTCGCCGGAATACTCGATGACCTTGCCGGTGTTGTCCAGAACACTGGTCAGCAGAGCAGCCATAAACTCGCTGGGGTAATGGCACTTAAGGTAGGCTGTCTGGAATGCCACATAGGCATAACAGGCGGCATGGCTCTTGTTGAAGGCATAGGATGCAAAGCTGGACATCTCATCGTAGATTTCGTTTGCAACCTTTTCCGAGATACCGTTTGCCACACAGCCCGGGCACTCGTTGCCGGGGTCTGTGCAGCCGTGGACAAAATGTTCCCGCTCTGCCTCCATCACAGCGTGTTTCTTCTTGCTCATGGCACGGCGGACATTATCTGCCTGCCCGAACGAAAAGCCTGCCAGCTCCCGGAAGATCTGCATGACCTGTTCCTGATAGACGATGCAGCCATTGGTCACATCCAGAATATGGGCCAGCTGCGGGGTCTTATAGCTGATTTTGTCCGGTTCATGACGGTTGCGCAGGTAGGTCGGGATGGAATCCATCGGGCCGGGGCGGTACAGGCTGATCAGAGCGATGACATCTTCCAAATTCTGCGGCTGCAGGCCCACCAGCACCTGCTTCATACCCGAAGATTCCAGCTGGAACACGCCTTCGGTCTCACCCCGGGAGAGCATTTTGTAGGTCTCGGGATCGTCATAATCCAGCTTGGCGATGGAGAAATCCGGTTCTTTTTTCTGAATGGCCAGTTCCGCATCCCGGATGACCGTCAGGGTGCGCAGGCCGAGGAAGTCCATCTTCAGCAGGCCCAGCTCCTCGATCTCCGTCATGTTGAACTGGGTCACGGGCAGGCCATCGTTGGTGGCAAGGGGCAGATAGTAATCCGTTGGTTCCGGGGTAATTACAACGCCTGCTGCATGGGTAGAAGCGTGGCGGGGCATTCCCTCCACCTTCATGGCAGTGTCGAGCAGTTCCGTCACCTTCGGGTCCGTTTCATACATCCGCCTGAGCTCTGGCGAGACCTCCAACGCATGTTTGATGGTCATTTTGAGCTCTGCCGGGACCTGCTTTGCTACTACATCCACTTCCTGATACGGCATTCCCATCACACGGCCCACATCGCGGATCGCATTGCGGGCAGCCATGGTGCCAAAGGTAACGATCTGGGCTACATGGTCAGCGCCATACTTGCGGTTGACGTAGTCGATCACTTCCTGGCGGCGCTCGTAGCAGAAGTCCACGTCGAAATCGGGCATACTGACACGTTCCGGGTTCAGGAAGCGCTCAAAGATCAGGTTATAGCGGATGGGGTCAATGTCAGTGATGCCCACGCTGTATGCTGCGATACTGCCCGCACCGGAGCCACGGCCCGGGCCCACCGGGATCCCCTGGCTCTTGGCATAGTTGACGTAATCCCAGACGATGAGGTAATAGTTGGTATAGCCCATCGTCTTGATGACACTGATCTCGTAGTTCAGGCGGTCTCTGTTGGCCTGCGGCACATCGGAACCGTAGCGGCGCTCCAGACCCTCCCAGCAGAGCTTTTCAAAGAACGCCTGGTTGTCCATGCCGCCGGGGGCCTTATAATACGGAATTTTGGTGTTACCAAACTCAAAATCAAAATTGCACTGGTCGGCAATGATCTGTGTGTTGGCACAGGCATCCGGCACCATGGCAAACAGATCGTACATCTCATCCGTTGTTTTAACGTAGAATTCGTCGGTCTGGAACTCCATACGGTCGGCATCCTGCATCGTTTTTCCGGTCTGGATGCAGAGCAGGATCGCCTGCATCTTGGCATCCTCCTTGCGCAGGTAGTGGGAGTCGTTGGTGGCTGCCATGGGGATGCCGGTCTCCCGTGCCAGCTTGATGAGCTGAGGCAGCACAATGTTATCCTCTTCCAGCCCGTGATCCTGCAATTCAATGTAGTAATTGCCCTCACCAAAGAGGTCGCGATACCACAGGGCAGAAGCCTTAGCGCGCTCGTAATCGCCGGACAGGATCGCCTGCGGGATCTCGCCCGCCAGGCAGGCAGACAGGCAGATGAGGCCTTCGTGGTATTGCTCCAGCAGCTGCTTATCCACACGCGGCTTGGAGTAGAAGCCCTCAATAAAGGCGGCAGAAACCAGCTTGGCAAGGTTTTTATAGCCCGTCTCATTCTTGCACAGCAGGATTAGATGATTGTTGCCATCGATCTTGTTCACCTTATCAAAGCGGGTGCGGGTGGCCACATAGACCTCACAGCCGATGATGGGCTTGATACCTGCCTTTTTGGCTGCCTTGTAAAACTGCACACAGCCGTACATCACACCGTGGTCGGTGCAGGCAATGGCAGTCTGGCCGCACTCTTTCACCCGATCCATCAGCTGGTCAATGCGGCAGGCACCGTCCAGCAGACTGTATTCTGTATGGATATGGAGGTGGACGAAGTCTCTTCCCTGCTTGTTGCCCTCACTGGGTTCGATCATTTCGTTTCCTCCTTTTCCGCGTTTTCTTCCAATCGTCTGCGCAGATCCTCTGCCAGCGCTTCCAGCTTCTTCATCCGGTGCGAAAGCCCCGATTTGCTCACGGGCGGGTCAAAGCAGGCACACAGAGCTGTCAGGGACAAGTCCGGATTTTCCATTCGAATGGCCGCGGCCTGCTGCAAGACCTCGGGCAGTGTTTCCAGCGCACCCTGCTCCTGCAAAAAACGGATTGCACGGGTGGTCTGGGCATTGGCCCGGGCCGTTTTGCCCAGATTTGCGGTATCACAGTTGGTCTGACGGTTGATCTGGTTGCGCAGCTGCTTGACTGCCTTCTGGGCATTCATCCGGGCCGAAGCTTCTGCCGCTCCCATAAACGCAAGGATGCGCTCCACGCTGGCGCTGCTTTTGACGTAAATCAGGTTTACGCCGTTGCGGCGGGTACGGTGGGGCGCAAATTCATGCTCAGCAAGCAGGGCCTCAAAATCCTTTGCAAGGTTGGTGCGTCCGGTCAGGAATTCCAGATTATACTCCTTCTGTGGGTCCGTCACAGTGCCGCCGCACAGGAACGCCGTGCTGATATAGGCACTCACGCAGGTCTGGCACCGGATGAGCCCCGGGTCGATCTGCAAGCTCGTCTCGCTGCCCGTGGTGCCGAACAGCTCGTGCATCCGGCGCACCTGCTCCGGTTCCCGGATGCCGAACTCATACACCACACCGCTGGGGCGGGGCTTTTCCAGCACCGTACCCTGCACGCCGCAGCGGGCAAACAACTGTTCGGCCACACGGGCGTTCAATTCCTGCTCAGTCTGCAGCACAAGGCCCCGTGCATCAAAATATTTGGCAAAGCAGGCGATGCCATAGGCTGCCGCCCGCACACAGCAATCCTTTTGCAGCTGTAAACTGCGCTGTGCGATCTCTTCCCGTGCCTGGGATGCAAAACTCATGTCACTCTCATTTCTGTTCTCACGGGCTCTGCCGGATCAGCGCGCCGCATCACGGTGCTGAATGCCGGTCTGATAGCCCAGTTGTTTGCAATATTCCGCGATCTTCCGCGCAAAGGTGATCGAGCGGTGCTTGCCGCCCGTGCAGCCCACTGCAATGGTCAGCTGGCTTTTACCTTCCTTGACATAGAGGGGCAGCGCATACTCCAGAAAACCTTCGTACCGGCGCAGCAGTTCCTTTGCCTCCGGGTGGCCCATGACAAAATCTACCACTTCCTCATCCAGTCCCGTTTTATGCTTGAGCTCCGGGATATAGAAAGGGTTGGGCAGGCAGCGGACATCCAGCACCAGGTTCGCATCCTCTGGGATGCCGAACTTGAAGCCGAAGGACATCACGGTGAGCCGCATTGCTGCCTTTGCCCCGCCATCTGGCGCAAACAAATTACAAATGCGCTCCTTATTCTGGGCCGTGGAGAGAAACTCCGTGTTGATGGTGTAGTCTGCCCGCTCCCGGAAGGGCTGCAGGATCTGTCGTTCCTTTGCCAGCGCTTCCCGGGTGGAGATGCCCTCGGCAATGCTGATGGGATGGCGGCGGCGGGTCTCACTGTAACGGCGCATCAGCACATCATCCGGGGCATCGATGAATAAGATCTCGTACTCGATGCCCTGCTCATCCAGCTGGTGCAGCGCCTGTTCGATCTGCTCGCTGGTGTGGCAGCCGCGCACATCCATGGAGAGCGCTACCCGCTTGAGCTGGTTATCGCCCGCCTTGGAGAACGCCGTGATGCTGGGCAGAAGCTCTGCCGGAACATTGTCGATACAAAAAAAGCCGATATCCTCCAGTGCGTTCATCGCAACCGATTTTCCCGCACCGGAAAGCCCGCTGACGATCAGAAGATCCATACCATTTTCCCTCTTATGCCTTGACCACTCGAATTTCCTTTTCCAATTCGTACCCGGTCTTTTCCTTTACGATCGCCCGCACCTCATCGCACAGGGCCAGCACATCGGCGCAGGTCGCACCACCCAAATTCACCACAAAGCCGCAGTGCTTCTCGCTGACCGCAGCCCCGCCGTGGCGATAGCCCCGCAGGCCGCACTGGTCGATGAGGGCAGCCGCAAACGCTCCCACCGGCCGCTTGAAGGTGCTGCCGGCGCTGGGCTTATCCAGCGGCTGCTTATCGATGCGCTTCTGCATCAGCTCATCCATCCGGGCCTTGATGGCTGCCGAATCTCCACGCTTCAGGTGGAACTTTGCGCTCAGGATGCAGCCGCCGTTTTCCTCAAAGATGCTGTGCCGGTAGGAGAGGTCGAGGTTTGCGGCATCTTCTGTCACGATCTCGCCTTCTCTGGTCAGATACGTCACAGAGACCAGCACGTCTTTCATCTCTCCGCCGTAGGCACCGGCATTCATATAAACTGCACCGCCCACTGTGCCGGGGATGCCGTAGGCAAATTCCAGGCCGGTCAGGCTGCTGTCCAGCGCCGCCTTACACAGAGCAGAAAGCTTCAAGCCCGCGCCAGCGATGACTGCATCGTAGACCGCCCCCGGCTCTGCACCCGGATGGCTGACGTTTTCCAGAAAACCGATTCCCATTTTCAGAGCCGTGGTATCCACGACCACGCCCCGGTAGCCCGCATCCTCAAACAAGATGTTACTGCCGTTGCCCAGCAGGTAATATTTCACACCGCACGCTTTGCACAGTGCGATCACGCGGCAGAGCTGTTCCTCCGTCTCCGGCTGGACAAAAACATCCGCCGGGCCGCCAATTTTAAAGGTGCAGTGGGCAGCAAGGGATTCGTTTTCGACAAAGCGGATCTTCTCTGCCTGCAGCTGTTGTTTCAATCGTTCCATAAAACAGGATTCCTTTATCTGTAATCTTCATTCAACGGTGCCGTCCAGACCCAGACGGATCAGCAGCTCCTTGGCGGCATTATAGCCCATCCGCTTCTGGCGGTTGTTGATGGCGGCGGTTTCCAGCACAACGGCCAGGTTGCGTCCCGGAGAGACCGGGATGCTGGTGCTGGGGATATTCACACCTAAAATCTCGTAATATTCACTCTCCAGTCCGGTGCGCTGATAGTTCTTGGTGGGGTCCCATGCTTCCAGCTGGACCACAAGGTCCAGGCTCTCGCTCTCCTTGACCGCACCCACGCCGAACACACGGGCCACATTGACGATGCCGATGCCGCGCAGCTCGATAAAATGGCGGATGTTCTCCGGGGCCGTGCCCATGATCTGGCGGTTGGAGACCTTGCGCAGCTCCACCGCGTCGTCCGCCACCAGACGGTGGCCGCGCTTGACCAGCTCAATGGCCAGCTCACTCTTGCCGATGCCGCTGTCGCCCAGGATCAGGATTCCTTCACCATACACCTCCACCAGCACGCCGTGGCGGGTGATGCGGGGTGCCAGCTCCAGATTCAGCACGCTGATCAGACTGCCCATCAGGGTGCAGGTTATCTCGTTGGAGCGGAGCAGGGCCACACCGTGCTTCTGAGCCAGTTCCAGCATCTCAGGAAATGGTTCCAGTTCCTCACTGCGGCAGACGATGACAGCCGGGGGCTGCTGGCTGAACAGCTGGTCCAGCCGCTCGTACCGCTTCTCGGCAGAAAGACCAGAAAGGAAGTTCATTTCGGCCAGACCCAGGATCTGCAGCCGGAGCTTATCAAAGTAATCATAGTATCCGGCAAGGAACAGGCCCGGGCGGTTGACCTCCGCGATCTCGACATTGATCTCTTCCAGCCCTTTCGGGGTGTAGACCACATCCAGACTGACCTTTTCCGTCAGCTTCTTCAGCGAAACATTGAAATTCGCCATCGTTCTTCCTCCTGCACAAATGTTTCCTCTCCCTGCCCGGCAGCACACCGGGTGCGGGGCACGCTTTTTCTTTCCCTTATTATAAACGAGATGGTTTCGGATTACAATGATTCTGCCGGAAAATCTTCATTCCGGAGCCTGCATCCCGTTGCATCCTCCCTCATATCCATTTATAATAGAGATGGTGCATCCCCGCACCGGGAAACAGTCATTCACTTTACACGCATTTTACATTCTCTGGATTTCCGATTTTACATTCAGGCTCTATACTCATAAATAGGAGAACATTCCGTCAAATAAACGTGTCAAACAAAGCGAGGAACTTCAAATGACTGTTTTTAATGTATTTTCCCTGCTGGGCGGCCTGGCCTTGTTCCTGTTCGGTATGGACATCATGGGCAAGGCGCTGGAAAAGCAGGCCGGCGGCCAGCTGCAAAAGATTCTGAGCAAACTGACTGACAACCCGCTCAAGGGCTTTTTCCTGGGTCTGTGCGTCACTGCCGTGATCCAGAGCTCCAGCGCCACCACCGTTATGGTGGTCGGCTTTGTCAACAGCGGCATCATGGAGCTGCATCAGGCCATAGGCGTTATCATGGGCAGCAATGTGGGCACCACGGTCACCAGCTGGATCCTGAGCCTTTCCGGCCTGCAGGGCGACAGCTTCCTGATCAATATGCTCAAGCCCACCTCCTTCAGCCCGGTGCTGGCCTTTATCGGCATCCTTCTGTACATGGGCAAAAGCGAAAAGCGCAGGGGTGTTGGCACCATTCTGATCGGCTTTGCTGTGCTGATGACCGGTATGACCACCATGTCCAATGCCGTGCTTCCCCTGCAGAACGAGGCGTGGTTCACCAGCCTGTTTATCCGCTTCTCCAATCCTCTGCTGGGCGTTCTGGTGGGGGCCGTTGTCACCGGTGTCATCCAGAGCTCCAGCGCCAGCGTTGGTATCCTGCAGGCACTGAGCGCCACCGGTGTCATCACCTATGGCAGTGCCATTCCCATCATCATGGGCCAGAACATCGGCACCTGTGTCACCGCGCTGATCTCCTCCGTGGGTGCCAACAAGAATGCGCGCCGCGCCGCCATGGTGCACCTGTACTTCAACATCATCGGTGTCACCCTGTTCCTGGCTGTTTTCTATGGTGCAAACCTGCTGCTTGACTTTGCCTTTGTCAATGAGACAGTCACTGCCTGGGGCATTGCCGTGGTTCACTCTATCTTCAACCTGACGGCCACCGCTGTTCTGCTGCCCTTTGCAAATGGGCTGGAAAAGCTGGCCATCCTCACCATTCCGGACGATGCCGAAAAAGAGAGCTTTGCTCTGCTGGATGAGCGCCTGCTGAACACTCCCGCCGTGGCTGTGGAGCGTGCCCGCGCCGCCACTGCCGACATGGCCGAGCTGGCCCGTGTGGGCGTGGTGCAGGCCATGAGCCTGACCCACAAGTGGGATGATTCCCTTGCCCAGAAGGTGCGGGAGGAAGAGGAAAAGGTGGACAAATATGAGGATGCACTGGGCACCTACCTTGTCAAGCTGTCCAGCCGTGAAATGAGCCATGCCGACAGCCAGAGTGTGAACACTCTGCTCCACACCATCAGCGATTTTGAACGTATCAGCGATCACTCTGTAAATGTTCTGAGCTCCGCCGAAGAGATCCACGCCAAGAGCATTGAGTTTTCCAAGGATGCACAGGAGGAGCTGCAGGTGCTGGAGGGGGCCGTGCAGGATGTGCTGAGCCGCACCACCGACGCATTCCGCAAGGGTGACCTGCACATGGCCAGCAAGGTCGAGCCGCTGGAGACCGTTGTGGATGAACTGGTGCGTGCCATCAAGGCACGCCATGTGGCCCGCCTGCAGACCGGCAGCTGTTCCATTGAGTATGGTTTTGTTCTGGAAGATCTTTTGACCAACTACGAGCGTGTCTGCGACCACTGCAGCAATGTGGCTGTTGCCCAGATCGAGGTGGCACAGGACAGCTTTGATACCCACGCTTATCTGAACGACCTGCGCTACGGCAACGAGACCAAGGAAAGCGAACAGTTCCAGCGCCGTCTGGATCGTTACCGTGAGCGCTATCTCTTCCCTGACAGCGACACTGCACCCGCAGCCGCAAAGGAGGAACCCAACAAATGATCTACATTGTAGAAGACGATGCCGCCATCCGCGAGCTGGAGCAATATGCACTGCAATCCAGCGGATACGAGGTACAGAGCTTTGAAACCTCTGAGCCTTTCTGGCAGGCCATGCGCGCCGCGGAGCCTGAGCTGGTCATTCTGGATGTGATGCTGCCCGGTGAGGATGGTTTCTCCATCCTGAAAAAGCTCCGCAATACCCCTGCTCTGCGCCGACTGCCCATCATCATGGTTACAGCAAAATCCAGCGAGCTGGATACCGTGCGCGGGCTGGACTGCGGTGCAGATGATTACATCACCAAGCCCTTTGGCATCATGGAATTTCTGAGCCGGGTGCGGGCCGCCCTGCGCCGCTCTGCCCCCGAGGAAAAGCAGAACGTTTATGCCTTCCATGAGATCCTGCTGGACAATGCCCGCCACAGCGTGACTGTAAATGGCACCCATGTTGACCTGACTTACAAGGAATACAGTCTGCTGCGCCTGCTGCTGGAGAACACGAACCTTGTCGTGACCCGCGAGACCATTCTGCAGGTGGTATGGGGCACCGATATTTCTGTTGAAAGCCGCACCGTGGATATGCACATCCGCACCCTGCGCAAAAAACTGGGGGATGCGGGCAGATATATCTGCACCGTGCGCAAGGTCGGCTACAAGCTGGCCGACAATGAGGAGGGCGAGGAAGAATGAAACCGCAGAGCATGGAAGAAAAAATCAGTTACCGGCTGTTTTTCATGGGCTTCGTCGGTCTGGTCTGCACCGCCGTGCTCTGTCTCTTCGTCTTTCACAAAGCGTTCCGGGAACAGGCGTGGACCTCGCTGGAGCATCAGGCCGATCTGGTTTCCGCCGGATACAAACAGCTTTCCTCTCCGGATCAGCTCTCCGTGTTCGTCAACGGAGACCTGCGCATTACCCTGATTGCAGCAGATGGCAGTGTGGTGTTCGAATCCGCCACTGACCAGCAGATGGAAAACCATCTGTCCCGCCCGGAGATCCAGCAGGCCATGCGGGAGGGTGTAGGCCGTGACTGCCGTGATTCCCAGACCATGGGGTACGAGACCTACTATTACGCCATGCTGCTGCCCGGCGGCGATATCCTGCGTGTGGCCCAGGATTCCGAGACCATCTGGTCGATCTACGACGCGGCCCTGCCCGCCATCATCCTGAGCTGCATCCTGATGATGGGTGCCGCAGCGCTGATCGCCGGGCTGCTGACCCGCAGTCTTGTCCAGCCCATTCTGAAAATGACGGATGACCTTGAGCACATTCAGGAAAACGTTCCCTACCGGGAACTCATCCCCTTTGCTGAGAGCATCCACTCTGATCGGCTGCTGCGGGAAAACAACGAGAAAATGCGGCAGGATTTCACGGCAAACGTCAGCCACGAGCTGAAAACTCCTCTGACCAGTATTTCCGGCTATGCGGAGCTCATTGAGACCGGCATTGCCAAACCCGCCGATGTGCCCGAGTTTGGCCGGAAAATCCATGTAGAAGCCAGCCGGATGATCCAGCTGGTGAACGATATCCTGCAGCTGTCGCACCTGGACAGCGTCAGCGAGACCCATGCACAGCCCGACATGGAAGCGGTCGATCTGCTGGACGTGGCCAAGGATTGTGTGGAACGTCAGAAACTGAACGCGCAGCGCTCCTTCATCTCCCTGACCTATCTGGGCGAGAGTGCCAGAGTGCTTGGCAACCGGGATCAGCTGGATGAGCTGTGCCAGAACCTGTGCGACAACGCCATCCGCTACAATCGACCCGGCGGCAAGGTCCAGCTCATCACCTCCTGCACCCGGGACGGCCATTGTACCCTGACCGTCAAGGATAACGGCATCGGTATCCCGAAAGACGCGCAGTCCAGCGTGTTCGAACGCTTCTACCGGGTGGATAAGAGCCGGAGCAAGGCCACCGGCGGCACCGGTCTGGGGCTGGCTATTGTCAAGCACATTGCCCGCATCCACAACGCCCGCATCAAGTTGGAAAGCGAAGTGAACGTTGGCACCACCATCACCGTCGTTTTTGAGACCGCCCACTAAAACTGCAAAAAGCTCACGTCTGCCTGCACCTGCGGGCAGGCGTTTTTTGTTGTCAGCGCTTCTCGCCCTGTTCCCTGCTTCAGCGCCCGGACTGCTCCCAGAGAGAGCAGATCATACCCGTTTTCCCAGCAGCGCTGAACGGTCTGCACGCAGAGTTGCTCCAGCGCCGCACACTGTGCTGCTGTGGGCAGAGCTGTGCCCGCCCTGCGCTGGCCGGTCAGGGTCACGGCAAAGCCATCTTCTACAGCTTCCACCGATACCACACAACGCCGGAAAGTTACCTGCCCACTACCCAGCGGAAAAGTGTGTTCTCCGCTCTGACCCAGCAGCAATTGTGCCATCTGGCTCTCTGCCGGGGTGAGCCGGGTGTTTCCTGTTTCGGTGAGCAGAAGCATTTCCTCCGCATTCTCAATGGCACCATCCGTCAGGATAAGCACCGGAGCCAAAAGAGCGTTCCGGCGGCTCTCGTATAGGTGCGGAGCCTGCGGTGCGGCTTCCTTCACGGCCTGCAAAAGCTGTTCCGGGAACAGTTCGTTTTCTCCGTCTGCTGCGGCCAGTTCTTCTCCGGAAAGATCCATGCAGAGGACCCGGGCAGACAAGCCCTGCACCGGCTCCTCTTTCAACACAGTCTCCGCCTGTCGAATGGTTTTTAAAGTTGTTTCGGCATTCAAAAGCAGATACTCGCACAGCCGGTAGCTTGCTTTACGGGGCAGGCCACGCTCGGCTTCCGTCAGAGCCGTTTGCAGGGTGTTTCCCCGCCCCGTGCAGAGCTGTACCTTTGCGGCGGCATCAGAAGCATCGGCAGCGGCTTCCGGAAACTGGTAGAGCAGGCTCACCATCCAACTCTGCACCGCCACCGTGGGCGGGGTAAGAATCAAGGCACGCACCATGCTTTTCTCGGTATTCTCTGCCCGCAAAAACACCCCACACCAGAGCGCCAGTACCCCTGCCGCCAGCCACCGGAGGGCACGCTGTTGGCCCGTCATGCGTTTTCCTCCGCAGGCGCAGCCCTGCCCCACAGCCGGCCGGCCAATTGACGCACCACCTGCACCAGCACGCAGAACCGGAACATTGCCGCTGCCAACCAGACCAGCAGCACAAGGGCATCAAACCGAGAGATGCTGCCCAGCCTGCCCGCCCGCAAAAGCTCGATGCCGGGCAGGGCATTCCCCGCCCCAAACACCAGTTCCGTGCAGAGCGCAAAGCTGCCAGCCAGTATAAAAGCTTTCACCGGAAGCCAGACAGCGCACCGCACCTGCTTTGCCGGGCAGAACAGCGGCAGGGCAAAGTATTCCGGATACAGGGGCAGAGTGGGCGTTAAAGGTTCGGTGGGCAGCATCAGCTTTTCCCAGTGGAACTGGTCATTCAGCCCCAGCAGGCAGAGCAAACCCGCCAGCGCCGCCGCCCAGCACAAGATCGGCGCACAACGAACCAGTACGGCAGGTTCCAGCTTCCATCCTGCCCAGAGCAGCAGCGGGAGAAGCCCCAGCATGGCCATGGAAGAAAAATTCCCCCAGCAAAGCTCCTGCGCCTGACGGAAGGTCTCCACAACCTCCCAGACAAACCAGAGTCCCAGCCCGCCGCAGACTATCCGGGAACGCAAGTCTGTACCCAAAAAACTGTCTGCACGCTGCTCTGCCCCGGCTGTCAGGGCGGTGATCAGAACCAGCGCCAGTGCCATGGGCAGGCCGCGCAGCAGAAAACTGCGGGCTGTTACAGGCGCACCCGTCTGTAACACGCACAGAGCGAACTCTGCTGTGAGCACACTCAAGGTCAGTGTTTTTTCAGAGAAACAGGATCGTTCCAACTTCAACCACCTCGTTTTTGCCAAATGGTAAAGGGCTGCCGGGAAAGTTTTGGGTAGCTTCGCCGGGTCACACCGTCTGGCGAGAGCGGCACCTCGGGAAATACGGCATCCCGCAGGTAGGGCACACCCAGCGCCGAGACCCGGGTCAGCCCAAATAACACGCCCAGTGCGCAGGCGGCAAGTCCCACCGGGCCAGCCACCCCTGCTGCCAGCAGCACCACCAGCCGCAGAACGGTTGCCACCTCATACAGCGAGGGCGTGACGAACACCGCAATGGACGCGGCAGCGGCGGTCAGGATGACCGGTGTGCTCATCAATCCGGCGGCAATGGCGGCATCCCCGATGATGAGGGCAGCGATCAGGCTGACAGAGTGCCCCAGGGTCTGGGGCATCCGCAGGCCAGCCTCCCGGATGATCTCCAGCATCAGAATCACCAAAAGCATTTCCCCAAACAGCGGCAGCGGCGTTGCCTGCTCGGCGGCCTCGATTTTGAACAGCAGCTGGGGCGGCAGGAGTTCTGGCAGGTAGACCGCCCAGCAGACGAACACGCCCGGCAGGAAAATGCTCAGGTAGAACGAGATATATTTCAGCACCCGCAGAAAGGATGCAAAATAGGCCGTTCCTGCATAGTCATCCAGGCATTCAAAGTTTTCGCAGAACAGGGTGGGCAGGATCAGCGCTGAGGGGCTGCCATTGACCAGAATGACGAATTTCCCCTCCCGAAGCTTTGCCGCTGCCACAATAGGCCGTTCGGTATAGCGCACAGGAGCAAATGTGCGGATCCTACAGGGAAAGAGCCATGGCACAAAGTAGCTGGAATCCAAAAGCAGCTGCGGCCTGGCCCGCTGCAAGGTCTGCCGCACCTTTTGCACCGCTTTTGGGTCTGCCGTATCCCGGCAGTAACAGAGAGCATACTCCGTTTTCATCTCACAATCGGCTTGACCGATCTCAATGACCAGAGCATCATTGCGGAAGCACCGCCGCAGCAGGCTGGTATTCACCCGGAGCAGATCCGCAAATCCTTCCCGGGAGCCGCGGAGATTTCCCTCCCCTGCCGGTTCATCCACCGAGCGGGCGTTCAGGCTCTGCACCGAAAAGGCAATGCCTTTTGCGCATCCGTCCAGCAATAGCACTGCCATGCCCGCCGTCAGCCGCCGGATCAGGGTATCCCAGTCCTCCACAGGGGCAGGCTCTGCGGGCAGTGCGGAGTGCTCAAACAACAGCGCAAACACCTGTTCCCCGGTCAGCTGTTCTGCCGGGCCGGGCGGTGTGCGGCGGCTGGCGGCATCCAGCAGCAGCTGCCACAGCCCTTTCAGGCTGGCCATTCCATCAAACAGAACGATGGCTCCTTTGCAGTGGTAAAGCTCAAGCTCCTTCGCATAAAAATCTGCCGATCGGCCAAACCTAGCGTTGAGCTCCGCAAGGTTTGCCGCCAGATGGCTGGAAAGCTGTTCCATTTTGCCGCCCCCTTTCTGGTAGCTTGTCCGCCGGGGCGGCGGTTATACGCTGGGAGGTGTTCCGGTTTGAAACTCTTGATCTTCCGTACCATCCTGATCTATCTCTGCGTCCTGTTTGCCATGCGGCTGATGGGCAAACGTCAGCTGGGAGAACTGCAGCCTGAGGAATTGGTATCCACCATCCTCATCTCCAATCTTGCTTCCATCTCCATTGAATCTGAAGAAGTACCGGTCACAGCCAGCCTGATCCCCCTCTTTCTCATTGCGGCGCTGGAGCTTCTTGGGTCGATCCTCAGCTTCAGGAGCCAGCGCTTTTTCAACCTGATGTCCGGGCGGCCCAAAACCGTCATCCTGAATGGTGAGATCGATCAGAGCGCCCTGCGCACCCTGCGGCTGACTGCCGCCGATCTGATGGAGGCGCTGCGCGGCAAAGATGTGTTCGACCCCCGGGATGTCTCCTATGCGGTCGTGGAGACCAACGGCAGTCTCTCGGTGGCTCTGCGCCCAGAAAAGGAACCGGCCACCCTCGCCGACCTTGGGGCAAGGGTACAGCGGGCACAGGCCACCATTCCCTTTGTGCTGGATGGTCAGGTGCTTGCCGAAAACCTGACCACCTGCGGCAAGGATGCTGCCTGGCTGGAACGCACCGCACAGGCCAACAGCCTGCTTCTGGAAGAGATCCTGATCCTGGCGGGCAACGATACCGAGGATTATTTTCTGCTGAAAAAGGAGCCTCGTCAAACAGCGGGGCTCCGGCAAGGGGGTGCGGCATGAAACGTATTTATGTCTGCATTGGCATCGTAGTCCTGCTGCTGGCGGCAGCCTTTTACAGCAGCTTCCGGGTACAGCAATTCGCCGAGGATATCTCCGATGACATCGACACCGCCATGGAGGATATCCGGAACAGCGATCTGACCGGTGCGCGGCAGGCACTGGCCGAAGGAGCCGAGCTCTGCGACACCATGCGGGAGGGCATGAACCACCTGCTCCGCACGCAGGACTTCACGGAGCTGGAAGCCGCCCTGCGCGCCGCCGATGGCCATCTGGAACTGAATGCACCCGAGGAAGCCTTCGGGGAACTGCGCCGGGCGCAGGTTCAGGTAGAGACCCTGGCCTGGCTCTCCCATCGTATTCTTTGAGGGTGTTTGTGCTGAGCTGAACAGTTGAGGTGAGCACAACAAAAAGCCAGGCTTTCTCGTGAAGTTCACGAAAAAGTCTGGCTTTTAACGCTGAAACCTTAGTTTTTCTCTTTGCGGTCGCCCATCAGTTTTTTCAGCTCCGTGAAAAAGCTCTCGACATCGGCAAACTGCTGGTAAACCGAAGCAAAGCGGACATAGGCCACTTCATCGATCTTTTTCAGCTCCTGCATGGTCAGTTCACCAATGCGCACACTGGACACCTCGCGGTCATAGGAGCTCATCAGGCTTTGCTCAATGCTGCTGACAGCCCGTTCCAGTGCATCGTAGCTCACCGGGCGCTTTGCGCAGGCCCGCAGCATTGCGTTGAGCAGCTTCTGACGATCAAAAGGCTCACGGGAGTTATCCTTTTTGATGACGATCAGCGGGACGGTCTCCACCACTTCATAGGTCGTAAACCGCATGCGGCAGCGCAGACACTCGCGGCGGCGGCGGATCCGCTCACCGTCTTCGGTCGGGCGGGAATCGATGACCTTGGATTCCTCATCGCCGCAATAGGGACATTTCATAAATCGTTCCTCCTGATGTTGGTTTTTGGCCTGTCGGGCAAAACACGGTCAGGCTTTTTTGGTTTCAGCCTTTTTGCTCTTGCGGTCGTTCCACAGCACCCAGGCGGAGGTGGAAACACAGAGCGAGGTATACACGCCGCTCAGCATACCCATCATCAGCGGGAAGGCAAAGGTAAAGATGCTGTCCAGGCCGTACAGCTTGGAGACAACGCACATCACACCCAGTGCCATTACAGTGGTCACCGTAGTGATGATGGTACGGCGGGCAGACTGGTTGACCGAGTGGTTGACCAGCTCCTCGAACGGGGTCTTTTTCCCCATCAGGGCACGGTTCTCGCGGATGCGGTCATAGACCACAACCGTATCGTTGATCGAGTAGCCCAGAATGGTCAGCATGGCGGCAATAAAGTTGCCGTCCAGCGGGGTGCGCAGCAGCACAAAGGTGCCAAACACCACCATCAGGTCGTTCAGCAGAGCCAGCACAGCCATCAGACCACCGGTCAGGCCGCCGATCTTCTTGAAACGGAAGCCGATATACAGCAGGATGAGCAGCAGGGAGAACACCACAGCCACCAGACTCTTCTGCAGGAACTTGGTGCCCATGGCAGCGCTGACATTGCTCAGGGACAGCTGGGCAAAGGCATTGTCCGGGTACTGTTCGTTCAGGGAGGTCAGCAGATTCTCCACCTGATCGGTGGTCACGGTCTCGTTGCCGGGCATGGAAATCTTCAGGGTCTGCTCCCCGGTGGCAACATTCTCGCCGGTCTGCAGGGTCAAGCCGTTGTTTTCCAGTGCGGTGGAGGCGGTCTTCTGAACTTCGGAGGTGCTGATCTCACCCTGATAGCTCAGGGTGATCATGGCACCGCCCGTAAACTCCGTATCCAGCCGGACACCGAACACTGCAGCACACAGGATGATGGCCGCCATCAGGCAGGTGGAGATGGTCAGGAAGCGCTTGCGCAGACCCACAAAGTCGATGGGCTTCTTTTCCTTGACTTCCTTGCCGGGCTTGACAGCACCATAGAGCCAGGGATTCCGCAGGGCCTTGATGGAGGCTGCACCGCGGATCATCACACGGGTGGCAAACACGCCGAACACAAAGTTCAGCAGAACGCCGGTCAGCAGTGTGTAGCCAAAGGCATAGATGGTGCCTGCGGTGGAGGGCCCAAAGGCGAAGAATACGAAGTGCAGGGCCTTGGCGAACAGGCCATCCGAGGGGCCGAAGGCACCCATCAGCACGATTGCCACAATGACGATGGTCACGTTGCCATCAATGATGGGGGTCAGGCCGCGGGCAAAGCCGCTCTTGAGCGCGCCATCCAGCGATTTGCCGTTGTTCAGCTCCTCCTTGATGCGCTCGGCGGTGATGACGTTGGCATCCACGCCCATACCAATGGCCAGGATGATACCTGCGATGCCGGGCAGAGTCAGGGTAAAGCTCTCAAACACCGGGAAATAGCCGGAGACGAAGGCCAGCGTTGCCGCCACCTGACCGGCCAGTGCAATGCAGGCCAGGAAGCCGGGCAGACGATACAGCAGAGTCATCAGCACCACGATGAGGGCATAGGCAATGAGACCGGCCAGCACCATGGCGCTCAGGCTGTTCTCGCCCAGGCTGGGGCTGACGGTGGAATAGCTGTCCACAGTCAGGGCAAAAGGCAGTGCACCGGAATTGATCTGGCGGGCCATCTTGACCACGTCCTCCTGCGTGAAGGGATTGGACGCGGAACTTGTGATGATGGCGGCACCATCGGTGATGGCCGCATTGACTGTTGCGGTGCTCACGTTCTGATCATCCAGCCAGATGCTGATGGTTCCACTGCTCTGGTAGAGCTCCGTGGTGGCATCCCCGAAGGCCTTGGCACCCTCATCGTTGAACTTGAGGGCCACATAATATTCGGATGTACTGCCGCTCACCGGGCCGTACTGAGCAGCTGCGCTCTCGACCATGGAGCCGTCCAGGATCAGTTCGCCGTCTGCGCTGCTCCCCTTGCGGAAGGTCAGGTAGGCGGTGCTGCCGATCTCTTCAATGGCGGCTTCGGGGTCAAAATCGGTCTCGCCGGACTGCCACGGAAACTCCAGGATCAGGCGGTCGGAGTCATAATCCACATACAGCTCGTAGTCGGTCACATTCAAGCCGACCAGACGATTCTCGATGACCAGCTGGGCAGCGTCCAACTGATCATCGGTGGCATCGTAGTTGTCCGAGGGGGCAAACGTTACGTTGACACCGCCCTTGATATCCACGCCAAAGCGGATATCCTGCGCTCCCTTGATGTAGGTCTTGGTCACATCACCGTACTTGACTGCCACACCAAAGAATGCCGTGTAGACAAACGCGGCGATCAGGAGCACTGTGACAACAAGCTGCCATGCTTTGCCTTTCGTCTTCATAAAAAACAGGAAACCTCCAAAATATAATAAACCTCCGCCGCACAGAAAAACCTCTGCACGGAGGAGATTTTTTACAGAATAAAACCCTTACTCTGCCTTTTCGGCCAGCAGCTTTTCGATGACTGCCAGCTTTACGCAGACGCAGAGCAGATCAGATGCGGTCTCCACCTCGTCCAGGCTGGGATAGGTGGGCGCGATACGCAGGTGGGAATCCTGCGGGTCCTTGTGGTAGGGATAGGCGGAACCGGCACCGGTCAGGGTCAGACCGCACTCCTTGCACAGCTGGGCCACACGCTTGGCGCAGCCGGGCATAACGTACAGGCTGATGAAGTAACCGCCCTTGGGGTTCGTCCAGTGGGCGATGTCGCCGCAGGGAGTCAGCTCCTCGGAAAAGGCCGTCTTGACGGCATCAAAGCAGGGGATCAGGCGGCGGCGGTGCTTTGCCATGTGGGCCAGCACACCCTCTTTGTTCTTCAGGAAGCGGACATGGCGCAGCTGGTTCATCTTATCATAGCTGATGATCATCACGGAGAAGCGCTTGCAGATATACTTCATGGAGTCCACGCTGCATGCAATGGCGGAAACACCTGCACCGGGGAAGGTGATCTTGCTGGTGGAGGTGAACATGAACACACGGTTCTCCGTGCCGTACTTCTTGCTCTCGTTCAACAGAACCGGAGTCTCGATGATCTCCTCGGTCAGGTGGTGGACAATGTAAGCCTCATCCCAGAAGATCTTGAAATCAGGAGCAGCGGTCTTCATCTTGGCCATCCGGTCAATGGTCTCATCGCTGTAAGTATAACCATCCGGGTTGGAATACTGGGGCACGCACCAGATGCCCTTGATGGTGTCATCCTCGGCCACCAGCTTCTCCACAATGTCCATATCGGGGCCATTGGGGGTCATGGGCACGCTGATCAGCTCAAAGCCGTACTCCTCAGTGATGGCAAAGTGGCGGTCATAGCCAGGCACCGGGCAGAGGAACTTGCGCTTTTCCACCTGAGACCAGGGGCAGGGGGACTCAGGGAAGCCGAACACATAGCCAATGTTGATGAGGTTGTACATCAGCTGCAGGCTGGAGTTGCCGCCCACGAACACTTCCTCGGGCTTAACACCGAACACATCCGCAAACAGGACACGAGCCTCGTGCAGGCCCTCAAGATCACCATAGTTGCGGGCATCGGTGCCTGCGTCGGTGGTGTAATCGTTCATCTGCAGCAGACCCATTGCCAGATCCATCTGGTGAGGGCCGGGCTTGCCACGGGCCATGTTCAGCTTCAGGTTCATGGCCAGAAACTTTTTGTACTGCTCATTCAGCTTTGCCTTTTCGGCAGTGAGCTCCTCACGATTCATCTCAAGATAGTTTGCCATTGAAAAACACACTCCTTTATCGTACTTCCAATTTCCCACAGTATCCGATGCCGGGTGTTTCAGGAGTTCCTGCCAGAGAGTTCTCCCACTACCGTCATCCAGACTTTAATATTATACCGCAACTCCGGGCGCGAAACAAGCAAATTGCAAAAAAAGCCCCGCCAAAGCCGAAGCATTTGGCAGGGCATCCCTTCCCTGCTGTCTGCAGAGTGCAGATATCAGCTCAGGGCGGTCTGGTTCTTATACCGTTTGCGCACAGCGCCGTATTCCAGATGGGCCTCGCCGCCCTCCACGGTGTCCTTGTCAATGGTGACACGGATGATGGTGGGGTCATTGGGCACATCATACATGACAGGCAGCAGGATGCCTTCCATCACGCTGCGCAGACCGCGGGCACCGGTCTTGCGCTCAATGGTCTTGCGGGCGATCGCGTGGAGGGCCTCGTCGGTGAACTCCAGCTCTACACTGTCCATGCTCAGCAGCTCTTTGTACTGCTTGACCAGGCTGTTGCGGGGCTCCTTGAGCACACGCACCAGTGCGTCCTCGTCCAGATCGTCCAGCACAGTGATGACCGGCAGACGGCCAATTAACTCGGGGATCAGGCCAAACTTGACCAGATCGTGAGGCTCCACCTTGCGCAGCAGGGCACGCTGGGCATCCTCGGAGTTGTCCTTCAGGCTGCTGCCGAAGCCCAGTGCAGAGCGATCAGTGCGGCGCAGGATGTATTTATCCAGGCCATCAAAGGCACCGCCGCAGATGAACAGGATGTTGGTGGTATCGATCTGGATAAACTCCTGCTGGGGGTGCTTGCGGCCGCCGTTGGGCGGCACGTTGCTCACGGTGCCCTCCAGGATCTTCAGCAGCGCCTGCTGCACACCCTCGCCACCCACATCACGGGTGATGGAGGGATTCTCGCTCTTGCGGGTGATCTTGTCGATCTCATCAATGTAGATGATACCCACCTGTGCCTTCTGCACATCAAAATCCGCCGCCTGAAGCAGCTTGAGCAGGATGTTCTCCACATCCTCACCCACATAGCCCGCCTCGGTCAGGGTGGTGGCATCCGCAATGGCGAAAGGCACCCCCAACATCTTGGCCAGAGTCTGGGCCAGCAGGGTCTTGCCGACACCGGAGGGGCCCAGCAGCAGAACGTTGGACTTCTGCAGTTCCACATCCGCACCTTTGCCGCTCAGGATGCGCTTATAATGGTTGTAAACGGAGACTGCCAGCACACGCTTGGCCTCATCCTGACCAATGACATACTGGTCCAGCCCGTTCTTGATCTCAGCCGGGGTCAGGATATTGATATCCAGACCATCCACAGCCTGCATCCGGGTACGGCTTGCGCCGCGGCCCGGGCGGCCGTTTGCTTCCGGGTGCTCCGGCTGATCCGAGAGCAGATCATGGCACAGGCCGATGCACTCGCTGCAGATGTTGACACCGGGGCCGATGATCATCCGTTCCACTTCGTCCTGATGCTTGCCGCAGAAGCTGCACACCAGGTCTTTTTCATTTTTGCCGGAATTGTTGTTTGCCATAACTGTTATTCCTTATTCTGGGTCTCTGCGCGCAGGGCTCTCCCCCGCGCCGTTCAGTTTCAGCGGTGGGCAATGACCTCATCGATCAGGCCGTATTCCTTGGCTTCCAGCGCGGTCATATAGTTGTCGCGCTCGGTGTCCAGCTGGATCTTCTCCAGCGGCTGGCCGGTGTAATCGCTGAGCATGTGATTCATCTTATCGCGGATATACACCATGTGTTCGGCGTGGATCTTGATATCAGTGGTCTGGCCGGAAAGGCCGCCGCCCTGACCGCCGATCAGCGGCTGATGGATCAGGATCTCAGAGTTGGGCAGGGCAAAGCGCTTGCCCTTGGTGCCGCTTGCCAGCAGGAAGGCACCCATGGAAGCGGCCATGCCCATGCAGATGGTGGAGACATCACACTTGATATACTGCATGGTATCGTGGATGGCCATGCCCGCGCTGATGGAGCCGCCGGGGCTGTTGATATACAGGCTGATATCCTTGTCCGGGTCCTGCCCTTCCAGATACAGCAGCTGTGCCACCACAAGGCTTGCGGAGGTGTCGTTGACATCCTCGCTCAGAACGATGATGCGGTCATTCAGCAGACGGGAGAAGATATCATAGGAACGCTCACCATGTGCCGACTGTTCGACAACGTAAGGAACAAAACTCATAAAGTTCGCCTCCTGATACGAAAAATGATTCTATTTGCAAAATTGACCGATACGGCAAAAGAAACAGGGCCGTATCGGTCAATTTTAACAACCTTTGTTTACAGGGTACGCTTCAAACAGCGTTTCCTGCAAATTGCGGCCTTGGCAGCTGGATTATTCAGCGTCCTCGGTCTTTTCAGCCTCAGCGGCCTTCTCCACGATATTGGCGTGGCTCTTGATGAAGTCGATGGCCTTGTTGATTGCCAGATCCTTCTTCAGGTCGTCAACGTTGACCAGCTCACGGACCTTGTCCTCTTCCATCTTGTACTGGTCAGCGATGCGCTTGATCTCAGCGGAGACATCCTCCTCGGAAGCCTCGATGTTCTCAGCAGCGGCAACAGCCTCCAGAGCCAGGCGGATCTTGACCTGCTTCTCAGCCTGAGGCATGAAGGAAGCACGGAACTGATCCACGGTCTGGCCCATATACTTCAGGTAGTCTTCCAGGCGCAGACCCTGCTGCTCCACACGGAAGGCAAAGTCATTGACCATCTCGTCCATACGGGTATCGTACATAGCCTGGGGGATCTCAGCCTCCATGCTCTCGATGACCTGATCGACCAGAGCGTTCTCAACAGCCAGGTCATCCTGCTTGTCCAGCTGCTCCTGATTGTTCTTGCGGATGGACTCCTTGAACTCTTCCAGAGTGTCGTACTCGGAGCAGTCCTTAGCCAGCTCGTCATCCAGAGCGGGCAGCTCCTTGTACTTGACCTCGTGCAGCTTGATCTTAAAGACAGCAGCCTTGCCAGCCAGCTCAGCAGCCTGATACTCCTCGGGGAAGGTGACGTTCACGTCGAACTCCTCACCGGCGGAGTGGCCAACGATCTGATCCTCGAAGCCGGGGATGAAAGAGCCGCTGCCCAGGGTCAGGTTGTAGTGCTCAGCCTTGCCGCCCTCAAAAGCGACACCGTCCACAAAGCCCTCGAAGTCGATATCAGCGATATCGCCATTCTCAGCAGCACCCTCACGGGTCAGCTCACGGGCGTTGCGCTCCTGCACGCGCTTCAGCTCTGCATCGACGGCCTCGTCGGTAACAGTATGGACAGTCTTCTCAACGGTCAGACCGTTGTAGTTGCCGACCTTGACTTCGGGCATCACAGCGACCTTGACGGTCAGGGTCACGCCCTCGGTCTCGCTGGCAGCATCCACAGAAACCTCGGGACGGCCAACGGGCTCGATGCCGGCTTCCTTCACAGCTGCCTCGTAAGCAGCGGGGAACAGCTCATTGATGGCATCATAGGTAAAGACATCAGCGCCGTACATCTTCTCGATCAGAGAACGGGGAGCCTTGCCCTTGCGGAAGCCGGGCACGGAGTACTTCTTGCCCTCCTTCTTGAAGACATCGGCCACTGCGCCCTTAAAGGCCTCAGCGTCGATAGAGAACTGCAGCTCTGCCATGCTCTTCTCGAGCTTTTCGCACTTGATGAAATTCATTTTGTGTATCCTCCACTCAAAAATTCTATTGCGTTGGGACAGGTTTTCTCCCCCTGTCTCCTGCAACCGCGCACCGCGTCCTGTATTTTCTGTTTGCGAAATGCGGGGACGCGCGCGCTCAATTGGGTGCAACAATCGCGTCAAAACTTATTATAGCACGTTCCAGACACAATTGCCAGACCAAATTTTGACTTTTTGTTCTTTTTGCCCACACTTCCCGCCTTTAATTGATGCGGTAGGGGCAGAAACGCAGGCCATCGGCACTGACAAGCTTATACCGGATGCCGTCCACATCGCCCTGCACCGCGTACCGGATGGCGTTTCCGTGCAGGTGCCCGTAGTAACAGCGGGTGATGCCGTAGGCCTTCAGGGTGGCCACGATCTCAGGGGCGCTGGTGCCGGTGTAGACCGGCGGGTAATGCAGGAAAACCAACTTCTCCAACCCCGGTTCCGCAGCATCCAGGCTCATTTTTAAGCGCCCGATCTCGCGGTTCATCACTTTTTCATCGTGGGGTTCTCCCACATCGAACAGCCATCCCCGAGTGCCGCACAGCGCATACCCCTCCACAGAGTAGGAGTTGTTGTGCAGGATGTGCAGGGTGTCAAAGCCCTCAGCCTTGAGGTAGGCGTTCATCTTGTTGGCCGTGGTCCACCAGTAATCGTGGTTTCCCTTCATGATCAGCTTCTGGCCGGGAAGCTCCTGTAAAAACGCAAAATCCCTGCGCGTATCGTTCAAGCGCATGGCCCAGCTGATATCCCCCGCCAGCACAACGGTGTCCTCGGGTTTGATCAGCTTGCGCCAGTTGCGCTCCAGCCGCTCCACATAGCCGTTCCACCCCGGAAAAACATCCATGGGTTTGGAAGCGCCCAGTGAAAGATGGGTATCGCCAAGCACATAAAGTGCCATTCATTTTTCTCCTGTTCTAAGTCCGGCAGGACAAGGTTTATTCCTGATAGCTCAGCGCCACCTGCGCGATTTGCTCCGGGTCGATGACGGTATTGAACCGCTCGGCCTTCTGCCGCAGGGCAGCAAGGCTTGCGGGTGCAGTGCGGCCGGTGGCTGCTTCCAGCTCCTGCATGGCCTCAAAGTCGTTCTGCGGGGCAGTGTGGCCCAGAGCCTCCAGCACGCTGCGGGGGAACTTGTAAGGGGAGGCAGTGGACAGCACCACCATGGGCACCCCCTCGCGCTTGTGACAGCCCGCCACATGGAAGGCCACAGCGGTGTGGGTATCGCAGAGATAGCCATCCTGCTCATAGCGGGCACGGATCTCCCCTGCCACCTCTTCCTCGCTGCTCCAGCCGCAGCCAAAGCTTTCCTGAATGGCGGCCAGCGTCTCGGGCCGGACGGTATAGCTGCCGGTTTCAGACAGGCTCTTCATCAGGCCCGCCACCTCGGCATCGCTGCCGGTGACGTGATAGAGCAGGCGCTCCAGATTGGAGGACACCAGAATATCCATGCTGGGAGAAGTGGTCTTGAAGAATTCCCGCTTGGCAGTATAAGTACCGGTGGTCAGGAAATCGGTCAGGACGTTGTTCTCATTGGAAGCGCAGATCAGTCGGCCCACCGGCAGGCCCATCTGCTTTGCATAGTAGCCCGCCAGAATATCGCCAAAATTGCCCGTAGGCACACAGAAGTCCACCTTGTCACCAAAGCGCACCTTCCCTGCCTTGAGCAGCTGGGCGTAGGCGGCAAAGTAGTAAACGATCTGCGGCACCAGACGGCCCCAGTTGATGGAGTTTGCACTGGACAGGCGGATGTTCCGCTTTGCCAGCTCGGCAGCAATGGCCGGGTCGCCAAAGACCTTCTTCACGCCGGTCTGGGCATCATCGAAGTTGCCGCGCACAGCGTAGACCGCCACATTTTCGCCTTCCTGGGTCACCATCTGCAGGCGCTGGATCTCACTGGTGCCGCCCGTGGGGAAGAACACCGCGATCTCCACACCCGGGATATCGTGGTAGCCATCCAGCGCAGCCTTGCCGGTATCGCCGCTGGTCGCCACCAGGATCAATGTTTTCTCGGTGCGGTCAAGATTTTTCTTTGCCTCCACCAGCAGCTTCGGCATCAGCTGCAGGGCGTAATCCTTGAAGGCGCAGGTCGGGCCGTGCCACAGTTCCAGAGAGTACACCTCATCCGAAACAGGGGCCAGATAGCCAGCCTTTCCGCCAAAGGCCGCACCATAGGTGGCCTTGGCGGCCTCCTGCAGGAACTCCTGTGAATAATCGGTCAGATACTGCCCCACGATGGCAGCAGCCATCTCGGGGTAATCCAGCGCACAGATCGCCTTGACATCCACCTGTGGGAAGCTCTGCGGAACAAACAGACCGCCCTCATCCGACAGGCCCTGTGCAATGGCCTGAGAGGCACTTACCACGCGGTTATGATCTCTCGTGCTGAAAAACTGCATTGTCGTCGCTCCTTTTTGCCAGCGGGGCCCGCATTGGCCCCATGTTTGCGGCAGCGGCAAAAGCCGTTTTCTGCCTTTTCCCACCGATGCACCCCGCATTACGCGGTAAACGCACCCTTTATAATATGTACCATCCAGCGCCCGCTGTCAAGAGGGGTCACTTCGGCAACGTCAAAACGAACCGGTTCATCACTCTGTCCGGTGTGCTGGAGATAATATTCTGCGGTGCGGATGAGCCTGCGCTGCTTGGCAGGGGTCACGGCCGCAGCAGGTGCGGCCAGCGGGTCGGGGCTGCGGGTCTTGACCTCACAGAGCACCAGTGTGCCGTCCGGCTCCCGCAGGATGAGGTCGATTTCCCCCATCCGGGTGCAGTAGTTGTGGGCTACCAGCTCACATCCCTGCTTCTGGTAATACCGCGCGGCCACAGCCTCGCCGGTGCGGCCGGTCTCGGCCCGATCCATCACTTGCCCTCCGGCCAATAGCCCTGCTTTTTCAGGAAACTGCGGCGGTAGAAGGGCTGGATCCCGTACTGTTCAATCAGCTCATAATGGAGCCTGGTCGGGTAACCCTTGTGTTTTGCCAGCTGATACTGCGGGTACTGCTTGTCCAGCTCCATCATATAGCGGTCCCGGCTGACCTTTGCCAGGATCGATGCCGCGCCGATGCTGGCGCTGGTGGCATCGCCCTTGACCACCGGCTGGGCGGGGATCTCCAGCGCAGCCGGGGCACGGTTGCCATCCACCAGCACAAGATTCGGCACAATGTCCAGCCCTTCTGCAGCCTGCTTCATGCCGCTCATGGTGGCGTTCAGGATATTATCCCGGTCGATGATCTCCGGGCCTACAAAGACGATCTTATAGGCCAGCGCCTTGTCAAGGATCTCATCAAAGAGGGCTTCCCGTTTTTTCTCGGTCAGCTTCTTGGAGTCGTTGATGCCGTACACCGGCTTCTCCGGGTCAAGGATACAGGCCGCCACAACGACCGGGCCGCACAACGGGCCGCGGCCCGCTTCATCCACACCGGCAAAAAAGCCATATTGCGCACGGATGGCGGCATCATACTCGTACAGAGGGGCAGAGATCTCCTCGTCAGAACGCCGTTTCATTCGTCGTCCTCCTCGGCAAAGTCTGCCAGATCATCCCGCTGGGGCGGGCGCTCCAGAGAGATGCGGCCCCACTTGCAGGCGCGGAACTCGTCCACCAGCATGATGGCACAGCGCTCGGTGTTCACCTCGCCGCCGCGCACCAGCAGACCGCGCTTGCGGCCGATGGCCTCCATCAGTTCGTAGGGCGGCAGGGCCAGCGTCTCTGCATCCAGCTTGTAGCGCTGGGCCACGAGGTCGGGGTAATTGCGGCGCACCTCATCTAGCAGATTCATAGCCAGCTCTTCCACATCCAGAATATCATCCTTAATGGAGCCGATGAAGGCCAGATTAGAAGCAATGGTCTTGGAATCGAACTTTTTCCAGAGCACGCCGGGCATATCCAGCAGGTCAAACTTCTCAGTGCTGACCCACTGCTTGCCCTTGGTCACGCCGGGGCGGTCTGCCGCCTTGGCACGAGCAGAGCCTGCAAAGGTGTTGATGAAGGTAGATTTGCCCACGTTGGGGATGCCGCAGAGCATCACCTGAGTTTTGGCACCACCCATACCACGGTTCTGGCGGCGCTCCAGCAGCGAAGCCAGTTCCCTTTCAATGGCGGTCTGCACCGCCTTGGCACCGCCCTTCTGCTTGGCGCTGATGGCCACGCAGCCTGCATCGGCGGCGCGGAAGTATCTGATCCACTCCTCTGTCACGGCAGGATCAGCCAGATCGGCCTTGTTCAGCACATAGAGCTTGGGTTTGCGGGCCGTAATGCGCTCCACCTCGGGGTTCAGGCTGGAAAGCGGGATGCGGGCATCCAGCAGCACCAGACTGGCATCCACATGCTGGATCTCCGTCTCCATCATCCGCAGGGTCTTGGTCATGTGGCCTGGGAACCATTGGATGTTATATTGATTTGCAAAGCGGGTATCGTTGTTCATTTTACCACCCCAAAATCCGAAAAGGGCAAAAAGCAGAGCAGCACTTTGCCCAGAATATCGCGTTCATCAATGCAGCCCACATAGGACGAGCGGCTGTCCAGCGAGGCGTTGCGGTTATCGCCCATCACAAACACCGTGCCCTCCGGCACCGTGTACGGGAACGTTACGTCATAGCCAAGATAGGTCGGTTCAGCGATATAAGCTTCCTGCAGCACTTCCCCGTTCACCGAGACCGTGCCCGCCTGATAATCAATGTTCACCACATCGCCGCCCTTGGCAATGACACGCTTGACCAGCGGCTTGCCGTAGGCCGTGTAGCTGTCCACGATGACCACATCGCTCCGCTGGGGCTCGTAGCCCGCGCCCCAGACGATCAGCTTATCGCCGTTCTGCAGGGTGGGCACCATGGATTCGCCGTCCACCTGAATGATGCGGAAGAACAGTGAGAATACCAGCACCAGCACCAGCGCGGCGGAGATCAGCGCCTCGTACCACTCAAACACATTCTGTCCGCGCACAGTTTCCTGTGTTGAAGCATGCTTTTCCATTTCCCGATGCACCTCACAATCTTGTCTGGCCCGGAATAAAGAAAAAAGGGACAACAAGTTGTCCCTTTTCTCCCGGTTTTACGCGGGGATCATCAAATATCGCTCTTGACCTTAGCAGCCTTGCCGGTACGACCACGCAGATAGAACAGCTTGGCGCGGCGAACCTTGCCCTTGCGGACAACGGTGACCTTCTCAACGAAGGGGCTGTTGATGGGGAAGACACGCTCAACGCCGACACCGTAGGAAACGCGGCGAACGGTAAAGGTCTCTGCAACGCCGCCGTGCTTCTTAGCAATAACGGTGCCCTCGAAAGCCTGGATACGCTCACGCTCGCCTTCCTTGATACGAACATCAACGCGGACGGTATCGCCAACGTTGAACTGGGGCTTTTCAGCCTTGATGCTGCCTTCAGAAATAATCTTCAGTGCGTCCATTTTTGAATCCTCCATTTGTTTTTAGACGTTCATGCACGGCACCTTGCCGTCAGAGGACCGCCCGTTTAATGATATTGTCATTAACCCCGCTGTGGTATCAGCGGACACTAACGCCTTAATAGGATAGCACAAAACGCCCGTAAAATCAAGCGATTTGCCCAAAATAATCCCAAAAATTTTCTGTTCTGCCCAAAAGGCATTCTTTGCCCGGGAAATCAGGCAAAGAGCTGCCGATCCGCCGTCAGGAAGCGCTTGCGCAGGATGCCTGCGCTGGCGGCAGGCAGACCAAACTTTTCTTCCAGAAAGCCGGTGAGCAGCGAGGGATTCAGGTTCAGCTCCTGTGCGGCAGGCAGGCAGAGCTCCATGCAGACACGATCCCCTGCAGTGGTATATTCCACCTGCGGGATGTGATCCTTGAGTTCCACGATCTTTTTGCCCTTTTTGCTGTGCTTTTCCACCGGGGCGCTTTCCAACGCGTTATACTGTTCCAGCACAGCCGCTGCCGCTGCCGGGTAGGTGATCTGGTAGCAGGCAAAGGCGATGAGGTCAGCCTTCATCTGCACCGGGCCCACATGGGTGATGCGGATGCCGGTGGGCATGATGGCATTCAGCTCGGTCTGCCACTGGGCAAAGTCCGGGTTCTCAGCCTCGGTCTTGACATCCACGCACTCACACTCGCTCTCCTGCCCCAGCGAAAGCGGGCAGGCAAAGGTCATGTAGATGTGGGGGTTGAAGCCCAGCGTGTGCCACACAGGCAGGCCGCTGCGCTTGAGCACCCGCTGCATCACCCGCTGCAGATCCAGCAGGGAGATGTAGGAGGCCTCATTCTTCTTCTCAAACGAGATTCTGACTGTAATCAAAGCAGGGACCTCCTAACAGATGATTGGCACCGCAGCCATGGCAGGCGCGGTTGCAGGGCTGGGTGGTCTGGGCGGCAAGGGCCTTGTTGTACTCCCGCACCAGATATTCGTGGGTCACACCGTAGTCCATGTGGCTCCACGGGGTCACCTCGTCCAGCCCAATGGGACGCTGGCAGTAGAACCTGGGGTCAATGCCCAGATCCTCAAACACCTGCATCCAGGTATCATACTTGAAGCACTCTTCCCAGCCGTCAAAGTAACAGCCCCTCTTGTAGGCTTCCAGAATAACAGGAGCCAGACGGCGGTCACCCTTGGCGAACACGCCCTCCAGAAAACTGGTGGTGCTGTCGTGATAGTTCACCTTGATCTTGCGGCTGTGGACGCTTTCCAGCAGGTGCTTCTGCTTGGCCTGCAGGCTTTCCTCCGTGTCCATGGGCACGAACTGGAAAGGCGTATGGGGCTTGGGCACAAAGCAGGCACAGCTGATGGTCACCTGCACACCCCTGCCCTTGGCGTGCCTGGGGTTGGAGTAATAGAGATCTACCACCTTCTGGGCGGTCTCGGCAATGCCCTCGATGTCCTCCATCGTCTCAGTGGGCAGGCCCATCATAAAGTAGAGCTTGACCGAGGAATAGCCGTTGGCAAAGGCCAGTGAGCAGGTCTTTTCGATCTCGTCCCAGGTAACATTCTTGTTGATGACATCCCGCAGGCGCTGGGTACCGGCCTCGGCCGCAAAGGTCAGGCCGCTCTTGCGCACCTTTGTGGTCTTTTCGATCAGGCTCTGGGAGAAGTTGTCCATCCGCAGGGAGGGCAGCGAGAGGCTGACGTGCTCCTTGGGGGCCCACTCGTTCAGATCATCCAGCAGTTCTTCCAGCTGGCCATGGTCGGAGGTGGACAGGCTGGACAGGCTCAGCTCCTCATAGCCGGTGTTGGCGCACAGATCCTGCGCCGCCTTATTCAGCAGACTGGCATCCCGCTGGCGCATGGGGCGATACAGGAAGCCCGCCTGACAGAACCGGCAGCCGCGCACACAGCCGCGCAGCACTTCAATGCTGGCGCGATCCTGGATGGCACCCACCATGGGCACAACAAAGTTTGTTGGCGGAGCAAACTCGTTCAGATCCTTGATGATGGCCTTGGTGATGACCGCCGGGATGCCCGGCTCGTTGGGGGTAATGGCCTTGACCCGGCCGTCCTCAAAGTAGGTCACATCGTAGAAGGCGGGGATGTAGACCCCGGGGATCTTTGCAATGCGGCGCAGCAGCTCCTTTTTGGAGACACCGCCTTCTTTCTTGGCGCGCTCGATCTCGGTGCAGATGGCAGGCAGCTGGTTCTCACCCTCACCCAGCTGGATAACATCAAAGAAATCCGCAATGGGCTCCGAGTTGCAGGCGCAGGGGCCGCCCGCCACAATCAGGGGCCAGTGCTCGTCGCGGTCCTTTGCGTAGAACGGAATATGTGCCAGATCGAGCATGGCCAGAATGTTGGTATAGGAAAGCTCGTACTGCAGGGTAAAGCCCACCGCATCAAAATCGGTCAGGGGGTCCTTGCTCTCCATAGTGTACAGGGGCAGGTCCAGCCGCTCCATCTCAGCCTTCATATCCAGCCAGGGCATAAAGGCCCGCTCACACCACCAGTTCTCGTGGCTGTTGAGCAGCTCGTACAGGATCTTCTCACCGAGGAAGGACATTCCCACCTCGTAGGTATCCGGGAAGCAGAATGCAAACCGGACATCCACCTTTTCTTTGTCTTTATACGCGCTGCCCGGTTCGCCGCCGGTATAACGGCCCGGCTTCTGCACCCGGCCCAGCGCTTCTTTCAGCTTGGGATCAAACATCAAGTTCCTCCATTGACAGAACAGTTTTACTTCATTCATTTTATTGTACCCGATTCTGCCGGGAAATGCAATCATTGTTTTGGAGGCACCACCATCCGCACGCCGCCAGCTGTGCCCCATCCAGCGGCGGGATGGGCAGGAGGTTGAAGGCCCCGGTCAGGAGGTTGGCCGCCAGAAAGGCACTGGCCCGGATGGTGGCCCGCTGTTCCAGCCGAAGCATCCAGAGCCCGGCCAGCACAAAATTCACCGCAGGGCCTGCCGCGGCAAGGAGAGCGGTCTGCCACAGGGTCATTTCCCTGCCCCGGGTGCGCATACAAAAGCCGGTAAGGGTGACTTCAATGACCGGAAACTGCCCAAACAGGGCAAGATAAGCCCCGATGTGCCCCCACTCATGCAGGAATGCTGCCAGCAGCCCCAGCCGCAGAAACCCGCTTGCATCGAAATAGAGCAGAACGTACAGCGTCCCGCAGAGCAGCAGTGGGTCCCGGAACACAAGCGGCCCGTACCGGAGCCGATGCCGCATCATGGCAGGCTCAGCGCGGCAGAAGGATCATACCGGATGCCGCCTGTCAGAAATTCAAAGTGCAGGTGTGCCCCGGTGGCACGGCCCGTCTGTCCGGCAGTGCCCAGCCGCTGGCCTGCTGCAACCACCTCCCCGGCCCGGACATAGAGATACTGCATGTGGGCATAGAGCGTTTCCTGCCCGTCCCCATGGGTCAGCCGGACATAGTTGCCGTAAGCGGCTCCACGCCGGGCGGCGGTCACCACGCCGTCCAGTGCCGCAAGGACTGGTGTGCCCTCCCCGCAGGCAAGGTCCACGCCCCGGTGGAAGGCTTTTTCCCCGGTAAAGGGATCCTCCCGCCAGCCATAAGGGTCAGAGACACGCCACGCCGCCGTTTCCAGCGGGAAGCAGAGCGTCTGCCCCGGCTTTGCCTGTTTCAGGCTGGCTCCCGCCGGGACATTTTTGCCCGCACAGACCGGGAGCACCCTGCCCGCCAGCAGTATGATCAGCAGCACCGTCAGAGCCAGCACCGCCGCCCGTTGATATCGCCTGTGTTCCCCTGCTCGCCCATGTTTTGCCTGCATCTTTTCGCCCTCCGTTCTGGAAAGTGTATGCAGAAGGAAGATCCCTGAGAACCAAAACACCCCCTGGGAGATTTCCCAGAGGGTGCTCTTTCCGTATTTACCGGCGGAGCCAGTCATGGAGCCGCTGGAAGAGGCTGGGGTGGCCGTGCCGTTTCGCTCGATCAACAGCATGCGGAGCGGGTGCGCTCTGTACAGCCGGGGCAGGTGCTGCTTTCACCGTGGCAGGCTGTTTTGCTGGTTCTGCGGGCTGCTCCGCCACCTGAACCGGCTCCGGTCTCGTTACGGGCTCAGACGGCTGCTCCGGTGCCTTTGGCTCGGGCTGCTCCGGTTCTGCCGCAGAAGCGGTATCCCGGGCGAGCCAGTCATCCCGGAGCAGATCGTACATGTCCATCTGGCCGTTGACAAGGGGCTCACCGGGGGCCGCTTTCACCTTCTGATAGCTGCCGTCTGCCCGCATCTCCCGGGCATTGACGTTATCCCTCAGCTGCAGCTGCAGGATATCGCTCAGTTTCTGGATGAGGACAGGGTCCTCCACCCGGACACCCACCTCCACGCGGCACTCGGTGTTGCGGGTGAGGAAATCGCCGGAGGCGATATAGATGCGGGTGGTCACGCCATCGTAGAAGCTGTAGATGCGGCCATGCTCAAGGTAACGGCCCACCAGACTGCGGATATGCAGGTTCTCGGTCTTGCCCGGCACCTCGGCGCGGACACAGCAGATACCGCGCACGATCATATCAATGCGGACCCCCGCACAGCTGGCTTCTTCAAGCTTCAGGATGATATCCCGATCCGAGATGGAGTTGTTTTTCAGGATCATGGATGCCGGGCGGCCCAGCTTGGCGGCATTGATGACCCGATCCATCTCGTCCAGCAGCACGCTCTTGAAGCGCAGAGGGGCCACCAACATCTTCTCGGTGGTCTCCGTCAGCTTCTGCACGGCAAGGTTCTGGAACACGTTGGAGGCTTCCTCACCGATGCCCAGATCTGCCGTGATGAACGAATAATCGGTATAGAGCTCGCTGGTCTTTTCGTTGTAGTTGCCGGTGCCGATCTGGGTGATGTAGCTGTATCCCTGCGGGCCCTTCTTTGTGATGAGGGTCAGCTTGGAGTGCACCTTGTAATCATCGAAGCCGTAGAGGATGGTACAGCCAGCCTCTTCCAGCTGCTTGGACCAGTCGATGTTGTTCTGCTCGTCAAAGCGGGCACGCAGCTCCACCAGAGCCACCACTTCCTTGCCGTTTTCGGCGGCTTCGATCAGGGCCTGCACGATCTGGGATTCCCGCGCCATCCGGTAAAGGGTCATCTTAATGGAGATGACCTCCGGATCCCGCGCGGCCTTTTTCAGCATCGCGATAAAGGGGCGGATGGACTGATACGGATAACTGAGCAGGACATCGTGTTTTTCCACCTCTGCGGCAAGATCATAATCCTGGGGCGGCAGCATGGGCCGGGCCGTGGGATAGAACAGCTCCGGGTTGCCCTCGGCCTCCATTTTCCCGGTGAGCTTGTAGAAGAAGCTCAGATCCAGCGGGCTCTTCTGGGCAAATACCCGCTTATGGCTCAACTCTAATTTGTCGCAGAGGAGACGCAGGATCTCCTGCGGGGCCGTGGGAGTTACCTGCAGGCGGACAGCGGCCAGCTTGCGGCGGCGCTTGAGCAGGTCGGCCATGATCTCGCGGTAATCAATATCATGGTCCATCATGCCCTCTTTTACATCAATGTCAGCGTTGCGGGTGACGCGGAACAGGCACTTTTCCTGCACAGCATCCTTGCCGAAGATAAGGGACGCATAGTGGAGCACCAGTTCCTCTGTCAGGGCAAACTCGGTCTTACCCTCCCGGCGCACCAGGATCAGCCGCTCCATCTGGCTGGAAATGGGGATCATGCCAAGGCTCTGGCCCTCCTTTTCCTTGAGCAGAGCGCCCAGGTAGATCTCCTTATTGCGCAGGAACGGGAACGGGTGGCGGTTGTCCACGATCTGCGGGCTGAGGATGGGGAACAGCTCGTTCTGGAAGTATTTTTTCCAGAAGCGCTCCTGCTCCTTATCCATCGCATCAAAATTCACCTTTTTATAGCCGCAGGCATCCAGATTTTCCAGCGCTTTCTCGTAGTATTTATCGCAATCCTCCTGCAGATGGGCAACCTTGGGCATGATGGCATTCAGCTGTTCCTCGGCCGTCATGTTGGTCTTGTTCTCACGCTTGTCCTTGTCTTTCTGACTGCGTGCAAGGTTTGCGCGCTCCTGCAGGGAGCCTACACGCACCATGAAAAATTCATCCAGATTGGAGCCATAGATGGCAAGGAATTTCACCTGCTCTGCCAGCGGGACATTCTTATCCTTGCCCAGCACCAGCACACGGCGGTTAAAATCCAGCCAGCTGAGTTCACGGTTGATGAAGATCGTATCCTCTTTCATAGTAGTTTACTCCCTTTTTCCCTGACCTGCGGCTTTCGCCGCAGCGCTTCAGCTCACATAAGCAAGTCCATCCCACTCAGCCACCACCGCTTCTGTCAGGCCGGGCACGGCGGCGGCTTCTTCCACCGCGGCAAAGCGCCCGTACTGCTCCCGGTATTCGATGATGGCCCGGGCGCGCTGCTCCCCTACTCCCGGCAGGGTGCAGAGAGCGTCCTGCCCGGCGGTGTTCAGATCGACCCGCGCCAGCTGGATGAGCGGTGTTTCACTCCCGGCTGCACGGTCCGGTTCTGTCTGCCGCGGAACGGCAAACCCAAACGCCAGCGCGACGCATACCGCGCAGACAAGGGCCGCTGCCCACAGAAATCTCTGTTCCGTTTTTGTGAGACTGGCTTTCTTCATCCCATTGTACCCGACTTTCTCTGAAAAAGAAAGCCCTCTGCGGAGAATTTGCAGAGAGCTTTACAATGATTTTACGCAGAAGTTTCCGCACGGCGCACCATGCCGTACAAAAGCTCTGCCGCCGCACCGGTATCGTGGTCGGTCAGGGTCATCCGGTTGGCAGCAAGGCGCAGTTCAGGCGCGGCATCCGCAGGCACAACGCTCTCCCCCGCCAGATGGACAAGGTCGAGCATCTGGGTGCAGCCGGCCAGCACCGTCAGCTGCTCGGCGGCATAGCCGGAGGGAGGGCAGACGGCGTTGAGCATGGCACTGCCTGAGACAAGGCCCGGGGTAAGCACCAGTGTATCCGGTGCAAGGCGCTCCGCATGCAGGAAGGCTGCCGCGTCCCCCAGCGCCTTTTGCAGTGTGGGCAGAAGGGGCATCTGCTTTTTGTCCTGATAAAACAGGATGCGCAGAACGTCCTCGCCCTTGACATCGGCGGCGTTGCTCAGCACAAAGGGAGTCCACTCCTGCTTGAGGTGGAACACCAGCCCTTCGCTCATCCGCACAGCACGGGTGGAGCCATCGCGCATCTGCAGGGCAATGCCCACGCCGGACAGGGAGGGCAGTATCTTCAGGACAGACTCCTCCATCCCCTCAAAGCTGCACAGCGCGGTGCCGGAGCCCTCCGAAAAGTTGTAGGCCAGTGTGCCGCCGCAGACCAGCGCGGGCGCACTGAGCCGCACCCCGCCCAGCAGAGAGCGGACCGCCCGGGGCGAGCGCTGAGAGAAAACGGTCAGCCTGCCGCCCCTGCTGGCAAAAAGCTGCAGCACGTCCCGCTGGAGCTGGGGCAGATTGCCTGCGGCATCCAGCAGCAGGCTGTCCAGATCACAGAGGACTAAGGTCTGGTCAATGGTCGTCTCTTTCATAGGGTATTTCCTCCTGTGCGCTGACGGAGCGTGGTCAAGAAGCGGGTGAAGTAATCCGGCAGCTCAGAATCGAACCGCAGGTGTTCCCCCGTGATGGGGTGAACAAACCCCAGCGTTTTTGCATGCAGGCACTGCCCATGCAGGCTGGTGATGCAGTTGTGGGGGCCGTACACCGGGTCGCCCGCCACTGGGTGGTGGATGGAAGCCATGTGAACGCGGATCTGGTGGGTACGGCCCGTTTTCAGGCGGCACTCCAGCATCGTGAACTCGCCCAGCCGTTCCAGCACTTTGTAGCCGGTATAGGCGTACTTTGTGTGAGGCTCACTGGCCGGATAGACCGCCATCTTCTTGCGGTCGGTCTTGCTGCGACCCAGGTTGCTCTCCACAAAACCCTCATCCTGGGCAAAGCCGCCATAGACGATGGTATTGTAGGCCCGCTCCACGCTGTGCACTGCCATCTGCTGGGAAAGGCCGATGTGGGTTGCATCATCCTTTGCCACCACCAGCAGACCGCTGGTGTCCTTATCAATGCGGTGGACGATGCCGGGCCGGATCTCGCCGCCAATGCCGGAAAGGCTGCCCTTGCAGTGCCAGAGCAGGGCGTTGACCAGAGTGCCGTCCGGGTTGCCGGGAGCCGGGTGGACGACCATCCCTTTGGGCTTGTTGACCACCAGAAGGTGTGCATCCTCATAGATGATGTCCAGCGGGATCTCCTGCGGTACAGCCTCGATGGGCTTTGCGTCGGGGATCTCCAGCAGGATGATATCCCCTGCCTTGAGCTTCAGGCTTTTGGCCGGGGCCTTGCCGTTGCAGAGCACATGGCCCTCAGCCACTAGGCCCTGCAGGGCACTGCGGGAAAGGCCGGTGTCCTCGCCGCTCAGGAAGCGGTCGATGCGCTGGCCTGCGCCCTCGGCTTCCACGATGTATTCACGCTGCTCCATGGCTTACTGCTCCTTCGGGCCCTTTTTCGTATCCTCGTGCAACTCCTCCAGGAAAATGACCAGCACCCAGAGTGCCACACCAACGCAGACACAGATATCTGCAAAATTGAACACTGCGAACCGCATGAACAGCAGGTTGATGTAATCCACCACCTCGCCGTTCAGCACACGATCGATCAGGTTGCCGATGCCGCCGCCCAGCACCAGGATGAGTGCGGCCTGCTGCAGCCGGTTGTTCCGGCTGCGGAAGAACAGCCAATAAGCAACCAACAGCAGCGCTGCGCTGGTTGCAACGATCAAAAACAACTGCTTGCCGCTGAGCAGGCTGAATGCCATGCCCTGATTGAGCACGAACCGCAGCTCCACCACATGGGGGATCAGCGGCATTGCGCCCACCGGCTGCAAAGCGCTGACAGCCCAGAACTTGATGGCCTGATCGAGGCCGACCAGCGCCGCAACGCACAGCAGATTGAAGATCACAAATGCCATAAAAATACTCCCAACGGCGGCATGCTGCCGCCTGTGTTCTGATACCAAAAAGCGGCGCTCCCTGCTCGAAAGGAGCGCCGCAGCGTTTATTTCAGGAAGGCTTATGCTTCCACCACGCTTGCGCAGCGTGCGCAGAGGGTGGGATGTGCGGCGTGGGTGCCGATGTCTGCGGAATACTTCCAGCAGCGCTCGCACTTTTCGCCGGTGGCATGTGCAGCAGCAACGCCCAGACCCTCAACAGCGGAGGCAGAACCACCCTCGCCCTTGACCAGCTCCACATGGGAGACGATCATCAGGTCAGCCAGCTCATCCATGGGAATGCTGTTCAGCAGGTCATAGACGGTATCATTGCAGTACAGGGTAACGGAAGCTTCCAGAGAAGCACCGATGGTCTTTTCTGCACGGGCCTGCTCCAGCACCTTCTTGACCTCGTCACGAACAGCAATGAGCTGTGCCCACTTGGCCTTGAAGGCATCGTCTGCAGCGTACTGGCCTGCCTTGGGCATTGCCTCGAACACAACGTACTTGTTCATGCCTTCGGTCTTGGGCAGGAAGTCCCAGATCTCCTGGCTGGTGAAGCAGAGGATGGGGGCAATGATCTTGTCCAGAGCGACCAGGATCTTGTACATGGTGGTCTGGGCAGCCTTGCGGCCCACACCGTTGGTGCAGTACAGGCGGTCCTTAGTCACATCCAGATAGAAGTTGGACATGGCAACAACGCAGAAGTTGTAGACGGCGTGATAGACCTTGTTGAAGTCATACACATCGTAACCAGCCTTGGCATTCACGATCAGGTCATCCAGAGCAGCCAGTGCCCAGCGGTCGATCTCCTGCAGCTGGTCATCTGCCACACAATCGGTGTTGGGGTCAAAGCCATCCAGATTGCCCAGAATGAAGCGGGCGGTGTTGCGGATCTTGCGGTATGCCTCGCTCAGCTGCTTGAAGATATTCTTACCGGCGCGCACATCCACAGTGTAGTCGGAAGAAGCGACCCACAGGCGGATGATATCCGCGCCATAGTCCTTGATGATCTCGCTGGGCTCCACGCCGTTGCCGGCGCTCTTGTGCATCTGCTTGCCCTGCTCGTCCACGACCCAGCCGTGGCACAGCACGGACTTATAGGGTGCGCAGCCCTTGCTTGCAACGCTGGTCAGCAGGCTGGACTGGAACCAGCCGCGGAACTGGTCGCCGCCCTCCATATACATGTCAGCCGGGAAGTTCAGCTCCGGACGCTCCTCCAGAACGGCAGCATGGGTAGAACCGGAATCGAACCAGACATCCATGATATCGGTATCCTTGGTCCACTCGGAAGCGCCGCACTTCTCGCAGACTTCACCTGCGGGGATGATCTGCTCTGCCTCATACTTGTACCAGGCATCGGAGCCTTCCTTGCGGAACAGCGCGCTGACAGCCTTGATGGTGGCATCGGTGATGTGGTAAGCACCGCACTTCTTGCAGTAGAAAGCCGGGATGGGCACGCCCCAGGTACGCTGACGGCTGATGCACCAGTCGTTGCGGTCACGGACCATGCCCTTCATGCGGTCGTGGCCCCAGTCAGGCATCCACTTCACGGTGTCGATGGCCTTGTAGACATCGTCACGGAACTTGGCAACAGAGCAGAACCACTGCTCGGTGGCACGGAAGATGATGGGGTTGTGGCAGCGCCAGCAGTGGGGGTACTGATGCTTGATGTGCACCTGGCCCATGATGGCACCGGCTTCGGTCAGGTCGGCCAGAATGGTCTTGTTGGCAGCCCAGACACGCTGACCTGCGTACTTACCGGCCAGCTCCGTCAGGCAGCCGCCGTCGTCCACAGGAACAGTGATGGGCACGTTGTACTTCTGAGAAACATTGAAGTCATCCACGCCGTGGCCGCCTGCGGTGTGGACGCAGCCGGAACCGCTTTCCAGCGTGACATGGTCACCCAGGATGACAGTACCCTCCTTGGGCAGGTAGACGTGATGATAGCGCATCAGCTCGAACTCAGCGCCGGAGACAGGCTCGCCCACGATCTCGTAGTTCTCAATATGGCAGGCATCCATCACGCTCTTGACCAGCTCGGTGGCCATGATATGGTACTCCTCGCCGATCTTGACAAAGGAATACTCAAAGGCACCGTTCAGGCAAATGGCCTCGTTGGCGGGCAGGGTCCAGGTGGTGGTGGTCCAGATCACGAAGTAGGTCTTATCCATCGGGATGCCGTGCTTTGCCAGCACACCGTTGGGATCCTGAGAAACGTGGAAGCGGACGAAGATGGAATCGCAGTCGTCCTCGCCGTACTCGATTTCTGCCTCAGCCAGAGCGGTGCGGCAGTCGGGGCACCAGTACACGGGCTTCAGGCCCTTGTAGATGTAGCCCTTCTTGGCCATCTCGCCGAAGATCTCGATCTGGCGGGCCTCGAACTCAGGCTTCAGGGTCAGGTAGGGGTGCTCAAAGTCACCGATAACGCCCAGACGCTTGAACTGGTCGCTCATAATGTCGATATGCTCGGTGGCAAACTTTTCGCAGATCTGGCGCAGCTCTAGCTTGGAGATGTCCTTCTTTTTCTCGCCCAGAGAGGACAGAGCCTTCAGCTCAATGGGCAGGCCGTGGGTATCAAAGCCGGGCACATAGGGAGCCTGGAAGCCCTCCATGTTCTTGTCGCGGATGATGATATCCTTGATGATCTTGTTCAGGGCGGTGCCCATGTGGATGTTGCCGTTTGCATACGGAGGGCCGTCGTGCAGGACAAACTTGGGCTTGCCGTCGTTGTGCTTGATCAGGTTGTTGTACAGGTCGTTCTTCTCCCAATCCTCCAGCATGGCGGGCTCCTTCTTGGGCAGACCGGCACGCATCTCAAACAGAGTCTTGGGCAGATTCAGGGTACTGTCGTACTGAGACTTATTCTTAGCCAATGGTTACACACTCCTCTAATTTACTAAAACGCTTTTGGGATCACTCGCTGAACTTCACGCCCTTAAAAGCGGCGTAGTCCGGCGCTGCAGCCTCATCCTCGGCGGCAGGGGCCGGGGGCGGGTCGAGCTTGAGCTGGCTCTCGTCCTGTGCCCAGAACTCCTCGCTGGTCTTTTCATCCGCAGGAGCCTCATCCTCAGCATCCACATCCGCTGCAGCGGGCTGTGCCTCGGCGATCTCCTCGGTCACAGCGGCGGCAGTGGTCTCGGTAGCTGCCGCCTCGTCCTCGGCAGGAGCATCCTCAGCGGGCTCCTCCTTCTGGAACTCAGGCAGGCGGCTCAGAGACTCAACATGGCTGCGGTACAGGTTCAGCACATCGGACTTGAAGCGGGTCACTTCCAGCCGGACGCGGTCATACTCGCGCTCCTGGGCAAGCTTTTTCTCGTTTGCCTCGTTGATGATCTCATCCGCGCGGTCACTGGCTTTTTGCAGCAGCTCGTTGGCATCACGGATAATATCATCACCGCGCAGATTTGCGCGATGCAGGATCTCTTCCGACTTCTGGTTTGCTTCCCGGATGACATTCTCGCCCATCCGCTGGGCATTGATCAGCGCGCTCTTGAGCATATCGCCGTCCGCCTCGTAGCTCTCCATTTCCTTGTGCAGACGCTGATTCTCGGCGGTCAGCTCAGCGATCTGGCGGCGCAGCTCCTCAGCCTGATCTTCATCCTGCTTCAGCTGCTCCTCTACTTTATCCAGGAAACGGTCCACCTCTTCGGTCCGGTAGCCGCGGATGTTCTTTTCAAACTGTGCAGCACGCACATCCTGCGGGGTCAGCATAGTGGTTTCCTCCCTTTTCATTCAATATTGAAAAAACTCGATGATCGATCGGTCTTTTTTGCTTTTTCCGGGCAGGGCCGTCAGGCCAAAGCGCCCCTTGCCGCGCACCGTGAACACATCACCCTCATACACCGGGGCGTGGGCGCTCTCTGCAGGCAGGTGGTTGATCTCCACCCGGCCCGCCGCGATCCACTCACATGCCTGCCCGCGGCTGCAATGGAGCATGGCCGCAAGCACAGCGTCCAGCCGCAAAGAGGACACGGTGGCTGTCTGCGTTTTGCGCTCTGCCTGCGGGAATTCGGGAACCTCATCCAGCGAAAGCAGCGTGGTGGTGACCTCTGTCCGGCCCACCTGCAGCAGTTCCCGGCAGATGAGCTCCCCCGCCGTTTCCAGCGCAAAGACATAGGCAGTGCCCGGCGTATCGGCCGGGAGCACGATATCTCCCAGCGCTTCCCGCCGCAGCTCCAGCCCCATCAGACTGCCCAGATAATCCTTGTGGCCCGGCAGTACCGCCCCGGAAAGGGTGCGGCAGGTCAGCTTCACACAGCACAACGGACTTGCAGGGTAGCAGCCCTCTGGCTCCAGGCAGAGCAGCTTCCGCTCTGCTCCGGGCCAACCGCCCTCAAAATGATGGTCGCTCTCCGGCACATCGGCACGGTTCAGCGCCGCGCGGGCCAGATCCTGTTCCCTGTCGCTCAAAAAACCGGAGTAGCGGGCAATGCCGCGTCCCTCGGCCGCGCGGGCCAGATCCTCCACATGCCGCATCAAAAAGCGCTCTTCATCGGTGCGGGCGGGCACAAAGCCCCGCACTGCCCTGGGAGCAGGATCAATAGAACGCGCCATTGTTCTCCAGCTCGTCCAGCAGATCGCCCATAATGTCCACGTTGTACGGGGTAATGATGAAGGTGCTGTTGGCAACGCGCTTGATCTGGCCGTTGTTGGCGTAAGCCACACCGGACAGGAAATCCACCAGACGGCGGGAAACTTCCTTGTTGGTAGACTCCAGATTCAGCACGACCGTGCGCTTGTTGTTCAGGTGGTCTGCAATGGTGCTGGCATCCTCAAAGCGCTCGGGCTTTACCAGAACGACCTTGAGCTGGGTGGTGGCGTGGATGTTGACCACCTTGTTCTTCTTCTGGGCACCCTCCACCGGCTCTTCCTCTGCATCGTCCATGCCAACGCCGAGACCGCTGTTGTTGTTCACCATCTGGGGGCCGTCGTCGATGTACTGATCGTCGTAATCGTCCTCACCGCCGAAAAGGCCCTTTTTGAGACTATCCACGAAAGACATAGTATCTGCTCCTTTCATTCGGGCAGCCGCAGCTGCCTGGCGCCTTTTGCAAAAGAGATGCAAATAGCTTTTACTATTATCGGATTTTTTGCCGCAGATGTCAATAACTACAAAAGTTTTCCATCATACAAATTTTGTCCGGAGACAATAATCTCGTCATAAAGCCGAACCTGACTGACAGAACCAGCAGTTCCGCTGGGCAAAACGATGAGGTCATCACCGTCTGTGATCTGTGGATGGGCATCGTCCACAGGGTCGATGCGGCAGAAGCGGGCCAGGTTGCCGTACTTCACATACACGCCGGGGATGTAGTTCTCGCCCTGGCTTTCTGCCTCGGAGCCGTCCTCCTTGAGGTAGTGCACCGCAGCAGCAGGCACCCGCAGGCCGGTGTTGCGGCCCACGATGATCTGGGCATCGGCACAGTTCAGCCGGAGCACGTCGCCGTTGATGATCTCGCAGGAGAGGACGAAACGGGCAATGTCGTTTTCCGCATCGATGTTCACCTCGCTGACCTTTGCCTTGAGGGGCGTTTCCACCTGACCGGGAAAGCGGATCTCAACGCTCTTGGTCAAGGGCTTGCCGTCCCTGCCCAGCAGCTTTTCTGCCTGTTTGGCCGAGCACACCCCGGCATAGTACCAGGTAAAGCCCGAAACGATCTTTCCCGCGCAGCCGTCCAGCGCGATCTCCGGGGAGGATTCAACGTAGGCTTTCAGGTTGGCTGCATCCAGGGCAAGGATATCGGCAGAACCAGCGTTCAGCCGCCCGGAGCTGGAGCTGCGGATGAAATAGCCTGTCTGCGGGGCCGTGATCTGGGATGGATTGCCCAGCTGGGACTGCACCGTGGCGGCCTGCTGGGTCAGCGCGGTGATCTGGTCAGAGAAGCTGGCCACCTCGCCGGTGATGACCCAGAGCTTGTTCTGGGCCAGAATGTAATTTTCCTTCTCCGCATCGGTATCCTCGTAGTCCCCTGCATCCAGCGAATCCATCAGGTCGTACAGAGCAGCGGAACGGTTCTTGCGCAGGGATTCCAGCTGCACAGAAGTGGTGTTCTGGGAGCGCTGCAGCAGGTCGATCTGGTCATTGATCTGGGTCAGCTGCTGGCGCAGGGTGGCCTGCGCTGCATCGCTGTAGATCTCAGCCACCGCTGTGCCTGCCGAAACACGTTCGCCGTCTGCCACCAGATACCCCAGCGTGCCGCCGCCCGCAACGTAACTTTCCTCAAACAGGAGCACGCCCTCGGCATCCACGGTGTCCTCCACCGTAGCCAGCAGGGCGGTCTCGTAGGTATTGGGCGGAAACAGCACCTGCATTGCCTGATAGCCCACATACAATGCCGCCAGCAGCAAAAACACGATGACGACAGCGGCCAGCGTTTTCAGTGCGCCGGAGATGCCCTCGCGGTTTTCTTCCTGCATATCGCTCATCCTTTCGCTAAAAATTCATTTGTGAGACGTGCAGCCTGTTCCCGGACATCCGGGGCAGAGGCATCCAGCCAGCAGATACCCTCCATGTGGCGGAACCAGGTCAGCTGGCGCTTGGCATAGTTGCGGGAAGCCTGTTTCAGCTTCTCCACACAAGGGGCAAGCGCGCTCTCCCCCGCAAAGTAGGGGAAGAATTCTTTGTATCCGATGGCCTGGGCCGCCGTCTTATAGGTATCCCGGTGTTCCCACACACGTTTTGCCTCGTTCAGCAGATCCTGCTCCATCATCAGATCCACCCGCAGGTCGATGCGGCGGTAGAGCTGGGCGCGCTCCGGGAAATCCAGCCCAAGGATCAGAGAACGATAGGGCTTTTCGGGCGGGAGTGAGTCTGCTTTCTGCTCACTGAGCTTTTTCCCGGTGGCGCGGTAATGTTCCAGCGCCCGCAGCACCCGGATATGGTTGTTCGGATGGATGGCCGCCGCCGCTTCGGGGTCCACCGCCTGCAGCTCCGCATACATGGCTTCCGGACCCTTTTCATTCAGTTCCGCGGCCAGCTGTTCCCGCAAACCGTCTGGCGTTTTCTCAGCAGCAAAGCGGACACCATACAAAAAACTCTGGACATAGAGCCCGGTGCCGCCCACGAGGATGGGCAGATGTCCTCTGCCGGAGATCTCACGTTCCAGCGCCCCGGCCAGCGCGGTGAAATCTGCCACGCTGAACGGTTCATCAGGCTGCAGGATATCCACCCCATGGTGCGGAATGCCGCGAGTCTCCTCGGGGGTCACCTTGGCGGTGCCCACATCAAGGCCTTTGTAGATCTGCATCGAATCGGCGCTGATGATCTCACCGCCGAACTGCTCGGCCAGTGCAACACCCAACGCGGTCTTGCCGGAAGCTGTGGGGCCGACCACGGCCAGCACCGGGTGCTTTTTGTTACACGATCCGTCCAAACTGTTTTTCCAGCTCCTTCCGGGTCAATTTAAGGACACAAGGCCGACCATGGGGGCAGAAGGGCGGTACCTCGCCCGAGAGGATCTTTTCGGCCAGTGCCATCAGCTCCTGCGGGGAGGTCTTATCCCCCGCCTTGATGGCCGCGCGGCAGGAGATGGAATGGAGCACCCACTCAGTCTTTTCGCTCAGGGCATCGCGGCTGCCCTTGGAGAGCTTATCCGCCAGCTCCACCAGCAGATCCTCGGCACTGCCCTGTTCCACATCCGCGGGCACAGAGCGCAGAAACACGCTGTTGCCGCCAAAGTCATCGATCTCCAGTCCTGCGCTTTCCAGCAGCTCAAGGTTGGAGAGGAGCGCAGTCTTTTCCTCCGCCGACAGCTCCACCACCAGCGGCTCCAGCAGCAGCTGGGCCGGAACATCCCCATAGTTTGCCGCCAGTTTCTCGAAGAGCTGGCGCTCGTGGGCGGCATGCTTATCAATGATGCAGATCTCTTCCCCGCGCTCAGCGAGGATATAGGTCTTGAAGATCTCACCCACATAGCGCAGAGGGGCAGGGCCTTCCTGCACGTCAAAGCCCAGCTGTTCCGGCGTATCCTCGGCAGCAGGCATTTCCTCCTTGGGGGCAGGATCCCATGCCGCCATGTGGTCCTGATGTTCGGGCAGATCTGCACTGTCCGGTTCAATGTCCAATGCACCTTCTCCCAGCGCTGCGGCAAAGGCGGGTGCTTCAGGCTCGCTCTCCGTGGGAGCTGGTGCCGGGCTGTGCAGGGTGGCATCCTGCCGGATGGGCAGGCCCGATGCAACCGTTGTCCAGCTGTGCTCTGTCGATTTTTCCTCGGCAATGCCCGGCACAGGCAGGATATCCGGGTGGCTTGCAGGTGCCGGACGGGACGGCGGTGCTGCTGCCGGTGTCGGAGTGAAGCTCCGGAAGCTCCGCTGGGGCTGAGGAGTATGCTCATGGAGCGTTCCCGGCTCAGCCTGACCCGGAATGATGGCAGAAAGTCCTGTAAAGTTATTCTTCTTTACATCATTTTCTGTCGTGTTATCGATTGTTTCCGATTTGTTGGATTCTTCATCTTTTTTGTCCTCTTCAAAGGCAAAACGCCGCTCTCCGGTGCCCGGTTGGGCCAGTGCCAGCTTGACAGCGTGATAAACGAGGTCAAAGATATCGTTTTCCCGGGCAAAGCGCACCTCAGTCTTGGCCGGGTGGACATTGACATCCACAAGGTCAGCGGGCATTTCCAGAAGCAAGATTCCTCCAGGGAACTTGCCCTGCATCGTGGTGCCCTTGAACGCTGTTTCCATGGCTGCCATCATGGTGCGGTTGCGGACATAGCGCCCATTGATGTAGAAATACTGCATACTGCGGCTGGCGCGGCAGCTCCTGGGCTGGGTGATGAGGCCCCACACCCGGTACACCCCTTCCTGATTGTCCAGCTCCATGAGGTCACGGCTGAATTCCCGGCCCAGCACCGCGTAGGCGGCACTGCGCAGCTTGCTGTCACCGGGGGTGACATACTGCAGCTTACCCTCCCGGACAAACTTGAAACTGACCTCAGGGTGGCTCAGGGCCACATGGGCCACGATATCCGCCACAAAGGTACCCTCGCTGGAATCCTTTTTGAGGAACTTCATCCGGGCCGGGGTGTTGTAGAACAGATCCTGCACCCGGATGGTAGTGCCCACGCCGCGTGCACCGGGCTCCAGCGGATAATCCTCGCCGCCCTCGATGCGGTAGACGGAGGCGCACTCGTCGTTCTCAGTTCGGGTCAGCACTTCTACCCGCGCCACGCTGGCAATGGAAGCCAGCGCTTCCCCACGGAAGCCCAGGGTGTGGATATGGTTCAGATCATCCTCCGTCCGGATCTTACTGGTGGCGTGGCGGATGAATGCCGTGGGGATATACTCTGCTTCAATGCCCGAACCGTTGTCGCTGATCTCGATCAGCTTCACGCCGCCTGATTCAATGGTCACGGTGATCTGGCTTGCCCCGGCATCAATGGCGTTTTCCAGCAGCTCCTTCACCACGGAAGCAGGCCGCTCCACCACCTCACCGGCTGCAATGAGCTCTGCCGTGTGCTTGTCCAGAACATGGATGACTGCCATATTCGTTCCCTCCCCTGTTTTTTAGGATTTTTCAGGAAATCAGCCGTTCAGGCTGCCCTTCAAGGTCTTTTTCAGCTCGTACAGGAAATTCAGCGCTTCAATGGGGGTCAGCGTTTCCACATCCAGCGCATCCAGTTTTTCCAGCACCTCGCTGGGCACTGCGGGAGAGTTATACTCCTGCAGCGCGTCAAAGTCCATCTGCTCCACCTTGTTCTTGGGGGCAGTGGCTTCCAGTGCGCGCAGCACCTCGTGGGCGCGGCGGGTCACGGTGCCGGGCAGACCGGCCAGCTTAGCCACCTCGATGCCATAGCTGTCATCGGCAGGGCCGCGGACGATGCGGCGCAGGAAGGTGATGTCCTCACCCCGCTTTTTCACCGCAATGTTGTAATTTTTCACGCCGCTGATGGTGCCCTCAAGGTCCGTCAGCTCGTGGTAATGGGTGGCAAAGAGGGTTTTGCAGCCCAGTCCCTTGGCAGGGTCGCTGATGTGCTCCACCACGGCGCGGGCAATGCTCATACCGTCAAAGGTGGACGTGCCGCGCCCGATCTCATCCAGCACCACCAGACTGCGGGAGGTAGCGTTCTTCAGGATCTCTGCCACCTCGGTCATCTCCACCATAAAGGTGGACTGACCTGCCGAAAGGTCATCCGATGCGCCGATGCGGGTAAAGATGGCATCCACTACACCCACATGGCACTCTTTGGCCGGAACAAAGGAACCGATCTGCGCCATCAGGGCAATCAGCGCATTCTGACGCATATAGGTCGATTTACCCGCCATGTTAGGGCCGGTGATGATGAGGCAGCGATCTTCGCCGCAGTTCAGGGTGGTATCGTTGGGTACGAACAGACTGCCCTTGAGCATCTGCTCCACCACAGGGTGGCGGCCCTCCACGATGGTCAGTTGGTCGCTCTCATCCACAGTGGGGCGGCAGTAGTTGTTTTCTGCTGCCACCTGAGCCAGAGCGGCCAGCACGTCCAGCTCTGCCACGGCGTTGGCCGTACGCTGGATGCGGTCGAGCTGGGCACCAATGCTTTCCAGCAGCTCATTGAACAGCCGGTGTTCCAGAGCGATCAGCCGCTCGTGGGCACCCAGGATCTTATTTTCCAGCTCCTTGAGCTCTTGGGTGATGTAGCGTTCGCCGGTGGTCAGGGTCTGCTTGCGGATGTAGCTCTCCGGCACCTGTGCCTTATAAGAGTTGCTGACCTCGATGAAATAGCCAAACACATGGTTATAGCCGATCTTCAGCTTGGGGATGCCGGTCTCCTGCCGCAGACGGGTCTCGAGCTGAGCCAGCACGCCCTTGGTGTTATCGCGGATGGAACGCAGCTCGTCCACCTCGGGGTGATACCCCTTGGCAATGACACCGCCATCCTTCAGGGTGGAAGGTGCGTCAGGATCCACAGCGGCATAGATCTTGTCCTTGATATCGCTCAGCGGGTCGATCCTGGAGACGATTTCGCTGAGTTCGGCGCAGCCGCAGCTTTCGGCCTGCTGGCGCAGGCTGGGCAGGCGCTCACAGGTCTGCGCCATGGCATAGATTTCTTTGGGCGTGGCTGAACCGTAGACCGTGCGGGTCATCATACGCTCCAAATCGGCGATGTAATGCAGTTCTTCGATCAGATCGCCGCGCTGTACGGTCTGGTTGACCAGACTTTCCACAGCATCCAGACGGTGGTTGATGGCATCGCTGGAAAGCAGCGGCTGCTCGATCCAGGTGCGGAGCAGCCGCTTGCCCATGGCAGTGCTGGTCTTGTCCAGCACCCAGAGCAGGGTCCCCCGCTTCTCGCGGCCCCGCAGGGTCTCGGTGAGTTCAAGGTTGGCCCGCGTCACCGGCGAAAGCTGCATATACTGGGCTTCATTGTAGCTGATGACGGTCTTCAGGCGCTCCACACCTTTGATCTGGGTGGTGTGCAGGTATTCCAGAAGTGCGGCCATGGCAAACCGCACCAGACCTTTTTTGTCGATAGAGGTGGTCTCATCCCAATTGCGGCCAAACTGATTTTCCAACGAGATGGCCACAAGGCCCGGGGCGTAGCGCTCCTCTTCCACCAGCTCCACAGAGCAGGTCATGTTCTTTTTGATATAGCCGGTCAGCTCACGGCAGTCCAGCATTCCGGGGTTCATCAGCACCTCGCTGGGATGGTAGCGGCAGAGCTCTGCGATCACGGCAGGCACGATCTTCTCCCGTTTCAGCTCGGTGATGTGGGCCGTGCCGGTGGAAACATCGGCGAAACAGATGCCCGCCGCGTTCCCTTTCAGAAAAATGCTTGCAATGTAGTTGTTTTTGTCATCCTGCAGCATGCTGCTCTCGATGACAGTGCCCGGCGTGACCACCCGGATGATATCGCGCTTGACCAGTCCCTTTGCCTTGGACGGGTCCTCCATCTGCTCACAGATCGCCACCTTGTATCCCTTGGCGATCAGGCGGGCCACATAGCCCTCGTAGCTGTGGAAGGGCACGCCGCACATGGGGGCACGCTCTTCCATGCCGCACTGCTTGCCCGTCAGGGTCAGGTCCAGCTCCCGGGAGGCGGTCAGCGCATCGTCAAAGAACATCTCGTAAAAGTCGCCGATGCGGTAAAACAGGATCTCGTCCTTATACTGCTTCTTGATGTCCATATACTGCTGCATCATGGGCGACAGTTCTGCCATAATCGTTCACCTTTCCTGCGGGCTATGCCGCTTTGCTTCTTTCCGTCGGTTTGCAGTAAGTAACTGCGAATGGAAGGAAAACGCGGCCTGCGATTTGCAGCCGCGTTCTCATTTTACCTGTTAGTGGCAGCCTCCGCAGGTGGAGCAGCTGCCGGTGCAGGATTCGCTGGGTTCCTGCACGGTCATGGGGTCGCCGCCGTTCATTGCGGTGTTGATGATGGCATCAATGTAGTTGACCAGGTTCTCGCAGTCGCGCTTTGCCTCGTTGTAAGCAGTCATACCCTCGTCAGCCATGATCTTGCCGTACAGGTCGTTGACCTTGGTGTTCAGCTCGGCGATGCGCTCATCACTGCGCTCGCTCTTGCCGATCTCATTGTTCAGATCCATGCGGGCCAGATTGAACTCCCCGATGAGATTCTGCAGCTCCTCATCCTTATCGTTTGCCTTGCGGGCCTGATCCAGAGCCAGGTAACGGGGGTCAGTCTGCAGTGCCATGGCGGCGCGCTTGAACAGATCGATGCAATCCATAATCAAAAATCTCCTTTGATGTGTTTGTTTTTATAGTTATATTATCATTGGGGCCGGTGTGCCCCGGGATCACGTTTCCAGTTCGCCCAGCAGGACGGTGGCGCGGGCACCGGTCAGGTGCACTTGTGCGTAGCTGCCCATCAGGGCGGGGTCTGCGGCAAACTCCACGGTCAGGTTGTTGTCCAACCGGCCGGAGAGGGTTCCGTCGCTGCGGCCATAGCCTTCCACCAGCACCCGGACAGTCTGGCCCACCTGCTGCCGGACCAGATCCATTGCAATCTCGTCCTGCACCTTGAGCAAACGGGTCATCCGGTCGGTTTTCTCCGCGCGGGGGGTGGGGTCGGGCATTTCAGCAGCCTTGGTACCGGTGCGCTTGGAGTAGATGAAGGTGAACAGCTGCATGTAGCCGACCTTCTTCACCAGTTCCAGCGTGTCCTGGAAATCCTCCTCCGTTTCCCCGGGGAAGCCCACGATGATATCGCTGGAGAAGGTGATACCGGGCACCTTTTTGCGGGCGTACTCGATCAGTTCCATGTACTGCCCGATGGTGTAATGGCGGTTCATCTTTTTCAGCAATTCATCCGAGCCGCACTGCACCGGCAGGTGCAGGTGTTTGCACAGGTGGGGCTGGGCCGCAATGGTGTCGATCAGCTTGTGGCTGGCATCCTTCGGGTGGCTGGTCATAAAGCGGATCTGGTAATCGCCGGGCACAGCACAGAGCAGATTGAGCAGATCAGCAAAGTCCACCTGTTCTTCCAGGCCCTTGCCGTAGCTGTTCACGTTCTGGCCCAGCAGAGTGATCTCCTTGTATCCGGCTTCCACCAGCCCCCGGAACTCCGCCAGGATATCGCCGGGCTTGCGGCTCTTCTCACGGCCCCGCACATAAGGTACGATGCAGTAGGTGCAGAAGTTGTCGCAGCCGTACATAATAGGCAGCCAGGCACGGAACTCACTCTCGCGCCGGATGGGGATGTTCTCCACGATGACCGGGCGCTGGGCAGGCTCCATCAGCACGCGCTTATGCTTCTGCAGCTTCTGGGCAATGAGCTGGGGCAGCGTATCGATGCCATCCACACCAAAGACCAGATCGACATAGGGATAGCTCTTGCGCAGCTTTTCCACCACATGCTTCTGGTTGGCCATGCAGCCGCACAGGCCGATCATCAGGCCGCGCTTTTTCTCCTTCAGGCCCTTCAGTGCACCCACATTGCCGAACACGCGCTGCTCGGCGTGCTCCCGCACGGCGCAGGTGTTGAAGAGGATGAGGTCTGCATCCTCAGGCTTATCGCACAGGCCGTAGCCGATATCCACCAGCACGCCCTTGATGCGCTCGCCATCGTTGACGTTCTGCTGACAGCCATAGCTGTGTACAAAGGCCAGCGGCGGGGTGTCGTAAGCCGCACGCACCAACTCCGCAGCCGTTTCGTTGTGTTCAAAGTTAATGTATTCCAATAAAAACCATCCTTATTTTTCAAAAGCTCTTTTTAGTATACCCTCTTTCTGCCATAAGGGCAAGTGGGAAACCGCAAATTTCAGAATCCTTCGGGGCAATTCAGCCCTCTGCCTGCTTTTTGGCGCATGCTTCACACAGGCCGAACAGCACCACAGCGCAGTCCTGCACCACAACATCCTTCTGGCGGCGCACCAGCCTCATCACCTGTTTCTCGTCCACATCGGCATCCACCACGCCGCCGCAGGCCGTGCAGTAGAGGTGGCTATGCCAGCACAGGGTGTGATCAAAACGATCCGCCCTGCCCGGAATGGACACCCGGCGCACCATGCCTGCCTCCACCAGACTGTTCAGGTTGCGGTAGACAGTGCCCAGGCTCAGGCCCGGGCACTCCGGGGCCGCCTTATCAAAGATCTCTTCGGCGGTGGGGTGGTCGCAAAGCTGCTCCACGGTGTGCAGCACCAGCTCCCGCTGTTTGGAATAACGCATCTTCCTCTCTCCTTCTCTTCCCTTTATACGTTCTCTTCGCCCTTGATCCGCGCCCAATATGCGCGGGAGGCCTGCTCGTTCTTGTTTTCCCCAAAGGTGTAGTATTTTGTATTCTTGAGCACATCCGGCAGATACTGCTGCTCGACCCAGTGGTTGGGGTAATCGTGGGCATACTTGTAATTCTGGCCCTTTACCAGCGCATCCTCCCCGTCATAGTGCTTGTTCTGCAGCTGGCGTGGAATGGGCCCGGTACGCCCGGCCTGCACATCCGCAATGGCGGCATTGATGGCATCATGGGCGCTGTTGGATTTGGGGCTGGTCGCCACCAGCACAACTGCATCCGCCAGGGCCAGCCGCGCTTCGGGCAGGCCCACCGCGTTGGCGATATCCACCGCCGCCTTGACGATGGGGATGATCTGCGGGTAGGCAAGGCCCACATCCTCGCAGGCGCACACCATGAGCCGACGGCAGGCCGAGGGCAGATCCCCGGCTTCCAGCAGCCGGGCCAGATAGTGGAGCGCTGCATCCGGGTCGGAGCCGCGCATGGATTTCTGGTAAGCCGATACGATATCATAATGGTCATCGCCGTCCCGGTCGTACCGCATGGCAGTGCGGCGGGTGACCTGCTGGATCATATCCAGCGTGATGTGCTTCCCCTCCGGTTCAGGAGCCGCCGCCGTCACAGCAAAATCAAGGCAGCCCAGTGCCTTGCGCAGATCGCCGCCCGCGCTCTCGGCAAGATAGGCACAGGCATCGTCCTCCATCCGGATGGGCGTACACTCGCTCTCTGAAAGCTTTTTCAGGGCGTTCCGCAGCCCCTGCTCCACATCTGCAGCCGTCAGCGATTTGAACTCAAACACGGTGCAGCGGGAAAGCAGTGCATTATAGATGTAAAAATAAGGGTTCTCAGTGGTGGAGGCGATCAGGGTCACAGTTCCGTCCTCAATGCACTCCAGCAAGCTTTGCTGCTGCTTCTTGTTCAGATACTGGATCTCATCGAGGTACAGCAGGATGCCCCCCGCCCCGGCCAGTGTGCCGATATCCTTGAGCACCGCCTTGATGTCTCCCGTGCCGCAGGAGGTGCCGTTGAGCTTGTGCAGCGTCATGCCGCTGTTCTCGGCAATGATGCGGGCCACGGTGGTCTTGCCCGTGCCGGACGGGCCGTAAAAGATCATGTTGGGAATGCGGCCGCTCTCGATGGTGCAGCGGAACACCCGCCCCGGGGCCAGCAGATGCTGCTGGCCGCAGACTTCGGCCAGCGTTTTGGGGCGCATACGCTGCGCCAGCGGTTCATTCATCGGGCGTTCCCTCCTGTACTGCCCTGCTGTTCTGCATGGGCCTTATATAGAATATAGTATACCTCATTTTTACACGAACAGCAAGAGCAATAATGAAAATCATTCTCAGATGGATGCTGCAAATCCCATTTACAAAAAGGTCGAAACATGCTATTATCATAGTACATTTACGAGAAACGAGGGGTACAGATGAAGAAAGTCGCTGCGGCAGAAGATCTCTCTGCCAAAAAGAAGCTGGCGCTCCAGGTCATCGACCGGCTGAAAACAGAATATCCGGATGCAGCCTGCACGCTGGATTACGACCACGCTTGGCAGCTGCTGGTCAGCGTCCGGCTGGCGGCCCAGTGCACCGATGCCCGGGTGAACATTGTGGTACAGGACTTGTTTGCAAAATACCCCAGTGTAGCAGCGTTGGCTGCGGCAGAGCCCGAGGAAATTGAAGCCATCGTCAAGCCCTGTGGGCTGGGCCGCAGCAAGGCTCGGGATATCTCGGCCTGTATGCGAGTGCTGCGGGATAAATACAACTGCAAAGTGCCCACCACCTTTGAAGAGCTGCTGGCACTGCCCGGCGTGGGCCGCAAGAGCGCCAACCTGATCATGGGTGATGTGTTCTGCAAACCCGCCATCGTCACAGACACCCACTGCATCCGGCTGTGCAATAAAATCGGGCTGGTGGATGGCATCAAGGAGCCGCAGAAGGTGGAGATGGCCCTGTGGAAGATCATCCCGCCGGAGGAAGGCAGCGACCTGTGCCACCGCTTTGTGATGCATGGCCGGGCTGTCTGCAACGCCCGCAAACCCGAATGTGAAAAGTGCTGTCTGAACGATATCTGCCGGTACGCGGCAGAAAACGCCGTTCTTACAAAAGAAACCAAGGAGGCTTCTGTATGATTACATTGTCTATCCTGATCGTCCTTGCCCTGATCTGCGCTCTGGTGGGCGTGCTGATGGGCCTGTTCTCTCTGATCGGCCTGCTGGCTTCCCTGCTCGTGGGCGTGCTAGTAGGCGCTCTGGCCGGTCACATCGCCAACCGTTTCATGGGCACCCAGACCTCCACCGGCCGCAACATTGTGCTGGGTATTCTGGGCAGCTTTGTGGGCGAGTTCCTGTTCGGCCTCATCGGCATCCATGCCACTGGCAGCATCAGCTCCTTTGTTATCTCGGTGCTGGGTGCCTGCGTCTGCATCTGGGTGGATAACCGACTGTTCCACGATCGTTGACCGGTTTTCTCTGGTTGTTTGTCTTTGCTCTCCCCTCCGGGAGAGCTTTTTTATTTTCAGCCCCTTGACAGTTATATCGAGAAACGATATAATGCATCCATGATATATCGCATAGCGATACAAAGCGAGGTGATATAATGGAAAATCCGGCACTGACGGAAACCACCTACTACATCCTGCTTTCCCTCTATCTTCCGCGGCATGGCTACGGCATCATGCAGGAGACCCAGCAGCTCTCCGGCGGAAGGGTACGGCTGGCCGCCGGGACCTTGTACGGTGCTTTGAACGCACTGTGCGAAAAAGGTTGGATTGCTCCCCTGCCCATGGAAAGCGGGTGCCGCAAAAAAGAATACCAATTGACCTCCGCCGGGCTGAAGGTGCTCAAACAGGAGCTGGTCCGGCTGGAGGAGCTTGCTGCCAATGGCCGCGCCATTTTACAGGAGGAACAGGTATGAGTGAAACAAAAACGCTGCATCGGAATTTCTGGGTCTGGGAATTTGAAAAAGAAGAACATTGGCTCAACGAAATGGCGCAGGAGGGCTGGGCCCTGCAGAATGCCGGGTTCTGCACCTACACCTTTGAAAAGACGGAACCCGGCCAGTACATCATCCGGCTTGCCATGCTGGACAGTTCCCCGGATTTTGAAAGTTTCATGGAAGAGTTGGAAGCACAGAGCGTTGGGCATTGCTTCAGTTGGGGATATTTCCGCCGCAGCGCCCAGCTAGGTCCCTTTGATATGTTTTCGGATGTGGATTCCCGTATCTCCCACCTGAACAAAATTGGACAGATGGTGAGGCTGCTCTGTCTGGCAAACCTTCTCATAGGCGTTACCAACACCTTCAGCGGTGCATCGCTGGCATGGCTGAACCTGCTTTGCGCCACGTTTTTGGCCTACGGGCTGGGACGTATCAGCAGCAAACGAGAGAGTCTGGTGGAAGAACGTCAGCTCCACGAGTGATTTTTCTCCTTGATGCGCAGGATCTTCAGAGTTTTCAAAAAGTTCATGTTTACCCGCTTGCATTCCGATGCAGGCGGGTATATTATTGTCATCAGCAAATAGTTATCATGTGTTAAGTATTTGCATCTGTCAAGTGATAAGGAGGATTCGTATGCCGCAGAAGAGCGCACCGGAACTGTTCGCTGTGGTCCATTATCTGCATCGGCTGAGCACGGAAGGCAAACGCGGTGCCAAAATGGCACTGGAAAGCTGCCCCAAGTGTCATTTCATCATGCTGGAAGGCGTGCTGATGACCATTGAAGAGCATGGCCAAAATGGTACCATCTATGTTTCCGATCTGGCCGCCGCTGTCAAACAGCCCCTGCCCGCTGTTTCCCGCGCGCTGCGCCAGCTGGAGCAGGATGGACTCATTGAGCGGATCACAGACCCCAACGACCGCCGCAAAACGCTGGTGCGCCCCACGGAAAAGGGGCTGGATGCCAGCCGCCAGGTCGAAACTGCCATCAGCCGTTACTTTGAGCGGGTCATCTGCCGCATCCCGGAAGAGCAGCGGGAGCAGCTGTTTTCCCTGACCGGTGTGCTGCTGGAGGCTGTGGAAGCGGAAAATGCGGAGCAACAAGCAAAATTGAAGGGAGAAAACGAAAATGGGTAAAATTTTCAAGCAGCTGGCCCGCCACTGGGCCGCCTGCCTTGCCGTGGTGGCTCTGCTGTTCGTGCAAGCCTACTGCGACCTTTCCCTGCCGGATTACACGAGCAAGATCGTGGACACCGGCATCCAGCAGGGCGGCATTGAAAGCCCCCTGCCGGAGACTGTGCGCCAAAGCACACTGGATGCCCTCTCGCTTTTGATGAGCGAAGAGGATGCGGATGCACTGCAGAATGCCTACGGATATTATCTTCAGGACAACGGTGTTCTGAAACTCCGCAGTGACCTGACCGATGCCGAGCGCACCGCTCTGGAGGAGGCCGTTACCACACCGGATATCGTGCTGTATATGGCGGCGGCACAGAACGCCAACGCCACTGCCGAGGATGAAGCAGAAGCCATGACCGCTGCTCCTACGGCAGAAGATCTGGATGCCGTTTGTGCCCAGTTCGCAGCCATGGCCCAGATGCCCGGCTTTTCCCGGGAAATGATCCAGCAGCAGCTGGCCAGCGCCATGGAACAGGTGGACGAGACGACCCTTTCCAGCATGGCAAGTCAGGCTACCCTGCTGGTCAGCCTGGAATATGAGGCACAGGGCGTTTCCCATGACGTACAGATGGTCTACCTCTTCCGTGTGGGCGGCCAGATGCTGGCCCTGACTCTGCTGATGGTGGTCGTTGCCATTCTGGTGGGCCTGATTGCCTCCCGCGTTTCGGCTTCCATCGGCCGGGAACTGCGCAGAGAGACCTTCTCCTCGGTCATCCATTTTTCCAACGCAGAGATCGAGAACTTCTCCACCGCTTCCCTGATCACCCGCACCACCAACGATATCCAGCAGGTGCAGTTCACCTGTGTCATCCTGCTGCGCATGGTGGCCTACGCTCCCATTCTGGGCATCGGCGGCGTGATGCACGTCACCCAGGGCAACACCGGCCTTGCCTGGATCATCGTGCTGGACGTAGCCGCTCTGCTTCTGCTCATCACGGTTCTGATGAGCATCGCTATGCCCAAGTTCAAAATCATGCAGACGCTGGTGGACAAGCTGAACCTCGTCAGCCGCGAGATCCTGACCGGCGTGATGCCAGTGCGTGCATTCAGCCGCGAATCCTTTGAGGAAAAGCGTTTTGATGCCGCCAGCCGGGAGCTGATGGGCACCCAGCTGTTCACCAACCGTGCCATGGTGGCCATGATGCCCTTTATGACCCTGATCATGAATGGCACCAGCCTGCTCATCGTCTGGTTCGGCGGCAAGGCCATGGATGCCGGAAATATGCAGGTGGGCGAGATGATCGCATTCATCACCTACACCATGCAGATCGTCATGTCTTTCCTGATGCTGGCCATGGTGGCCGTGATGCTTCCCCGTGCCGGTGTGGCTGCTGACCGTATCGACGAGGTCTGCCGCACCAAGGCTTCCATCCATGATCCCGACGCTGCCACCGCAAAGCCCGCCCTTGAAAAAAACGCCTGGGATGGCGTGGTCCGGTTCGAGGATGTCAGCTTCCGCTTCCCCGGTGCCGACAGCGACGCGCTGGAGCACATCAGCTTTACCGCAAACCCCGGCGAGACCACAGCCATCATCGGCTCCACCGGCTGCGGCAAATCCAGCCTGCTCAACCTCATCCCCCGCTTTTATGATGTCACCGGCGGCCGCGTGACCATCGACGGCATCGATGTGCGGGAGATGCCGCAGGAGCAGCTCCACAGCCTTTTGGGCTATGTTCCCCAGAAGGGCGTTCTGTTCAGCGGCACCATCGAGAGCAACCTGAAATTCGGCGGTACACAGATCACCGATGCGGGCATGAAGAAGGCGGCTTCCATCGCACAGGCCACCGAGTTCATCGACGCAAAGCCCGAGGGCTATGCAAGCCCCATCGCACAGGGCGGCTCCAACGTGTCCGGCGGCCAGAAGCAGCGGCTCTCCATCGCCCGTGCCATTGCCAAGGAGCCGAAGATCTATCTGTTCGACGACAGCTTCTCTGCCCTTGACTACAAGACGGATGTCACCCTGCGCCGTGCGCTGAAGGAAGAAACTGACAATGCCACTGTGATCATCGTGGCACAGCGCATTTCCACCGTCCTCCACGCCAATCAGATCCTGGTGCTGGACGACGGCAGGCTGGTGGGCAAGGGTACTCACGCGCAGCTCATGGCCACCTGCCCTGAATATCAGGAGATCGCCAGGAGCCAGCTGAGCCAGAAAGAGCTCAACCTGCAAAACCTGAACACCGGAAAGGAGGATGAGTGATATGCCGAGACCCGGAAAACAGACCACCGAGCGCGCCAAGGATTTCAAGGGCACTCTGCGGCAGCTCCTCAGCGCATTGAGCCAGTATAAGCTCTCCCTCATCGTTGTGATGGTCTTTGCCATCCTTTCCACCATCTTCAATATCGCCGGCCCTAAAATTCTGGCCAAGGCCACCACGGCCCTTGCCACCGGCTGGATCGCCAAGCTGCGGGGGATCGGCAGCATCGACTTTGCCTACATCGGCAAGATCCTGCTCATCCTGCTGGCCATGTACCTCTGCTCCGCGGCATTCAGCTTTATCCAGGGCTGGCTGATGACCGGCCTTTCCCAGAAGGTCTGCTATGATTTCCGCCGCCAGATCAGCGAGAAGATCAACCGCCTGCCGCTGGCCTACTTTGAAAAGCGGACGGTCGGCGAGGTGCTCTCCCGCATCACCAACGATGTGGACACCCTGGGCCAGAGCCTGAACCAGAGCGTGACCCAGCTCATCACCAGCATTACCACCATGATCGGCGTGTTGATCATGATGCTGTCCATCAGCCCCAAAATGACTCTGATCGCACTGCTCATCCTGCCCGTCTCTCTGGTGCTGGTGATGCTGGTGGTCAGGTTCAGCCAGAAATACTTCAAGGCCCAGCAGGCCACCCTGGGCGTTGTGAACGGTCAGGTGGAGGAGGTCTACTCCGGCCACAATGTCATCAAGGCCTTCAACCGTGAGGCCGCCGTGCTGGAGGACTTCAACGCCGCCAACGACAAGCTGTTTGAATCTGCCTGGAAGAGCCAGTTCCTCTCCGGCCTGATGCAGCCCATTATGAACTTTGTGGGCAACCTGGGCTATGTGGCTGTTGCCATCGTCGGCAGCATCTTTGCCGCCAACGGCATCATCACCATCGGCGATATCCAGGCTTTTATCCAGTATGTCCGCAATTTCACCCAGCCCATCCAGCAGCTGGCACAGGTGTCCAACATGCTGCAGAGCATGGCCGCCGCTGCCGAGCGCGTGTTCGAGTTCCTGAACGAGCCCGAAGAGGATCAGCTGGCCGACCCTGCCCGCCGGGCAGACCCTGCCTGCATCGATGGTCAGGTCACCTTTGACCACGTCCGGTTCGGTTATGTGCCCGAAAAGACCATCATCCACGATTTCAGCTGTAAGGTGCAGCCCGGCCAGAAGGTCGCCATCGTCGGCCCCACCGGTGCCGGCAAGACCACCATGGTCAAGCTGCTCATGCGGTTCTACGATGTAGATTCCGGCTCCATCACCCTGAATGGCCACGACATCCGCGACTTTGACCGCAGTGCCCTGCGCGAGGGCTTCGGCATGGTGCTGCAGGACACCTGGTTGTTCAAGGGCACCATCATGGAGAACATCCGCTATGGCCGTCTGGATGCCACCGATGAAGAGGTCATTGCCGCCGCCAAGGCCGCCAATGCCGACCACTTCATCCGCACCCTGCCCGGCGGCTACCAGATGGAGCTGAACGAGGACGCTTCCAACGTCAGTCAGGGCCAGAAGCAGCTGCTGACGATCGCCCGGGCCATTCTGGCCGACAACCGTATCCTGATCCTGGACGAGGCCACCAGCAGTGTGGACACCCGCACCGAGCAGCGCATCCAGACTGCTATGGACAACCTGATGCGGGGCCGTACCAGTTTTGTCATCGCCCACCGCCTGTCCACCATCAGGGATGCAGACCTCATCCTTGTCATGCGGGACGGCGACATTGTGGAGCAGGGCACCCACGATCAGCTCATTGAGGCCGGCGGTTTCTACGCTGACCTGTACAACAGCCAGTTTGAGGATGTTGTGGATTAAGCCACGCTCCCTTCTTTGAAAAAGGCTCAGGTTTTTGATCGAAACCTGAGCCTTTTTCTTTTGTCAATTCCTACCGGATGTGCTATACTTATTTTTATGTCTTGAAGTAGGAAAGGAGTAACCACTCATGGAAACCACTCAAAAGCCCTACGCATTCAGCCGCAAGGTATTCTGCGAGGGGATGCGGGATGGTGTGCCCATTGCGCTGGGCTATTTTGCTGTCTCGTTCTCATTGGGCATTGCAGCCCGTAATGCGGGGCTGACCCCCATTCAGGGCTTTTTTGCAAGCCTGTTCAACAATGCTTCTGCCGGTGAGTATGCAGCCTTTTCGCTGATCGCTGCCGGTGCCACCTATCTGGAAGTTGCCATCATCACCCTGATCGCCAACGCGCGCTACCTGCTGATGAGCTGCGCTCTGGCCCAGAAATTTGCCCCAGGCACGCCGTTCTTCCACCGGCTCATCATCGGCTACGATGTCACCGACGAGCTGTTTGGCATCACGATTGCACGGCCCGGCTATCTGAACCCGTTCTACACCTACGGTGCCATTGCGCTGGCGGCCCCCGCCTGGGCCATGGGCACAGCGTTGGGCATCATTGCAGGCAATCTGCTGCCCGTGCGTGTGGTCAGCGCCCTGAGTGTGGCCCTGTACGGCATGTTCCTGGCCATCATCATTCCCCCCGCCCGGAAGAACAGGGTCGTTGCCGTGCTGGTGATGCTGAGCTTTGCCCTGAGCTTTGCCTGCGGCTGCCTGCCCGGCATCGCTTCCCTTTCGGACGGCACCCGCACCATCCTGCTGACGGTGCTGATCTCCTGCGGGGCAGCCGTTCTGTTCCCTGTTACACCCGAAGCACCGGAAGCTGCCGGAACTGAGGAGGTGCAGGCATGACCTACAATAACTGGGTCTATATTGCCGTGATGGCCGCCGTTTCTTACGCCATCCGTGTGCTGCCGCTGACCCTTATCCGCAAACCCATCAAGAACCAGTTCATCCAGTCCTTCCTCTACTATGTGCCCTATGTGACGCTGGCCGTGATGACCTTCCCGGCCATCATCAACGCCACCCAGAGCCCCATTGCCGGTGCAGCCGCGCTGGTAGTGGGCATCGCCGCTGCATGGTTCGGAGCCAGTCTGTTTCAGGTGTCCGTCTCCTGCTGTGCCGTGGTGCTTGTGCTGGAACTGTTTTTGGTGCACTGAGCATGAAGATCTTAATTTCCGGCTCCTCCGGCTTTGTGGGTTCCCGGGTACTGCACCAGTGGCAGGGCCGTGCAGAGCTTTTCACCTTCCCGCGCGGATCTCTGGCTGCTGCCGATGAATCCGCCATTCGCCGTTTTGCGGAAACCGTGCAGCCGGATGTCATCCTGCATCTGGCGGCATTGTCCGATACCGGCTACTGCCAGCAGCACCCGGAGGAATCCCAGCGTGCCAACGTCGAACTGCCTGTCTGGATGGCAAAGGCTGCACGGGACACCGGGGCCAAACTGATCTCATTCAGCTCGGATCAGGTGTACGCAGGTGTGACCCAGCCCGGCCCCCTGCCCGAAACGCTGCCGCTCTCCCCCGCCAACACCTATGGCCGCCACAAGTTGGAGGCCGAGGAGCGGATCCTTGCGCTCTGCCCGGAGGCGGTGCTTCTGCGGGCCCCGTGGATGTACGATCTGCCCGGTGATGGCCTGCCCCTCCGGGGCAATCTGCCGCTGAACCTGCTGCAGGCCGCACAAAACGGTACTCCCGTTCGCTTTTCGCCACACGATCACCGGGGTGTCAGCTGGGTGCGGGAAGTGGTGGAACAGCTCTTTCCCGCCTTGCAGCTGCCCGGCGGTGTGTACAATTTTGGCAGCGGGAACGATGCCGACATAGTCACAACGGCCCGGCAGTTTGCCGAAGCGCTGGGCGTGCAGGTGCAGATCGAGCCTGCTGATTTCTCCCGCAACCTTGTAATGGACAGTTCAAAGCTGGCCGCACAGGGGATTCGATTCCATGATACGTTGAGCAGTTTTGAAGGCTGTTTGAGGTTTTATCAAAAATAAGAACGACCCTCTCCGCCAATGCTCCGCATTGCCACCTCTCCCAAAGGGAGAGGCAATTGCAGCTTCGAGGTAAGATTCTGCAAATCAGCAGTTTTCTTCCTGTCAGATGCGTTGGCTCCCCCTTCGGGGGAGCTGGCACGCGTCAGCGTGACTGAGAGGGTCGTTTTATGTTACAGCAGAATACAGATCAATCCGGTGCAGCCATCGTTGATGACCTGTTCCAGCGTTTCCTGCAGGCGGGTGCGGGCTTCCTGCGGCATGTGGAGGAGCTTGTTCTGCAGTCCCTCATTCACCAGTTCATGCAGGCTCTTGCCAAAGATGTTTGATTCCCACAGCCTCTCCGGGTCTGCTTCAAAATCGCCCAGCAGACTCTGCACCAGATCCTCGCTCTGCTTCTCGGTGCCCACAATGGGGCTGATCTCGGTGTGGATGACAGCCTTCATCATATGGATGGAGGGTGCGCTGGCTTCCAGCCGGACACCGTACCGCCCGCCCTGCCGTACGATCTCCGGTTCCTCCAGCGAGAGCTCCTCAATGCTGGGCATCACGATGCCGTAGCCGGTGGCTTCCACCTGTTCCAGTGCACTGCGGATCTTCTCGTACTCCCGCTTTGCCCGGGAAAGCTCAATGATGCAGGGCATCAGGCCTGCTTCGTCGCCAATTTCCAGCCCCGTCTGCTCACTGAGGACGCGGTAGAACACCTCTGGCTTCAGCAGAACGGTCACCCGCACCACGCCGTCGGAAAGGTTCATGCCGCTCAGGGCGGACTCCTGCACCGAATCCCCGGCCAGCGCTCCGGCACTGTTCTGGGCCGGAACATCCTTCATCCGGCTGATCTTCTCTGAAAACTGGAGCGCAGCCGTGTAGATCTCGTTCTGGAGCCAGTGGCCCTTTTCCAGCATCGTCACCCAGCGGGGAATGGCAAAATCCAGCTCCCGCACCGGAAATTCGTAGAGGACACGCTGCAGGATGGACAGCAGGTCATCTTTCTGCAGATCCAGACAGCTCACCGGCAGGACCGTGCGTCCGTAGGCCTGTTCCAGCTCTGTGGCCAGAGCCTTTGTCTCCGGAGCATCCGGGCGGGTACTGTTGAGCAGGATAACAAAGGGTTTGCCCAGCGCTTCCAGCTCTTCCACCACCCGCTTTTCGGCGGGCAGGTAGTTTTCCCGGGGGATCTCGCTGATGGAGCCATCGGTAGTGACCACGATGCCAATGGTGGAGTGATCCCGGATGACCTTGCGGGTGCCGGTCTCAGCGGCAAGGTCAAAGGGGATCTCTTCCTCGAACCAGGGGCTTTTGACCATGCGGGGCTTCTCGTCCTCCTCGTGGCCCATGGCTCCCTCCACCATATAGCCCACACAGTCGATGAGCCGGATACGGCACTCCCCGCCGCCCTCCAGTTGGAGCGGCACGGCCTGCTCCGGGATGAACTTCGGCTCTGTGGTCATGATCGTTCGCCCTGCCGCCGACTGCGGCAGCTCATCTCGGGCCCGGAGCTTTGCGTCCGCCGGGCCGATGGCAGGCAGCACCAGCTGCTCCATAAACTGCTTGATGAGGGTGCTCTTGCCGGTGCGCACCGGCCCCACCACCCCGATCAGAATCTCTCCGCCGGTGCGTGCCCCAATCTCCCGGCAGACAGTGGCTTCCAAACACTCCTGTTTTTCCAAATTGCTCTCTCCTCTCTCCCGTCCGCACCGGGCGGCAAGGCCGCACCTTCTGCGTCTGCTTCTCGGAAACAGTCTATTCGGACAGGCGGCAGGATATGAGCGGCACCTGGCGAAAAAGCGTCGGTTGACGGAAAAATCCCTCTGCGCTACAATAGAGAAAAATTGAGCAGAAAGGTGGAACGCAGATGGAGTGGAAGGTTTATTTTGAGGACAATCCGGGCTGTCACCGCCCGCATCGGGGCCGCCCCGGGCAGGAAGTGTCCTGCGGGGCACACTCGGTGTGGGGCGGGCAGCATTTCATCATCCCGGCGATTTACCTTTGTGGAAAAGGGCTGGTTGTAGACATCTGCCGCCGGGTGGAGCGTGAAGCGATCGAAGCACATTACCAGAAGTTGGCCGCTTATGAAGGGATGGATATTGACGAATGCCCGCCGGAAGTTGTCGAACTGGCCGAAGCCGAGGACCCGTTTGGTTCTTTTGACTATCTGCCAAGTGTAGCCATCAACGGCAAAACCGTGGAGTACAGCCGCGGTGCCGGGGAATATTATAACCCCCTCCGCTCCGAAGAGGAGATCGTTTGCAGCGGTGAACAGGCGGCGCGGGACATCGTGAAGCACTACGGGCTTGACCCGGAACAGGGCTGGGATCTCCGGCAGTGGAGCTTTCCCTGGGCGACAAAGCATAGGCCTGCCCACATCACCAGCCTGACACTGACCTTTACCCAGCGGGAACAGCCTGCCGAAGCGGTGCAGTTCACGGCAGCGCCCGGAAAGGTCGTGGAGTTTGCCCACCCCGTCACCGGTGTGCCCTGCGTGCTGACGGTCAAAGACCTGAAACCGGCACGGCTGCCTGAGCACGAACACTTCGGCCCGCCCATGGAGTGGCCACAGGAAATGGTGCAGATGGAGTACACTTTAACTCCCGCTGTGACGACTGGCTGGGTACAGGTGAACGACTGCGCTCCCAGCGACAAGCCCATCCGGAAGATCGATGCTCCCTCCAAAGACGGCTCCACTGCCATCATAGGCGGAACAGATGGCCTGACCGCGATCTTTGTGAGCGGAAAGCAGCAGGGTGATACCCGCACCGCCTGTTCTTCGCTCCACTTTGCGCCGGTGGAACCGGAAACTATCCGGTGGAAGGTGACCTACTACCAGAAGCAGTTCCCGGATGAAACTATAGCGCTCTTATAACGAAAAGACAGGCGGCACCAATCGAAGTTGGATGCCGCCTGTTTTACTGTTCAGATCAACTTGATGGCCACTGCCTCGCTGGTGCGATCCTGGGCTTCGTTGGTATGCTCGGGGTCATCCAGCATATAGCGGAGCAGGAGCACCTCGCCCACATAGAGCACCGCCACCTTGATGGGGATGCTGCCGGAATCCAGCGGGCTCTCCTGCGCGCCGCACCGCAGCACCACATCTGCCATGGCTGCACCGGGCGAATCCTCATAATGGGTGAGCAGAATGATCTTTGCACCGGATGCCTTGGCCGTGCGCAGCGTTTCCAGCATATCGCGGGTCGCGCCGGAATAGGAGATGAAGAGCACCACATCCTCCGGGCCCATCAGACTGGCGGCCAGGATCTGCAGATGACTGTCCCCTGCGGTGCGGAACTTGTTGGACAGGCTGGAAAAGCGGGCGCAGATATCGTTTGCCAGCAGCATGCTGCCGCCTTGACCCAGGCAGAACACCTGCCGCGCCGCACGCATCAGATCCACGGCCTGTTCCACAGCTTCGGGCGAAAGAGAATTCTGGGTGCCGTTGATGGCCGTGAGAAACAGGCCGCTGGCGTGCTCACACAGGCTGGCGGTGGTAGCGCCCGGCTCCGGCTCATGCTGGTTGACCAGGGCACCGGTGGCGTTGGCCTGCGCCAGCGAAATGCGCATCTCATGGTAGCCCTCAAAGCCCAATGCCCGGCAGAAGCGGAACACCGTTGCCTCTGCCACCTTGCATTCCCGCGCAAGGGAGGAAATGGAAAGGTACTGTGCCTCGTCGGCATGGTGGACAAGGTAATCCGCCACAGCACGGCCGGATTTTGTCAGTTCATCCTGCCTTTGCTGCAGCAGCTCCCAGAAGTTTGTGGTCGTAGACATGATGGTCTCCTTTTTCCTGCTCCATTTCCCGCCGGAAGGGCCGGCCGCACACGCCAACACCATTGTCGGGAAGTTTTCCTTTAAGGAAAGTATAAAAGAATCCCCGCCGCTTGGCAAGAGGGGCTTTGACTACAAATTCGCGATCGTTTCTGTGCAGAGCGCCCAAATCTGCCGCATTAGTATGACTTATTTGTGAAAATCCTTTTCAATTTGCCGGATTTCCCGCCCTTTTTTGAGTGAAAACTATTTTCACCGGCGAAAAATGTGATTTTTCTATAATGGTTACAAAATAGCTACAACTTTCAAAATTTCCATGAATCCTGCCCAAAAGGTCGGTCTTTTCACTAAAATTGTGCGACATCCACAAGAAAAGTCTTTCATTATTGGGCAGACAGCCGATAGACAAAATGAAAATATTTTTCTATAATAAGGCCAATAGAAGCGGTTCCCACACGAGGGCCGCAGAACAGAATCGCACTACATCAATGAGTAAGGAGAAGTTTCTTATGAAAAACAGTATCTCTCGCCGCTCTTTCCTGAAGGCCGTGGGTGCCCTGAGTGCAGCCGGTGCGCTGGCCGCATGCGGCGGCAGCTCCTCCAGCAGCACTGCTGCTTCCTCCACTGCAGCTTCTGCAGCGGCAAGCACCGCAGCCGGCGCTAACATCAAGCTGTGGACATACCCCATCGGCGGCTGGGGCAAGGATGAGACTGTGCAGGAGCTGATCTCCAGCTTCAACGCAAAATATCCCGACATCAAGGTCACCGTTGAGTACCTGGATTACACCAATGGTGACGACCAAGTCAACACCGCCATCGAGGGCGGCAGCGCACCCGACCTGATCATGGAAGGTCCCGAGCGTCTGGTTGCGAACTGGGGCAAGAAGGGCGTTATGGCTCCCCTGAACGACCTGTGGACCGACGATGCCAAGAAGGACATCTACGCTTCCGTTGAGTCCGCCTGCAGGAACGATGCCGGCGACTACTATGAGTATCCCCTGTGCATGACCGCACACTGCATGGCCGTGAACATGACCAAGGTCAAGGAAGTGGGCGCAGACCAGTACATTGATACTGATAAGCACACCTGGAGCACCGACGGCTTCCTCAAGACCGTTGACGCACTGTACAATGGCGGTTATGAGAATGTTGCAGCCATCTACTGCAGCGGCCAGGGCGGCGACCAGGGCACCCGCGCGATCATCAACAACATGTACGGCGGCACCTTCACCGATGCTGAGCACACCAAGTACACCGCTGACTCCCCCGAGAACATCAAGGCCATCCAGGCTCTGTACGATGCCAAGGGCGTGAACTTTGATGCTTCCATCAACGGCGGCGAGGAGATCACCCTGTTCCGCAACGGCACTCTGCAGATGGCATTCTGCTGGAACATTGCACAGCAGTTGAACTCCGACAACAACGATGCCGGCCTGACCAACAGCGGCGACGAGATCTTCCCCATGGCCTTCCCCACCGAGAGCGGCGACCCCAAGCTGTGCGGCGGCATCTGGGGCTTTGGCATCTTCGACAACGGCGACGAGGCCAAGATCGAAGCCGCCAAGACCTTTATCGACTTCATCGCTGCTGACCCCGATCAGGTTGGCGCAAGCGTTCTGGCTTCCACCTACTTCCCCGTTCGCGAGAGCGTTGGCGACATCTACGCCGGCAACGACATTATGAGCGAGTACACCAAGTTCATGGGCTTCCTGGGCGATTACTACCAGATCACCCCGGGCTGGGCAACTGCTCGTACCGAGTGGTGGAACATGCTGCAGCGCGTTGGCACCGGCGAGCCCGTTGAGCAGGCCGTTGCTACCTTTGTCGAGAATGCAAATGCTGCCGCTACTGCCGAGGCATAAGCGCACTGCCTGAGTTTTTCATCGCAACGTTATAAACCTTGCCCCTTCCTCGATAATCCCGGCGAGGGAGGGGCATTCTTTTTGCAAGTTCCGTCGGGAGCCGGTCATTTTACCGGAGCTAAACGAAAGGTTTGGTGATTTTCTTGGCTGCTACCACCGTAAAAGTCAAAGAGCCAAAGCGCAGCCGCGCACTGGTCCGGCAGGAGACCATCGCATCCTACCTCTTCCTTCTGCCCAGCCTGATCTTCTTTCTGGGATTCGTCATCTATCCCATGATCCTCTGCGTGGTCACGAGCTTCTTTGATTCCACCATGAACCGCGCCGATGTCTTTGTCGGCCTTGCAAACTACAAAGAACTGTTCGCCGATAAGATCTTCCTGGGCGCTCTGAAGAACACCTTCATCATCGTCATCGTATCGGTGCCTGTGACCTGCGCCTTCTCGCTGTGGGTCAGCTCCGCCATCGTGGATCTGCCCGAGTGGGCCACCAGCCTTTTCCGCTGCGTGTTCTACCTGCCCGTTGTCACCGGTTCCGTTGCCGTTACCGTTGTCTGGAAGTGGATGTACAACAACTACTACGGCATCTTTAACTATCTGGGCAAGACGCTGGGGCTGATTGACAAGAACATCAACTGGCTGGGCGACGAGCGGTTCGCTCTGGGCTGCATCATCCTCATCCTGCTGACCACCTCTGTGGGCCAGCCCATCGTTCTGTATGTTTCTGCCCTGGGCAACGTGGATCAATCCATCGTAGAAGCTGCCGAAGTGGACGGCGCGACCGATTTCCAGTGCTTCTGGAAGATCAAGTGGCCCGCCATCATGCCCACCACCCTGTACATCCTGGTCATCACCACCATCAACTCCTTCCAGTGCTTTGCGCTGATCCAGCTGCTGACTTCCGGCGGCCCCAACCACAGCACCGATACCATCATGTACTACATCTACTACACCGCGTTCAAGCTGTACCGCTACGGCTACGGCAACGCCATGGGTGTTGTGCTTGCCATCATCATTGCCATCCTGTCTGCTATCCAGTTCAAGGTTGGCAACCAGAATAATTGAGGAGGTGCGTAACAATGAGTGCAACTGCTGCAACCGCAAAAAAGCAAAAGCCCTTGAAGCGTCACCCCAGCAAGCTCAAGCAGGCCAGCGCCTATACCATCCTGACCCTGATCCTGATCAGCATCGTGGCCGTGACCTTTGCGTTCCCGCTGTACTGGATCATCACCGGTTCCTTCAAAACCGGTGCAGCCATCAACTCCACCACCCCCGAGTGGTGGCCCCATGAGTGGGTGCTGACCAACTACCAGAAGCTGTTTGCCGGAAAGAGCGCTCCGCTGTGGCAGCTGGCCATCCCCTTCAGTGCACGCTTCAGTGCCGACGGCGAGCCCATCTATTTCTCGGTGGGCCCCACCGCTCCTGCTGCCCTGCGCTGGATGATCAACACCGTGTTCATGGCTGTTGTCTCCATGATCCTGACCTGCATCACCGCCGCCATGGCCGGTTATGCACTGGCCAAGAAGCGCTTTGTGGGCCGTCAGCTCCTGTTCACCCTGATCGTGTGCGCAATGGCTCTGCCCAAGCAGGTCATTCTGATCCCCCTGCTGCGTGAGATGAGTGCCCTGAACCTCTACAACACCATCTGGGCCGTCATCTTCCCCATCGTCGGCTGGCCATTCGGTGTGTTCCTGATGAAACAGTTCAGCGAGGGCATCCCCACAGAAATGCTGGAAGCTGCCCGCATTGACGGCGCAAGTGAAGCCAAGACCTTTATCAGCATCGTGCTGCCCATGGTCAAGCCGGGCATCGGTGCTCTGGCCATCTTCACCTTTATCAACAGCTGGAACGATTACTTTATGCAGTTGATCATGCTGTCCAGCACCAGCAACCTGACCATTTCTCTGGGCATTGCAAAGCTGCAGGCGGAGAACAGCACCGATTTCGGTCTGATCATGGCAGGTGCCGCACTGGCTGCTGTGCCTATCATCATCATCTTCCTCATCTTCCAGAAGTATTTCACCAAGGGCATCGCAATGGGTGCCGTTAAGGGCTAAAATTGCGACCGCCGCCTGCGGCGGAAACAGGGAGCAATTTTTGGCGCAGCGGTCTGCAAGACGCGAGACCCGCCCAAGGGTCGAAGCGGATGCAGGGCACCGCAAGAGGGCGCTGATGCAGTTGCCCGGAACAGAAAGCGTTGGAGCTTGATGTTCAGGAAGCAATTTTTGGCGCAGCGGTCTGCAAGACGCAAGGCCCGCACCAAGGGCCGAAGCGGATGCAGGGCACTGCAAGAGGGCGCTGATGCAGTGAACAGAACAAATAAGCATATAGGAGCTTAAGGAGACAAACCATGAAAGATATCACTAAGTACCAGGGCGTTATCCCCGCTTTCTACGCCTGCTACGACGCAGAGGGCAATATTTCCACCGAGGGTGTCAAGGCCCTCACCCGCCACCTGATCGCCAAGGGCGTTAAGGGCGTGTATGTCGGCGGTTCCTCCGGTGAGTGCATCTACCAGCATGTGGACGAGCGCAAGGCCGTGCTGGAGGCAGTGATGAGCGAAGCCAAAGGCAAGCTGACCGTCATTGCACACGTTGGCTGCAACAACACTGCCGACAGTGTGGAGCTGGCCCGCCATGCCGAGAGCGTGGGTGTGGATGCCATCGCCTCCATCCCCCCCATCTACTTCCATCTGCCTGAGTATGCCATTGCAAAATACTGGAATGACATGTCCGCTGCTGCTCCCAATACCGAATTCGTCATCTACAACATTCCCCAGCTGGCTGGCACCGGCCTGACCATGAGCCTGCTGAAGGAGATGCTCAAGAACCCCAACGTGGTGGCTGTCAAGAACAGCTCCATGCCCACCCAGGACATCCAGATGTTCAAGGATGCCGGCATCGCTGCCCGCGGCGAAGGCAACTTTGTGGTCTTTAACGGCCCCGATGAGCAGTTCGTCTCCGGCCGCGTCATCGGCGCAGACGGCGGCATCGGCGGCACCTACGCCGTGATGCCTGAGCTGTATCTGGCCATGAACGAGCATATCAATAAAGGCGAGGTCAAGGAAGCACAGGCCCTCCAGTACGAGGCCGACCGCATCATCTACAAGATGTGTGAGGCCCACGGCAACCTGTACGCCGTGCAGAAAGAGATCCTGCGCCGGATGTACGGTCTGGAGCTGGGCGGCGTGCGTGAACCCATGCCCAGCCTGATCCCCGAGGATGAGGCCATCGTGGCCGAAGCACAGGCCATGATCGAAGCCGCCATCGCAAAACTGTAAGCTGAACAAGCGCCCCCTCTCCGTCTCTTTTCAGAGGGGAGGCGGGCGCTTCTTTTTTGGAGGGAAAGCGTATGATCTGCGATACCCTGGATCAACTGCATCTGTATAAGGGGTTCCACAAAAACCTCGACACGGCCATTGAGTTTCTGGCCGCACACCCGCTGGACACCCTGCCGCTGGGCCGTACCGAAGTGGACGGCGATGAGGTGTTCATCAATGTGATGGATGCCGATCTCAAACCCCACACCGGTTCCCACGCCGAATATCACCGGCTCTACGCCGATCTGCAGATCGACCTGACCGGCGGCGAGGGCTGGGGCTACGAGACCGACCCCGGCACCGAGGTAGAACCCTACCAGCCGGATATCGGCAAAAAGGACAGTGAAGATGCCGTTTTCGGCACTCTGGGCGAAGGGCGGTTCGTCCTCTTCTTCCCCGGTGAGCTGCACCGTCCCGGCGTGGAAATGCCCGGCTGCGATCGTGTCCGCAAAGCTGTTGTCAAGATCAAGATGGAGGATAAGTATCATGGATAAGGAAAAACTGTTTGCTCAGATCAAGGGCGGGCTGATCGTCTCCTGCCAGGCATTGGAGCACGAGCCCCTGTACACCAAGGAGGGCGGCGTGATGCCCCTGATGGCCAAGGCAGCCGCCATGAGCGGTGCGGTGGGCATCCGTGCCAACACCGTGCGGGACATCACCCAGATCAAGGAGGTCGTGGACCTGCCCGTGATCGGCATCATCAAAAAGGATTACCCCGGCACCCCCATGTACATCACTGTGACCATGAAGGAAGTGGACGAGCTGGTGGCCTGCGGCGTGGATATCCTTGCCGTGCAGGGCACGGGAGCTCTCCGCCCAGATGGTTCCACCTCCGCTGAATTCATCCGCGCCATCAAGGCAAAGTACCCGGATCAGCTGGTGATGGCCGACTGCGACAACTTTGAGAACGCCATGGCCTGTGCCGAGGCCGGTGCCGACTTTGTGGGCACCACCATGCGCGGCTACACCCCTGAGACCCAGGGCATTGACGACATCGATTTTGATTTCGTCCACAAGCTGGCCACCGAGTGCCCCGCCAAAGTCATTGCCGAGGGCCACATCCACTACCCCGAGCAGGCCGTCAAGGCACTGGAAGCCGGTGCTTTTGCACTGGTGGTGGGCGGTGCCATCACCCGCCCTGCCGAGATCACGGCCCGCTTCACCGGTGCCATCAACGCCATGAACAAGTAAAACGGAGACACTGAGATGAAACAGTATCTTGCGATCGATATCGGCGGCACTGCCGTCAAGCTGGGCATCGTGGATGAAACCGGCGCGGTAGGCCCCAAGGCCGAGGAGAGCGTCAACTTCGACGGCTACCAGACCCCGGTGCTGACCACCGTGCTCAAAGCCGCCAAAGCCTTTGTGGAGACCCAGAACATCGACGTGAACACACTGGAAGGCGTGGGCGTTTCGGCCACCGGCCAGATCGACAGCCGCAAAGGCATCGTGGCCGGTACCTGCGGCAACTTTCCCAACTACATCAACAGCCCCATCCAGGCCGAACTGGAACGGCTCTTCGGTCTGCCCGTCACCGTTGCCAACGATGCCAACTGCATGACGCTGGGCGAGGTCTGGGTCGGCGGCGCAAAGGGTTATACCGATGTCATCGGCGTGACCCTGGGCACCGGCGTGGGCGGCGGCATCCTGACCGGCGGCCGCCTTTTGGAGGGTGCCCGCGGACTGGGCGGTGAGCTGGGCCACTACCGCACCCATGCACTGGACGGTGTCCCCTGCACCTGCGGTGCCACCGGCTGCTGGGAGCGCTACGCCGCCACCACGGCTCTGGTACGGGCCGCACAGGAAAGGGCCCCCGCCTGGAAAGACGGCCGCGCCATTTTTGCTGCCGCGGAGGCCGGCAACGAGACCGTTCTGGCCCTGCTGGATGCCTGGACGGATGAGATCGCACAGGGCCTTGCAGGCATGGTGCACATCTTTAACCCGCAGCTCATTCTCATCGGCGGCGGCGTAAGCGCCCAGCAGAAGCTGCTCATCGAGCCCATTGCCGCCAAAGTCAGGGCCTCCGTCATGCCCGCCTTTGCCGAGGGGCTGGAGATCCGCGCCGCCCAGCTGCACAATGATGCCGGTATGGTAGGCGCAGTCTATTACTTCTGCCAGCAGCACGGCGAAGCCTGATCATCTGAACGATCAAAGGAGTATATTGAGATGAAAACACATATTCTCTGCCTGGGCGATTCCAACACCCACGGTTACTGTGCCGACCCCAAGGACAATGCCGACGGCGGCATCCGCTTCAACGAGGACGAGCGCTGGACCTGCCGCCTGCAGACTGCTCTGGGCGACAAGTATCTGGTAACCGAAGAGGGCCTTTCTGGCCGCACCACCGTTTTTGCAGACCCCATCCACGAGTCCATGGATGCTCTGAGCGTGGCCTATCCCCTGCTCAAGAGCCATGAAGTCATCGACCTGCTCATCATCATGCTGGGCACCAACGATGTGAAGGAGCGCTTCAACGCAAACGCCGCCTGCATTGGTGCGGGCATGGAGCGCCTGATTCAGAAGTGCAAGACCGTGGACTGCTGGGGCGGCAAGGAACCCAACATTCTTGTGGTCGCTCCTCCGCGCATCAAGGAGGGCTTCCACGATGAGGTCATGGGCGACGGCTGTGTGGAGAAGTCCAAGGGCGTTGCCGGCTGGTACAAGATCATTGCAGAGCGCAACAACGTCCATTTCCTGGATGCTGAAGGCTGCGAGTTCAACCAGATCGACTTCATGCACCTGACCCGTAAGGGCCACGCACAGCTGGCCGAGAAGCTGGCCGAGCTGGTGCCGACGCTGCTCTGAGTCAAAAAGAACAACCCTCTCCGTCATTGCCTCGCAATGCCGCTTCACCCTTTCGGGAAAAGCAGGCAAAGCCAAAGGCTTTGACGGAGAGGGTTGTTTTCTTTTGTCAGATGTAATCCGAAATATACGGGATCTTATGGAAGAGCACGTCATCCAGCCGTTCCACAGCCTCTTCCCTGCCCTCGATGCGCTCCAGCTCATACAGACGCTCTGCGGTCTTGTAGCCCAGCAACAGGGTGGTAAAGGTGCCGATGCCCATTTTCAGGTGATACTCGGCGGGTTCACGGGTCATGGTGCAGTGCCCATCCGCAAAGCGAACGTTGAACGTCCGGTCGTTCCATGGCAGAAGCGAGTCCTCGATCTCCAGCTCGATACACAGGGTGCCGCCGTCCGGGTCACAGGGGTAATCGGCGAGGAAATCCTCCACGTCGATGATGCGTCCCATGGCATAGGGGCGGATGCTCTCCTTGATGTCGCCATCGTCCATCTCAAAGGCGATGGGCTCGCTGAAATAGGTGCTGCCGTGCACCTCATCGATCATGGAATCATGGGCATGGATATACTCCCACAGGCCTTTCTGGGCCTCGCGGTTGAGGTAGACCATTTCCTTGATGTGCATGATGTCATTTTTGATGAGGTAGACCATGTAGCCGCAGGGCTTATCCTTGACGTTGTAGTAGACCGCAACATTGGTATCGTCCTCATCCCAGCGCCAGTATTCCTCCCAGGCCAGACTGTTGCGGAACAGACAGCCGTGGGTAATGGACGCAAAATGAGAGTGCAGCTCATGGAACTCGGTATTATCCCAGCTGACACGCCGGACATAGCCGGGGGCCTTGACCTTGGTGGGGATCTGCCGGTCCTTGATGTTGAACGAGATCTTGTTGGAAACGATCTCCCAGCCCAGATGATGGTACAGCGGAATGCTGTACGGGTAGAGCAGGGCGAAGGATTTGCCCTCCTCGTGCATCTGGGTCAGGCCCTTGATCATCAGATGCTTCATAATGCCCTGCCCGGTATACTCCGGGTAAGTGCAGACACTGGTGACAAAGCCCACATGGTAGACCGTATCGTAGATGTTCATTTTCAGCGGATAGACGGCGAACTGGGACACCAGCGTATCCCTATCAAAGCAGCCCAGCACATCGGCACGTTCCAGCACCGGGAACTTGGACTGCTTGATCTCGTCGTCCTTCCAGCCTGTGGCAGTCAGTTCTTCTTCCGTGACCTGAAAGGTGTAGCGGAGCAGTGCGTTGTACTGATCCAGATCCTTCGCTTCCAGATAACGGGTCAGATAATGGTCTGCGGCGTTCATACGAACACCCCCGTCCTTACGGGGTCAGACGGTTGGGGCCGCGGAACAGGAACTCCGCGTCCTTGATGCTCTCGCCCACCAGCAGCATGGTCAGGCGGTCGATGCCCAGACCGAAGCCGCCGTGCGGGGGGCAGCCATACTGGAAGAACTCCAGATAGAACTTGACATCCTCAGCCAGACCCTTTTCCTCAGCCTGCTTCTTCAGCACCTCATAGCGGTGCTCGCGCTGGGCACCGGTGGTGATCTCCACACCGCGCCAGATCAGGTCGTAGCCCTGAGGCACGCCGTTCTCGTCGCGCATGTGGTAGAAAGCACGCTTCTCAGCATCGTAATCCGTGACGAAGAGGAACTCGTGGTTATAGTGTTTCTTCACCCAGTCGTAGCTCAGGCGCTCGGCCTCGGTGGTCAGGTCGCCCTTCTCGGAATCGTCCACCACATAGCCGAAGTCCTCTTCCAGACCCTTGTACAGGTCAGCCAGCTTGACCACGGGGAACGGAGTCTCGGGCACGATGACTTCCTTGCCGAACAGCTCCTGGATCTGATCGCCGTATGCGTCCTTCACAGCCTGCAGGCCAGCCTTGAGCAGCTGTTCCTCCATGGCCATGACATCCTTGTAAGATGTGATGTAGCTGAACTCCAGATCGAAGCCGGAGAACTCCGTGGCGTGCTTGTTGGTATAGCTCTTCTCAGCGCGGAACACAGGGCCGGTCTCGAAGATGCGCTCAAAGCCTGCAGCCATTGCCATCTGCTTGTAGAACTGGGGGCTCTGTGCCAGATAGGCATTGCGGTCGAAGTAATCCACCTTGAACACCTCAGAGCCGCTCTCGCTGGCAGCAGCGATCAGCTTGGGGGTGTGGATCTCGATAAAGTTCTGGTCCAGCAGGAACTTGCGCATGGCGTTGACCATGCAGCTCTGGGCCTTGAACATCAGCTGGTTCTCGTCGGTGCGCAGATCGACCCAGCGGTAATCAATGCGCTGGTCGATGCTGGAACGCTCCACCGCCTTTTTCTTCTTGGTGGCGGCAATGGCCTTACGGGCAATGGGCAGTGCATCCGCAATGCTCTCCACCTCGATGGCCTCGGGGATCATCTCGATGCCGCCCATCTTGACGTAGTCGTTCTCGACCACCTTGCCGGTGACAGTGATGACAGAATCAGGGGTCAGCTGATCGATGGTGTCCACCAGATCAGGATGATCCTCTTTTTCAACCGTGATCTGCAGCTTGCCGGTGATATCCTTCAGTACGATAAAGGCCATATACTTGCTGTTGCGCAGGTTTTCAATAAAACCCTGTACCTTGACCGTATTGCCAATTTCCTTTTGTACCTCGTTGATGTAGGTGCGATTCATGGAAATCCTCCTTTGATGTCTTATACCGTTTTATTATACGCTTTTCAGGGGATAAATCAAGTATTCTGCCCGGGCCAGTCTTACTTCTTGTGGTTTTCCTCTTCGTGCAAAGTGCCGGTGCCGCCCTCGACCACACCGTCGTGGTCGAGCACTGCCCTGATGGTGCCAAAGAAGCACTTTACGTCCATACCAAAGCTCAGATGCTCCACATAGTAGCCGTCCAGCCGGGCCTTGTCCACGATCTCCAGCTCATCCCGCCCATGGATCTGGGCCCAGCCGGTCAGGCCGGGGCGGACATCGTTGGCACCGTACTTGTCCCGCTCGGCCAGCAGGTCATACTGGTTCCACAGCGCCGGGCGCGGGCCGATGACTGCCATATCGCCCACAAAGATGTTCCAGAGCTGGGGCAGCTCGTCCAGACTGGTCTTGCGCAGGAAGTGCCCCACCCGGGTGATATACTGATCCGGGTCCTTGAGCATGTGGGTGGGCATATCGTGGGGGGTGTCGATGCGCATGGTGCGGAACTTGAGGATATTGAAATGTTGTTTGTGGATGCCCACCCGCTTCTGCCTGAAAAAGATCGGCCCCGGGGAATCGATCTTGATGGCAAGGCAGAGGATGAGCAGCAGCGGCGAGAGCACGATCATGCCGCAGAGGGACAAAATGACCGCCAGCAGCCGCTTGATGCCGTTTCGATACATGGAAGATCCTCCCTTTTCAGAGTACCTTTTATTATAGCAAGCCATTCGACAGTTTGCAATCCATTCCGTGCAGTTTCACGCCCGAGAGGCTCAGGCAGGTGCAGCAGAAGTATTGGCTGTTGCGCAGGCCACAAAACGCCTGTTTTGTTGTATTATTCATCCTGTTTTCTCTCTTGTTCCGGAACGATTTCTGCCGTATCATTATAGTAACAACTCTATCTGAAACAGGAGGTCTTTTCTGTGATCCAACGTTTTTCTTTCGGGCATCCTTTTCCCACCCAGAGCGTTGTGCTGTCTCTTCCCGCGGAAAGCGGCCCCATCCCCTTTCTGACTCCCGATGGCAGCGGCTGGCAGCTCACCCTCAGTGAGCAGGCTGCCGTCTACGGTCTGGGTGAAATGCCCCGCGGCATCAACAAGCGCGGCTGGCACTACATCGCCAACAACACCGATGAATCCCGCCACAGCGAGGACAAGCTTTCCTTCTATGGTGCGCACAATTTCCTGCTGGTGCGGGACGGCAGCACCTGCTTTGGCCTGTTCGTGGATTTCCCGGGCAAGGTTTATTACGACATCGGTTATTCCCGCCACGATCTTCTCTCTTTCCACACCGAGACCCCAGACTACGATCTGTATCTCCTCTCCGGCGGGAACGAAAATGCGATCTGCAAGGAGTTCCGTACCCTCATCGGCCGCAGCTATATCCCGCCCAGGTGGGCATTCGGTCTGGCACAGAGCCGCTGGGGCTACAAGACTGAGGAGGACGTACGGGAAGTTGCACGCCAGTACAAGGAGCACGACCTGCCGCTGGACATGATCTGTATGGACATCGAATATATGCAGGACTATGCCGATTTCACCGTAAACAAGGAACGTTTTCCAGACCTTACAAAGCTCTCCGCAGACCTGAAAGCGCAGGGCATCCGGCTGGTGCCCATCATCGATGCCGGCGTGCGCGTTGACCCCAACGACTCCACTTGCACTGAGGGGCTGGAAAAGGGATACTTCTGCAAAAAGGCCGACGGAACTCCCTTTGTGGCGGCAGTCTGGCCCGGCAAGGCCTACTTTGCCGACTTCCTGCGCCCTGAGGTGCGGGAGTGGTTCGGCCACAAATACAAGGCCCTGACCGACTGCGGCATCGAGGGCTTCTGGAACGATATGAACGAGCCCTCCCTCTTCTACTCACCTGAGCGGCTGCGCGCTTTTCTGGACGATATGGCCGCCCTGCGGGAGAAGGACAACATTGAGCAGGAGGAGTTTTTCCCGCGCGTGGTGGGCGGTGCCATGGGCCTGATGAACAGCCCGGCAGACTACGCCAGTTTTTACCACGAGGCAGACGACCGGAAGGTACGTCACGATCAGGTTCACAACCTTTATGGCGGCAGCATGACCCGCGCCGCAGGAGAAGCCTTTGCCGACCTGCGTCCGGGCCAGCGCACCCTGCTTTACAGCCGTTCCAGCTTCATTGGCAGCCACCGCTACGGCGGCATCTGGCTGGGCGACAACAATTCCAGCTGGGCCCAGCTGCTGGCCAATATCCAAATGATGCCCAGTGTCCAGATGTGCGGTTTCCTGTACAGCGGTGCCGACCTCTGCGGCTTCTCCTGCGATACCACGCCGGATCTTGCCCTGCGCTGGCTTGAGTTCGGTCTGCTCACCCCGCTGATGCGCAACCACTCCGCGGTGGGCACCCGGATGCAGGAATACTACCGCTTCCCCGAGGTGCTGCCCGCTGTGCGTAATATGATCCGTCTGCGCTACGCCCTGCTGCCCTACCTGTACAGCGAATTTATGAAGGCTGCGCTGGAAAACACCAGCTACTTCCGGCCGTTGGCCTTCGACTACCCGGATGACCCCGATGCCCGGGAGGTGGAAGATCAGCTTTTGCTGGGCGAGGGCCTGATGGCCGCTCCCGTCTATGTCCAGAATGCCCACGGGCGGCATGTCTACCTGCCCGAGCCCATGAAGCTCCTGCGCCTGCGGGCTGTGGACGACTACGACGAAGAGATCCTGCCCGCCGGACACCACTATATCCGCTGTGCGCTGGACGAAATGCTGTTGTTCATCCGTCCGGGTCACATCATTCCCGTGGCACAGCCCGCCAACAACACCGCTGAGCTGGATGATGCCAGCCTGACCCTGTGGAGCTTCCTGCCCAACGGCGAATCTGCGGAGTACCGGATGTACCGGGACGACGGCGTGACAACGGAATACGAGAGGAAAGAGCACTGGAAAACGCTGCAGATCCATCATTCCTGATCAAAGCGCCCCAGAAAGGCAGGACCCCCCCTGCGCGGCATCTTGTATTTTACAGAAAACTGTATTATAATATAGGTGTTCTTTACAAATTGCGTTGTGCCGCAAAACGGCACGGCGCATTTTTTACGCTTTGATTTTGGTGCAAGAGTATGAGAGAAGTTTCAAAGGAGGCGGAGCTTTCATGGCACAAATGTCTCAAGCCGGTGATCTGACCAGCGGCCCGATGCTGAAAAAGATCATCCTGTTTTCCCTGCCGCTGGCGGCATCCAGCTTTTTGCAGCTGCTGTTCAATGCTGCCGATGTGGTCGTGGTGGGCCGATTCGCCGGCAGCGCCGCGCTGGCAGCAGTTGGTTCCAACGGTGCACTCATCAACCTGCTGGTCAACCTGTTTGTCGGCCTTGCGCTGGGTGCAAACGTTGTGGCGGCCCGCTGTTATGGTGCAAAGGATGACCAGGGCGTGCACGAAGCGGTGCAGACCGCTGTTACCCTGAGCCTTGTGGGCGGCGTTCTGATGGCTTTTGTGGGCTTTTTTGCGGCCCACGGCCTGCTGGAACTGATGTCCAGCCCCGAGGACGTTATTGACCTTGCCACACTTTACCTGAAGATCTACTTCATCGGAATGCCGATGACCATGCTGTACAACTTCAACGCTTCCCTGCTGCGTGCCGTGGGTGACACCCGCCGTCCGCTGGTCTGTCTGGCGGTGGCAGGTGTCATCAATGTGGTGCTGAACCTGCTGTTCGTCATCGTGTTCCAGATGAGCGTGGCGGGCGTTGCACTGGCCACCATCCTCAGCCAGACGGTATCCGCCATTATGGTCACGGTGCTTCTGGTCAGGGAAGAGGGTGCCATGCACCTTGACCTGCGGCATCTGGGCATCCACAAGAAAGCCATGCTGCAGATCATCCGGATCGGCCTGCCCGCCGGTCTGCAGAGCACCGTGTTCAGCCTGTCCAACGTGGTGATCCAGTCGGCCATCAATTCCTTTGGCTCCACGGTCGTGGCCGGAAACTCTGCCGCATCCAACCTCGAGGGCTTCATCTACACCGGCATGAATGCCTTTGCGCAGGCGGCCGTGACCTTTACCAGCCAGAACGTGGGTGCCCGCCGGTACGACAACCTCGACCGCGTCATGCGCAACTGCCTGCTCTGCGTCACTGTGGTGGGCCTGTTCCTGGGCTGCGGCGCTTACTTTGGCGGCGAGGTCCTGCTGCACTTCTACTCCACGGATGAAGCCGTGGTGGCCGCCGGCCTGTCCCGGATGCAGATCATCTGCACTGCCTACTTCCTGTGCGGCATAATGGACACTTTGGCCAGCTGCCTGCGCGGCCGCGGCTACTCGGTGATCCCCATGATCGTCAGTCTGGTGGGCAGCTGCCTGCTCCGTCTGGTCTGGATCGCAACCATCTTCCGGATGTTCCGCTCCACCGGCACGCTGTACATCAGCTACCCCATCAGCTGGGCCCTGACCGCAGGGGTGCATCTCATCTGCCTGCTGGTCGTGCGCAAAAAGATGAACGATCAGCTGAAGGAAGAGGCCCGCCTGGCCGCATAACAAAAAACGCTCTCCTGTGCTCAGCAGGAGGGCATTTTTTGTTTACAGCATCTTCTTTAACAGATATCGGTCATACCCGCCGTACATCTCACGGCGGTCGGCAATGACAAAACCGCAGGCAAGGGCATTGTTCAGGCTGTATTGATTCTCCGGGCTGACGGTGGCCCCGATGCCCACGATGCCGGGCCGGACAAGGGGCAGCGCCGCTTCCAGCAGCTTCCGCTGCAGGCCGTTGCCCCGCCAGTCCGGGTGGACCACTGCGCTGTCTGCATTGGCCCAGTGCTCCCACTCCTCCCGGGGCACCCCCAGAAAGGCCGCATAGTTGTGTGCGCTCCGGCCGCAGTAGCGCAGGATAAAGTACGCCCCCAGCCGTTCGCCGTCGTATGCCCCGATGCACAGGTCCTCCCTCAGGTAGGCCGTGATATTCTCCAGTGTGTCCGGCACAAACTGCTCCGGGTGAGGCATGGCGGCCCGCACTTCGTTCTGCAAAGCAAAGAATGCGGCGGCATCCGCAGGACCGCACCGGCGCAGGCGAACGGGAAGCTGTGCAGGCCGGCCACACACTTTTTGCAGTATCAGTTCCATTTTGTGAACCCTCCAAAAATAAAATCATACTTTCTGCTGGATTCCAGTATAATTACCATTCAAAATAAAGTCAAATCATGCTATAATGAAAGCAAGAAAATCTGTCCGGCGCAGCTTTTGGGATGCAGGGCAGGTTTTCCCAAGTCCAGGCGGGCACTGCCCCGCCCGCGAACCGGAGGAACAGCCCATGAAAGAATCCAGCTCTTCGTCATCCATCCGCCTGGGCGGTGCGGTCATCAGTGACCGTGTCGTCGCGGCGCTTCTGGAAGAACTGCGCACCGGCCGCTACGCCGATGCCGACCGCCTGCCCGCCGAGGTCGATCTGGCCGCGGAACTCGGTGTCAGCCGTACCGTGATCCGGGACGCGCTGAGCGAGATGGAGCGCGCCGGTTACATCGAGCGTGTGCGCGGCATTGGCACAGTGGTCAACCGCACTGTGCTCGGCCTGCGCAGCCGCCTTGACCAGAAGCTGGAATATTACCCGCTGATCCGCAGCTTTGGCAGCTACCCCCACGCCGATGGCATCCAGATCTATCCCATCCGCGCCGGGGCCGAGCTTGCCCGGGATCTTGCCATTGCACCGGGGGATGAGGTCATCTGCATCAAAAAACGCATCCTGGCCGACACCACCCCGGTCATCTACTCCATCGATTATCTGCCCCGCGCCCTCTTTGGCAGCCGGGACTACACCCGCATCGACCTGAGCGGCGGCGTGTTCGATATCCTGGAGCAGGAATGCAACCAGCAGATCTCCTCGAACGTGGCCCACCTCAAGGCCAGCTGCGGCGACGAGGCCATCCGGGCTGCCATGCGTCTTGCCCCCGGCGAGGCCATGCTGCTACTGGATGAGATCTGCTTCAACCGTCTGTGCCACCCGGTCATGCGCTCACTGAGTTATTACACGAATTTCTTCGATTTTTCCATTCTACGAAAATTACTTTGACGGAGGTAAAATTCATGCGCCATCTCATCGATCCCTTGGATTTCAGCCAGGAGGAGATCACTTCCCTGCTGGATCTGGCCGACCGCATCCGCTCCGACCCTGCCGCTTATCAGGACGTTGCGGCTCACAAAAAGCTCGCCACCTTGTTCTATGAGCCGTCTACCCGCACCCGCCTTTCCTTTGAGGCGGCCATGCTGAACCTGGGCGGCCATGTGCTGGGCTTCCCGAGCGAGACCGTCTCCAGCGCTTCCAAGGGAGAAAGCGTTGCAGATACCATCCGTGTGGTCTCCTGCTATGCCGATATCGTGGCAATGCGCCATCCCAAAGAGGGTGCGCCGTTCCGCGCTTCCCGCTACTCCCGCATCCCGGTCATCAATGCCGGTGACGGCGGCCACCAGCACCCCACCCAGACCATGACCGATCTGATGACCATCCGCACCCGGATGGGTCGGCTGGATAACCTGACCATCGGCCTGTGCGGCGATCTGAAGTTCGGCCGCACCGTCCATTCTCTCATCAAGACCATGGCACGCTGCAAGAACATCCGCTTTGTGCTCATCAGCCCCGAGGAGCTGCGGGTGCCCGACTACATCATCAAGGATGTGCTGGAGGCCAACGGCATTGAGTACCGTGAGACCCGGAGCCTGGAGGAATCCATGCCTGAGCTGGATATCCTGTACATGACCCGTGTGCAGAAGGAGCGCTTCTTCAACGAGGAGGATTACATCCGTCTGAAGAACAGCTACATCCTGACCAGCGAAAAGATGGCCCTTGCCAAGCCTGAAATGGCAGTGCTGCATCCCCTGCCCCGCGTGAACGAGATCGCACTGGATGTGGACAACGATCCCCGTGCTGCCTACTTTGAGCAGGTGCAGAACGGCGTATACATCCGCATGGCACTGATCATGACGCTGCTGGGTCTTGCCGACCCCAAGGCACCGAAGGAGGGCAACTGATATGCTGAATATTGACGAGATCCAGAACGGCATTGTGATCGACCACATCAAGGCAGGCACCGCTGTGGGCCTGATGGAGCTGCTGGGCATCACCGGCAACAAGACCGCCAACGTGGCACTGATCCAGAATGCGCGCTCTCACAAGGCCGACTGCGGCCGCAAGGACATCATCAAGGTCGAGGGGGATGCCTCCTGGCTGAACCTGGACGTGCTGGCCTACCTTGACCCTGACATCAGCGTGACCGTGATCGAAAACGGCAAGGCTGTGCGCAAGGAAAAGCCGAAGCCCCCCAAGCGTCTGGTGAACATTGTGCGGTGCCGCAATCCCCGCTGCATCTCCTCCATTGAAGAGGAATGCGACCAGATCTTTGAGATGAGCTCCAACGGCAAATACCGCTGCATCTACTGTGAGCAGGAGCTGCAGGTGAAGCCGGAATAATCGGTACAAAAGCAAAAGGCAGTGCGTCCCACACGGCGCACTGCCTTTTTTTGTTTGTTACACGAAATCCTCCCGCATCGGAGTGAAGATATCCAGCAGGATGCCCGCTTCCGTGCAGGTACAGCCATGCTCCACACCGTCCTCCTTCCGGCCTGATCTCAAAAAAAAAAAAAAAAAAGCCCGACAAAGCTCCCTCCCGGCAGCACCGCCCGGCATCCCATTCCCACATACGATGCCGTGCAGGTACAGTGCATTCAGAAGGTCTCTATCTGCAGCAATCCCCCAAGATCGCCATTCAGAGCTTCGTCAGACTTTTTATTCGTAAAGACGTTCCGGTCCACGCACACACGCCTGCGTTCCCGGATGTTCCTTCCTCTGTCGGCCGCAAACCATACAGCGGGGAGGCGCTCCTGCCTTTAACTTGATTTCATTGTAGCAGATTCCGATGAAACTTTCACCCCAAATGTCATATTCTGCAGGGTTTCATGTCATAACTTGCGGAGCGGGATGGTGCAGGTAAAGCGGAACCAGCACCCCCGGCAGCTGATGGTATATTCGCCGCCGTATTTTTTCAGCACATCCTGCACGTTCCACAGCCCGAAGCCGTGGCCCGCCCCTTTCTGAGAGATGCGGGGCAGCTGACCGTCCGCGAGATTCAGGTCCTTTTTTACTCGGTTGCGGACAGAGAGCACCACCTCGTCCTCGCTCTTCCGCATCCGCACATAGACCTCCGGCGGATCAGCCTGCGCGGCGGCCTCAATGGCATTGTTGAGCAGGTTGGAGAGCACGATCACAAGGTCTGTCTGATCCATGGGCATATCCCGCAGATCGGGCAGATCAAAATAGACCATGACCCCTTTTCGGCTGGCCTCCTCGTACTTTTTGCTGAGCAGGGCATCCAATAAAGGGTTGTGGGTGTTCATAATGGTGGTATTCGCCGCAATGGTCTTTGTGAGCGTGGAGAGATAGGCCTTTGCGCCCTCGTAATCGCCCTGCTGGAGCAGCAGAGCCAGTGCATCGGTGTGGTTGGCGAACTCATGGGTCAGCCGCCGCTGGGTCTTGTAGGATTCCAGAAGAGCTTCTGCGCTCTTCTTCTGGCGCACAGCCTCCACCATCAGTGTCTGCTGCAGCAGCATCTGGTCGTTGACCATCTGCACGATCCCCAGATGGATCAGCACTGCTATGGTCAGACCAAAGGTCAACATCATGTTCATCATGCTGGGCACTTCGCTGCCGCCGGATACCATCAGCACGATGTTCAGCACCACAACGATGCCAGGAAAAAAGGACATGACCAACATCTGCAGCGGGGTCAGCGCCTGCTCCCGCCGCCAGCGCCGGATAATATAAGCCGCAAGCAGGCCAGCCCCCACAACAGCAGCAACCAGCAGGAACAGGCAGCTGCGGTAGCGCCAGACCTCCCGGACGGGAATGTGCTTACACCAGGCAAAGGTGTAGCTGACTGTATTTTCCGTCAGCAGGCACATAATGCCGTTGACAAGGCAGGCCGAGAGCTTCTGGTTCCAGCTTCCGCCGAAAAAGAGCACCGTGACCAACAGGTAGATAACATTCAAAATCACAGATTCAACATTGAAAAAGCCAATGTCATGCCGGATCGAGGCCACTAGAAATACTGCTGCCAGCAGGGCTGCCCACAGGCAGGGAGAGCGGAATCTCTTGCCGCGGCCCAGAAATGCATGTTCCACCATGATAAAGGCCGCCCACTGGCCAATGCAAACCAGATGCCCCATCAGAAGCCAGAGCATTTCCTTAGTCATCCCCAAACTGCCCCTTCCATTCCAGATAGGTGCTGCGGATCTCAGCATAGCCGTTCCGGCTCACGCCCAGCTTGACCCCATTGCGCAGGGTGACCATATAGCTGCTGATCTGCCGGATGTACTTCATATTGACCACCGCGCTCCGCCCCACCCGCAGAAAGCCGTTCTCAAACAGGGCCTGCGGCAGCTCATTCAGCTTGCCATAGTAGGAGCACAGGGGCTGGTGGGCCACATCCCCGTAAACGTTGATCTTGCGCAGGTCGCTTTCGAGGTAGTAGATGCTGTCGTAGGGCAGCTCGGTCTCGGTGCGGTTCTGCCGGATGGTCAGGGTCTTGGGAGTCCGGTGATCCTGCTCGTGCAGAATGGCATCCAGACAGCGGGGCAGCTGGCAGTCCAGATCGCGCTTGAGGATATAGCGGAACGCATTCACGGTGTAGCCCTCCGGAGCAAACTCCAGATAGGCCGACACATACACCAGGCAGATCTCCGGGCTGCACTGGCGCAGCTGCTTTCCCAGTGAGATGCCGTTCATGGTATCCAGATCCACATCCAGCAGCGCCACCTGATACAGATCAAGGTCCCGCCGGGCCAGTGTCTCTTCCCCGCTGTGGCAGACGATGCATTCCACCTGCAGGCCCCGCCGCGCAAAGAAATCCCGGACGAGCGTTTCCACGCGGGCAGCAAATACCGCATCATCATCACAGATCAAAATGTGCATTGTGTCCTCCAACAAAACGCCCTCTCCGTCAGTGCTTCGCACTGCCACCTCTCCCAAAGGGCGAGGCAATTGCTGCTCTGACTTCAGGCTGTGCAAGTTGCTTACCCATCAGATGCGTTGCCCTCCTTGGGGAGCTGGCGAGCGAATGCGAGACTGAGAGGGTTTATTTCCTTATGCAAAGAACTTGTCGTAGATGCCAAAGGCGAAAATGAACAGCACGATCACGGGCAGACCGTAGGTCAGGTAACCGCGCATCCAATCCTGGATCTTCAGCCCCTCGCCGGTGTTGACCTCCTTCTTATAGTTGTCCCAGCCCCAGCCATAGCGGGAAACGCAGAACAGCAGGTAGACCAGGCTGCCCAGCGGCAGGAACAGGTTGCTGACAAGGAAATCCTCAAAGTCCAGCACTGCACCGCCAAACACGGCAAAGCCATCCCAGGCCCAGAGGTTATACCCCAGCACGCAGGGCATGGACAGCAAGATGATGAGGAACAGGTTGACCAGACTGGACTTTTTACGGGTGCAGCCGGTCAGCTCCATGCCGCAGCAGATGATGTTCTCGAACACCGCCAGCACAGTGGACAGGGCAGCAAATGCCATGAACAGGAAGAACAGGCTGCCCCACAACCTGCCCAGCGCCATGTTGGCAAAAATATTGGGCAGGGTGATGAAGATCAGGCTGGGGCCTGCGGTCTGATCCACACCAAAGGTAAAGCAGGCCGGGAAGATGATGAGACCGGCCGTGATGGCCACAAAGGTATCCAGCACCACCACACGGACGCTCTCGCCCAGCAGGGAGTGCTCTTTGCCGATGTAGCTGCCAAAAATGGACATGGCACCGATGCCCAGGCTCAGGGTGAAGAAGGCCTGATTCATCGCACCCACCAGGGTGTTGACGATGCCAACCTCCTTCATGCGGCCAAAGTCAGGCACCAGGAAGAAGGAAAGGCCCTCCTTTGCGCCGTCCATGAAGAGGCTGTTCACGGCCAGAATGACCATGATGAGGAGCAGGGCGATCATCATGCCCTTGGTCACACGCTCCAGACCATTCTGCAGGCCCTTGGCGCAGACCAGAATGCCCAGAACGACCACCAACACCATCCAGAAGGTCATAATGCCGGGGCTTGCCAGCATCTCGGTGAACTTGCCCGCCACCTCGTCTGCGTTCAGGCCGGAGAGCTTTCCGGCGGCAGTCATATAGAAATAGTGCAGCATCCAGCCTGCAACGGTGGTGTAGAACATCATCAGCAGATAACAGCCGATCAGGGTGAAGTAGCCATGGATATGCCACTTCTGGCCCGGCTTTTCCAGCACCTGATAGGCGCGCACCGGGCTTTTGCGGCTGGCACGGCCCACAGCAAATTCCATGGCCATAATGGGCAGACCCAGAATGACCAGGAACAGCAGGTAAAACAGTACGAAGGCTCCACCGCCGCCCTGACCTGCCATATAAGGAAATTTCCACACGTTGCCAATGCCGATGGCACAGCCTGCCGACAGCAGGATGAAGCCCAGCCGCGATTTCAGCGTTTCACGTTCCATAGTAAATTTATCCCCTCCAATAATTTCAGCCGCCCGCCTTCCGCGCGAAAAACAGGCGAAATCAGTTTATTATATCACAAATTGGAAGAGAATGGAGTGCTTTTTCGTATTTTCCCTTGCAAATTTCTTTCATCTTATATAAAATAGACAAGATGAAATGTGTACAACACGGAAAGGAACAACCGGATGGTCTCAGACGAAACAGCCTACCGGAAGTATCTGGCCGGAGACGAAGCTGCCGCTCAGCTGTTGGTGGAGCGGTATGGCGACGTGCTGACCCTTTACATCAACGGCGTGCTGGGCGATATCCACGAGGCAGAGGATCTGATGATCGAAGCCTTTGCCCATATTTTTGCAAGAGAGCGGCCCATTCAGGATGGCTGCTTCAAGGCTTACCTCTATAAAACCGGGCGCAATCTCGCATTGCGCTGCAAGACCCGGCGGCGGTTTTTTCTGCCGCTGGAGGAACTGCCTTTTGAACTGCCGGACGAGGCACTGGCCGAGACTGGATCGCTCCAGAACGAACAGCACCAGCAGCTGTACGCCGCACTGGGCAAGCTCAAAAAGGAATACCGGGAGACACTTTTTCTGGTCTATTTTGAAGAACTGAGCTACCGGCAGGCCGCACAGGTGCTGGGACGCACCGAGCAGCAGGTAACGAACCTTGTGTACCGGGGCAAGCAGCAGCTGAAACAACTTTTGGAACAGGAGGGATATCAGTATGAAAACTGATGCCGAACGGATGGCGCTGATCCGCCAGCGCACGGCCCAGCTGCAGCGTCAGGCGCGCGCACGGCAGATGCTGCTGATCGATGCAGGCTGTATGGCGGCCTGTCTTGTGCTGGTGGTCTGCCTGGGCCTTGCCATGCCCGGCTGGGCAGGCACATCGGTCGCGCTGCATGTTTCCCCCACCGGCACCGCCGGTATGCTGAGTGAGCGCGGAGCCGACGGTTATATCCTGGTGGGCGTACTCTCGTTCCTGCTGGGCTCCTGCGTGACCATCCTCCTCTACCGACTGCGCCGCAGCAGTGAAAAGAAGCACACGAGGGACGACGATGAGCTTTGAGATCATTGACAACACCTTTCAGGTGATCGTGCTGGCTGCGATGGCGCTCCTCGCCTTTATCCTCGCCTTCCGGCGCAGCAGCCGCTCCTGCCTGATCCTGGCGTTCGGCTACGCCAGCTTTATGATGGGCACTTTGTACTACCTGCTCCATCTGATCATTCTGGGCCATGGGCCGCAGGTGTTTTATGTGGCCGAATGCTCCTGGATGGCCTCGTATTTCTTTTTTCTCTCGCTGGAGATCCTCTATTGGGAGGGCCTGCGTCCGCCGTTCTCCCCTTTTGCGCTGGCGGCCGGGGTGGTCTTTGCCGGAGTTGTCATGTGGGTGCAGGTGTTTGGCCCTTCGCCGCTGATGTCTGGTGCGCTGGCGCTCACCTTTGGTGCGTTGGCTTACCTCTGTTTTTCGGCCCTGCAAAAGGAAAAACGGCTCCGGCCTTATGAGATCGCACTTTTGTTTGAAATGCTGTTGCAGATCCTTCTGTTCGTTGCCTCCGGGTTCATCCGTGATTACACCCGGTTCAGCCTTTACTATGCTGTGGACATCCTGTTGACCCTCACGCTGGTCAGCTTCCTGCCCCGTATCCTGCAGGAGGAGCCCCATGACCTACATTGAAAACATCTTTTTGTGCCTGGCGCTTCCCATGCTGCTCTCCCTGCTGTTCACATCGGGCAGCCCCCGGCGCTTTACCCTGTTCGTGGTGCTGGGCATGGCCACCTGCCTGCTTTCGGCTTATGTCAGCAGCTTTTTCATGGGGCGGCACCAGTGCAGTGCCGTGACCACCGCCATTGAGATCGCACCTGTCTGCGAGGAGATCCTGAAACTGCTGCCTCTGCTGCTCTACTTCTTGATCTTTGAGCCGGATTCCCACAAGCTGACTCCTGCGGCCATTGGCATTGCAGTGGGCTTTGCTACCTTTGAAAACGTCTGCTACCTGACCGAAAACGGTGCAGGAAGTTTTGTTTTCCTGCTCATCCGCGGCATGTCCGCCGGGGCCCTGCATCTGGTCTGCGGCATCCTGACCGGTCTGGCACTGGCCTATGTGTTCCGCCGTCCGTGGCTCACCTGCACCGGCACGGTGGGGATTCTGGGGGTCTGCATGGTGCTGCACGGCATCTACAATCTGCTGATCACCGCCGACGGCTTCTGGCAGATGGTCGGGTACTTCTTTCCTTCTGCCATCATCGTCACCCTGTTTGCGGCAAGGCTGCTCCACAGGGGCAGGCACACTGTTTTTCACTGACCGTTTCCCGCTCTTTTCCGGAGCGGGAAATTTTTTTGAACTTTTTTCAAATTTGGGTGAAAGGAATCGGCGCGAACTGTATTATAGGAGATAGAGAGGACGGAAAGCAGCCGCTCTGAGGATCTCTCAAAAGGAGGGACTGTCCATGACCCAGAAGGCGAGTGTTCGTATGGAGGAAATTCGCCGCCGCACACGCAGGCTTCGTCAAAGGCGGGCACATCGAATCAACTGCGCTCTCTCCGCAGTTTGTCTGTTTTTGACAGTCGGCATTGCGTCCCTGCTGTATCAGGAGCATGTTCCGGGTCTTTCCATCGTTCTGGCCGGGTACGGCTCGGTGCTGCTGCACAGCGGCGCTGATGCTTATATCGTGGTCAGCGTCGGCTCCTTTGTCACCGGCGTTGTATTCACGCTGCTCGGCATCCGGTACAGGCAGTACAAAGCACTGCACCGCCCCTTCTCCCCGGATGCTGCAGACAAGGCTTCCTCCCAAAGCCTCTCTGACGACCAGTAGCGCCCTCCATGCTCTTCTCCCACACACTTTTCTCCATACCCCGAAAAGGCTCTGCCGTTTCTCCCGGCAGAGCCTTTTCCCTTTTAACCAAAAACAGCACGCCGAAACCGAACGGCGTGCTGTTTTTTCTGGTTCTATGGTTATCTGTCCCACTTGTCGCACAGGGCGTTGATCTGGTCGGCAAACTTGGCAAGATCCTTGTTGGCCCCGCCCTCGTTGTGCTCGATGACGCGGAGCAGCCGCTTGCCAGCGCTGACCAGCCGCTGGAACACCGTTGCGGCGCGGGACGCGCCCTCACTGGGCTTGTGCTCCAGCCGGGCACGGGAGCCTTCCTGCAGGCAGACCGCACCCTCGGCCCCAATGGCCCACTGCTCCCCATTATATGGCGCACAGGCGGTAAAGCCCTGCTCGGTCAGGGTTTGGGCAAAGATGTTCTCCACCTCGTCCTCGCCATGGATGACGAACACCCGCTTAGGCTTAGGGCTGAACGCGTTCACCCAGGCCAGCAGGCCCTCGCGGTCGGCATGGCCCGAAAGGCCCGTCAGCTGACAGATCTCTGCCTGCACGTCGATGGTCTCACCGAACAGCTTGACATTGACGGCACCATCGATCAAGGTGCGGCCCAGCGTTCCCACGGCCTGATAGCCCACAAAAAGGATCGTGCACTCCGGCCTCCACAGATTGTGCTTGAGGTGGTGGCGGATGCGGCCTGCCTCGCACATGCCGCTGGCCGAGATGATGACCTTGGGCACCCGGTCGGCGTTGATCATCCGGGACTCATCGCTGGTCACGCTGACCTGCAGCCCCGGGAACTGGATGGGGTCGATGCCCTGGGCCAGCAGCGCCCGGGTATCCTCGTCAAAGCAGTTGGGATCGGTATCTTTGAAGATGCGGGTCGCCTCAATGGCAAGGGGGCTGTCGATGTAGACCGGGAAATTGCCATGACCGGTGACCAGACCCTCTTTTTTGATCTCACGGATAAAGTAGAGCAGCTCCTGGGTACGGCCCACCGCAAAGCTGGGGATGACCACATTGCCGCCCCGGTCAAAGGTGCGCTGCAGGATCCTGCTCAGCTCCCCCACATAGTCCGGGCGGGGACCGTGGCTGCGGTCGCCATACGTAGACTCCATAAACACATAGTCCGCGTCCCGGATCGTTGTCGGGTCCTTGATGATGGGCTGATGCTGGTTGCCGATGTCCCCGGAAAAGACCAGCTTGGTGGTGGTGCCGCTCTCGGTGACCCAGATCTCGATGCTGGAAGAACCCAGCAGATGGCCCACATCGATGAAGCGGATCACAAGGCCCGGGGCCAGCTCGATCTTTGTGTTATACTCCATGCCCCGGAATAGCTGCATGGCCGCCTCGGCATCCTGCACGGTGTACATCGGCTCCACCGGCTCGGCACCGGCACGCTTCGCCTTGCGGTTCTTCCACTCAGCTTCAAACTCCTGAATGTGGGCAGAGTCCCGCAGCATGATGCTGCACAGCTGAGTCGTGGGCTTGGTGGCATAGATCCTGCCCCGGAAGCCGTTGCGCACCAGCAGCGGCAGCTGGCCTGTGTGGTCGATATGCGCATGGGTCACCAACACGCCGTCAATTTCACCCGGTGCCACAGGGAGGGGCTGGTTCTCGTAAACATCCTTGCCCTGCTCCATGCCGCAGTCGATGAGGTAGCGCTGCCCTGCTGCTTCCAGCAGGGTGCAGCTGCCCGTGACCTCGTGGTTGGCTCCCAAAAATGTAAGCTTCATAGATACACCTCCCGGTTCGGTTTTTGCATCCTAAGTATAGCATAACTCGCCGCATCCATCTGCCCAAATCGTGTCAAGAGTTATCGGGCAAAGCGCCGAAATTTTGAAAAAGTTTTTATACAATCTTGACAAACCACCCCCAACTGAGATAAACTTTATTCGTATGACGTAACTTCTACAGAGATTCAAAATAGAGAGGTAGTTATTTATGGTTCGTAACGATTTGCGCAACGTCGCCATTATCGCTCACGTTGACCACGGCAAGACCACGCTGGTGGATGCCATGCTGCGTCAGAGCGGCGCTTTCCGCGACAATCAGGTCGTGGCAGAGCGTGTCATGGACAGCGGCGATATCGAGCGTGAGCGCGGTATCACCATTCTGGCCAAGAACTGCTCCTGCACCTACAAGGGTGTCAAGATCAACATCGTTGATACCCCGGGCCACGCCGACTTTGGCGGCGAGGTCGAGCGCGTGCTGAAGATGGTCAACGGCGTGCTGCTGCTGGTGGACGCTGCTGAGGGCTGCATGCCCCAGACCCGTTTTGTTCTGCAGAAGGCTCTGCAGCAGAACCTGAGCCTGGTGGTTGCCATCAACAAGATCGACCGCCCCGATGCCCGCATCAAGGAAGTCATCGATGAGGTGCTTTACCTGCTGATGGATCTGGGCGCTTCCGATGAGCAGCTGGAATGCCCCATCCTGTTCTGCTGCGGCCGTCAGGGCACCGCAAGCCTGGACCCCGATGTGCCCGGCACCGACCTGATCCCCCTGTTCGATACCCTGCTGGACACCATCCAGCCTCCTCAGGGCGATCCCGAGGCTCCCTTCCAGATGCTGGTCTCCTCTGTTGACTACAACGAGTTCGTTGGCCGCATCGGCATTGGCCGCATCCAGAACGGCGTTGCCAAGGTCGGTGAGGAAGTGGTCGTGTGCGACTGGCACAACCCCGACCTGAAGATGCGCGGCCGCCTGACCAAGCTGTACGATTTCCAGGCCAATGGCCGCCAGCCCTGCGACAACATCACCGCAGGCGATATCGTTGCATTCTCCGGCCTGCCCGATGTCACCATCGGCAACACGCTGTGTGCTCCCTCTCAGGTTGAGCCGCTGCCCTTCGTGAAGATCAACGACCCCACCGTGGAGATGACCTTCTCCGTCAACGACAGCCCCCTGGCCGGCCGTGAGGGCAAGTACGTCACCAGCCGCCAGATCCGTGACCGCCTGCAGAAAGAGCTGCTGAAGGACGTTGCTCTGAAGGTGGAGGATTCTCCCACCACCGATTCCTTCCGCGTCATGGGCCGTGGTGAGATGCACCTGTCCATCCTGATCGAGACCATGCGCCGTGAAGGTTATGAGTTGCAGGTCTCTCCCCCGCACGTTCTGACTAAGGTCATCGATGGCAAGACCTATGAGCCTATGGAGCATGTCGTCATCGATGTGCCCACCCAGTATCAGGGCGCTGTCATGACCGGTCTGGGCCAGCGCAAGGCTATCCTGCAGCAGATGGAATCTCTGGGCACCGACCGCGTGCGTCTGGAGTTCCGTATGCCCAGCCGCGGCCTGTTCGGCTACCGCAACCAGTTCCTGACCGATACCCACGGCGAAGGCATCCTCAACCAGATCTTTGATGGCTACGATGTCTGGGCCGGTATGATCGCCAACCGTTCCACCGGTTCTCTGGTCAGCTTTGAGACCGGCGAAGCCGTTACCTACGGCCTGTACAACGCGCAGCAGCGCGGCACCCTGCTGGTGGGCGCTGGCGAAAAGGTCTACGAGGGCATGGTCATCGGCTACACTGCTTCCGGCGAGGATGTGGATGTCAACGTCTGCAAGACCAAGCACCTGACCAATACCCGCGCTTCCGGTTCCGATGACGCTCTGCGCCTGATCCCCGTCAGCAAGCTGAGCCTGGAGGGCTGCCTGGAGTTCCTGGCACAGGATGAGCTGCTGGAGGTCACCCCTGAGAATCTGCGCATCCGCAAGCAGATCCTGAACCACGACCAGCGCATGAAGGCAAAGAGCAAGCTGAAGTAAGCTGCTTCCCTTCCCGATCAACATAAAAAACGGCATCGCAAACCGATCGGTCTGCGATGCCGTTTTTGCGTTTCGCTCTTTATTCAGCGCTGTATGCGCTGCCCATGGTCCAGGAGTTGGAAGCCGAATACTTTGCGTGGTTGCGCAGGTAGGTGACCCAGGCACCATAGCCGTTTCCGGCCGAGAAGTGGACCCCATCGGGAGCCGCCAGCATCTCCTTCAGATTCCCGTTCTCATCGGCAAAGGTCTCCCACAGGTCAAGGTAGACACAGCCCTTGTCTGCAGCCAGCTTTGCCAGCTGCTCGTTCACCGAGCGCAGGACATCGGACGCAAGACCGGGCTTTTCCGCAGCGGCCTGGGGCCGCACCGGCGGGATGGACTGGACATAGATGACGCAGCCGGGCAGGGCCTGCCTGAGCTGATCCAGCATCTGGCCATAGTAGGCCAGAAAGCGGTCTGCTGCCCCCAGCGTGGTCAGCGTGTTGGTGCCCAGCAGGATATAGAGCTTTTTCGGCTGGGCCGCTGTCAGCACATCCATTGCCACCTCTGAGCCGCGCACGCTGCTCTTGACCGCGCTGCGGTTCACGATGGCATCGGGGCCCACACCGGTATAGCCGCAGATGAGCGCCCCGCCCAGGTTGATGCTGTAATCGGAAAAGCCCACGGTCAGGCTGTCGCCCAGCAGGGCCGCATCCGAAAAGTAACTCAGATCCACCTGCCCACAGCTGGGCTGACGGATCACGCTGCTGTCATACGCCTTGACCTGATAGGCCCCCGCTGCCTGCCGGGCGGGGCCGAACTGTTCCAGCGTGACAGCCGACGCATCGGTGGCTCCACTGCCTTCCCCTGCCGTACCGCCGGCGCTGTCTGCCGCAGAGGCTCCCGTATCTCCCTGCATGGGCAGCGGAGCCAGGATATTGGCCGCTGTGCCCGCCGCCGGGCTTTGCTGGACAGCCTCGCTCTGCTTTTCGCCATTTTCCAGAATGGCCGTGACGGCCAGCGACAGCAGCAGGATCGCTGCAATGACCCCCGCCAGCCGCAGGCCGGTGCCTGCCTTGCTGCGCCGTCTCCGGCCATGGGTGGAATGATATTCGTGTGAGATTCCCATTCTCTTTCCCGCCTTTCCCTGTTTTCTTTTCTCTATCATTACGGTCAGTATCCCCGAAAAATTGCAGAGTTTGCATTCTGCACTCCGACCGACCCTATGTTTTTGTAGGATACGCCAAATATTGTATCATAATTTTTTTGCCCGTGCAACCAATCAGGTCTTGCATACAACAGAGAAATAGTTTACAATAGTATTGTTGCAGGAATTGCACAGTTTTCATTGAATCAGATGCACATCCTGCATTCTTTTTGTACGACTTGCGGCGCGCATCCGCAATCTCCTTTCCCGGGCAGTGCAGGGCTCTGGGAGGACACAGAAGGACTTGCCGCGCTTTGCAGGACGTGAACTGTTGTTCTTTTGGATAAGGAGGACGTATGTCAAAAAATGTCATCATCGGCCAGAGCGGCGGCCCTACCGCCGTTATCAATTCCAGCCTGGCAGGCGTATACAAAGCTGCCTGCAGTCTGGGGGCCGATAAAGTCTACGGAATGAAGTACGGCATCGAGGGCCTTTTAAAGGAAGAGATGCTGGAACTGAACGTTCTGCTGGATGACCGCATGAGCATTGAGCTGCTCAAGCGCACCCCGTCCAGCTATCTGGGCAGCTGCCGCTACAAGCTGCCGGACCCGGATGTGGACTCTACCCCGTTCATCAAGCTGTTCACCCTGTTTGACAAGTACGATATCTGTGCTCTGTTCTACATCGGCGGCAATGACTCGATGGACACCATTGCAAAGCTCTCCCGTTACGGTGCCCAGGTGGGCAGCAGCGTCCGGTTCATCGGTGTGCCCAAGACCATCGACAACGACCTTTGCCTGACCGACCACACCCCCGGCTACGGCTCTGCCGCCAAGTACATTGCCACCATCCTGAAGGAGGTCATCCGTGACTCCTCCGTCTACAACATCCGCAGCGTGACGGTGGCCGAGATCATGGGCCGCCACGCGGGCTGGCTGGCCGGTGCGGCCTGCCTGGCCGGCGGCGATGACTGCGAAGGCCCCGACCTCATCCTGCTGCCTGAGGTTCCCTTTGACCCGGACAGGTTCCTGACCCGAGTGGACGAGCTGCAGCGGGTCAAGCCCAATGTCATCATTGCAGCCAGCGAGGGTGTTAAGACTGCAGACGGCACCTATCTGTGCGATCTGGTCTCCACCGCCGGGCAGCTGGATGCCTTTGGCCACAAGGCCATCCTCAGCGGTACCAGCCGGTATCTTTCTGACCTCATCCACGACAATCTGAACTGCAAGAGCCGTGCCATTGAGTTCTCGACCCTGCAACGCTGCGCCAGCCATCTGGCCAGCCGCACCGATGTGAACGAGGCCTACGCCGTGGGCGGCGCTGCCGCTTCCGCTGCCTTTGCGGGCGAGACCGGGCGGATGATCTCGCTCAAGCGCATTTCCGATTACCCCTACCAGTGCATCACCGAGTCGGTGGATGTCCAGCAGGTGGCAAACCTGGAGAAAAAGGTGCCGCTGGACTGGATCACCCCGGACGGAATGCAGGTGACGGCGGCATTTGAGGAGTATGCCCGTCCGCTCATCCTGGACGAAGTGACACCGGTCTACGTCAACGGTACCCCGCGCCATATCTGCCTGTAAGTTTCATTTGCGCGTTTCCTCCCCCCTCGTGGTCTGTTTTCGTGCTCCTGCACGATAATATAAAAGCCGAAACAGAAGAAAAGGAGAAATCATCATGGGTAAAAATGCAATCGTCGGTCAGTCTGGCGGCCCTACCTCCGTCATCAATGCAAGTCTGGCAGGCGTATTCGAGAGCTGCAAGAGCCGCGGCGCTGAGATCGTTTACGGCATGTGCAACGGCGTTGCCGGTCTGCTGGAGGAGCGCGTGGTGGATCTTTCCACCGTGCTGACCGATGACTTGGATATCGAGCTGCTCAAGCGCACCCCGTCCAGCTTCCTGGGCAGCTGCCGCTATAAGCTGCCCGATTGGCACGATGACGAGACCGTTTACAAGAAGCTGTTCGCCATCCTGGAAAAGCTGAACATTGGCTACTTCTTCTACATTGGCGGCAACGACTCCATGGATACCATCGGCAAGCTGGCTGAATACGGCAACCGCATCCAGAGCGACATCCGCTTCATGGGCGTTCCAAAGACCATCGATAACGACCTGATGGTGACCGACCACACCCCCGGCTACGGCTCTGCGGCAAAGTACATCGGCGTGGTGATGAAGGAGATCATCCGCGATGCCACCGTTTACGGCACCAATTATGTCACCGTGGTCGAGATCATGGGCCGCAACGCCGGCTGGCTGACCGCTGCTGCCTCTCTGGCCAAGAGCGATGACTGCGAGGGCGTGGATATGATCTGCCTGCCCGAGGTCCCCTTCAACGTGGAGCACTTCATTGAGAAGGTCCGCGCCATGCAGGAGAAGAAGCCCAGCATCGTGATCGCTGTTTCCGAGGGTGTCAAGCTCGAGGACGGTCGTTACGTCTGTGAGCTGGCCGATGATGTGCACGCAGTGGACGCTTTCGGCCACAAGGCACTGACTGGTACCGCACGCTATCTGGCGAATGTGGTCGCCCGCAATCTGGATACCAAGACCCGCTGTATCGAGCTGTCTACCCTGCAGCGCTGCGCTGGTCACCTGACCAGCCGCACCGACATCACCGAGGCTTACCAGGTGGGCGGCGCTGCTGCCAAGGCTGCCTTTGAGGGTGTCACCGGTCAGATGGTCGCCCTGAAGCGCATCTCCAACAGCCCCTATCAGTACATCACCGAGCTGCACCCCATCAGTGAAGTTGCAAACCTCGAGAAGAAGGTTCCCCTGAGCTGGATGAACGAGAATCACACCCAGATGACCGAGGAATTCCTCGAGTATGCCCGCCCGCTGATCCAGGCTGAGCTGACTCCGCTGTACATTGCAGGTCTGCCCCACCACATCTACATGAAAAAGTAATTTCTCCTTTGAATCCTTCTAAGGCATAGCAAAACTCCCGCCCGGAGCCGGGCGGGAGTTTTGCTGCTGTATGGCTTATGAATTACTGTTTGCCCAGTTGCCAGAACGCCACGGCGCTGGCGGCGGCAACGTTCAGGGAATCGACCCCGTGGGACATGGGGATCTTGACTGTGTAATCGCAGGATGCGATGGTGGTATGGGAAAGGCCGTCTCCCTCCGTGCCCAGCACAATGGCAAGCTTCGGCTCCCGGGCAAGGGCTTCGTCATCGATGCTGACCGAACGGTCGCTCAAGGCCATGGCAGCCGTCTTGAAGCCCAGAGCATTCAGCTGGGCGAGCCCCTTTTCGGGCCAATCGGCGGGCGTTTCGCCGATCTGCGCCCAGGGTACCTGAAACACCGTGCCCATACTCACGCGCACGGCCCGGCGGCAGAGCGGGTCACAGCAGGAGGGGTTGATAAGAACAGCGTCCATGTTCAGCGCTGCCGCGCTGCGGAAGATGGCACCCACGTTGGTGGAATCCACAATGCCCTCCAGCACGGCCACCCGCCGGGCATTCCGGCAAAGCTCCTCCACGGTGCGGGGCTTTGGACGTTGAAAGGCGCAGAGCACACCCCGGGTCAGCTCGTAGCCTGTCAGTGCAGCCAGCAGCTCCCGGTCAGCAGTATAAATGGGTGCATCCCCGCAGCGGGTCAGGATCTCCGCCGCTGGGCCGGTGATCTGCCTGCGCTCCATCAGCAGGGAGACCGGCACAAAGCCTGCATCCAGTGCCCGGGAGATCACCTTGGGGCTCTCGGCAATGAAGATGCCTTTTTCGGGTTCCAGCCGACTGCGCAGCTGGTTCTGCGTCAGGCGGGCGTAGGGGTCCAGCTCCGGCGCGTGAAAATCCGTGATCTCGATGATATTGGGCATGGGGAGATTCTCCTTTTTCTGTATGAATGGTCTTATTGTAGCACAACCCGGATGCAATTGCAAAATACATGGCAGGCATATTCGTTTTACATAGTCAAAACCGCCAAAAATCACCTTTTGTTTTTGACAAATCCGTCAACCCGCGCTATAGTATAGAGGTAAAAAAACAGAGGGGGAATTTGCATGAATTCCAAGAAAAAGCGCCGCGGCCAGATGTCGGAAGCCTTCTGCACGGCAATGTTCCTTTCACTGTCCGGCGGCCTGCAGGACGTATACACCTATCTGTTCCGGGGCAAGGTGTTTGCCAACGCCCAGACCGGCAACATCGTGCTGATGGCTGTCCATGCCTTTGCCGGGGAGTGGGGGCGTGTGCTGCATTATCTTGTGCCCCTGTGCTTCTTTGCGCTGGGCGTGTTCGCGGCAGAGCTGATGCACCAGAAGCTGCAGAATCTGCAGCGGCTCCACTGGCGGCAGCTGGTGGTGCTGTGTGAGATCGTGATGCTGTTCGTGGTGGGCTTTTTCCCGCAGGAGTGGAATCTTATGGCCAATGCGCTGGTCTCGTTTGCCTGTGCGATGCAGGTGCAGACCTTCCGCAAGGTGAACGGTTATGCCTTTGCCAGCACCATGTGCATCGGCAACATGCGCAGCGGCATGGACTCCCTCTGCAGCTGGGTGCTCAACCGCAATCCTGCCGCCCTGAAAAAATCCCTTTATTACTGGGGCATCATCCTCCTGTTTGCGCTGGGCGCGGGCCTGGGCAGCCTGGCGCTGGACCTCTGCGGCGCAAAGGCCATCTGGCTCTCCTGCCTGCTGCTGGCCGTCAGCTTCTGCCTGATGTTCCTGAAAGAAGATGTGGAAGAGATCAAAGAAGATCTCGAAGCACTGGAAGCAAAACATTAAATCAAGGAGTTTCCCTCAGTTTCACGCTGTTTACCGCCATACCAAAGGCTCTCCTAATAGGGGAGCTGGCGAGCGCCAGCGAGACTGAGGGTTTATTTTTCTCCGGATCTATCCAACACTTCCCCGGTCTCCTTCGTCTTACAGGCAGAACGACGCAATGAAAGGAGGAAGCCCCATGTGGGAGCTGCTGTACGAGACCTTCTGGGACAGGCTGGAGCATTTCTGTTTCAATCTCTGCCGGGACGAAGCCCGGGCGGAGGATCTGACCCAGGAAGTCTTTCTGCGGGCACTGCAGAACCGGAGCCTTATCAACAGCTTTACAGAGCGGCAGTGCAAGGCCTGGCTGTTTACCACAGCGCGGAATCTCTACTGCGACCAGCTCCGCCGGACGGCAAAGGAGGAGCAGCTGCTCAGCACCTTTTTCCCGGAAGAGGACAGTGCTGAACCGGATTCCGCGCTGGACACAGTGGAAGCCGCCAGTCTGCTGGCTCTGCTCACCCCGGAAGAGCGGCGGCTGTTCACCCTGCGCTATACAGCGGGCTACAATGCCAGCGAGATCGGTCAACTGCTCTGTCTCCCGCCCGGCACGATCCGCAGCCGCCTTGCCCAGATACGCCATCGCCTCAAAACTGAACTTACGGAGGATTAAATGATGAAAAAGAACCTGAATGTGGACGCTATGATCTTGGACCTGCGCAATGTGCAGGAGGATTTTCTTGACCGCTATGAGCAGATCAAGCTGGACTGCATGATCGCGCTGACCTCGCCCCGGGTGCAGACGCTCCTGAGCCAGCACAACATTTCTCTGGATTCGATGCTCTGCAAAAATGTCCCGGAGGAGGCCTCGGTGGGCGTGGTCAATGGCAAGGTCACGCTGAACTCTGCCAGCCAGACCGCCGCCGGGCAGGTACTGGTGGTCAACGGCAAGCTGATGATCACCCCGGATGCTGCGGAGGTTTTACAGAAGTACGCCTGCATTCTGGTCAACGGTATGATCTACTGCCCGCAGTGCCTCTCGGCAGTGGTATCCGCCCGCTGCATCCTGAACGGAAAGCTGGCGGTCTACCCCGATGATGCAGTGCTCCTGCCGGGAAGCTCCATCAAGCTAGACAACACCTTCCTGCTGCGGGCACAAAGCCGCCTGTACTGGAATGAACATCGCTTCCTGGCGGTTGACCCCAGGCTCGACACTGCCGCACTGGCCGCCAAGGGCTGCAGCTTTTCCGCTCCAAAGGCCATCCTGTGCGCAAACTTTGCGCCCGTTCTGGCCCCGCTCTTCCCGGATTCCACCGAGCTGATCATCGTGCCGGACGGCACCGCCGTGGTGGAGGACGACCTGGAGCTGACCGCCTCTTCCCTGCGCCGGTATGGCACCCGTCTCTATGTGCTGGGTGATGCTGTCATCCCCGCAGAGAGCGCAGACCTGCTGGCTCAGATCGAATTCCTGCATGTTACCGGTGAAGTAGAGCTGCCTGATGCTCTGGAAGCGGCCTTCTTTGCCATCCCTGAGCTGGAATGCGGCAAAGTAGTCCACGAGGACGCTCTGCCCAAGCAGACCCGCGCCCAAGCAAAGGATGAGGAGCCCGATCCGGATACCGTGACCCTCAGCGGCATCCAGCTGACCCTGTAATCCGCACTGTTCCTCCCTGCCCCGCTCTTTCCGGCAAAATCTCTCTGCTGGAAGGAGCGGGACTTTTGTTGATTTTTTATTGCACCCGCTCCTCTGATATGATATACTGTTTTTGTATTGTGTAATTCCCCGGGCACACTTCCGCTGTGGAACCCGCTGCCCGGGCAGGATATGGGAACCGAAATCAGGAAGAGGAGCAACGAATGAAAAAAGGATTTGACAACGACAAATACCTGCAGATGCAGTCGGAGCACATCCGGGAGCGGATCGCGCAGTTCGACAACAAGCTGTATCTGGAATTCGGCGGCAAGCTGTTCGATGACTACCACGCCTCCCGCGTGCTGCCCGGCTTCCAGCCCGATTCCAAGCTGCAGATGCTGCTGCAGCTGAAGGATCAGGCCGAGGTCGTTATCGTCATCAACGCTGAGGACATCGTCAGCAGCAAGGTGCGCGGTGACTATGGCATTACTTATGATCTGGACGTTCTGCGTCTCATCGACGCATTCCAGGAGCGCGGCCTGTTTGTGGGCAGCGTATGCGTGACCATGTACACCGCTGCCCCCGAGGTGGAAGCCTTTGAGAAGCGGCTGAACAGCCTGGGCATCCGCACCTTCCGGCACTATAAGATCCCCGGCTACCCCAACGACGTTGCCCGCATCGTGAGCGACGAGGGCTATGGCCGCAACGAGTACATTGAGACCCAGCGCCCGCTGGTGGTTATCACGGCTCCCGGCCCCGGCAGCGGCAAGATGGCCACCTGCCTGTCCCAGCTGTACCACGAATACAAGCGGGGCGTGAAGGCCGGTTATGCCAAGTTTGAGACCTTCCCCATCTGGAACATCCCCCTGAAGCACCCGGTCAACCTGGCTTACGAGGCTGCCACTGCCGACCTGAACGATGTGAACATGATCGACCCGTTCCATCTGGAGGCCTATGGCAAGACCGCGGTCAACTACAACCGCGACATTGAGATTTTCCCCGTGGTCAACGCCATGTTTGAGCTGATCGCAGGCAAGAGCCCCTACCACTCCCCCACCGACATGGGCGTGAACATGGCCGGCAACTGCATCGTGGATGATGCGGCCTGCTGCGAAGCTTCCCGCAACGAGATCGTCCGCCGCTACTTCAAGGCCCTGTGCGACCTCAAGAACGGCGCACAGATCCAGAGCGAGGTCTACAAGCTGGAGCTGCTGATGAATCAGGCCGGGCTGACCCAGGGCAGCCGCCCGGTGGAGCAGGCCGCCCATGCAGTCTCCGAAAAGACCGGCGGTGCCCCCGCTGCTGCCATTGAGCTGCCAGACGGCACCGTTGTCACCGGCAAGACCGGCCCCCTGCTGGGTGCCGCTTCCTCCGCTCTGCTCAACGCGCTGAAAAAGCTGGCCGGCATCGACCAGGAGCTTGACCTCGTTTCTGCCGCCGCCATCGAGCCCATCCAGACCCTCAAGACCAACTATCTGGGCAGCAAGAACCCCCGCCTGCACACCGACGAGATCCTGATTGCCCTGTCCAGCTCGGCCGCGCAGAATCCCACTGCTGCAGCCGCCCTCAAGCAGCTCTCCCACCTGAAGGGCTGCGATATGCACTCCACCGTCATCCTGTCCAGCGTGGATATGGATACCGTGAAGAAGCTGGGCATGTATCTGACCTGCGAGCCCACCTATGAGGAAGCAGACCGGATGTACCACAAGAAGTAAAAAATAATGACCCTCTCTGTCATTGCTTTGCGCTGCCGTCTTTCCCCAAGGGTTAGGCGACCGTATCTGCGCGACGGAGAGGGTCATTTTTATTTCCGGGTCTGTTCCCAGTAGGCTCCCATGCTCTGGCCGGGCTGGTCGGTGACATCATCGTTCAGATAGTCTGCAAGACCAAAGGCTTCCGGCTTCCAGCTGCGGGCAGCATCCACGGTGGGGTATTCCACCTCAGCGTACCAGAACGCAGTGGGCTGGCCCTCATCCACGTGGTTCACCTCCAGCACAAGGCCATCGGGCAATGCGTAGCTTCTGCGGATCTTCCCGATCAGGGGCTTACCGATGATCTTTGTTTCCAGTTCATCAAACAGTTTCTTGTCGATGGGGCGCTCGATCTCCTCCCGTGCAAGCCCGCTTCCGGACTTGAAGCAGAGGATATAGGCCGTCTTGCCGCCTTTGAGCGCCTCCTCCCGGATGCGCACGGTGGGCCGCACGCTGATATATCCCTGCCGCATGGCAAACTCTTCCTTGAGCGGCAGAGCCGGGAGGTTTTCGCCCTCCGGCCAGCCGTTCACCATCCATTTGCGTTCGATCTCCATGGTGTTTTCCTCGTTTCTGTGTTTTTGTATTTATTCTAGCACGTTTTTATGTTAGAATAAATATCAGTATGAAATTTTAGCATCCTCACCCTCTCAGTCAATGCCTGACGGCATTGCCAGCTCCCCCAAAGGGGGAGCCAAGAGCCGCTCTGTATTCAAGCTTGATGAGACTGAATCGAAAATCGCCAAAGGCTCTCCCTTTGGGAGAGCTGGCGAGCGGAGCGAGACTGAGAGGGCGAGCCAGTTATAACAGGAGCAACTATGAAATCTTCTCGCAATTACCCCGTTTACACCGTCAACAAACACGCCGAGGGCCTGCTGGTGGGCGGCCACCCCTGGGTGTACGAAAACGACATCCTAAGTTCCCCGGAAGCAGAGCCTGAAAACGGCACGCTGGTCGATGTGGTCAGCACAAAGGGTGCCTATCTTGGCACCGGTTTTCTCTCGCTGAAAAGCAAGATCCGGGTGCGGCTCATCTCCCGCAACGCCAACGATACCTTTGATGCCGCTTTCTGGAAGCGCCGTGTCGAATACGCCTGGGCCTACCGCAAGACTGTGCTGGAGCCCGCCGACCTGACCGCCTGCCGTGTCATCTTTGGCGAGGCTGACCAGTTCCCGGGCCTGACTGTGGACCGGTTCAACAATATCCTTGTCACCCAGACCCTGAGCGTGGGCATGGAAAAGCTCAAGCCCATCCTCTTGCCCCTGCTGGTGCAAGTCCTGCGCGCTGACGGCCAGACCATTGAGGGCATCTACGAGCGCAACGACGAGGCTCTGCGGGCCAAGGAGGGCCTGGCACAGAACAAGGGCTGGTTTGACCTGCCCGGCGAGACGCACCCCGACAGCACCCAGACTGAGATCTGCGAGAACGGCGTGTTCTACCACGTCGATTTTGAGAACGGCCAGAAAACCGGCTTTTTCCTCGACCAGAAATACAACCGCCGGGCTGTGGCCCGCATTGCTGCCGGTCACACTGTGCTGGACTGCTTTACCCACACCGGCAGCTTTGCGCTGAACGCCGCCAAGGGCGGGGCTGCCCGGGTCACCGCCGCTGACATCAGCGCCGAGGCCATTGCCATGGCCCAGCGGAACGCCCAGCGCAACAACCTGACCAACATGGATTTTCTCTGCGAGGACACCTTTGAGCTGCTGCCCCGGCTGGAAAAAGAGGGCCACCCCTACGACTTTATCATCCTTGACCCGCCGGCCTTTACCAAGGCCCGCCGCACGGTGGAGAACGCCATGCGCGGCTATAAGGAGATCAACTACCGCGCCATGAAACTGCTGCCCCGGGGCGGCTATCTGGCCACGGCCAGCTGCTCTCACTTTGCCACCGAGGAGCTGTTCATCAAGATGCTGCACGCCGCCGCAAAGGATGCCCACCGGCAGCTGCGGCAGATCGAGGTGAAGCAGCAGGCCCCGGATCACCCCATCCTGTGGGGCGTGCCCGAGACCAATTACCTGAAGTTCTTCCTGTTCCAGGTGATCTAAAAGTAATACCAAATACGATATCTCCCAAAAAAACGGGAGCGTGTTTGTGCAGAATCGTCAGTTTTGTCAATTGCCTTTTGGGCCGTTCCGGGATATAATCAAACCATAGACAGCAACGGCGCTGTGGGTCACCTCCTGACTCGCAGCGCCATTTTTGTTAAAAAGCTTTTCGCTGTTTCCGGGCCGCAGTTCGGCGGCGGGAGACAGTTTCGGAAGGGACAGACATAAGATCAAGTAAGGAGTAGGATTTATGGCAGCAAATGTTATGGAAATCTACGGCAGCAAGGTCTTTAACGAGCATGTAATGAAGGAGCGTCTGCCGAGCGCTACTTACAAGAGCCTGGAGCGCACCCTGCACAAGGGCGCACCCCTGGATATCGAAGTGGCAAACGTTGTGGCCAGCGTGATGAAGCGCTGGGCCATGGAGCTGGGTGCCACCCACTATACCCACTGGTTCCAGCCGCTGACCGGCATCACCAGTGAGAAGCACGACGGCTTTGTGAGCCCCGTGGGCGACGGCACCGCCATCATGGAGTTCTCCGGCAAGGAGCTGGTGCGCGGCGAGCCCGATGCTTCCTCCTTCCCCTCCGGCGGCCTGCGTGCCACCTGCGAGGCCCGCGGCTATACCGCATGGGACCCCACCAGTTACGCTTTCGTGAAGGATGACGTGCTGTGCATCCCCACCGCTTTCGTCAGCTACACCGGCGAGGCACTGGACAAAAAGACCCCCCTGCTGCGCTCCATGAACGCACTGTCCGGTCAGGCCATCCGCATCCTGAAGCTGTTCGGCAAGGATGTTGATTACGTCTCCACCACCGTCGGCCCCGAGCAGGAGTACTTCCTTGTCAAGAAGGAAGACTACGAGGCACGTCAGGATCTGATCCTCACCGGCCGCACCCTGTTCGGTGCCCCCTCTGCCAAGGGTCAGGAGCTGGAGGAGCATTACTTCGGTGTCATCCGTCCCGAAGTCTCCGAATTTATGAAGGAGTTGGACGAGGAGCTGTGGAAGCTGGGCGTTCCCGCCAAGACCAAGCACAACGAGGTGGCTCCCTGCCAGCATGAGCTGGCCCCCATCTTCGACACCACCAATGTTGCCATTGACCACAACCTGCTGACCATGGAGATGATGAAGAAGATCGCTCCCAAGTATGGTCTGGTCTGCCTGCAGCACGAGAAGCCCTTTGAGGGTGTGAACGGCAGCGGCAAGCACAACAACTGGTCGCTGTCCACCACCGAGGAGAACCTGCTGGATCCCGGTGACACCCCCATGGAGAACCTGCAGTTCCTGGTGTTCCTTGCCGCCGTCATCAAGGCTGTGGACGAGTACGCCGACCTGCTGCGCACCTCTGTAGCCACCCCGGGCAACGACCACCGTCTGGGCGCGGACGAGGCTCCCCCGGCCATTATCTCTATCTTTGTGGGCGAGGAGCTGGAGGCTGTCATCGATGCCATTGCATCTGATTCTCCTTATGCCGGCCCCGTGAAGATGAAGATGGATCTGGGCGTGGACGTGCTGCCTAAGTTCAGCAAGGACACCACCGATCGCAACCGCACCTCTCCCTTTGCCTTCACCGGCAACAAGTTCGAGTTCCGTATGCCCGGCTCTTCTCAGAACCTGAGCGACTGCGACACCATCCTGAACACCGCTGTTGCCAAGGAGCTGAAGGGCTACGCCGACGAGCTGGAGGGCGCTGAGGACTTTACCAGCGCTGCCATTGCTCTGGTCAAGCGCACCATCCGTGACCACCGCCGTGTCATCTTCAACGGCAACGGCTACACCGCCGAGTGGGAAGAGGAAGCAGCACGCCGCGGCCTGCCCAACAAGAAGAACACGCCCGCTGCTCTGCCCGCACTGATCGATCCGAAGAACATCCAGCTGATGGAGGAGTTTGGCGTTCTGACCAAGGTAGAGATGCACAGCCGTTACGAGGTCGAGATGGAGCACTACTCCAAGATCATCAACATCGAGGCTCTGACCATGCTGGAGATGGCCCGCAAGCAGCTGCTGCCCGCCATCAACGCCTACATGAGCGAGGTTGCCAACACCGCTGCATCCAAGCTGGCCGTCAGCGAGGCCATCAGCGTGCGCAGCGAGACCAAGACCCTCACCCGCCTGTCCACCGATGCCGATGCCATGAGCGATGCCATCGATGCCCTGCAGGCTGCCGTGGATACCGCTGAGGCCATGACCGATGAGAGCGCCAAGGCTGTCTCCTTCCACGATGACGTTCTGCCCAAGATGGATGCTCTGCGCGCCGCTGCTGACGATGCCGAGACCGTCTGTGGTGAGGACTACTGGCCTCTGCCCAGCTACAGCAAGATGCTCTACTACGTCTGATCTTTCTGACATAGCTTGATAAGCATCGCTGGGTTGTTGGATTTTTAAGCCATTCCCCTTTTCCTATTTCTTACACCAGCCTAAAGACCTGCTTTGCGCATACGAAGCAGGCCTTTAGGCGTTTTTTAAGAACACAAGCTGATTTTTCCAGCTTTGCATCGTTGTGCCATTCGCCGCACCCTGCGGCTCGGAGGGAACCACTATGAGCTATAATACCCAACAGGACATCCTTGATTTTGTGGAGGACAACAACGTCAAATTCGTCCGCTTTGCCTTCTGCGATATCTTTGGCACCCAGAAAAACATCGCCGTGCTTGCCAGCGACCTGCCCAAGGCCATGGAGGATGGTGTCTGCTTTGACGGCAGTTCCATTGCCGGTTTTATGAAGGTGGAGGAGAGCGATCTTGTGCTCCGGCCCGATCTTTCCACCGTGACCATCCTGCCCTGGCGGCCCACCGAGGGCCGGGTGATGCAGTTCTTCTGTGACGTGGAAAAGCCGGACGGCGCTGCCTTTGGCGGCAACTGCCGCGGCTTCCTGCGCCAGATGAGCCGCAGCTTCCGCAAACTGGGGCTGACCTGCAACGTGGGGGCTGAGTGCGAGTTCTACCTGTTTGAGAATGACGACCGGGGCCGCCCCACCCGCATTCCCATCGACTTTGGCGGCTACTTTGATGTAGCCCCGCTGGATGCAGGTGAGAACCTGCGCCGTGACATCTGCCTGACCATGGAACAGATGGGCATGAGCCCCCAGCACAGCCATCACGAGAGCGGCCACGGCCAGAATGAGATCGACTGCCACTACGCCGGCCCCCTGAAAACAGCCGACAATGTGATGATGTTCAAGCAGATCGTGCGGGCTGTTGCCATGCGCAACGGCATCCACGCCAGCTTCCTGCCCAAGCCCCTGCCGGATCAGGCAGGCAGCGGCCTGCACATCAACCTTTCGCTCTGCATGGACGGCCGCAATCTGTTTGAGGGCGACATTGCCCCGGACAGCATTGCAGGCAGCTTTATGGCGGGTGTTCTGGCCCACAGCCGGGAGCTGACCGTGTTCACCAATCCCCTGCCCAACAGCTACCAGCGCTTTGGCTGTGACGAGGCCCCCCGCTATGTGAGCTGGAGCCGCCAGAACCGCAGCCAGCTGGTGCGCATCCCGCAGGTCAAGGGCAACAACTGCCGCATGGAGCTGCGCAGCCCTGACCCTGCCTGCAACCCCTATCTGGCCGTGGGTCTGGTGCTGGCTGCCGGTCTGGACGGCATCGAGCACCGGATGGTGCTGCAAGCCCCCATCAACAAGAATCTGTTCGATCCCGCCGAGGCCGCAGGTCTTGGGCTGGAAAGACTGCCTTCCACGCTGGAGGAGGCTGTGCAGGCCGCGCAGGAGAGCGAATTTCTGCACCGCGTGCTGCCGGAAGAGCTTTCGCATCGGTACTATGAGGAAGAGCTGAAGCGCTGTGCCGCCCTGAAAGCTGCCGCCGACCCGGCAGAGTACGAGCGGGTGCACTACTTCAACGCCATCTGAACCGCTTTTGAGGGAAAGTACGAAGGGGCAATGATTCGGCCCCTTGCCTGGATGTAAGAGAAAGGAGCGATTCAAATGGGACGTGCTCTGATCGTGAGCGCCGGAGCAAGCTCCAACGAGTACATCTCCGCGCGGCTGGCAGAGCTGGGATACACCCGGCCTACGATCATCCCCAGTGGTGCCGAGGCCCGGCGCAGGATGCTGGAATCTGATTTCGAGTTGATCGTGGTCAACGCGCCTCTCCCGGACGAGTTCGGCCACGAGCTGTGTTCCTCTGCCGTAGAAAAAACAGACGCAGGCGTGGTGCTGCTGGCCAAGGCAGCAGCCGCCGAGCAGCTGCTGGCCCCCATGAGTGAGCAGGGGGTGCTGCTGCTGAGCAAGCCGTTCTCCAACACGCTGTTCCTGCAGGCCATCCATCTGGCCGCGGCCAGCAACCACCGCCTGCAGCTGCTCCGGCAGGAAAACGCCCGGATGCAGGAAAAGATCGCACAGGTACGGCTGGTCAGCCATGCAAAATGCTGTCTGGTGGAGCGGGAGCAGATGAGCGAGGATGCCGCCCACCGCTACATTGAAAAGCGCGCCATGGACACCCGGCGCAGCCGTGCAGAAATTGCACAGGAAATCCTTGATTCTTACGAGGATTAGGATTATAATTTGGTGTTGTATGTTTTGTTCCGGATGCAGGCGCATCCGCACTGGGAAAGAATGATCTCTGAAAGATAAATTAGAGGAGGACTGAACAAATGGCAAAATTCATCTTTGTGACCGGTGGCGTTGTCTCCGGTCTGGGCAAGGGCATCACGGCGGCTTCTCTGGGCCGCCTGCTCAAGTGCCGCGGACTGAAGGTCGCCAGCCAGAAGCTGGACCCCTATGTGAACGTGGACCCGGGTACCATGAGCCCCCTGCAGCACGGTGAGGTGTTCGTGACCGATGACGGCACTGAGACCGACCTTGATCTGGGTCACTATGAGCGCTTCATCGACGAAAATCTGAACAAGTACTCCAACCTGACCACCGGCAAAGTGTACTGGAACGTGCTGAACAAGGAGCGCCAGGGCGCTTATCTGGGTCAGACCGTCCAGATCATCCCCCACATCACCAACGAGATCAAGAATTACATCTACAACATGGCATCCTCTACCGATGCCGATGTGGTCATTACCGAGATCGGCGGCACCACCGGCGATATTGAGAGCCAGCCCTTCCTGGAGGCCATCCGTCAGGTGGGCCTGGAGCAGGGCCGCGACAACTGCTGCTACATCCATGTTGTGCTGGTGCCCTATATTTCCGGCTCCGACGAGTACAAGTCCAAGCCGGCCCAGCACTCCGTCAAGGAGCTGCAGGGCATGGGCGTGAACCCCGATATCATCATCCTGCGTGCTGACGGCAGCGTGGGCGGCGATATCCGCCGCAAGATCAGCACCTTCTGCAATGTCAAGCCTGAGTGCGTCATTGAGAACCTGACCATGCCCAGCCTGTACCAGTGCCCGCTGATGCTCCACACCAACGGCCTGGATGATGTGGTGGTGGAAAAACTCAAACTGGACGTGCCCCCCGCCGACCTGACCGAGTGGAAGGGTGTGGTCTCCCGCATTGCCACCCGCAGCAAGACCTGCACCATTGCGCTGGTGGGCAAGTACGTCAAACTGCACGACGCTTATCTTTCCGTGATGGAGAGCCTGTACCACGCCGGTTTTGAGAACGACAGTCAGGTAGACATCAAGTGGGTGGAAAGCGAAGACCTGATCGATCAGGATGCCTGCAAAGAAGTGTTTGCTGACGTGGACGGCATCATTGTGCCCGGCGGCTTCGGTGACCGCGGCATCGAGGGTATGATCCAGGCTGCACAGTATGCCCGTGAGAACCAGATCCCCTACTTTGGCATCTGCCTGGGAATGCAGATCATGGTGATGGAGTTCGCACGCGGCGTGCTGGGCTATGCCGATGCCAATTCCAGCGAGTTCACCCCCGATGGTGCCCACAATGTCATTGCCCTGATGGCCGACCAGCAGGGCAACATCCCCAAGGGCGGCACCATGCGTCTGGGCAAGTACCCCTGCACCGTCAAACCCGGCACCAAGATGGCCGAGTGCTACGGCGAGGCTGAGATCTGGGAGCGTCACCGTCACCGCTACGAGTTCAACAACGAGTTCCGTCAGGAGATGGAGGATGCCGGACTGGTCATTTCCGGCACCAGCCCTGACGGCCGTCTGGTGGAGACCGTGGAGCTGCCCGGCCGTGACTTCCATCTGGGCGCACAGTTCCACCCCGAGTTCAAGAGCCGCCCCAACCGCGCTCATCCCCTGTTCAAGGGCTTTATCGCCGCCGCACTCAAATTCCGCATCCATGCACAGCGCGGCATGATGCACGTCTGACCTTCTCAGGCGTTTCGTTCCAGTTCTCCTCGCAGGAGAGGCCTGTAAGATCGCAACAAAAAAGCAGCTGCACTCCGTGTTTTTACGGAATGCAGCTGCTTTTGCTTGTATTACTTACTTTTTAGCGGCAGCGGCCTTTTTGCGGGCGGCGCGGCTGGTCTTTTTGGCGGCGGGCTTCTTTGTGGGAGCCTTGGCAGCGGGAGCAGCGGCCTTGACAGGCTCCGCCTTCACCTCTTCGGCCTTAACAGGCTCAGCGGGCTTTTCCTCAGCCTTTGCAGGCTCCTCCACGGGCTTTTCCTCCACAACGGGCTCTTCCTTGACCTCCGGCTTTGCCTCCTCTGCAGGAGCGCTCTCGACCACAGGTGCAGCCTCTACAATGGGCTCCTCTGCCTTCTTGGCAGGGGCACGCTTTGCACGGTCCTTCACCTCGGAAATGGTCCACAGCTGGTCATCGCCTGCGGCCTCCTGCCAGATCTGCAGGATGGCACCATCGTTGGCACCCATGCCCACGGTATCGATGCACTTACCGCTGGCCCAGGAAGAGCGCAGACGGACGGTGCCGGCGGGGGTGGGCTCCACGGTCCACATCTGAGAGGTGCCGCCCACATCCTCCCACAGGTGCAGCCAGGTGCCATTGGCGGTGCCGGTCATCATCAGATCGATCAGCTTGCCGGATGCGCGGTTGCGGATGCGGTACACGCCGTCACCCTCGCGCACAAAGGCCCACTCCTGCTCGGGCTTGTGCTCGTACTTGCCCAGGCGGATATCGCCGCCGTTGGTGGCCTTCTCCACGGCCTGAATGACACTGCCGCCCTTGGCAGCGATGGTATAGAAGCGATCTGCCTCGATCACGGTCTGCGCTACAGTTTTCATGTAAATCCCTCCAAGTTTGTTTCTTTTGAGCCAATCATTTTCGTTTTACAGGTAAATTATACCACCTGCTGTTATTTTTTACAAGGATTTTGCCATTTCTTTAGCACTATTCACAAAAGGGCCCCGCTTTTCAGCCCGTTTTGCACCGTTTGCGAAAACTTTTCGCCCCGTTTCTCCCCATAAAGCAGCAGCACCCCGCCATTTCTGGTGAGGTGCTGCTGTCGTTTTGGAAAACATCAAGAGGGTTCTGGCAGAGCTCCCTTACTGCTTTGCCTGACTGGGATGCGGCTGCACAGGCATTTTAGTAAACAGCGCTTTCAGGACCAGCGGAGTGGCCACACTGGACACGACGATGAGCAGGATGACGGCGGTGAAGTAGACGGAATCCACCACGCCGATGTCCAGGCCCTTCTGGGCCACGATCAGGGCCACCTCGCCGCGGGTCATCATGCCAACACCCACCTTGAGGGAATCACCCCAGCTGAACCTGCAGACCTTGGCCGCCAGCCCGCAGCCGATGATCTTGGTGATCAGGGCCACCACCACGAAGCACACGCTGAACAGCAGGATCTCCGGGGTCAGGCCGCTGATATCTGTCTTCAGGCCGATGCTGGCGAAGAAGATGGGAGCAAACAGCACATAGTTGCTGATGTCCACCCGGCGCTCCACATAGGGGGCATCCTCCAGAGTGCACAGGACGATGCCTGCGATGTAGGCACCGGTGATGTCTGCAATACCGAAGTAAGCCTCAGCAATGTAGGCCATGGCAAAGCAGAATGCCATACTGACGATGGTGATGCGCTGGGTGTGGGGGTTGCGCTTGTCCAGCCACTTCATGGCGTAATGGGTAATGATGCCCACGCCGATGGCGGTGGCGAAGAACAGCACGGTGTTCATCAGCACCTTGCCCAGCCCCGTACCGGTACCGGAGCTGGCTCCCAGCACACAGGTCAGCACCACGATGCCGATGACATCATCGATAACGGCAGCACTGACGATGGTGGTGCCAAGGAAGCTCTTCAGATGGCCCAGCTCCTGCAGGGTGGCCACGGTGATGGACACGCTGGTGGCGGTCATAATGGTACCGATGAAGAGGGCGCGGTAGAACTCCTGGCTGCCCAACGCCGAGAAGCCGTAGAACAGACTATAAAGGAGCGTGCCCCCTGCCAGCGGCACCGCCACGCCCACACAGGCGATCAGGGTGGCGATGGGGCCTGCCTTGATCAGCTCCTTCAGGTTGGTGCCAAGGCCCGTGGAGAACATCAGCAGCACCACGCCGATCTCTGCGAAGATCGAGATGGTATCGCTGATATGCACAAGGTTCAGCAGACAGGGCCCGATGATCAGGCCCGCAATGATCTCGCCCACCACCTGCGGCGCTTTGAACTTGCGGGCCACCAGCCCGAAGAACTTGGCACTGAGGATGATGATGGCAAGGTTCCGAAAAACAGAATACATAAATTTACCTTCCTCCGTTTTATTTCATTTAACAGGGCTGTCGGCCGCGCCCGACCCCCTATTCTTTTATTATATCGCCGCTCAGAGCCAAAATCAAAATACTTCTCAATTTTTCTCGTTAAAAAAACAGACAAAGTTCACCAAAGCTTCAGTACAAATTTTTGTGCGGATTTTTGGCCCGCATGGCTTGACAAAGCAGCAGGGACTTGCTATAATAAATTGCTGTCTGAACAGACACGCCGCACACGGCAGGCGATGCCGCATGTCGTGTGTACCCTTGGCCTCATAACCTTGAGGCCCTTAAGTCCAAAAGGAGGTGCTACAAAATGGCAAAGTACGAAACCATGCTGATTACCAGCGCCGCTCTCGATGAGGAGGCTACCGCCGCTCTGGTTGGTAAGTTCAAGACCCTGATCGAGAACAACGGTACGATCGATTCCATCGACGAGTGGGGCAAGCGCCGTCTGGCCTACCCCATCAACGACGAGGAGGAAGGCGTTTACACTGTGATCAACTTCACCAGCGAGCCCAGCTTCCCCGCTGAGCTGGACCGTGTGTACAAGATCACTGAAGGTGTTATGCGCAGCCTGATCGTTGCCCACGAGGAGTAATCTTTTCGTGACAGAAAGGGAGACCGTAAAATGTTGAATGTTGTTGCTATCATGGGCCGTCTTGTGGCGGATCCTGAACTCCGCACCACGCCCCAGGGCACCAATGTGTGCAGCTTCCGCATTGCCTGCGACCGCAATTTTGTGCGTCAGGGTGAGCAGCGTCAGGCTGACTTCATTGATATCGTTGCCTGGCGTTCTCAGGCCGAGTTTGTTTCTAAGTATTTCCAGAAAGGCAGTCTGATCGCCATCGAAGGCTCTCTTCAGACCCGCCAGTATCAGGATAAGAACGGCAACAATCGCACGGCTGTGGAAGTCGTAGCCAACAACATCAGCTTTGCAGGCCCCAAGAGCAGCAATCAGGGCGGTGGAGCAAATTATCAGAATTCTGCTCCCGCCTACCAGAACGCAGCCCCTGCCCGTCCGGCTGCTGTGGAGGCAGCTCCCAGCTATTCCGCCGGCAGTGCAGATGATTTTGCTGTCATTGATGACAGTGATGACCTGCCGTTCTGATTCCGTAACGGTCTGACCGTTCAATTCTTATAGGAGGTAATAAGCAATGGCTTTTGAAAGAACCGAAGGCTCTCGCCCCGCACGCCCCATGCGTCGCGGCCGCAAGAAGGTTTGCAGCTTCTGTGTCGATCGCATCGACACCATCGATTACAAGGACGTGCCCCGTCTGCGTAAGTACGTCTCTGAGCGTGCTAAGATCATTCCCCGCCGTGTGACCGGCACCTGCGCTTATCATCAGCGCGCACTGACCACCGCCATCAAGCGTGCTCGTCACGTTGCTCTGATGCCCTACGTCAGCGACTAATCAGAACTTTATCAACCCATTCAAAATAATCAGCAATCAGCAAAGCGCTTTCACCGATGACAAGGTGAAAGCGCTTTTTTTGTTGTGTCTTTCGTTTGTGCAGTGCTCCCGGCACTCAGTAGTCTGCCTGTTTCTTTTTGCTGCATTCTGGGAACATCTTATGGAACCGTTCCCGCAGTTTCCGGGCAGATCACCCTCGTCCATAAAATTGCATCAACCGGTCAAAAAGTTACAAACCGGTACGGTTTTTCCGGTATTTCCTGAAATGTTACCGGGAATTTCTGAAATCAACCGGTGTTTTGATGTGTTGGCAAATCAATCTGCACAAATGCAAGTTGATTCTTTGTACACCTTTTACGAAATTACTTCCACACGATTGATTTTTTGAACAAATTGTGCCATACTATAGCCACTGGAAACGTTCCCGACACCGTTCCCGAAAATCCAACCGAAAGCGAGGGCACGCGATATGACGATCAAGGACATTGCCCGCATCAGCGGCTGTTCTGTCAGCACCATTTCGCGCGTCATCAATGATCGGCCGGATGTCCGGCCCGAGACCAAGGAGCATGTGCTCAAGGTCATGCGGGAGGCAGGCTTCACCCCCAACACCAACGCGCGGCAGCTGAAGATCCAGCAATCCCGCAGCCTGGTGTTCGTGGTCAAGGGGACCCGGAACATCTTCTTCTCCGACTTCCTCGTTCAGCTGCAGCGGGCCGCTACCCTGTATGGGTACAACGGCATCGTCTCCTACCTGGACGAGAACGCCAACGAGATCGATGCTGCCGAGAAGATCCTGCGGGAGATCAAGCCCAAGGGCATGATCTTTCTGGGCGGCAGTGTCACGAACTTCCAGAACGGCTTTGCTAACATCTCCGTTCCCTCCGTGCTGGCCACGCTGGTCTCCAATGAATTGGACTTCCCCAACCTCTCGATGGTGGGTGTGGATGACCGGGCCGCAGCAAAAGCGGCAGTCTCCCATCTCATCGCACAGGGTCACCGCAAGATCGCGGTGCTGGGCGGCCCGGCCACCAGCTTTCCCAGCCGGATGCGCCGTCTGGGTGCGCAGGATGCCATGGAGGACGCAGGGCTTGTCCTTGACGATAAGCTCTATGGCCTGTCCAACTACGATTTCGAGTCCGCCTACCACGCCATGAACAGTCTGCTGGCCCGCCGGGCCGAATTCACTGCCTTGTTTGCCATGAGCGATGTGATCGCCTTTGGTGCCATCCGGGCGCTGGTAAGCGCAGGGTTGCGGGTGCCGGAGGATGTCTCAGTGATCGGTTTTGATGGCATCACGATGTCCCGCTACTGCGTGCCGGTGATGACCACCATCGTCCAGCCCAGTGAACAAATCGCACTGCAGAGCATCGAGCTGCTGGTGCGGCAGATCGAACACGGAGCCCCGGCCCAGACCGTCACGCTCCAGCCGGAATTGCAGCAGGGCGAAAGCGTTTGCCCCTGCCGCCGGAACTATTCAGTCTAACTTCCGTCCTCATGCTGTGGACGGTGGCAGATATTAACCAAAAGAAGAAGGAGTACTACTATGAAAAAGATGATCTCTCGTCGTAACTTTCTGAAGGTCGCAGGCGCTTCTACCGCTGCTCTGGGCCTGGCCGCCTGTGGTGGTTCGTCCAGCTCCACCGCTTCCTCCACTGCCAGCTCTGCTGCCGGTTCCGAGACCGCTGCAAAGGCTGACGGCAAGGTCTACTACCTGAACTTCAAGCCCGAGCAGGATCAGGCCTGGCAGGACCTGGCTGCTGCGTACACCAAAGAGACCGGCGTGCCTGTGACCGTTGTGACCGCTGCTTCCGGTCAGTACGAGACCACCCTGATGAGCGAGATGGAGAAGAGCGAGGCTCCTACCCTGTTCCAGGTCAACGGTCCTGTGGGTCTGGCCAACTGGAAGGATTACTGCTACGATCTGTCCGGCAGCAAGCTGTACGGCGAGCTGACCAGCGACTCCTTCGCTCTGAAGGACGGCGACGCTGTCACCAGCATTGCATACGTCATTGAGACCTACGGCATCATCTACAACAAGGAGCTGCTGACTGCCGCCGGTTACACCCAGGACGACATCAAGGGCTTTGACGATCTGAAGAAGGTCGCCGATGATATCCAGGCACGCAAGGCCGAGCTGGGCGTGGATGGTGCTTTCACTTCCGCCGGTATGGATGCTTCTTCTGACTGGCGCTTCAAGACCCATCTGGCAAACCTGCCCATCTACTACGAGTACAAGGCAGACGGCATCAGCTCCACCGATGCCATCAAGGGCACCTACCTCGACAACTACAAGCAGATCTGGGATCTGTACATCACCGATTCCACCTGCGATCCCACGCTGCTGGCTTCCAAGACCGGCAACGATGCCGTGGCCGAGTTTGTTGGTAAAAAGGCTGTCTTCTATCAGAACGGCACCTGGGCTTACAGCGACGTGAAGGATCTGGGTGACGACAATCTGGGCATGCTGCCCATCTACATCGGCGCTGAGGGCGAGGAGAACCAGGGCCTGTGCACCGGTTCCGAGAACTTCTGGTGCGTGAACAACACCTCTTCTGACGAGGACATTCAGGCCACTCTGGACTTCCTGTACTGGTGTGTCACCTCCGAGACCGGCACCAGCGCAATGGCTGATGATATGGGCTTTGTCATCCCCTTCAAGGCTGCAAAGGATTCCACCAACCCCCTGATCGCCATTGCAAACGACTACGTTGCAGCTGGCAAGACCAGTGTTGACTGGTGCTTCTCCACCATGCCTTCCGAGGAGTGGAAGAACGGCGTTGGTTCCGCTCTGACCGCTTACGCAGCAGGCACCGGCGATTGGAACGGCGTTGTGACCGCTTTCGTCGATGGCTGGGCTAAGGAGTACAAGCTGGCAAACGGCTAAGCATTCTCGGTTTTCTCTTTCCCCTTTTATTTGTGTAAACCGTAATGGGAGGCGGGCGAGCTGTTCGCCCGCCTCCTTTTGTTTTGGAGGTATATCATGCAAAAGGCCATCAGCAAATATTGGCCGGTGTTCGTGCTTCCTACGCTGATCGCGTTCATCATCGGCTTTATCTGGCCCTTTATCTGGGGCATCTTCCTTTCCTTCCAGCGCTTCACCACCGTGAGCAAGACCACCTTTGTGGGCATCCAGAACTATATTTCCGTGTTCCAGGATTCCACCTTCCTGCACGCTTTCGGCTTTACGGCAGCGTTCACTGTGGTCTCCACCGTGCTCATCAATGTCTGCGCCTTTGCCATTGCAATCGTGCTGACCCGCGGCATCAAGGGCACCAACATCTTCCGTACCGTCTACTTTATGCCCAACCTGATCGGCGGCATCCTGCTGGGCTACATCTGGCAGATCCTGCTCAACGGCGTGCTGGCAAACCTGCAAAAGCCCCTGCTGGCGCTGGATGCCAAGGCCGGTTTCGTCGGTCTGGTCATTCTGATGTGCTGGCAGCAGATCGGTTATATGATGATCATCTACGTGGCCGGTCTGCAGAGCGTGCCCGGTGACCTGATCGAGGCTGCCAAGATCGACGGTGCTTCTGACCGCGAGATCCTGTTCAAGATCAAGCTGCCCATGGTCATGCCCAGCATCACCATCTGCACCTTCCTGACCCTGACCAACAGCTTTAAGCTGTTCGACCAGAACGTTGCCCTGACCGCAGGCGAACCTGCCAACGCCAGTGAAATGCTGGCCCTGAACATCTACAATACCTTCTATGGCCGCTCTGGTGCTCAGTGGAAAGGCATCGGCCAGGCAAAGGCTGTGGTATTCTTCCTGATCGTTGTGGTCATCTCTCTGGCGCAGCTCCACTTCACCCGTTCTAAGGAGGTCCAGCAGTAATGATTAAACAGAAAAAGTTGTGGGATAACATTCTCACCGTCATCATGGCCCTGCTTTGTCTGCTGTGGATCTACCCCATCGTCCTGATCCTGCTGAATAGCCTGAAAAAAGAGGGTACCTTTACCACCTCTACCGTGTTCCAGCTGCCCACCAGTGAGAGCTTTGCAGGCCTTTCCAACTACGTCTACGGCGTGATCAAAATGGGCTTCCTCTCCAGTCTGGGCTACAGCCTTGTCATTACCGTTTCCAGTGTGGTCCTCATCCTGCTGTGCTGCTCCATGACGGGCTGGTACCTGACCCGCGTGAATAACAAGCTCAGCAAATTTATGAACCTGCTCATCGTGTTCTCGATGGTCGTCCCCTTCCAGATGGTCATGTTCACTCTGTCCAAGACCGCAGATACCCTCAAACTGAACACCCCCTGGAACATCTGCATCATCTACCTGGGCTTTGGTGCCGGTCTGGCCGTGTTCATGTTCACCGGCTTTATGAAGAGCGTTCCCATAGAGATCGAGGAGGCCGCCATGATCGATGGCTGTAACCCCATCCAGATCTTCTTCAAGATCGTGTTCCCCATCCTGAAGCCTACCATGATCTCCACCGCCATTCTGGAAACCATGTGGGTCTGGAACGACTACCTGCTGCCCACCCTGGTGCTGGATATCAAGAAGTACCGCACCATCCCCATGGCCATCCAGTATTTCCGCGGCGGCTATGGCCGTGTGGAGCTGGCCCCCATGATGGCCTGCATCATCATCGCCATCATCCCCATCATCATCCTGTACATGACCTGCCAGAAATACATCATTGAGGGTGTTGTTGCAGGCGCTGTCAAGGGTTAAGGAGGAGTTCACCATGCGAGCATGCGGCATTCTGATGCCCGTTTTTAGTCTGCCGGGGCCCTTTGGCATCGGCACGCTGGGGAAAGAAGCCTTTGCGTTCGTGGATTTTCTGGCCCGTGCAAAGCAGACCTATTGGCAGATCCTGCCCATTGGCCCCACCGGCTACGGTGACAGCCCCTACCAGAGCTTTTCCGCCTTTGCCGGGAACCCCTACTTTATCGATTTCCGTGTCCTGCACGAGCAGGGCTATCTGACCGCTGATGAGATTCCCGCTGAGGTTCCGGTTGGACCGGTGGACTACGGCGTGCTCTACCAGCAGCGCCCGGTGGTGCTGCAAAAAGCCGCTGACCGTCTGCTGGCTGCAGCCAGCGTGGAGTACAAAGACTTCTGCACGGCACAGAGCTTCTGGCTGGACGATTACGCCCTGTTCATGGCCATCAAGGCCGAACAGGGACAGGCAGGCCTGTGTGACTGGCCGGATGACCTGCGCACCCGCCAGCCCGCTGCCGTAGCCGCTGCCAGGGAGCGTCTGGCCGGGCAGGTGGATTATTTCAAGGCGGTGCAGTTCTTCTTCTACACCCAGTGGAACGCCCTGAAAGCCTATGCCAACGGCAAGGGAATCCAGCTGGTGGGCGATATCCCCATCTACGTCAGCCCGGATTCCAGCGATCTGTGGACGCGGCCGGAGCTTTTCCAGACCGACGGCCAGACCCACCTGACGCAGGTGGCAGGCTGCCCCCCGGATGCCTTTGCGGCAGACGGTCAGCTCTGGGGCAATCCGCTCTACGACTGGCCCCGCCACAAGGCCGAGGATTTTGCCTGGTGGAAGCGCCGGATGCAGCACGCTACTTCGATTTATGATGTCGTGCGCATCGACCACTTCCGTGGTTTTGAGAGCTACTACGCCATCCCTGCCGGAAACAAGACGGCGGCAGGCGGCCACTGGGAAAAGGGGCCGGATCGTGCTTTCATCAATGCCATCCACGAGACCCTGGGTCAGGGCGGCATCATTGCAGAGGATCTGGGATACCTGACCCCTGAGGTCAAGACCATGCTGGCTGCCAGCGGCTATCCGGGCATGAAGATCATGCAGTTTGCCTTTGACAGCCGGGAACCGGGCAACTATCTTCCCTACACCTACCCTCACAACAGCGTGGTCTACACCGGCACCCATGACAATGTGACCACCGAAGGCTGGCGGCAGTCTGCCAGCCCCGAGGATGTCCACTATGCCTGCCGTTACCTGCGCTGCCTGCCCGAGGATCTGACAGAGGCCATGATCTGCGCCTGCCTTGCCAGTGTTTCGGATATGGCCATCATCCCCATGGCCGACTGGCTGCATCTGGGCGCGGAGGCCCGCATCAACACCCCCAGCACCCAGGGAGCCAACTGGCAGTGGCGGCTGGACACCCCGCTTACCAGTCTGCTGGCCGAGCATATTGCCGATCTGACAGCACTGTATGACCGGGCTCCGGCTGCGGCAGACCGCTAAAACGTTTCCTTCTTCTTTTCTCCCCATACACAGACGGCAGGCCCCAGCCCCTCCTTTCCGGAGGAACTGGTGCCCGCCGTCTCTTTTTGCATTATTTTTCAATTTTCACACAACATTTTTTCGCCGCATCCCGCGCAGGACGTTCCATATATTTCCGCGCAGAACCGTTTCTTTTTTACAAAACGGCCACAGTATCTTCACAATTCTTTCGCATTTGGGGTTTCATCGCTCTCTTGTTGTTTTTGGGCAATTATGCTATAATCCAATTAGCTTCACGTCCGCCTTTGCGCGGATTTTACGAACGAAAGGAGTTTTCCACCATGGAATTTACCTATCAGAGCACGATGCAGCTGCCCGCGTCCTATGCGGTTCTCTCCGAAGATGAAATGGTCTACACCGTTGGCGGCGCTTTTGAGCTGAATATCAACGCGCAGGATGTCCTGAATTTCACCGTTAATGTCGGTGTCAACCTGGTACGTATGCTGGGTCAGGCTGCCATCAGCAACACCATTGCCGGTATCATTGACATGCGGAACGATGGTCTGACCACGATGGGTGCCATTGAGCATTACTGGGGCCGCCAGACTCCCGTTGGCAAGACCATGACTGTGGTTGCTGCCGGTTTTGCAGGCGTTTATGTCTACTACTGGGCTAGGTCTGCTATTGAGAGCTTCCTGTCCATTTACAATGACATGCGGAACATCTACAACGAGAGCGAAGCCAAAAATCAGGCACAGGCCGCAGGTACAGCAGCTCTGGCCGCCTGAGTAAATCTTTGAAAGGAGCCTTTTATGGAAAACTTGCGTATGCCTGCATCTTATGCAACGCTTCCGGAAGAAGAGCTGCCGGAGATCTTTGGCGGCGGAGAACTGGGAGATGCATTGGACAGCTTTACGGACAACCTTCACCTGGATGATTTCTTCTTTCAGGGGGGGATCCTCTCCATCTCCATCTCGTTTGTGCCTCTGCTCCTGTTCAATGTTGTTGTTTCCGGCTACCGCTTTGTAGAGAACATTTACAAGAACCTGTCCAACTGGTTCGGTTATCACGATGATACCTTCTCTGCCGTTTCTAATTTCACGGATGAAATGCGCCAAAAACAGCAGCAGCGCGGTATCTGAGTCGTTTTTCCTGTAACATGAAAGAGCTTCACGATTCCGGCTTCTGCCGGAGTGTGAAGCTCTTTTTGTTTGGCCGCTTCCAAATGCTCAAATGACCCGCAGGGCCCCCTGCTCCCGCAGACGGAGCAGATAGCAGCTTCCCGCACCGAACACATTTTCCATGGCATTGTGATACTTTGCCGTCAGCATACCGGGTACAAACGCCTGAATGGTCCCTGCAAAGCCGCCGCCCTGCATCCGCCAGGCTCCCCCCTGCCCCTCCAGCAGAGTCTGACTGAGGGCAAGCGCCACCGAGAGCCCCTGATGCCGTACGTCTGTGGAGCAGTAAACGTTCTGGCACAGGGCAAAAGAGGCATGTCCGCTTTCCAGAATCAGCTGCAGGAGGGCATTGAAATCCCCGCTGACCAGGGCATTCCGCTGGGCCAATGCGCGGGCATTCTCCTCAAAATAGTGGATCGCACGCAGAACAGCACGATCCCCGCAGGCCTTGCGCAGGCGTGGCAGAGCTTTCCAGAACTCCTGTTCCTTGACCTGCCCCAACACCTTACCGCCCAGACAGGCAGCCACCGATTCCATTTCATGCCGGATGGCCGCAAATTCACCGGTCAGCTCGCTGTGACTGCCCCGGGTATCGGTCACGCAAAGGGTCATGTCCGCCGGGAGCAGCCCTGCCGTGTGGATCTTTTCTATCCGGGGCTTCTTTGGGTCGGCAAAATCCGCAAAGATGACCCCGCCCACGGCACTGGTCAGCTGATCCAACAGGCCGCTGGGTTTTCCGAAATATGTATTTTCCGCATACTGGCAGATCTTCGCCAGCTCCGGCGCAGTCAGACCACAGCCATATTCCCCGTTCAGGATGGCCGCCATCCCCATCTCAAAAGCCGCCGAACTGGAAAGCCCGCTGCCCCGGAGCACGTCGCTGGCGGTATAGGCATCGAAGCCACCCACCGTCTTTCCCTGTGCCCGGAAACCTTCCGCAATGCCCCGGATCAGACTGGCCGAATGGGTGCTCTCGCCCTGCTGAGGCTCGGCCTCGCTCAGATCAATGACATCCAGCTTGTTGAAACCTCGGGATTTGACCCGGATAAAACCGTCGTCACTGGGGGATGCCACTGCGACCAGATCCAGCGTCACCGCTGCTGCAAGCCCATACCCGTGCTGATGATCGGTGTGGTTGCCGCCCAACTCCGCCCGGCCCGGAGCCGAGTAAACATGCACCTGTCGCCCGGGGCCATAGTAAAGCTCAAACTGTTCCAGTGCAGCGGCATACCGCTGCCGCTGGCGGGCCAGTACCGCCGGTTCTGTGCCATAGAGCGTGCAGAGCGCTTTGTCCCACTGCCCCGCAAGGATCTCCCGTCTGAGTTGTGCACTGGTCGCCATGGCTGTTCCTCCTCCACAACCGTTCTCCGCAAAGTCCGTGCATGAAGGCTCCATGCACTTGGGTTAGCCTTATTGTACTTCATTCCGCCCTCTTTTGCAATTTGAATCCGCAAAAAATCCAATTTCAGCGTGAAAAACAAAGTTTCGGATGTACTTTTGTTGAATTTGCAGATACAGTTATGATATACTGGGAATAAGAATGCGGTCAACTGGAGGAAACGATCATGGCAGATGTCTACAAGCAGTCCTTCAAACAGAATTACACCAATAATATTGAATTATCCATCTTCAACTGTGGTCTGGAACGCTGTGCCCCGGGCCAGACCTGGGGCCCCGGTATCCGGGATCACTACCTGATCCATCTGGTGGTCTCGGGCAAGGGCACCTTTGAAGTGGGCGGCAAGACCTTTGAGGTCGTGCCGGGGGATCTGTTCTTTGCCCGGCCCAGTCAGCTCATCCGCTACTCTGCCGACGAGCAGCAGCCCTGGGAGTACAGCTGGGTCGGCTTCAACGGTGCCTGCGCTCACAAACTGGCGGCACAGCTGCCCTTTACCGATACTGCTCCTGTGCACCACACGCAGGACCCGGAGGGAATGCGGGCAGCTCTGACCAACATCTATTCTTCCCGTGGGTTAGAGCCTCAGGATGAGGCTGCCATGGTGGGGTACCTCTACCTGTTCATCTCTGCCCTAATGAAGGAGACCAGCGAGACGCGCCCCCACAACGCTTCCTCCTCCAATCAATATGTACTGAATGCCATCAAATACATCCAGTTCAACTATTCGCACGACATCTCCATCGACGATGTCGCTAAGAGCGTGGGCGTTTCCCGCAGTCATCTGTACCGGGTGTTTATGCTCAATGTGGGCAAGAGCCCCATCGATTATCTGACCGAATACCGCATCAACGAAGCCTGCAAGCTACTGAGGGCCGGAAACCTTTCCATTGCAGAGGTCGCCATCTCGGTGGGCTTCTTTGACCAGTTCTATTTTTCCCGGGTCTTCAAGCGGGCCAAGGGGATGCCGCCCAGCAAATACATTGCCGCCCAGAGTGAAAATGCAGATGCCCCCGCTTCGGAAGAAGCCTGACCCAATCCCATTCCAAAGGAGAATTTCCATGCCCTTACAAAAAAATCAGGTGCTGACCCTGACCATTGAGCGCCTGTCCAACGATGGCAGCGGCGTTGCTCACAGCCCGGACGGTGAGGCTGTGTTCATACCCGGCACCGCCCCCGGTGACGTTGCCGCCATCCGCATCGTCAAAGATTGCGGCCGCTACGCTTTCGGTATTCTGGATGCCATTCAGACTCCCTCGCCTGACCGTATCCCGGTAGATTGTGCAGTGGCCGCCCCCTGCGGTGGCTGCAGCCTGCGGCATCTGGATTATGCAGCCGAACTGCGCGCCAAGGGCGAAAGCGTTACCGATGCTTTCCGCCGCATTGGCGGGCTGGACGTACCGGTGCTGCCGCCCCTCCCCTCCCCCGAGATCGACCGCTACCGCAATAAGGTTCAATTCCCGGTGGGCCGTGATAAGAATGGCAAGCCCTGCATCGGTTTCTACGCCGGGCGCACCCACCGCATCGTTCCCTGCCCCGACTGCAAGCTGCAGCCGGATGTGCTGAACGAGATCGGCAATACCCTCTGCGATTTCTTTGCCGCCCACAACATCCAGCCCTACGATGAGCAGACGGGCAAGGGGCTGGTTCGTCATGTGTTTCTGCGCCGGGGTGTCCACAGCGGCCAGATCATGGTCTGTCTGGTCTGCACCCGGGCAAAGCTGCCCAACGCAGAGGAGCTTTGCCGCGCACTGACTGCGCAGTTTTCCGATATCGCCACCATCCTGATCAATGTCAATGCCAGAAACACCAATGTGATCCTGGGCAGCGAGACCCACGCCCTGTACGGCCCCGGGTTCATCGAGGACACCCTCTGCGGCGTTCCGGTGCAGCTGGGCCCCTTGTCGTTCTATCAAGTCAACACTCTGGCCGCTGAGCAGCTCTATGGCATTGCTGCAGAATATGCTCAGTTGACCCCGGAGGACCTGCTGCTGGATCTCTACTGCGGCATGGGCACCATTGGCCTGTCCATGGCAGACCATTGCCGGGAGCTCATCGGCGTGGAGATCGTGCCTGAGGCCATCGAAAGCGCCAAGGCCAATGCTGCCCGCATGGGTGATGCCATAGCCGCAAAGAGCCGTTTCTTCTGCGCCGATGCTGGTAAGGCGGCCTCTCAACTTGCCGCCGAGGGCCTGCACCCGGATGTTGTGATGCTCGACCCGCCCCGCAAAGGCTGTGACGAAGCAACCCTTTCCGCTGTCGTCACCATGTCCCCCCGCCGGGTGGTCTATGTCAGCTGCAACCCCTCCACCGCCGCCCGGGATGCCAAGTGGCTGGAAGAACATGGTTATCGGGCAGAAAAGGTGCAACCGGTGGACCTTTTCCCGAGGACGAAGCATTGCGAAACGGTTCTCCTTTTGACCAAACTCAATGTCGTCCGGCACATCGAAGTGGACGTCAGCATGGATGAGCTGGATGTGACTGCTGCGGAAAGCAAGGCAACTTACAACGAGATTCGGGAGTATGTATGGGAACATCATCAACTCAAGGTTTCCAATCTCTATATCGCACAGGTAAAACAGAAGTGCGGTATCATCGAGCGGGAGAATTACCATAAAGCGAAAAACGAGAATGCAAAGCAGCCTAAGTGTCCGAAGGAAAAAGAGGATGCGATTGTGGAGGCATTGAAGCATTTTAAGATGATTTGATACGCAATCACCCCAGAGAGAATAGCCTCTTGTGCGTTCTCTCTGGGGTGATTTTTGCGTTATGCTACTTCCGGGTAGCGCATATATACATACTCGTAGATTTTCTTCTGGTAGGTCTGGATATCGCTTACATCATAGCTATTGGGAAGTTCTTGCCAAAGGGTATTGCGAATCAGGTTATCCACAATTGCCTTAGTTTCCTGCTTGTCCGTCCAATGGTCGAGTTTGGCAATCTGCTGTTTGATTTTTGTCAACAAGTCCACAGACACCTTCTTGATCGTTTCAATTTCCTGCTTCGTGAGGTTCTCCGAAAACAGCAAATCGTACACTGAAAGTTCCTCATCGCTGGAAAAGCCCTCACGCACATAGCGCTGCTGCTCCGTGTCCAGTGAACTTGCAAGCTCCATCAGATCCATGAAGGTTTTCTCAATGGTTGCCCGGTTCTGCTCTGCATTATAGGCATCTATGATCTCCTGATAGCGGTCATAATAATCAATGCGCTGCGGGTTTGCAAACAGCATTTTCGCCAATTGCTGATTCACCAGTTCATCCAGATCGCGCAACAAAAGGTTCTTCCGCCGGGTGTGGGCAAACTCCCGGCTCAGCAGGTCAAAATCAATTTTGCTGATGTCAAACTGCCGGGAAGGTACAGCCTCCTGATCCGGCTTTTCCACATGGATGTACTCGTTGACGATGCCGTTGATCTGCACCATCAGGTCGGTATTGTCCGCGTGTTTCCGCTTCTGCTGCAAGCCCTCGTAGATGGCGAGAATTGCGTTTTTCCGGGCACGCACGGTATCGTCCACATCGTCACGGTCTGCGTAGCGGAACAGCCGCGCCAGTTCAGACGCATAGGTCTGGAAGGTTTTCTTGGTTTCCAACGTCTCGCACATCGCGTTGACTGCATCCTGTACAAGGCTCATCTTTTCAAAGTCCTGTGCGTCCACCAATTCCTGCAGCCGGAACCCGTGTTCTGCCAGAAAGCCGTCCGTTTTTCCGATGACCGTGCAAATACGCTGAATCAGCTCCGTTTTGTCCACCGTTGGGTCAATGCCCGCCGGGCTGTTCTTGCTGACCGTATAATCTGCCAGAGCCTTGCGCAGCGCCTTTACGATACCAATATAGTCCACGATCAGGCCGTTGCTCTTGCCCTCCGAAACACGGTTTGCACGAGCAATAGTCTGCATCAGGGTATGGGCTTTCAACGGCTTGTCCAGATACAGACAGGACAGACACTTTACATCAAAGCCCGTCAGCCACATGGCACAGACGAACACCACCCGGAACGGGTTCTTGCTGTCCTTGAATTCTTTATCCAACTCCCGTTTTTCCATTTTGGCACGGTGCGGCAGAATATCCAGCCCCCACTTTTTGAAGGTCTGCACCTCGTTCTGCTCCTGACTGATCACCACTGCCATTTCGGTTTCTTTCATCCATGCCAGTTTGCGGGCAAGTTCCTGTGCTTCCTGCTGGGTCGCTGTACCCTGCCGGGCTTCCAGTTCCCTGATCTTTGCCCGCCAGCATTCCTGCACATAGTTATACATCCGCACACAGGTGACCTTATTCAGGCAGACAAACATCGCCTTGCCGCTGGTCCAAAGGTCAGAGTAATGCTCCACAAAATCCTTTGCAATGGAGCGCAGCCGTTCATCTGCGGTGAGAATATGGATCTCCTTGGCAAATTCTCGTTCCAGCTTTTCCTCCTGCGAGGGATCAAGGTCGGCTGCTTCAATGGCATCCAGGATCCGCCCGGTGATCTCCGGCTTGTCCAACTGGGCGATCTTATCCGCACGGTTTTCATAATACAGCGGCACCGTTGCGCCGTCCTCCACCGCCCGCTTGAAGTCATACACCGACAGATACCCGCCAAAGGTGCGCTCGGTGATATGGTCATCTGCCAGAAGCGGCGTACCGGTAAAGCCGATGCGGGACGCCGTGGGCAGCAGGTGCATCATGTTGTCTGCAAAAATGCCGTACTGGCTACGGTGGGCTTCATCCGACAAAATCAGAATGTCGTGATCCGGGTAGATGGGCGGCTCCTTGGGCAGATTGAACTTCTGGATCAGGGTAAACACAAAGCTGGGGTTGCCCTGCAGCTTTTTTACAAGGTCTGTACCGCTGGATGCAATGAACTGCGAAGCCTTGGTTTTGCCTAGCAGACCGCAGTTTTCAAAGGTATCGCTGATCTGCCGGTTCAGTTCGTCCCGGTCAGTCAGCACCACAATGGTGGGCGAACCTGCAAACTTGCGCCGGATCTTCTGCGCCAGAAAGACCATGGAGTAGCTTTTGCCTGACCCCTGCGTGTGCCAGAACACACCCAGCCTGCCGTCTTTCAGCTTGCGGTTCTCGTAAGCACTGACGGCCTCGTTGACGCCGAGATACTGGTGGTTGCGGGCCAGAATCTTGGTGGTGCGCCCACCGGAATGGTCGTAAAGGATGAAGTTTTCCAGCAGATCGAGGAAGGTCTTTTTCTCGCAGATGCCCCGCAGCATGGTTTCCAGTTCCACGCTGCCTGCATCGCTTTCCTTCAGACGCTTCCATTCGTGGAAAAACTCGTACTTGCTGCCAAGCGTACCCACCTTGGCTTCCAATCCATTGGACAGCATGAGAAAGGCATTGTAATAGAACAACTGCGGAATGGTATCGAGGTAATCCCGATAGTTGTCTATGTAGGCGTTCTGCACATCCACGGTGGGCTTTTTCAGCTCGATAAACAGCAGCGGAATGCCATTGACAAAGCCCACAATGTCTGTCCGGCAGCGGTACAGCTGCGAGTGGATCTTCATTTCTTTTACGGCAAGGAAATGATTGTTTTCCGGGTTTTTGAAGTCGATCACCGCCGCGCTTCGCGTTTCGGTGCGGCCATCCGGCCGCTTGACCGTCACCGGGATGCCATCCCGCAGCAGAAAATACTTTTCCTCGTTGATCTGCATCAGGGATGCGGTGGAAACGTGTGCCGTGAATTTCTTCTGCACCTCATCCAGCTGGTTCGGAGTGAGCCACGGGTTCAGCCGCAAAAGCGCCTGCCGAAAATACCGAGTCAGCAACACTTCCCCATAGCTGGTGCGGCCCAACGTCCCATCCGGCCCCAGCTTTTCGGAGTTGTAAGCCAGCACCACCTCCCAGCCCAGAACATTTTGCAGCAGGTTGCCTGCGCTGTTCTGGACAAGGACATTTTCGGAGTATTCGCGGCTCATAGGATCACCTCTTCATCGTAATTTCAACGATTCGTTTTTATTACATCTGCAATTTCTTTAGCAATATCCTCCACGGTATCGATTGCCGTATTTCTTGCTAATTTATCTGCCAAAGAAGGACTATAATCTATAACTTCCTTCTTCGTAATATTATGCCAAATGGGGAGTATGATTTGCTCACCTGATACAGCCTTTGTTATAATGCCGTCCAACTCATAATTTGTCCAGCCCTTTTTTATGAAATCACGTGATACCACAACGATTCCAAATCGACTGTTTGCTAATCCCTTATCAATTTTTCTTCTCAGACTATCTCCTATTCTCATTTCAAATTCGTCATACCAAACTTTTATACCAAGATTTTTAAGTGCATTTGCAAGTGGCCTGACAACCTCATCTTTATCTTCAGATGCATGAGAAATAAAAACGTCATACTCTGGTTCAATTCCAGCGTCTTCATTCATAATCAAGCCGTTATTATGGACAAGCGATGGAACCTCTGCAAGCGGACGATTTTCTATTTGCGGTAACGGTGCTGGTAAAACCCGAACTGAACTTTGAACTCTTCCACCCAACCCCGCCAAATCGATTGCAACATACCAATGCGCTGAGTGCGTCGTCTGCAATCTAACTGGTGATTTCTTTGCAAGCCCTCCAATATATCGATGATTTCGTCCATTTCTGTAATTGTTGAAATTGCTACTGTCCATCAATCGGACATTTGCAGCATTTCCCTTTAAAATAATTTCTACAACACGGCCCTTATCCAGTTGCCCCAAATCGTATTTTGTAAATTGCATTGTGTGCCTCTTTTCATTTTCTAATCATTTGTTCATTAAAAGCTTTTTCACCTATTTTAGCAATACAATGGAGTCTCAATCCTCGTTCATACTGTCCTAGGAGTGTGTACAGCGTACTATCTGATGCCTCTGAAAACGGCACCCAATTTGTCGCCCCCTGTGCCATTTCCAAGGCCGAAATTTCCATCAGCGCACTCATTTTTGCATCTCGCAACGCTTCAATCATTCCATCTCTGGTCGGATTCTTCATTTGAGCACGAAGTTTTTGAATTTTATTCATCGCATCTTTTACGTCCTTAAGATCCTTTGCTTCAGAGCAATATTTATTAAGAGAATCTGACATATTATGAACACCCCTTTCATCAAAGTTCAAGCTATTTTATTGCTATCCTATTTTTAACAGCAGCGGTAACAATGCAATCCCCACATCACAGCTCTTATCTGCCAGCCACGTCAAAACAGGTTTTACTTTTTCCCATTTTGACTTTTTGCCGTCTTTGGACTTCACCACTTCTTCAATCTCAGAAATTTTATCCAGCACTTCCTGTGTCTGTTCATTCGTGAGTGAAGTCATTTCTTCTACTTCTTTGCGCACCTGCTCAAATGTAACGTTAACATTCACGCTGTTGGTAACATTGACAATCTGCGAATTAGAAACTTCCGGTTTGGGCAACTGTACCGCATTCATCTGGTATTTGTACGTTTCCAGCTTTGCTTTCATCATTTCCAGATTTTCAACCACACAATTCGGGTGTTCTACCAGATGTCCATAAAAGACCATTTTCGCATTTCTATCATTGTACCACAGACCATCATACCATTGCTTTACACATGCTTGGTATTTTCCGTCTATTTCTCTATGTAATTTCAAGCGTTCATCGTCACTTAAATTTTGAGTATTACTCAATCGTTCAATATCCGCACGTACCATATCATAAAAATCTTTTGGCATATCCATAATGTCACACCTCCACTTCCCCGCTCATCAACTTTGGCAACAGTAAATCTCTCGCTGTCTTTAACTGCTCATTTTGTCCTTGCAGCGTCTTTATTTTATTAAAATACACTTTTGCATATTTGTCAAACTTTTCTAGAGTTTCTTTATCGGGAATTACCACATCCATCGCGTCCAGAATCTTTGTCGTCATGCTGGGTACTGCCGCACCAATATTCATGGAGTACATATCAAATGCTTTGACAAAGAAATATACAAAAACGGCTGTATGTGGTTGTTTCATCGTAGCATAGAACATTGTGTCCACTGTCCAAAATGTTTCATCTACATACATGATATTATTCAAAGAGCCTTTTCGAGGAATCAGGACTGCCTCACCAGAAAACAGCGATTTATTACATTTTCGCATTAAACCGCCAGAACCATAAACAGGGATATTTCCATCATCAGGAACTTTTTTGTGGTCTTTTCCATAATTAACGCTGATAAGTTCCTTTAACAGCCCTCTGCGCCACCCCTCCGGCACGCCATCCACAATTTTCGTGTTTTCATGCCCCGGAAAGTGCAAATCCACAAACCACTCTTTATAAAGCCGCTGGGCTGCTTCTTTCAGCAGTTTGATTTGTTTCTGGTTGTTTTCAATCAAGTCATCATAAGCCGAGAGAATATCTGCAATGCGGTGCTGTATTTCCAATGGCGGTTTATCAATTACCACTTCCTTTAATTTTTGCCCCGGCATATGCTTAATCGTTGCGCCTGTAAAATACTGATCCAATTCGCCTGTTTTGCCTGCCAAAAGGAACCAATAAAACAGATACCTATAATCAAGGCAGTCATGTACTCTAACTCGATGAAGCGCTTTTTGAATTTTCATATTTGGAATTTGTTCTTTCCAAATCGCACACCGTCCCGGTTCCCCACCTTCGCAAATAACTAAATCACCATATTTTAGTTCATATCGTTCCTGTTCTGATTCTTCAAATTTCATTAACGGCAAATCTTCTAAATCAAATTCACCCCATCGAACATTTACATTTGCAAGATACGGCTGATAGTCTCCTTTGTTTTTATTTTGGTCAAGCATTTTTCCCAAGCAGGAATCCGTCACATTTCCCAGCTTCACCTTTTCCCACTTCATACCCCCATCTCCTCCAGATTCTTCGAGATGGTTTCCATCAGGTGGTTGGACTCTGCCTGCAATTCCAGCAGTTCCTTGTGGATCTCCTTCATCCGCTGGGCAAAATCTACACCGTCGTCCTCCACAGGTGCAACGCCCACATAGGCACCGGGCGTCAGGGATGCGCCTTTCTCGTTGAGGATGGTGTCGCGGCTGGCCACCTTGCACAGACCGAGAATGTCCTGATAAACGCCCTCGCCAAACTTTTCGGTGAGCCAGACGGCCTCCTTGGCAACGGTCAGCTTCTCGTTGAGGGCTTCCAGCTCCTTGTCGAACTTTTCCTGCGTAGCTTTGCGCTCCTTGCGGGGTGCTGCCTCCACAGCGGCTTTGGCTTCTTCCCGCTTGGCCTGCACGTTTTGTTCCAGTGCGGCCTGAATCTCTGCAAAGGGGCGGTCGTCCGCCAGCTCTGCATGATACTCTGTCAGAAGCGCCTTGTACTTGTCCACCTCGCCGCGATAGAGCCAGACAATGGCGTTGAGGTTCTTCAGCTGCCAGTCGCTCCACTCGTTCTGAGTGCGGTCCACCACGGTATAATAGTTGCGGGCGTCGATGAACAGTACGGTGTCCAGCAGATGTTCCGGCTTGCCCTTATCCAAAAACCACAGCGAACAGGGCAGGCTTTTGGTGTAGAAGAAATTGTTGCCCACGCTCATCATCACGTCCACATGGCCGGTCTGGATGAGCTTTTCACGGATGTCCTTGTCTTTGCCCTGACTGTCGGTAGCCGAGGACGCCATCACAAAACCCGCACGGCCATGCTCGTTCAGGTAGGAGTAGAAATAGGACACCCACAGATAATTTGCGTTGCCGATTTCCTTGGCCTTGTTCACGCCGGGCAGGCCAAAGGGCAACCGCCCGGCACTCTGCGCCGACTCCGACTTGACCTTGTCCACGTTAAACGGCGGATTTGCCATCACATAGTCGCAGCAGCCGTTCAGGTTGTGGGCATCGTGATAGAAGGTATTGGCTTCATCGCCGGACTTGATCACGCCGGTCAGACCATGCACGGCCATATTCATCAGGCAGAGCTTGGCGTTGTACTCCACCTTTTCCTGTCCGTAGAAGGTCATGGTGTTGTTGGCGATCATGCCCGCATGGTTTACAAAGTCGCCGGTCTGCACAAACATACCGCCGCTGCCGCAAGCCGGGTCCAACAGAACGCCGTGGGCAGGCTCCAGCACATTGACGATCATCTTCACCAGCGATTTCGGCGTAAAGAACACGCCGTCATCCTGTGCCACATTCTTGGCAAACTTATTCAAAAAGTACTCGTAGATACGGCCGATCACATCGCCGCCCACATCGTCCAACGCATCATTGTTGAAGATGCGCAGCAGTTCCCCCAGCAGTTCATCCGAGAAGATGGTGTAGTCCTTCGGCAGAACGCCCTGCAGCTGCTCGCTCTGCTGCTCCACCAGTTCCATGGCGTTGTTCACCACTTCGCCCAGACTGTTCAGATGATTGCCCTCGATGCCGGTCAGCCCCTGTTCCGGGATGTTGGCGGGCAAATTGACCAGGTAATTGTACTGTGCCTCCTTGGGCAGAAACAGTGCACTCTTCTCGGCAAAGTCGCTTTGCTCCACCGGCAGCACCCGACCGCCGCGCACGGGACGGTCTTTCAGGATCTCCCGCTCCACCAGTTTGAAGCGGCTGTACGCATACCGCAGAAAAATCAGTCCCAACACCGGCATACAGTATTGGTTCGAGGTGAGTTTAGAGCCTGCACGCAACAGATCTGCCGACTCCCACAGGTCAGCTTCCAGTTTTTTGACGTTCACGTTGTTGGCCACGAGGGGATTCCTCCTGTTGTTTGGATTTTCATTTTCTATTGTATCACATTTTTCTGCAATGTTCATCTTTAATCATCGCTATTTTCTTTTTTGACTGGAAAAAGTTGTTTACCAATGGCTGACAATGTGTTAGAGCCATAAACTTTCTCATTTGGAGACGCCAAGCCTGCATCCAACGGATGCAGTTCACGGGTTTGGGTGTCCCCAACAAGTATTTTGCAACGCAAAATAAGCAGATGTATATACGTCTGCATTGCTTGCGGGTGCTATGAAGCCTCTCAAGGTGCTTTCCAAATTTGAAAATTATTTTCTAATCAGGACCGTCAGCTTTCAAGTTCACCTTGAAGCTGGCGGTTATTTTTTGCTCAGGAGGTTTTTGCGTTTTCATCTGCAGCAAGCAGGTATTCAGCACAAGAATACGCTAGTTCCGCACCTTAACGGTCGCTGAATAAGCAAATTTTTTGAGAAAAATTCGTTTCAGAAAAATCAGCGTTGATTCATCTAATATTGCATCAAACCGGAACTATCACTTCCGGTTTTGAAGGTAAAAAGCGGAACTAATAGATCCTAAAAATTCTTTTGAAAGTGTGATAAGCTACCAGCAAGACACCAATTGAACCTTGAAAACCGAATGACCGTCTGCATGGGATACCCGGCGAAGACCTCGCAAGGGAGAGCCGGAAAACGCCGCCGAAAGGGGGGCAGGAACACCATGCAGAGAGAACGGCACCCAAAATTTGAAATTACGTTGATACGCAAAACCAGAACTAATAGTTCCGATTTTGCCTTGAAATTCACTTCATATTTTTTAAAAACCGGAACTACCAGTTCCTAAAAATAAAATTTACGATGTGATATAATTTTTTCAATGGTTTGCAGCAAAGAACCGGAAGCATCACTTCCGCTTTTTTACAACCAAAAACCGGAGGTACGACCTCCTAAAAAATCTTCTATGAATGTGTTAGTCTAATTTCAGAGCCTTCATCGAACCTTGAAAACCGAATGACCGTCTGCATGGGATACCCGGCGATGATCTCGCAAGAGCGAGCCGGAAAACGCCACTGGAAAGGGGCAGGAACACCATGCAGAGAGAACGGCGTAAGAACAATGATATTCTATTTCATTTCAGAAAGGATGGTTTGCCTATGACAAAACTGAGCCAGCTTAAAATCGATCCGGAGTTCCAGAATCAAATCAACCCTCCGTCGTTTGAGGAAACCCACCAACTGGAAATGAACATCCTAAAAGAAGAACGTGTACTGAATCCGATCATCACGTGGAACGGCTATATTGTGGATGGACATACACGCTATCAAATTCTTCGGAAATATCCATTTATTCCATTTGAAGTCATCGAAAAAGAATTTTCCAGCCGTTATGAAGCACTCGCCTGGATCTGTAAAAATCAGCTTGGGCGGCGAAACCTGACCCCAGAACAGAAAAAGTTCCTGATCGGAAAGCAGGCAGAAGCGGAAAAGCAAATCAAAGCGTTTCACGGCAATCAGTATACTTTGGCATCTGAAAGTGGTCTGGTTCAAAATGAGCCAGACCGCACAAAGCACGGTTCACGGTCGAAGGTCGCTGCGGAACATGGTACATCCGAAAGTTATGTTTACCGTGCAGAGCAATTTGCAAAAGGTGTGGAAGCAGCGGAAGAAGCAGTACCCGGAGCGCAGGAAGAAATTCTGAGCGGAAAGATTCGGGCAACCGACCGTGAAATTTCCTCGATTGCAAAGGTTCCAAAGGAAAAGCGTCCAGAAGTTGTGGCAGAGCTGCGTAAGTCTAAAGCCGAACGGGATTCCAGTATCACGGATTCTTATTCAAAGGACAATGAGTTTATAACAACCTTCAAGCAAGACATTCAGGGGCATAAGAAAGGACTCAACAAGGAAGAAAAACAGAATCTCAAGGATGCCGTCAAGAGCATTTATTCACCTCGCCGTTTGGCAGATGGCGAAGCCATGATGTGTGAGATTCAGGGCGCGCAGGAGGATTTTATCCGGCGGTGGGAAATGTGTTTTCGTGAATATCCCGATATTCTTACCGAACCGAAAAACAATGAGAAGCTGCTGATTTTTATTGACCGTGCCAGCCGGTATCTTCAGAACGTAAAAAAACGCTTGTACAGTGATGGAAACCAGCAATCTCAATGCTAACGCTGGATTCTCCGAAGATCACTGCCTGCACATTTATCAGGGCAAGATTCGCCCGGAGTAACTCGAAATTCCATTTGGGCTTTTCGTGCCGGGCATCTTGATGGGGATTCTGCTCCCCATACCCTCATGCAGAACCGTCTGTTTCTGCTGATTGGCTCGATGAAATTCATCTCCCAGCCACGATGCTCTGCCTCGTGGGTCTATGTGAATTTTTGAAAATTTCAAAAAATTGTATATGAAACCGCCCTTGCGGATTCCTATTTGTGAGAAAGCAAAAAATCTGTAAAAATTTTGAAAGTACCTTGCGAAACGGGCTTTCTCCAATTCTATGATTGAAAACCCGTGTTCCTTGACAACCGAATAGTCAGCTGCAAGCCACTATGACTTTCCGGGGAAGTGCCGCCATGACAGGAGCGCACCAAGGAAAGCCAGAACGCCGGATTGAATCGGGCAGGAACAGCTTGCGGAGAGACCGACAGCAAAAAGCCGGACAAGCAAACAGCAGAGATTCGCCAATCTCTGTTGAATGGTTGTTCGGTGCAGGGTGTGGGATGCAGTCCCACACATTCCCGATGATGCCCTGCATCTCGGCTGCTCACCATTTTTATGGGGAGCCAAATCTGAAAATTGCAGATTTTCAGATTTCATCGAGGGACTGGGGAGCGAAATCTCCAGCAAGGTCGCCGTCGGCCAAAATCACGAAAGTGAGTTTTGAGGCGACACGGGCGAATCTTGCGCTTGTAATTCTCGAACCCCTAAAGCACCATGATAGGACGTAAAAATTGGAGGTGAAGATTATTTCAGACTATTTGAAACACAATATGCCATTGCCGCAGTATCTGCCCTACGCCCGGTTCCTTCTGAATACCGATTTAAGCAACACTGCAAAATTGCTCTACACGCTCCTGCTCGACCGTGCCACTCTCTCGCAGAAAAACAACTGGGTGGACGAGCATGGACGCATTTATGTGATCTATCCGCTTTCCCATCTGGCGAAAGATTTAGACTGCTGCATCTCCAGTGTGACACGCTCTTTTGCTGAACTGGAAAAAGCGGAACTTGCCGAGCGAGTACGCAGTGGCTTTTCCAAGCCCAGCCACATTCTGCTCAGGATTCCCCATACTGCGCAGAATTGCGCAGTCACAGTATGCACCAGTGCGCAGTCCGACTGTGCAGAAATGACCAGCATGATCATGCAAAAATGCACATCTAACCAACGTAATAAGAACAACCTGAATGATAACCACCTGATAAGAACAAACAGCTCTCGTCTTTCATTGGGAGAATACCAGAATGTTTTTCTGACGGAAAAGGAGTACAAACGGCTCAAGGCTGACTTTGCAGGGTTGGATGGCCTGATCGAGCAGTTATCCGCTTATATCCAATCTACTGGAAAGAAGTATGCCGACCATGCCGCAACGCTGAGTATCTGGGCGAAGCGGCAGAATGCGGAGAAAAAGACAGCACCGGGTATCCCGGACTACACCTTTGCGGAAGGAGAAAGCCTATAAAGACGCTTGAGAAGATTTTAGAACAGTCTGTTTCCAGCATTCCCCAAAATGCCACCGATTATTATGATGCAGATGGCCTGCTCTACTGCGGCAAGTGCCGCACTCCAAAAGAAACCTTCTTTGCCAATGGTCTTGTCTTGATGGGAAAGAACATTCATCCGGTAGAATGTGCCTGCCATAAAGCCGAGCGGGAACAGCAGGAAGCAGCGATTAATGAACGGAAGCATCTCGACCTTGTGCGGCGGCTGAAAGCAGACGGCTTTTCTGATTCAGCTATGCTGGACTGGACATTTGCAAACGACAATGGGCGCAGCCCACAGATGCACCATGCACACCGCTATGTGGAGCAGTGGCGGACCATGCGCTCAGAGAACATCGGGCTGCTCCTCTGGGGCGGTGTCGGCACAGGAAAAAGTTTCCTTGCCGGGTGTATTGCGAATGCTCTGATGGTTCAGGAAGTGCCTGTGCGCATGACGAACTTTGCCCGCATCCTGAACGAACTGAACAACAGCTTCTCCGGACGGAATGAGGTGGTGGGCAGGCTATGCCGCTATCCTCTTCTCATCATTGATGATTTTGGCATGGAGCGTGGTACGGAGTATGCTCTGGAACAAATTTACAGCATTGTAGACAGCCGTTACCGCAGCCGGAAGCCTTTAATCGTTACCACGAATCTGACGCTGGACGAAATCCGGCATCCGCAGGATACCGCCCATGCCCGTATCTATGACCGCCTGCTAGAGATGTGCGTTCCCATCTCCTGCATCGGCGTGAGTTTCCGCAAAGAAACAGCGCTGGAAAAGCTGGAGCGACTGAAACTTTTAATCGGATGAATCAAGGGATGTTTCTAAAATTCGCAGGACAGTCAAAGTTCTGCTACAAGGAAATGGAGTTGCCTATTGAAAAAATACTATGACGCCGAAACTGACAACGCATCCTTTGTACGCTGTATCGATGTTATGGCAAAGCTGATTCAAAAATATGGCTCAACTGTACTGGAGCAAAAGGAGTCTCTGCTTTGCGCGACCAACAGTAAAGCTGCATAAGCAGATTTACACGTTGCGTAATTTTTATTTTTATGTTAAAATAATTGCGTAGCGTGTTTTACATATATGAGGACAACTTTATGGACTGCAAAGACAAAATCCTCGAACTGCGCGAATCGACCGGGATGAACCGCCGGGAGTTTTGCACCTTCTTCCAAATCCCCTACCGCACTGTAACAGAATGGGAACTCGGCCACCGCCATGCGCCGGAGTATGTACTCCGGTTGCTGGAGTATTACATCCAGCATGAAAGTCTCGCACAACAACCAACCGCCGAAAGTGAGGGGGCCTTATGAAAAAAGCACGCACCAAGTGTTACATTTATACGCGCGTATCCACGGCCATGCAGGTGGACGGTTACAGTCTGGATGCCCAGCGTGAAAAGCTGCGCAAATATGCCGACTACGAGGATATGGTCATTGCCGGAGAATATTCTGACGAAGGATTTTCCGGTAAAAACATTCAAGGACGGCACGAATTTCAACAGATGCTGCGAGATGTGCAAGACTGTAAAGACGGCGTTTCTTATGTTCTGGTATTCAAGCTCTCCCGTTTTGGACGCAATGCCGCCGATGTTTTGAACTCCTTGCAGCTCATGCAGGATTTTGGTGTCAACTTGATTTGCGTAGAGGATGGCATTGACAGTTCCAAAGATTCCGGTAAGTTAATGATTTCTGTTCTTTCTGCTGTTGCTGAAATCGAACGTGAGAATATCCGTGCTCAAACGATGGCCGGCCGTGAACAGAAAGCCCGTGAGGGCAAATGGAACGGCGGCTTTGCACCCTATGGCTATAGGCTGGAAAATGGCGAGCTTTCGATTGCAGACGATGAAGTGGAAGTTGTCCGTGTTATTTTTGACCGCTTTATCCATACCAACGATGGTGTAGCAGGCATTGCCCGGTATCTGAACACCCATGGCTATGTGAAAAAGCTCCGTCAGAATGGAACTATCCCAAAGTTTTCTGCTGTATTTGTTAGAGGTATTCTGGACAATCCCATTTACTGCGGTAAGATTGCATTTGGTCGCCGCAAGGTTGAAAAGAAACTCGGCACTCGAAATGAAATGCACGTTGTGAAGCAATCTGAGTTTCCCGTCTATATCGGTCAACATGAAGCCATCGTTTCTGAGGACGACTGGAATCTTGCACAGACCAAGCGTCAGCGTACCACAGGGCGGCGTGAAAAGGTCCGTGACCCAGACCACGCACATATTCTTTCCGGCATTCTGAAATGCCCCTGCTGTGGACGGAACCTGTACGGAAATGTCTCTAAGGCTCACAGCAAGGATAACAAAACTCGTTACTACTACTTCTGCAAAAGCATCAAAGGGCAGACTGGACACGAATGTTCTTTCCGGTTGAACATTGAACAGAACGAAATCAATCAGATGGTCGCATCCATCGTATCCGCTATGGTTCACAACCCACGCTTCGTAGATGCCATCAAAGAAAAAATCAGTTCTGCAGTCGATACCAGCGAGTTAGAGCATCAGGCTGATACAATCAAGGCGCAGCTCCGCCAGCGACTCAATACAAAGTCCCGTCTGGAGCACCAGATGGACACACTGGACTTTAATGATCCCTATTATGACCGTAAGTCTTTGGATTTACAGCGGCGTTACGATGAGCAATATGAACTGATTGAGGACATGGAATCCCAGCTCGCTGAAATCCAAGGTCAGATTGATGACATTCATCAGGAGAAGATCACAGCGGACAACATCTATCACCTGCTTCTGGCCTTCGATGAAGTCTACAATGCCGCCACTGAGGTGGAGCAAAAGGAATTCATGCGTGCCTTCATCGAGCGCATTGATATTTTCCCGAAAAAACAGCCGGATGGCAACTGGATTCGGAACATTGTATTCGCCTTCCCTGTTCCCTACAATGGAAAAGAGATTCGAGAATTTCCCTTGGAATCGCAATCAACCGTTGAGGTTGTGAGTTGTTATACCAAAACGATGTAACAAACGCAACCCTCAAGCCATTGCGAGTGTATCACGGCATTAACCCGCATAAAACCTTGATTTCTAGCACTTTCAAGGTTTGAAGAGCAGTAATTTTTCACCTTTGAACCGGCTCCAGATCTGCCAGAATAATCTTCACCGTCTCATGGAACTGCGAACAAGAAAACCGCCCTGCCGTATTGCTGCGACAGAGCGGTTTTCTGCTGTATGGACTCGAAGGGAGTCGAACCCTCGACCTTTCGGATGCGAACCGAACGCTCATCCCAACTGAGCTACGAGCCCTCAACTGTCCTCTGACCACTAGAGCCAGAGGACATCGTTCATTTTGACTTTATTATTTTACTGCTTCTGGAATCATTTGTCAAGAGTTTCTACCTTCCGGCGAAGCAGACTCATGGGGGGCAGTTCCGGGGTAGTGATGGTGTACTTTTCCATGGCGTGGGGGGTGGATTCCACGCTCTCCCCTGCCTCGTTTTTGATCCACTCCGGGTGCAGCGGGATGCTGCGCCCATCCGGGCAGAGCACCTCCAACGTATCCCCAAGGCTCCATTTGCCGCGCTGCTGGCAGGAGGCAACACCATTCTCCCAGCTTTCCACAGTGCCCACAAACTCCCACTCACGGATATAAGTAGCGCTGTCGGTTGCCTGGCGGGCCTGCTCGCGGCCAAAGTAGAAGCCCGGGGAGTAGTGCCGGTGGCTGGTACGGGTCAGCTCGGCCAGAACGTCATCGCTCAGCTCAAAGTTATCGTTGAGCGGGTCGGCCAGATACTGATCCAGAGCCTTGCGGTAGGCGGCGGTGACGCTGGCGACATAGTAGAACGTCTTGGCGCGGCCCTCGATCTTCAGGCTGTCCACACCTGCCTTGCAGATGAGGTCGATGAAGGGAGCGGTGCACAGATCGTTTGCATTGAGGATATAGCTGCCGTTCTCATTTTCACCGATCTCATACAGCTGGCCCGGGCGGGTCTCCTCGCTGAGGTAATACTTCCAGCGGCAGGGCTGGGCGCACTGGCCCCGGTTTGCATCCCGGCCTGCCATGTAATTGGAGAGCAGGCACCGGCCCGAAATGCTCATGCACATGGCTCCGTGGACAAACGCCTCGATCTCCAGCTCCGGCGGGGTCTTATCGCGCAGGGTGGCGATATCCTGCAGGCTCATCTCACGAGCAAGCACCACACGCTTTGCACCCATGTTGTAAGCGGCACGCGCAGCGGCCCAGTTGGTGATGCCGGTCTGGGTGGACATGTGGACATCGATCTCCGGGGCGAACTGCTTACAGGCTTCCAGCACACCCAGATCGGCCACGATAAAGGCATCCACACCGGCGGCAGCCGCGGCCTTGATGGCTTCGGGCAGGCGGTCAGCTTCCTCATTGGTGGGCAGCGTGTTCATGGTCAGATAGACCTTGCGGCCACGGGCATGGGCGTAGATCACACCCTCTGCCAGCTGCTCCGGCGTAAAATTGGCAGGTGCCGACCGCATACCGAACTCCGGCAGGCTGCAATAAACAGCGTCTGCTCCATAGTTGATGGCATAACGCAGGCGCTCCAAGTCGCCTGCCGGGGCCAGCAGTTCCGGGATCTGTAACATAAAATCGTCCTCTCTTTTTAACACCCTCTCTGTCATCGCTGACGCGATGCCGCCTCACCGGATCGGTTTCTGCAAACCTGACTCCGGAGCTGCAGTTGGCACTCCCCTTGGGAGAGCTGTCAGCATAGCGGACTGAGAGGGACTTACTTCTTCAAACTCTGATTGACTTCAGCCGCTTTCCGGCAGTTGGCCTGATGTTCAGCATAGGTCTTGGCGTAATAGTAGTGACCGGAAAGGTCCGTAACAAAGAAATAGCAGTCCCTGACTTCCTCATCACACTGAGGTGCCAGAGCAGCCTGGATCGCGGCAAGGCCCGGGTTCGAGATGGGCCCGGCGGGCAGGCCGGTGCAGGTGTAGGTATCGTAGGCATTCCGGATGTTCTCGGGGATCTCCTCCCAGCCGCCATAATACGGAGCCACCCAGTTCCAGAGGTAGTTGTTGTCCTCGTCGCTCTGGACATAGCTGGAGGTGTTGCTCTGGAGCTTGGGGTAAGGCGAACCCTCGGCCAGACGGTTGCGGAACACCTGCGCCACATTGGAATCCTGATCGTTGCCTGCTTCCTCCTGCACAAAAGAGGCCAGTGTAATGACCTCAGGCAGGGTCAGCTCCTGCTTTTCCAGTTCCCTGTACATCTCGTCCGTAAACTGCTTATCGAAGTGTGCATAGAACGTTGCAACATAATGATGCACGGTATCGTCCGTCAAAAACTCATAGGTGTCCGGAAAGAGGTAGCCCTCACACTTCATAAAGCGGTCGGGGGCATCGTCCGGGACATACTGCCAGAAGGTGTACTCACTGAAATCTCCGGTGTTGGCTTCTTCCAAAAACTCCTCGGCAGTACACAGACCGGCTTCCTCCATTTTCCGGGCAATTGCAATGGCGGTGGTTCCCTCCGGGAAGGTCAGACGCACCGAATCCGCCTTGGCATACGCAGACAACTCTGCGATCAGGCCATCGTAGGAATATCCGCCGGTTTGCAGCGTAAAATCACCGTACTGCAGTTTTCCGGCGGCACCCTTGTGCCCCACATACCAGCGGAACAGATAGGCCGAACGGATCACTCCAGCCTCCTTCAGCTCCTTTGCGATGGCAGCAACGCCGCTGCCCTGGGGGATGCTGACGGTCACCTCTGCACCCGGCTTTCCTCCATTGCCGTTGATCTCGTTATACGCAAACACACCTGCCGCACCGGCTGTCAGTACCAGCAGCAACAGCACGACCAACAGGATCTTCAGCACACTGCCTTTTTTCTTTTTCTGGTGTTTCTCTGCCATATCCACGTTCCTTTCAATCCATCATCAGGCGCATGTAGCTCTCCGAAACATCAAAAGGTTCTCCTTCAAAACGGATGAGGCCATACTCCTGCCGGGTTCCCTCGCCCAGAAACAGATTCTGGGCAGCCCCCACCGTGATGACAGCCTTTTCCACAATGACCTCTTTCTCCCGGGCGGCTTCCATCAGCACCTCGGCAGCACGGTCATTTTCCGCCATCATCTCCACAAAGTAAAGGGTATCCTCCCTGCGGAAATAGATGCCGTAGCCCTGCTCACTGGATACGATGGTCGCACCACGGGAATACAGGTCCCGCAGAACCTCCCCCATCTGCTCCGGCGGCAGCTGAACGGTGTCGGGCCAGTATTTTGCCCGCAGTTCGCAGAGTTTTTTCGCCGTCACGGAATCGAATTCCGCCTGGCTCCACAGGTTGCGCTCCACCTCCCGGGGCAGGCAGCGCAGGGCAAAGGCTTTCTGGAAACCTTTATCCTGCAGCAGCGTTGATTGTTCCGGGCTGGCGGGCACTGCCACCACAAAGCCTGCGCCCCGCAGTTTCTGCTGGGCGCACAGGGTATCCACCAGGCCCGCAAGGAGCAGGCTGCCCTGCCCGCACAGACCGAACAGATAGCTGCCCGGGCGGCCCTGCAGGGTCACCGGCACAGCCAGTGCCACAGCCTCAATGTGGTCGTTTTCCTCCGCGACGTAGACATTCTGCACCCCGGCAAAGCGCTCCACAGCGCCACGGACAAACTCCTCCGTGTCGCCGCGCTGGGCCTGCCACAGGGCCAGCACCTCCGCCCAATCGGACGGCTGCATCAAACGGTACATGATATAGGATGCCTCCTTTTGTTTCAAATAACAGCGAGAGCAAGAGTTCTGACCTCTCCCTGAATATCCTCAATGCTCCGCATCTTCTCCCCTGCCGTGCAGTGGACGGTATCCCAGCCGAGGTGAGCGGCGCAGTATTCTGCCGCCCGGCGGCTGCGGGCCAGATATTCGGTGTCCTTTTCATGGACATCCTTCCTGGTCTCGTCGCCATGGTAGCGGGCAGTCATCAGCCGCTGGCTCACCGCCGGGTCAACCTGCAGATAGATCACCTTATCCGGTGCAGGCAGGCCCAGCAGGTGGTATTCATAGTCAAAAAGCCACTGCAGGAATGTGTCCCACTGCTCCGGCGGAAGCTTCGAGCACTGATGCACAGCATTTGAGGTGGTGTAGCGGTCAGCGATCAGGATGCCGCCTTCCTCGTAGAACTTGCCCCAATCCGACTTATACCCCGCATAGCGGTCCACCGCATAAAAGCTGGATGCCGCGTAGGCGTTGACATCGTCAGGCTTGTCGCCAAACTGCCCGGCCAGATACATCTTGACCAGCGCACTGGAATCACTGTCATAATCCGGGAAGGTGATCTCTCTTACCAGATGATTCATCACCGTCAGGTGCTTTGCCAGCAGCTTAGCCTGCGTGCCCTTGCCGCTGCCGTCCAGCCCTTCCAGAACGATCAGCTTGCCTTTGCTCATACACTAGCCTCCTGCTTGATGGCCTCATACTTTGCGCGGACTTCGGCAGTTCTGCCGCAGCACATCTTGCCCTCGGGGCAGGGGCCGCTGACACAGGCCGGGCCGGCCTTGGCAAAGATATGGGGTGCCACCGGGTAGACCAGCCGGAACATCTCCTCAGCCAGCTGACGGATCTCCCACTGAGCGCGGGAGCAGCAGCGCAGATGGAAGAAATTCTGCAGGCTGCGGGCGTTCATGGTCACGACCATCTTCGTCTCGCAGGCGTTGGGCAGCACGAAGCGGGCATCCTCGTTGGCCTGTTTGGAGGCCTTGGCGCGGGCCTGCTTTTCGGGCATCCCCTCTGCCATCAGGCGGGCAGTGTGGCCGTCCTCCAGCTTTTTTGCAAGGTCCAGGTAGCGCTTCGCATCCTCATCCATGCTCTCAAGAAAGGCTGCCTTTGCCTCAGGGATGGCCTCGATCTCCGGCGGGATGACATAGTGGAAGTCGTCCAGCCGGACATACCGCTGGCTCTGGACACTGAAGGATGCGATGCGGTGCCGGGTGATCTGGGCCAGCAGGGTGCGGCTCACACCCTCAATGCCAAAGGTGAAGCTGGCATGTTCAATGGGGCTGGCATGGCCCAGGTCGCTGAGCATGGTCAGGAACTTGGCCGTTTTCTCCTCGGTCAGGCCGTCCAGCAGGTCGGTGATATGGGCATCGGAGTAGCAGAGCTTGGCCGCTGCCGCCACCACCTTTTCCGGTTCCGGGGTATGTGCGATCAATCGAACGGTCATCATAGTTTTCTCATTCCTCCGTAATTTTCGTCAGCGGCGCAAAATTTGCCATGGTTTTCTTCACGCCGACCTTTTCAAAGTTGATCTCCACGATCTGGTCTCCGGCAGCGGCCTTGACCGCCAGCACCCTGCCCCGGCCAAAGACCCTGTGCTCCACAATGTCGCCAACCTCGTAATGCTTTGGGCCGGTGGATGCCGGGCGGGAAGCTGCCGGGCTCCCCGGAAAGCTCACGGGTTTGGACGCTGCCTTGGGGGCCGCGGGGCGGCCATAGCCCACACCAAAACCGGAGGAGCCGGACGTGCGCGGGGCGTTGCTTCCGCTGCCAAACCCGGAAGCACTGCTGCCACGGCCTGCATAACCGGAGCCGAAGCCGCCGCGCTCAGAGGCATTGTATTCCCGGTTGAGGTAGCTGCCGCCGGTGCGGCCGCCGAAGCTGCTGGAATTGCGGCCCCAGCCGGACGCGCCGGAGTAGCCCGAGGCCCCGCCGGGAACGGTATCACTGTAACTGGAACCCCAGCCCATGGAAGAACGGCGTTCCAACGCCGGGCTGCGGGTCTCTTCTATATACTCAGGCTCGATCTCGCGCAGGAAGCGGCTGGGTTCGTTGCGCTGGGTGCGGCCGTAGAGCATCCGGGAGACGCTGTTGGAGATATACAGCTCCTTCTTGGCGCGGGTGATGCCGACATAGGCCAGACGGCGCTCTTCCTCCAGATCTGCCTCGGAGTATTTGCTCATCTCGCTGGGGAACACCCCCTCCTCCATGCCAATGAGGAACACATAGGGGAATTCCAGACCCTTTGCAGAGTGGATGGTCATCAGGACCACCTGGTCAGCACTCTCGTTGTAGCTGTCAATGTCGCTGATGAGGGCGATATCCTCCAGGTAGCCTTCCAGTGAAGCATCCTCGCCGTGCTGATCGCAGTAGTTTTTGACGTTGTTGACCAGCTGGCCCAGGTTCTGCAGGCGGTCTGCCGCATCCTCGTGGCCCTTGGCCGCATCGGCTTCCAGCATGGCCTTGTAGCCGGTCACCTCAATGACATCCTGGGCAAATTCGTCCAGTGTCCTGGTTTCCAGCGATTCCTGCAGTTTTTCGTAGATCTGCCAGAATTTCAGCAGCGGCATAATGGCACGGCTGAGTTTGGCGTATGCATCCGCGTGGGAGATGACTTCCAGCATACTGATTCCCTGCTGGGCGGCAAGGTCAGCGATCACGTCAACAGTGGTATTGCCGATCTTCCGGGCAGGCTCGTTGATGATGCGGCGCAGGCGCACATCATCCCGGGCGTTCGCCACGATGGACATATAGGAGTGGATGTCCTTGACCTCTTTGCGGTCATTGAAGCGCTGGCCGCCCACGATCTTATGGGGAATGCCCGCGCGGGTAAAGTAGCTTTCGATGGGGGCCGACTGGGCATTCATACGGTAGAGCACCGCATGATCTGCCAGATGCCCGCCCTCTTTCAGGTGCTCACCGATGACATCTGCAATGTGCATGGCTTCGTCCTGCTCATTCTCGGCAGTGTAGACCTGCACCTTGTCGCCCTCGTCGTTCCGGGTCCACAGGGTCTTGCCCTTGCGCTCGGTGTTGTGCTGGATGACGCAGTTGGCAGCATTCAGGATGTTGGAGGTGGAGCGGTAATTCTGCTCCAGACGGATGGTCTTGGTACCGGGGAAGATGCGCTCAAAGTTCAGAATGTTCTCAATGGTGGCACCCCGGAAACGGTAGATGCTCTGGTCATCGTCACCGACAACGCAGATATTCTTTTCCGGGCCGGTGAGCAGGCTGACCAGCCGGAACTGGGCCACGCTGGTATCCTGATACTCGTCCACCAGCAGGTAGCGGTACTTGTTCTGGTAGAACTCCCGCACATCCTCGTGCTCCGCCAGCAGCTGCACGGTCTGGTAGATCAGGTCGTCGAAGTCGAAGGCTCCTGCCTCCCTGAGCTTTTTCTCATAGGCGGCGTAGACTTTGGCGGCAATGGCTCCCTTGGTGTCCCGGGCCGGGGTGCGCAGCGCCTCCTCCGGGCTGACCAGCTGATCCTTCCAGCGGCTCATCTGGTTGATGGCGCTCTTGATCGGGAAGAACTTATCGTCGATGCTCAGTTCCTTATAAACTGCCTTCATCACGCGCTGGGAGTCATCGGTATCATAGATGGTAAAGCTGCGGGGGTAGCCGATGGATTCTGCCCAGCGGCGCAGAATGCGCACACAGGCCGAGTGGAAGGTGGAGGCAAACACCTCGTCCCCCTCTTCGCCGCCCAGCATATTGCGCAGGCGCTCTTTCAGCTCCCCTGCCGCCTTGTTGGTAAAGGTGATGGCCATCACGTTCCAACTGCGGACAGCGTTCTGCCGCAGCATCCCGTCCAGCCAGACGGGCGCATCGGTGCCGGTCATAATTGCCGTTTTCAGGGCCTTGACATCCTCCTCTGTCACCTCACGGGGGGTCCAGCTGGAACCGTGGGCCGAGCCAAACCGGATCAGGTTTGCAATGCGGTTGACCAGAACAGTGGTCTTGCCGCTGCCTGCACCGGCCAGAATGAGCAGCGGGCCGTCGGTGGTAAATACCGCCTGCCGTTGCATATCGTTCAGGCGGCCAAACTGCTTTTCAATATAGGTATCGCGCAGAGCGCAGAATTCCTGTTGGAGACTTGCTGCCATTGTTTCACCTGTTCTTCTATAAAATCACTTACTTTATAAGTATATCACAATTCAAGAGGGTTGTACATAAAAAACCGCCCTTCCTGTACAGCACAGGAGGGGCGGCAGTGTTCAGATAAAGCTTAGCCGAAGATGTTGATCAGGATACCGGCAGCAACAGCGGAGCCGATAACGCCAGCGACGTTGGGGCCCATGGCGTGCATCAGCAGGAAGTTGGAGGGGTTCTCGCTCTGGCCGACCTTCTGAGAAACACGGGCGGCCATGGGAACAGCGGAAACACCAGCAGAGCCGATCAGGGGGTTGACCTGACCGCCGGTCAGGGCGTACATCACCTTGCCGCACAGAACGCCTGCAGCGGTACCAAAGGAGAAGGCGATCAGACCCAGCACAATGATGAACAGGGTGCGGCTGTTCAGGAAGGTGTTTGCAGAGGTGGTGCAGCCAACAGACAGAGCCAGGAAAATGGTGATGATGTTCATCAGTTCATTGCCGGCAGTCTTCTGGATACGATCCACAACGCCGGACTCCTTCATCAGGTTGCCCAGCATCAGCATACCGACCAGAACGGCAGCATCGGGAACGATCAGAGAAACAATGATGGTGACCATGATGGGGAAGATGATCCTCTCGGTCTTGGACACGGTGCGCAGCTGCTTCATCACGACTGTGCGCTCTTTCTTGGTGGTGAGCGCCTTCATAATGGGCGGCTGGATCACGGGCACCAGAGCCATGTAGCTGTACGCCGCAACAGCGATGCTGCCCAGCAGCTCAGGTGCCAGACGGGAGGTAACAAAGATGGCGGTAGGGCCGTCTGCACCGCCGATGATGGAGATTGCAGCGGACTGCTTCTGGGTGAAATCCACAATGCCGGTAGCAGCCAGCAGACGAGCGCCCATGTAAGTGCCAAAGATACCGAACTGAGCGGCAGCGCCCAGCAGCAGGCTCTTGGGGTTGGAGATCAGGGGGGCAAAGTCGGTCATGGTACCGATGCCCAGGAAGATCAGCGGGGGGTAAATGCCCAGCTTGACACCCATGTAAAGCATATCGGCCAGACCGCCGTTGTTCAGGATCTCGATCCACATCGGGTGCTCAAGACCATCACCAACGAAGTACTGCATGTGGATGATGCCGCTGCCGGGCAGGTTGGCAAGGATCATGCCGAATGCCATGGGCAGCAGGATCAGGGGCTCAAATTCCTTCACGATGGCCAGGTACAGCAGGAAGCAGCCCACGCAGATCATGATCGCGTAGAGGTAGCCGCCCGGCTCACCGAACCGTGCAAAGCCGGAACTCTGGAAAATACCGACCAGAGTATCGATAAACTGTGTCATGTTTTTCCTCCTGTGTTAAAAAGGTGCGGTGGTGTCGTTGACACCAGCCTTGCTCCAGCCATTTGCAGCACGGCGCACGGCCTTCAGGGTGTACTTGCCATTGCCCATGGCATGGATGGCAGCCATAATTGCGGCAACCACATCGCCGGGAATGCCTTCCTCCACCACAGGGGCGGGAGCAGCCTGCTGCACGGGGGCGGCAGGCTTTGCGGCAGCCTTGGGAGCTGCAGGCTCCTTGGCTGCCTTCTTCTTGGCGGCCATACCGTCGAAGATCTTGCCTTCCAGCATGATGATGAGCATCAGCAGGACGAGGATGGCAAACACCAGCACGATACCGGTAATGGTGATAACCACATCAGAACCCAGATTCATGGTCTTCCTCCTAATAATAATTTACTCCGCACTCCGGAGCAGACCCCGGCGCGCAAAAAGCGATTTGACAATATTATACAATATTTCCCGACCCGATTCAACAAGTATGAACAAAATTTTGTTGCAACTTTTCCAATTTCTTAACGAGCCGGGTCAGGGCCCCGGTTAACGGCGGCCCATGCGGGGGGTCGCATCCAGGAAGCCGGTCTCCAGCTTATCGTTCAGGCCCAGGCTCATGGCAGTGCCCAATGCCACGCAGTTCACAGGATCGGGCGAGACGGTCACATCCACCTTGAGTTCCTGGCTCAGGTATTCGGGCAGGCCGTGCAGCTGTGCGCCGCCGCCGGTCAGCACCACACCATTGCGGAAGATATCGCCTGCCAGTTCGGGCGGGGTCTTTTCCAGCACCTGATGGGCAGCAGTGCCGATTTGCTCACTCAGCATCATCACAGGCTCGTAGAGGTCGCTGGTGGAAACATTCACCTTGATGGGCAGGCCGGTCAGCAGGCTGCGGCCCTTCACCTCCATCGTCTCGTCAAAATCAGCCTTCTGGGGGCAGCAGGCGACATTCTTTTTCAGCTGCTCTGCGGTACGCTGGCCGATGGCAATGCTGAACTTGTTGCGGACATGCTTCAGGATCTCGTCATCATAGTGGTTGCCCGCCACACGGACACTGGTGGCCTTGACCTTGCCGCCCAGAGACAGGACAGCGATATCGGTGGTGCCGCCGCCGATATCAATGATCATCCGGCCATCGGGCTGGGTGATGTCGATGCCGGAACCCAGTGCAGCGGCAATGGGCTCATCGATCAGGTAGACCTGACGGGCACCGGCGGCCATCACGGCCTCCACCACGGCATCACTCTCAATGCCGGTGATGGCAGCGGGCACGCAGACAGCCACCCGGGGCTTGACCATGTGGGAGCTGTACACCTGATTCACAAACCGGCAGATCAGCTCCCGGGTCATGGTGTGGTCGCTGATGACACCGTCCTTCAGCGGGAAAATGGCGGAAATATAGTTGGGGGTGCGGCCTACCATGGCCAGGGCCTTGTCGCCCACCTCCAGCACGGAGTTCTTGCGGGTATCCATTGCCACCACGCTGGGCTGGTTGAGCACGACCCCCTGCCCTGCCTGTGCAATGATAATGGTCGTTGTGCCCAGATCGATGCCGATGTCATTCTGTGCCATAATGAAACGTTCCTTTCTCTGCTCCCCTGTTTTTCTATCGTAAATGCCCGTTCGGGCGGGAAATCAAATCAATTTATATTGTAGCATAAGCCAGTAAAAAAGTATAGACCAAACCTCTCCTAGTAGGAGAGGCAAGTCAGCAGCCTGGCTCCCCTATTAGGGGAGCTGGCGCAAGGCGCCTGAGAGGTTATTCTGCCGCCATCTGTTCCGGCGGCAGATTCTCTTTCAGCAATTCGCACAGGCCGCTGTACCGCAGGTTCTGCCGGACATTGGACATCATCCGGTTCACCACATCCCGCCGCCCGGCCACGATGCACAATTTGCGGGCGCGGGTCACGCCGGTGTAGAAGAGGTTGCGGTAGCAGAGCCTTGGCGGCACCTGTGCCACCGGCAGCACCACCGCCGGGAACTCGCTGCCCTGGCTCTTGTGCACCGTGATGGCGTAGGCGATCTCCAGCTCGTTCAGGTTTTCCGCCGGGTAAAGCAGGCGGCGGTCATCCATCCGCACCACCATGGAGCGGTCGCGCATGTTGATGGATTCCACAATGCCGATATCACCGTTATAGGCTCCCACGCCCTGCTCCCCGCCAATGCGGTTCCAGACGATCTCGTAGTTGTTCCGCACCTGCATCACCTTGTCGCCCACCCGGAACACCCGGGAGGCGCTTTGGAGCTGGGGCTTGCCCTTCTGCTCCGGGTTGAGCAGGTTCTGCAGCTCCACATTCAGTGCCTGGGTGCCGGTGGGTCCCAGCTTGGTGGGGCAGAGCACCTGAATATCCCGGACAGGGTCAAAGCCATAGCTCCGGGGCAGGCGGGTAGTGACAAGATCGCACACCAGTTTCTGCGCCGCATCGCCGTCCGATTCCAGAAAGAAGAAATCGTCTGTCTTGCCGCCTTTCTGCAGCGGCTCACTGCTGATGATATGGTGGGCGTTCTCCACAATAAGGCTGCGTTTAGCCTGCCGGAAGATCTCGTTCAGGCAGACGGTGGGCACCAGCCCGGAGCGGATGACCTCGCCCAGAATGTTGCCGGGCCCCACGCTGGGCAGCTGGTCGGCATCGCCCACCATAATAATGCGGCAGCTGTACCGCAGGGCTGCAATGAGCGCCTGAAACAGCTTCACATCCACCATACTCATCTCATCCAGAATGACCACATCGCATTTGAGCAGGTTCTTGTCATTGTGGATAAAGCTGACCACGCCGCCGGAGTAGTCCACCTCCAGCAGGCGGTGGATGGTAGAGGCCTTGCGGCCGGTCAGTTCACTCAGCCGTTTGGCCGCACGGCCCGTGGGAGCACAAAGTGCCACCCGGTCTGCCTGATGCTCCAGCAGCTGCAGGATGGCGTTGACCGTAGTGGTCTTACCGGTGCCGGGGCCGCCGGTCAGCACAAGGCAGTTTTCGGTCATGGCCTTGCGGATGGCTTCCCGCTGCAGGGGCGCATAGGAAAAGCCCTGGGTCAGCTCCAGCACCTGAACGTTTTTATCAAGGTCCCGCACCGTCTGCTTTTCCCGCTTCGCCAGCAGGGCCAGCCGGTCGGCAATGGCCTGTTCTGCTTCCAGCAGGTCAGGCAGATAGATATACGGCACCGCCTCCAGCATCTTTACGCCAAGCTGCCCGGTCTCAATGCAGTGGTCCAGCGCACGGGCCAGCTTTTCGGGCGGCTGCTGGATGAAGTGGGATGCCGTGTCCAGCAGCTGCGCACGGGGCAGACAGGTGTGACCGTTGCCCGCGTTGTGGCGCAGGGTGCGGAGAAGCGCTGCTTCCAGCCGCTGGGTGCAGTCCCCTTCCATGTGGTAATACTGTGCAATGCTGTCGGCATGGCGGAAATCCAGCTGCAGGGGTTCCCCACAGAGCAGATAAGGGTTCTGGGAGATGGCCTGCATGGCACCGGGGCCAAAGACGCGGAACACCTCCATGGCGCGGCGGGGGCTGATCTCGAACTGGGCCAGATAGGCGATCAGTTCCCGCATTCCGAACATCCGCTTGAACTCCTGCTGGATGCGGTCGGCCTTGTCTGCCGAGATGCCGGGGATCAGGGTGAGCTGGGCAGGGTCGTTGGCGATCACTTCCAGCGCCGCCGCGCCGAATTTATCGATGATCTTATTGGCCGTGCGTGCCCCGATATAAGGCAGGGAGCCGCTGGCAAGGAAGGCGTATACCGCTTCCAGATCCTTCGGCATATCGGTCTCGCATTCCTGGGCGTGGAACTGGCGGCCATAGGTGGCGTGGTTCTCATATTTACCGCGGCAGACCACACTCTCGCCCGCATGGAGCTCGCCCACGATCCCGCACACCACGGTGACCGTGCCGCCGCCGGAAATTTCAAACACCGTGTAGCCGTTGTCCGGGTTCTCGTAGATAATGTCCTCCACCGTTCCCTCGATCTGTTCCAGCTCCATACTCCTCACCCCCTTGTGACATAATTATTTATAGTATAATCGTTTTGGTGTTATTTGTAAAGGAATTGGGCAGGCCCTGCTCTATACAACCTCTCAGCTTTGGCGTTGCGTGAGGCTTTCCCTCTTCGCCAAGGCCTCCCCTACTAGGCAACAAAAGAGCCGCCCTTCTGCGGTTTCGCAAAAGAGCGGCTCAATTTTTACAAGTTTGCGTGCGGTCTTGCTTTTTCCTGTTTCAGCTTCCGGAACACAACGATATACGCCGGGATCAGGAAGAAGCAGGCAAAGAACCAGGCCACCGGGTTTGCAATGCAGGCGGCAAAATAGCCCCACAGCGGCACGAACAGGAAACCCACCAGAGCACGGGCGATCATCTCTGCCACACCGGCAAACATGGCCAGGCTGGAATAACCCAGACCCTGAATGGTGTAGCGGTAAATGATAAGGACCGCCAGCGGGATATAGAACACGCTGTTCCAGAAGATGAAGCTCTGGGCGTTGGCCATGATCTCGGTCTGGCTGCTCTCAAGGAACAGGCCGATCAAAGCCTTATCCAGCACGCGCAGGATCAGGAAGGATGCCACACTGTACACACAGCCGATGCCCAGGGCGGTGTTCACGCCCTTGTTCACACGGTTCAGGTCGTTGGCACCCATGTTCTGGCTGGCGTAGGTGGTCATGGCCGTGCCAATGCTCTCCAACGGGACGGACAGGAACTGTGCCGCCTTGCCGCCTGCAGTCTGCGCTGCCACGATGTCGCTGCCCAGGCCATTGACCGCCCCCTGCAGCACAACGGAACCGATGGCCGTGATGCTGCACTGCAGGCCCATGGGGATGCCCATGCCGCACAGCTTGACACAGTGCTGTCTGCTCAGGCGGCTTTCTTCTTTGTTCCAGCGCAGTTCATTATAATGCTTGAGGATGTACCACAGGCTGCCCAGACCGGCCACTGCCTGACTGAACACGGTGGCGAACGCCGCACCGAACACGCCCATCTTGAAGGTGATGATGCAAAGCAGGTCCAGCCCGATGTTCAGAAAACTAGCCACCAGCAGGAAGTACAGGGGCCGCTTGCTGTCACCCAGAGCGCGCATCAGGGCGCTGGTCATGTTGTACAGCAGAGTGAACGGGATGCCGATAAAGATGGTGCGGATGTAGATATCTGCCAGATCAATGATGTTGTCCGGGGTATTGGTCCAGACCAGAATGGAACGGGTCATGGCCACCGTGACCACGGTAAGCACTGCGGCAAAAAAGACACTCAGCCAGACGGCATTGGCGGTGTAGCGGCGCATCTCCACATAGTCTTTCGCACCGAATGTCCACGAGATGGGGATGGAAAAACCGCAGGCAATGCCATTGACAAAGCCCAGCACCAGATAGTTCAGACCGCCCACACTGCCGACCGCCGCCAGGGCTTCCACACCCACAAAGCGGCCCACGATGATGGTATCCGCCAGATTATAGAACTGCTGGAACAGGCTGCCCAGCATCAGCGGCACCGCAAAGGCAAGGATCAGCTTGAGCGGGCTGCCCTGCGTCATATCTTTCGTCATACACACGTTCCTCCTTGGGAAAGCATCACAGACCTTATCACACGAATTTTTTCCGACAAAAACGCCCTGCCGCGCAATGGGCAGGACGTTTTTGTTCATGTGGGTATTATATCAGGTTGCGATGAATTTTCAAGAGGTTTTTTCAAATTTTTCAGTGCTTCCCGGCCAGATGCTTCAGCAGCTGGAGCAGAATGCTCCAGAACCCCGTTCCGGCATTGCCCGAAGGCGGGGTGTCCACATCCGGAACGCTCAGCGGCGGGTCATTCTGAATAGTGTGCGAGGAACTGTCTGGTACGCTCCTCCCGGGGATGATCGATGAGCTGTTTGGCAGGGCCCTCCTCCACGACCACGCCGCCGTCCATGAACAGGATGCGGTCGGCCACATCGCGGGCAAAGTGCATCTCATGGGTGACAATGATCATCGTGGTCTTGCGGTCAGCAAGATCACGCAGGACCTTCAGCACCTCGCCGGTCAGCTCCGGGTCAAGGGCGCTGGTGGGCTCATCAAAGCAGAGGATATCCGGGTGAAGTGCCAGCGCGCGGGCAATGGCTACACGCTGCTGCTGGCCGCCGGAGAGCTGATGCGGGTAGTGGCCGGCCCTCTCCGAAAGGCCCATCTGCGCCAACAGCTCTCTTGCCTGCTGTTCCAGCTCCGCGTGGATGGCCTTTTTGTTTGCCTGATATTCCGGACGTTCCTTTGCCAGCAGTTCCCCTGCCAGCATCACGTTCTGTAAGGCCGTGTACTGCGGGAATAGGTTGAAGTTCTGGAACACCAGACCAAAGTGGAGCCGCTTTTTGCGGATCTCGCTTTCCTTCTGGGTGGCAGGGTCGGCGGCATCCCACATGGTCTCGCCGTTCACCTTGATCACACCCGTGTCAGGCCGTTCCAGAAAGTTCAGGCAGCGCAGCAGCGTCGTTTTGCCGGAACCGGACGAGCCGATGATCGCCAGCGCTTCCCCCTGCTCCAGATCCAGGGAGATGTCCTTCAACACATGGGTCTCGCCAAAATTTTTTCCGATACCGGAAGCTTCGAGCAACGCCATAATCTATCTGCCTCCTTAGCAGCGGAAATAATCGAGCTTTTTTTCAGCCCAGTTGAACAGGATGGTCAGTGCGCCCACAAACACCAGGAAGAAGAGCGCGGTGGAGAACAGCGGCCAGATCAGGCCCTTTGCGCTGTACTCCTTGGCCATCATAATGATCTCCTTGTTGGCAATGGTGTTTGCCAGCGAGGTATCCTTGACCAGCGTGATGATCTCGTTGCCCATGGGGGGCAGGATGCGCTTGACGACCTGAAGCAGGGTCACCTTGAAAAAGATCTGTGTTTTGGTCATGCCAAGCACCTGCCCGGCCTCAGTCTGCCCCTTGGGCACCGCTTCAATGCCGCCGCGGTAGATCTCAGAAAAATAGCAGGCATAGTTGATGGCAAAGGCCACCACCGCTGCCACCATCCGTCCGCCGGAGCCAGAGGGCCAGGGGTTGTTCATGCCCAGCAGGCCGGGGCCCAGATAGATCACAATGATCTGCAGCATCAGCGGGGTGCCGCGGATGATCCAGACAAAGGTCTTGACCAGCCCGGCCAGCGGCTTGCAGCGGCTCATGGAGCCAAACGAGACCACCAGCCCCAGCGGCAGTGCAAACAGCAGTGTCAGGGCAAAGAGCTCACAATTGAGCAGGAACGCGCCGGACAGGCGCATAAGAATCACAGACACAAAAACACACCTTTTTTATTCAGAATCCATATTCCCCTTCCATCACAGCCGGTGAAAGTTCCCTCTGCTGGGGAGCCTTTCACGCATCGGCAACAAAAAGCCTCCCTCACCGAGGGAGGTTGCATCGCATAGCGATGACGGAAGGAGTTTTACAACATACTCAGTCAGCCAGTGCCAAATCGTACTTATCGGCCAGTGCCTGCATAGTACCATCGGCCTTCAGTGCATCAAAGGCCTCGTCCACAGCGGCGGCAGCATCACTGCCCTTGCGGAACGCCACACCGTACTCCTCAGCGTTCAGCTCGTCCACGATCTTCAGGTCGGCATAATCCGTGCCCTCACCGATCATGGCGTTGGCCAGGGTCAGGTCAAGTACAGCGGCATCGGCAGTGCCTGCGGCAACTTCCATCAGGCAGTCGGTCTGAACGCTCTTGGAAACGTAATCAGCCTGTGCCAGGTTCTCGTCCCCCTCAATGGCGGCCTCACCGGCGGAACCAGCCTCGGCAACCACGGTCTTGTCCACCAGATCAGCGGTAGAGGTATAATCGGTGCCATCTTTCACAACGACCACCTGTGCATTCTTTGCATAAGCCTTGGTGGTAGCGGTGTTCTGCATGATGTCATCGGTCAGGGTCATGCCGTTCCAGATGCAGTCGATGCTCTTGGCATCCAGCTCCACGACCTTGGTATCCCAGTTGATCTCCACAAACTCCGGCTCCACGCCCAGCTTTTCGCAGACAGCAGTGGCCAGCTCGGTATCAAAACCGGTGAAGTTGCCATCCGCATCGGTGTAGTTCATGGGCTCGTAAACGGTGTAGCCGATGACCAGCTTTCCCTTGCCCTTGATGTAATCCAGGTCGCTGCCTGCGGTCTGGGAAACGGCAGCACTGCCGGAAGCAGAAGCAGAGGCAGATGCGGCAGTGGAAGTGGAAGCGGCACCGCCGCAGGCGGCAAGGCTCAGTGCCATGGCACCGGCCAGGAATGCAGATACAAGACGTTTCATATACGGTTCCTCCCTCAGTGGCAAGCAGCCTTGTTTTATTGCTTTACCATGCTAAATCGCTAAACTGTGGTTATAGAATAGCGCGTTTTCTGCCGTTTGGCAAGGGGGAAAACTGATTTTTCGCAGTTTGCTCAAATCTTTACCGCTTTACCACGGCAAAGCGGTCATTTTGACAAAACAAAAACGCCGCGTCGGCAGCTGCCAAACGCGGCGAGATGTTTCTCTCTGAAAACGCAGCGGAATGCCACCGCCCCCCTATCCGGGAGAGCCGGTGCGCGATTGCGAGACCGAAAAGGGTTTCCTCCTCAGCTCAGGGCATCCAGCGCCGCCTTTTGCAGATCGGTGATGTCAATGGTACACAGAGCCTTCAGGTCGGCATCGCCGCCGGAAAGCCCGGCGATCTCGGTGCGGGTCTTGCCCTTGAGGGCATCACAGAAGCCCTCGCTGTGCTCGTACCACTCCTTGCCCAGCGCCGACGCACCGCGCATCCCGTAGTCCTCACCCAGCTCCAGCTTGGTTTTGACGAGATCCGGGGCTGTCACACCGCCGTCCGACACCACCGTCAGGGCCGGCTCGGCCATATCCGCAACGGCACTGGTCACGCGGTGATCCGCATCGGTGGTCAGTGCCACGATGCTCACATCCACCTGCGCATTCACATCCTTGTCATCGGTGGCGGTGATGTCCGAAGTCCCGTTCACCGCTTCGATGCCCAGCGCGGCCCTGTCGCCCTTGGCGGCACCCAGTGCCCTGGCATTGGCGCAGGCCCGGGTCACGGCATCCCGGTAACGGTCCACTGCAATGGTGCAACCGCTCAGCAGGTCGGCATCCGTGGGCTTGCCATCCTTATCCACTTTGAGCATGGAGACCTGTTCCGGGGTCATGCCGATCAGGTAACTGGCAAAGGCATCTGCCTGTTCCGCCCATCCCTTTTTCAAGGAAGAGACCTCGGCCAGCGGGTAATCGTCCCCCTTCTGCCGCTTGGTGCGCCAGTCGGTGGGCAGGGTCACATGGCCGGTGCTGTCCGCCGAAACAGACACTTCCAGCTCGTCCAGCAGAACACTCTCCAGTTTGCCCTCGCCATCCAGCAGGACAGCGGCCGCTGCCAGCTCAATTTTCCCTGCCCTGTCCTGATCGGAGGCCTCTGTCACCACACCCAGACCGGTTTTCCATGCCGCTGTCTGGGTCTGTGCGGAGGATGTGCCGCTGCTTCCGCTCATGCTGCCGGGGCTGCCCGACCCGGCGTTCGTTTTGCCGCAGGCGGTCAGCAGCAGCGCCGCCGCCATGGCACAGCTCCAAAGAGCCCGATGGTTCTGATTCATAGATACGCTCCCTTTCCACACGGCCCGTTGGGCCTTTGCCCCATAGTATGTCCAGAAGAGCGTAAGATTACGCAGCCGACGGGAGTTTTCCAAAGCAAGTGTCCGCTGGGGTGGGACCCTGTTGCCGCAGGCAATAGGGCGGGCGATGGAATGGCCCGTTTCACTTGCGTGGAAAAGCTCCCCGAGTGCTGCGCGCAGCCGCTTACATCAACGGACTCAGCAGCCGCAGCACGCTGTCCAGTGCTGTGCCCGGCAGATTGGTGCGGCAGTCGGAGCGCTGGATCTCCCGGCACTGCGGCAGGGTGCGCTCCACATCCTTCCGCAGTGCGGCGATCTGACTGTTATGGAAGAGCAGTGTTCCGCACTCAAAATGGAGAAACAGGCTCCGATAATCCATATTGATGCTGCCCACCACGGCGACACGGTCATCGCTGACATAGCACTTGGCGTGGAGGAAACCGGGCGTGAATTCATAAATGCGCACGCCCGCCCTGAGCAGGGGCAGATAGTAGGAGCGGCTGAGCCGGAACACCAGCTTCTTGTCCGGGATCCCGGGCAGGATGAGCCGCACGTCCACCCCGCGCTTGGCCGCATTTTTCAGAGCATCCAGCATCTCTTCGCCCACGGCCAGGTAGGGCGTATAGATATAAACATATCTCTGGGCCTGAGAGAGGATGTCCAGATAGACCGTCTCGGCCAGCGGTTCCTCGTCCAGCGGGCTGTCCGCGTAGGGCTGTACCACACCATCCTGCACTGCAGGCAGGCGGGTGGGCGCAAAGGCGGTGTAATCGGTCTCCTGCGGGCGGAAGGCGTTCCATGCATTGAGGAACATCACGGTAAAGTTCCAGACAGCGGCACCCTCCAGACGGATGGCCGCATCCTTCCAGTAACCAAAGCGCTGCTCGGCATTGATATACTCATCCGCCAGATTCACGCCGCCGGTGTAGGCCACATTGCCGTCAACCACCACGATCTTGCGGTGGTCGCGGTGGTTCATCACCAGCGAGACCAGCGGCACCACCGGGTTGAAAGGGATACAGCGGATATGCGCCTTCTCCATGCGGATGACAAAATCACTGGGCAGGCCCAGCAGGCTGCCAAAATCATCGTAGATCAGCCGCACATCCACGCCCTGGGCGGCCTTGCGGCGGAGGATCTGCTCCACACCGTCCCACATTTTGCCGGAACGGAGAATAAAAAATTCCAGAAAGATGAACTTTTCCGCCTTGTCCAGATCTGCCAGCAGCTGGGGATACATCTCCTCCCCGCAGGAAAAGTAGTGGGCAGCGGTATCCCTCCAGGCCGGATACGGCCCGAACTTTGCCACGTAGCGGCTCAGGTTCCGGCTGGAGATATCCAGCGCATCGGTCTGGCCCTCGGGCTGGGCAAGCTCGGTCTGATGGGCCTGTTCCACCTTCTGCATCCGCTCCCGCAGATACTTGGCGGGGGCCTTGTTGCCAAAAGCCAGATAAAGCGCGCCGCCCAGCAGGGGCAGAAGACCGATCAGAACGATCCAGCCGATCTTATAAGCACTGTTTTCATCCTTGCGCACCAGATACAGCACGATCATGATGCTCAGCGCCTTCAGGGCACCGTTCAGCCAGACCCGCCCCGCCGTGAACGACCAGAACGCCCAGAGCAGCCAGAGCACCTGTAGAGCCACCAGCACCACTGTGATCGTGACACGGTTGAAGATGCGGTTGAAAAACTTGACGATAGGCAATCTGAACATGTGGTATCCCTCCCCTGCCGCCCACGGCGATTTTTGATGCTGTTAGTATAGCGCAGAGCGGAAGATTTTGCAAACAAAAAAGCGCCCACAACGGCTTTCCCCGCTATGAGCGCCTATTCAATCGTGGGCAGAATTTTTCCGAGGGCCGTTCGCTTATGCTTCCGCGTCCTCATAACCAACCAGCAGGCCGCCCAGCTCTGCATAATAGCTGCACAGACCGCCGCATTCGCTGATGTCCACCTTTGCTCCATCAAACACAGCCTTTACCATGTGCTTCAGGCGCTCGGCGGCAGCGGGATTGCCGCAGTGAGAGATATGGAGCCTGCCGTTGGTGTAGCCGTGCTCCTTGAGTTCCAGCACGATGCGTTCCAGCGCGCCATGCTCACCACGGGTCTTGCAGAGAACATCCAGCTCTCCGGCCTCACTTGCCTGTCCGATGACCCGGATGCCCAGCATCCGCGCCACAGCAGCAACGGCAGGCTTCACGCGGCCATTGCGGGCCAGATTGGCCAGCGATTCCAGCGAAAAGAGCAGATGGGTGTGCTTGTGGTAGCGGAGCATCTCTTCACAGACCTCGTCAAACTCCTTGCCCTCAGCCAGCAGATCCCGCAGATGCTCGGCCAGCAGGCGCTGCTCCGGGCCGGTGGAAAGGCTGTCCAGCACGAACACCCGCTTGCCGGGATTCTCCTGCTGGTATTCCTCGGCGGCCAGCTGGGCGGCATTGTAGCTGCCGGACAGAGTGCCCGTGATGGTGATGGCATACACCTCGTCGGCTCCCTCGTAGGCGGCCAGCCAGTCGCTGACGTTGGGGCAGGAGGTCGAGGTCTTGCCCTTATAGGTACGCAGGGTCTGGGCCATGCCCACGGCATCCATCGTGCCGTTGTCCAGATATTCGGCATCGTCGGTGATGATCTTCAGGGGAACGCATTCAAAATCCACGCCCTGCAAGGTGTACAGGCTGGCGGAGGAATCCACAACAATCTTAGTGTTCATAAGCATTTATCTCCATTCCGGCGGCAGCGGATGCCGCAGTTTTTCCTGTTGTCTGAATCACTATATCAGCTTTTCAAAACCCTGTCAACTGTTTTATTGAATTATTTCAAAAGTTTTCAATTTCCTGTTGACCACATTTCCAAAACATGGTATACTGTCCGCATGAAATTAGAATCAAACCGCCGCGTTGCGGCCTGCGCCGCAGGGTTTGCCCTGCCCCGGTATGCAGAACTCCCCACCGTAGGGCTTTATCTGGATCAGAGTGTACAGTTTGTCAACGGGTGTTTCCGCACATTTCAGGGGGTGGAGCTCACCGCTTCCATGGTGAGCAACTACGTTAAGAAAGGGATCATCAGCCACCCCATCAAAAAGAAGTATACCCGGGATCAGCTGGCCTGCCTGATCTACATCGTAGTTTCTAAAAATGTCCTGTCCATGGAAAACATCGACAGTCTGTTCAAGATGCAGCGGGCGCATTATACCTCCGCGCAGGCGTATGATACCTTTTGCGATGAGCTGGAGAATTACCTGCCCTATGTGTTCGGCCTGACCAAGAGCTTCTCCGAGCTGGAGCCGGATGTTGATGATGCACGCACGCTCCTGCGCAGCACCATCATCTCGGCTGTGAACAAGATCTATCTGGACTGCGTTTTCACCGACCTGCGGCAGGAGCAGGCCCTCTGGCCCGATATCCTGCCGGATCTGGCATAACAACAAAAATGGCCCTGTCCGTCATGCTTTGCAAAGCAATGATGGAGAGGGCCATTTTTTCTTAAAATGTAAGTGCAGGGCTGATCTCATTGCGGCGCTGGGCCTGCACGATGCAGTCCTTTTCCGGCACGACACCTGCCGCACCCAGGGTGTTGAACATGGTCTGCAAAGCAAGCGCCGGGGTGTTGTTCTCCTGCGAGAGATGGCAGAGGGCAAACTTTTTGCATCCCTCCTGGATCAGCTCCAGCAGCTTTGCCGAGCACTCATCGTTGGAGAGATGGCCCCGGTTGGACTCGATGCGGGAGCGCAGGTAGTAGGGATACCGCCCGCTGCGGAGCATGTGGAGGTCGTAGTTGCTTTCCAATGCCACCAGGTCACAGCCGCTCAGGGCCTGATGCACCGGCGGGGTCAGGACCCCCAGGTCGGTGGCAATGGTCATGGTCTTGTTGTCCGGGGTGTGGATGCGGTAGCCCACGCAGGGCACGTCGTGGCTGGTGGGGAACATCGTCACGCCGAAATCTCCCACATCCTCTTCCCCGCCGGACAGGGTGCGCAACGCACAGCTGGCGGGCACGATACCGTTTGCATCCAGAAAATCCAGCGTATCGTCTGCGCCGTATACCGGCAGCGGATTCTTTTTGAGGAAGGTAGCCAGCCCCTTGACGTGGTCAGAGTGCTCATGGGTGACCAGAATGCCCGCACAATCGCTGATGTTCAGGCCCAGCTCCTTGAGCGCCGCCGAGGTAGTGCGCACGCCCTTTCCCATATCGATGATGATGTACTTTTCCCCCGTGCGCACCACGCTGCAGTTGCCGGAGGAACCAGAGTATAACGAGATGAATTCAGACATTTCAAACCTCAAGAAACGAACCTCTCCGTCATTGCTTCACAAAAGCTCCCTGTCAGAGGAACTTTTGTGAAGCAGACTGAGAGGTTCTGAATGATCACATTGCTGATTCCAGTGCGGCAGGCATCCGATCCACCTTGCTGATCTCAGCGCCCAGGCCGCGCAGCTTTTCCACGATGTTCTCGTAGCCGCGCTCAATGTGGCCGATCTCCTCGATTTCACTGGTGCCGTCTGCCATCAGGGCAGCAACCACCATGGCCGCACCGGCACGCAGGTCAGAAGCGCGCAGGGGGGCAGGATTCAGCTTGTCCACCCCTTCAAACACGGCCACCTGACCGTCCACCTGCACCACTGCGCCCATCTTGCGCAGCTCGTCCACATAGCGGAAGCGGTTATCCCACACGCTCTCGGTGATGGTGGAGGTCCCCTTTGCCACGCTGAGCAGCACACCCATCAGGGGCTGCATATCGGTGGGGAAGCCCGGGTGAGGCATGGTGTTGATCTTCAGCGGCAGGATATCGCCCTTGCGGGAGACGCGGACGGAATCATCGAATTCCTCCACATCCACACCGGCACGGCGGAGCTTTGCCGTAATGGGTTCCAGATGCTTGGGTGTGACATTTTTGATCAGAACGTCGCCGCCGGTGGCAGCAGCGGCAACCATGTAGCTGCCCGCCTCGATCTGGTCAGGGATGATGCTGTAAGTGCAGCCGTGCATCTTTTCCACGCCACGCACCTTGATCACATCGGTGCCGGCACCGCGCACATCCGCGCCGCACATATTCAGGAAGTTTGCCAGATCAACGACATGGGGCTCCTTGGCGCAGTTTTCCAGAATGGTCTGGCCCTGTGCCATCACAGCGGAGAGCATACCATTCATGGTAGCGCCCACGCTGACCTTATCAAAGAAGATATGGGCACCGTTCAGTTCCTTGGCTCGGACGGTGATCATGCCGTAGTCCACGCTGTCCTCTGCACCCAGCGCGCTGAACACCTTGAGGTGCTGGTCGATGGGGCGGGGGCCCAGATTGCAGCCGCCGGGCATGGCCACCTGTGCCTTGCCAAAGCGGGAGAGCAGTGCACCCAGGAAGTAGTAGCTGGCACGCATCTGGCGGGACAGATCGTCCGGGACGTTGGTGCTGTTCAGGTGGGTGGTGTCGATCTCGTAGGTATTGCGGTTCAGCATCTTGATGCCGGCACCCAGGGTGCTCAGGATCTTCAGGCTGACTGCCACATCACTGATGTCCGGCAGGTTTTCGATCACACAGACATCTGCCGCCAGAATGGTGGCAGGCAGAATGCCCACAGCCGCATTTTTTGCACCGGAAATGGTGACTTCGCCATGCAGGGGCTTGCCGCCCGTAATAACAAACTTTTCCAATTTTATAATCTCCTTGTCGCAGGCCCGCCAGCGGCAGGGCCACTCAGGGTTCTTACTTGATCTCTCCGCGCACCGCTGGGTACACACCCTCACGATACAACTATCTTATTATACACAACTTCGGGCAAAAAGCAAAGCCCCCTTTTCCCCTGCCCGATTATTTTCTGTTTTGCCCAGAATCTGCGGAAATATTCGATATTTTTGTTTCTTATTTCAAAATTTTTACAATCAGCGCCCCTTACCAGACGCAATCCTCGCTGCAGGTCTCCTTGATCCAGCCCAGCTGATAGGCCTTGACCAGCTGTTTCAGGTCGTGTACCCGCTCCCGCAGGATCTCGCCCTCGTCCGTCTCTTCCACCAGAATGCGGTGGTTCTCCGTTTCCAGAATGTTCTTCTGTGACACGATGTCGATGTTTTCGTTCACGGCCTTTTCAGCACTGACAAAGGGCTGATGGGTCCGCAGGGACATGGTGCGGCTGGAGTACACCAATGTGTACCCTGCAATGCCGGTCTTTTCATGGTAGGCGCGGCAGAACCCGCCGTCAATAACGACCAGACGGCCCCCGCCCTTGATGGGACTCTCGCCGCTCTTCTCCCGCACCGGCACATGGCCGTTGACGATGTGGCTGGTGCCGGGCAGACCGAATTCCGCCAGGATGCGGCGGCAGGCGGCCTCTTCATTGTACCATGTATAATAGGGGTCCTTGACTTCCTCGTGGGTTGCGGGGTCGGCAATATACAGCCGCTCAAAGGTGGTCATGGCGCTGCGGCCGAACAACGGCGACAGCTTGCCGCACCACAGATACCACAAAAAGTCCTGACCGCTCCGCCGGGCAGCGCTTCCCTCGGGAGCAAAGTAGCCGCAGCGTGCCCGCTCGTCACAGTAGTCCATCAAGCCGCGGCCCGAGTAGTTGTGTCCCTCGAACCGCTCCACGGCAAAGCTGCCGTTTTTGGTCATGGGCACCACGCCGTGGTAGAGCAGGTTGCCGTTCTCGATGTGGTAAACGCTGCCCTTGGCATACAAAAATTCCACATGATGCTGCAAGCGCTCACTCTGCCGGAAGGATTCCACCAGCTTGCGGAGCACCAGCCGCTCATCATCATTCAGGGCGGCGGGGTCTGCCGGGTCCACAGTGGGGAAGCTGGTGTCCCGCAGGGGGTATACCTGCCCGTTCAGGGTCACTGTTCCCTTTTTCCAATCGATGTGCCGCAGGAAATCCCGACCCTGCATCTTGAAATCCGGGTTGCGGTCAATGACCTTGCACTCCATCTTGAGCATCAGAATAGTCACGGCCTTGTGCATCACGGCACAGCGGTGGAGCATTCCTTCGGTGTAAGGGCCGCGCGCCGCATCGGTGTGGGGCATCCAGAGGGTCAGGTCGTCATTTCCGTAGAACTGCTCGGCCATCCGCTGCAGGTGCCGCAGGTTGATGCCGTAGCAGTCCTCGAGCATGGCATGGTTGTGGTAGGCCAGTGTCGTTTTAAGCACGGTGCAGACGCAGATGGGACTTCCGGCGGCGGCACCCATCCAGACCACGTCATGGTTGCCCCACTGGATATCCACATGGTGGTGGCGCATGAGCCGGTCCAGTATGATATCAGGCCGGGGGCCGCGGTCAAACAGGTCCCCCACGATGTGCAGCTTGTCCACAGCCAGCCGCTTGATGAGCTCACACAGCCGGACGATGAACCGGTCGGCGCGGCCATTTTCGATGATACTGCCCACGATCTGCCCGTAATAAAGGTCCTTGTCGTGGTCCTCAAAGTGGGCATGGAGCAGCTCATCCAGAATATACCCGCAGCTGGACGGCAGGCAGGAGCGCACATGCTGCCGGGTATGCTTGGAGGACACCAACCGGCAGATATCAATGAGCTGAAGCAGGGTCTCTGTGTACCAGTGGTCAAGCGCTTCCTCATCCGTGCACTTGGCTTTGAGCCGGGGCAGTTTCTCGTTGGGGTAATAGATGAGCGTTGCCAGCTCTGCACGGGTCTGTTCCGGCACGCTCTCCCCCAGCACGATGTCCACCTTTTCCCGGATGACACCCGAAGCCGAGTTCAGGATGTGGACAAAGGCCTCGTTTTCACCGTGCAGGTCGCTCATAAAATGTTCGGTGCCCTTGGGCAGCTTGAGCAGGGCCTGGGTGCTGATGATCTCACTGGCGGCGGCCGCCTGCGAGGGATAATCCCGTGACAGCAGGGAGAGATATTTCAAATGATCCCGGATCTCCTCGTTTTCGGTGCGCATGATATCCTCCGTCTGATATGTAGTATTTTTGCATAATATATAATATTCTATCATAGTATACCACATTCCATGTCATAAATGGTATAATAAACGAAAGTAATTCTGTCAAATCTTTTGCAAAGGACTTGGATATTATGCCCAAAACCATTTCTGTTGCCGTGCCGGAAGCCTGCACTCTCTGCCCCCGGCAGTGCAAAGCCGACCGGGCCGCCGGGCAGACGGGCTTCTGTGGGGCGGGCCGCACCCTGAAAGCGGCCCGCGCTGCCCTGCATTTCTGGGAGGAGCCCTGCATCAGCGGCACCCGGGGCAGCGGCACGGTGTTTTTCTCCGGCTGCACCCTCAAGTGCTGCTTCTGCCAGAACTACCCCATCAGCGCCGAGGGGCTGGGCAGGGAGATCACCGTGGAGCGCCTGGCCGAGATCTTTCTGGACCTGCAGGCGCAGGGAGCCCACAACATCAACCTTGTCACGCCTGGGCAGTGGCGGCCCTGGATCATCGCTGCCCTCGACCTGGCCCGGGCGCAGGGGCTGCATCTGCCCATCGTCTGCAACACCGGCGGCTACGAGACCGTGGAGAGCGTGCACGCCTGGCGCGGCTTCATCGACATCTGGCTGGCCGACCTGAAATATGTTTCTCCTGCCCTTTCGGCAGAGCTTTCCGCTGCGCCGGACTATTTTGCGCAGGCCAGGCCCGCCATTGAAGCCATGATGGCCCAGGCCGGCCACCCCGTTTTTGACAGTGAGGGCATCCTGCAGCGGGGCGTGATCCTGCGCCACCTTGCCCTGCCCGGCCATGTGGACGACAGCTTTGCCGTGCTCGATCAGATGGCGGCTTGGAACAAGGCCGACCCCGGGTGCTTCCTGCCCAGCGTGATGAGCCAGTACACCCCCTTTTATCAGGCGGCAGACCACGGCATCGGACGGCGCATCACCACCTACGAATACCGCCGGGTGGTCAACTACGCCATGGATCTGGGCCTCAGTTCTGGCTATATGCAGCAGAAGAGCAGTGCAAAGGAAGAGTATACGCCCAGCTTTGACCTGACGGGGGTGTGAACCCCGCCGTCATCCCGCAGGTGACCGAGGGGATCTTTCGTCAAAACAACCAAAATTTCTTTTTCTTTTTCTCTCGGCCGAAACAGCATTTGCTTGCTATCCGGTGCGCTGTGCGGTATAATGGATACAACAATGTGTTCTCACATGAAATGGATCCCGGAAACGACTTTTTAGGAGGAGCGTTATGGAACACTACAATCCCATCCTCGGCAGCGAGCCCAACGGCCAGAAATTTATCACCTGCGGCGAGATCATGCTCCGTCTGACCCCGCCGAACTACGAAAAGATCCGCATGGCATCCAGCTTTGAAGCCAGCTACGGCGGCAGCGAGGCCAACATTGCACTGGCCCTGGCCAACCTGGGTGTGGACAGCACCTTCTTCAGTGTAGTGCCCAACAACAGCCTGGGCAAGAGCGCGGTGCGCTGGCTGCGCTCCAACGATGTGCATTGCACCCCCATGATCCTGACCGAGCCCAACGAGACCCCCTCCAACCGGCTGGGTACTTATTATCTGGAGACCGGCTACGGCATCCGCGCTTCCAAGGTCATCTACGACCGCAAGCACAGTGCCATTACCGAGTACGATTTTTCCCAGGTCGATCTGGACGCTCTGCTGGACGGCTACGACTGGCTGCACCTGAGCGGCATTACCCCGGCACTGGGCCCCAACTGCCGCGGCCTCATCATCGATATGCTCAAGGTGGCCAAAAAGAAGGGCCTGACCGTCAGCTTTGACGGCAACTTCCGCTCTACCCTGTGGAGCTGGGAGGAAGCCCGCGATTTCTGCACCGAGTGCCTGCCTTATGTTGACGTTTTGCTGGGCATTGAGCCCTACCACCTGTGGAAGGACGACAACGATCACAGCAAGGGCGACTGGAAGGACGGCGTGCCCCTGCAGCCCAGCTATGAGCAGCAGGACGAGATCTTCCAGCACTTCATTGCCCGCTACCCCAACCTCAAGTGCATTGCCCGCCATGTGCGCTATGCCCACAGCGGCAGCGAGAACAGCCTCAAGGCCTTTATGTGGTACGACGGCCACACCTTTGAGAGCAAGCTCTACACCTTTAATATTCTGGACCGTGTGGGCGGCGGCGATGCCTTTGCCAGCGGCCTGATCTATGCCATGCTGCACAACTATAAGGCTATGGACATGATCAACTTTGCCGTGGCAAGCAGCGCCATCAAGCACACCATCCACGGCGATGCCAACATCACCGACGATGTCAGCTCCATCCGCAACCTGATGAACATGAACTACGATATCAAGCGGTAACATTCCTTTATACGCAAAGATCCCCTCCGGTACGCGCACACCGGAGGGGATCTTCTTATTATGCTTCAATCTTACAGAAACACATCCAGCATCTTTTCCAGCGGGGTGCGGGTGTCAAGCTCCAACCCGGCTTTCTGTTTCAGCATCAGGATGCGGCGGACGCTCTCGTTGAGGCGTTCCTCGCTGATGGTGCCATTCTGCACAGCCTCCAGTACACCGTCAAAGGCTTCCGGCAGGTCGGGCGGCATCAGCAGAAGATCAGCCCCGGCGTTCAGCGCCGCTACAGCCGCTTCTGCTGCAGAATAGTGGTCACGAATGGCTTGCATGGACAGCGAATCGGTGCAGATGACCCCAGTAAAGCCCAGCTCCCCCCGCAGACGCTCGGTCAGCATCGTGTAGGAGAGCGACGCAGGCAGGCCGTCCTGCGTTGCATTGGGGGTGGTGATGTGGGCGGTCATTACTACGTCGGCCCCAGCTGCGATTCCAGCCGCAAAAGGCTTCAGCTCCGTCTCCCGCATCTCTGCCCAAGTCTTGGTGCTGCTGGCCGTGCCGTAGTGGCTGTCCTCTGCGGTATCTCCGTGGCCCGGGAAATGCTTGAGTGTGCAGAGTATGCCCGCATCGTGAAACCCTTGTACAGCGGAGGCCACCATCTGTGCCGCCACTGCCGGATCCGACGAAAATGCTCGGTTCCCGATCACGGTATTGGCCGGATTGGTGTTCACATCTGCCACTGGAGCAAAGTCAAGGTTCAGGCCGTAGGTTTTGAGGTAGCCTCCGACGATCTGCCCCATGGCACGGGCATTGGCTGGGTCCCCTGTTGTACCTACTGCCTGGGCACTCTGGTATTGGGGCAGATCAAAGCCGGAAGCATTGGCCAACCGGGCCACGCTGCCGCCCTCCTCGTCCACGGCGGTCAACAGACCGGTCCCGGATGCTGCCTGAAAATCTGCCAGAAGCTTTTTCAACTGCTCCGGGCTTTTCACATTCTGCCGAAACACCACAATGCCACCCACCGGATACTTTTTCAGCCCCTGCCGTTCTGCCCAGGTCAGCCTTGTGCTATCAGACTGTCCACTGGGGTCCAGTGCCTCGACCCGCACCACGAACAGCTGCCCCACCTTTTCCCGCAGAGACATGGCAGCAAGCCGTTCCTTTACCGGGTCAATCTGGGCTGCTGCCGAAGCCGTTCCCGTCAGCAGCAGAGCCGCAGACAACAGCACAGCAGCTGCCCGCCGGATGATTTTTCGCACGAGAGACATCTCCTCTTTCTCTCAGTGTAGCACACCCTGCAAAGGTGCACAAGATGCAAAGATCCCCTCCGATACTCACACACCGGAGGGGATTTTCCATATCAGAAATGCATCAGGAAAGGATCATGCGGTCGTTGGCGAACTCGCCGCCGGACGCGATCTGGAACTTGGCCAGCAGGTCGGAGACGTGCAGGTTCTTTTTCTCTTCCCCGGAGACATCATAGATGATGTGGCCCTCGTGCATCATGATCAGGCGGTTGCCGTACTTGATGGCATCCTTCATGTTGTGGGTGATCATCATGGTGGTCAGGTGGTTCTCCTCCACGATCTTGGCCGAGAGGGTCAGCACCTTGAGCGCCGTCTTGGGGTCCAGAGCGGCGGTGTGCTCATCCAGCAGCAGGAGCTTGGGCTTGTTCATGGTAGCCATAAGCAGGGTCAGTGCCTGACGCTGACCGCCGGACAGCAGGCCCACGCGGGCGGTCAGGCGGTCCTCCAAGCCCAGGTCCAGGCTCTTGAGCAGTTCACGGTAGCGCTCCCGTTCGGCCTTGGTGATGCCGATCCTCAGGCCGCGGCGCTTGCCGCGCCGGGCGGCCAGGGCAAGGTTCTCCTCGATCTGCATGGTGGCGGCGGTGCCGGTCATGGGGTCCTGGAACACGCGGCCGATGTAGGCGGCGCGCTGGTGCTCCCCCAGTTTGGTCACGTCGGTGCCGTCAATGATGATCCTGCCGCTGTCCACGGGCCACACACCGGCCACAGCGTTCAGCATGGTGGATTTGCCCGCACCGTTGCCGCCGATGACGGTGACAAAATCACCTTCGTTCAATTTCAGGTTCAGACCATTCAGGGCCGTTTTCTCGTTGACGGTACCGGCGTTGAAGGTCTTGGAAACATTCTGGATCTCAAGCATTTTTTGCATCCTCCTTCTGTGCCTTCTTTGCCGCGGGCTTTGCGAAGTACTTGCTCTTCCAATAGGGCACGGCCAGGAACACCGCCACCACGGAGGCGCTCAACAGCTTGAGCAGATTTGCGTCAAAGCCGAGGGTCAGCACCAGCTGGATGACGATGTAGTAGATGATGGCACCCAGCGAAACGGACACCAGCTTGAGGGCAAAGTTGTGGAAGATGCGGCTGAACAGGGCCTCGCCGATGATGACAGCGGCCAGGCCGATGACGATGGCACCACGGCCCATGCTGACATCGGCAAAGCCCTGATACTGGCTGAGCAGTGCGCCGGACAGGGCCACCAAACCGTTGGAGACCGCCAGACCCAGCACCACATTGAAGCTGGTGTTGATGCCCTGGGCGCGGCTCATGGCGGGGTTGGAACCGGTGGCGCGGATGCCGCAGCCCAGCTCGGTGCCAAAGAACCAGTACAGCACACCGATGACCACGGCGCTGACCAGAATGACCATGATGATGGGGTTGTGCAGGGCAAGCTCCTTGACCCAGCGCAGGGAGATCAGCAGGTCGTACTTGTCCACGTTGATGGACTGGTTGGCCTTGCCCATGATCTTCAGGTTGATGGAGTAGAGGGCCAGCTGGGTCAGAATACCAGCCAGAATGGCCGGGATGCCCATAAAGGTGTGGAGCAGACCGGTGACAAGGCCGGTGGCCAGACCGGCCAGCAGGGCGATGAAGAGCGCTGCCCAGATGTTCATGCCGGAGAGCAGGCACATAACGCAGACCGCGCCGCCGGTGCCAAAGGAACCGTCCACGGTCAGGTCAGCCACATCCAGGATGCGGTAAGTCAGGTACACACCAATGGCCATGATGCCCCAGATGAGGCCCTGCGCACAGGCACCGGGCAGGGCACCGGGCAGGTTGACAAGTCTTGCAAGAATATCCAAAACGTTTTCCTCCTGTAACTACACTTTTTTCTGATACGGGAAAGCGGAGAAGAGCCAAAATTCGCTCTTCTCCGCTGATTTTATTGTAAAGCCTCTCCGTCACCGCAGCGTGGCCCCAGCTTCCCTGTCAGGGGAGCTGTCTGCGAAACAGACAGAGCGCTTGTTATTCCTCAATGGCCTCATAACCCTCGGGAACGGTCATGCCCAGATCATCGCAGATGGTCTTGTTGTACTTCTTGGTCACGTTGGTGTACTCAACGGGCATGGTGGAGATATCGGCCTCACCGGTCAGAACCTTGGCAGCCATCTCACCGGTGGTGTAGCCCAGATCGTAGTAGCTGATGGACAGGGTCGCCACGCCGCAGCCGGAGCAGATGCCCTCCTCACCGGCGAACACGGGCTTCTTGGCCGGGCGGCAGATGCCGTCGATGATGCCGGTGTTGGCAGCGCAGGTGTTGTCGGTGGGGACATACACTGCGTCGTTCTCGTCGGCAGCCTTCTGGCAGACAGAAGCCAGATCGTTGGAATCAGAGAAAGCGTACTGGGTGGCGGTAACGCCCTTGGCCTCAAGGTACTTCTGAACCTCGTCCACCTGATACTGGCTGTTTGCCTCGGCAGAGCAGTAGAGCAGGCCCACCTTGGTGGCCTCGGGCAGCCACTCGGTGATCATATCCGCCTGCTGATCCAGCGGAGCCAGATCAGAGGTGCCGGAGACATTGCCGCCCACGGTGCCATCGAAATCGGTCAGACCCAGAGCAACACCGTACTCTGTGACGGAGGTGCCCAGAATGGGGATGCTGTCGGTGGCAGCCTGTGCGGCCTGCAGGGCGGGGGTAGCGTTTGCCATGATCAGGTCAACGCCTGCGGAAACAAAGCCGTTGGCGATGGTGGCACAGGTTGCGGAATCGTTCTGGGCGTTCTGGAAGTCAAAGGTGACATTCTCGCCGAACTGTGCGGTCAGGGCATCCTCAAAGCCCTGGGTGGCAGCGTCCAGAGCGGCGTGCTCCACCAGCTGGCAGATGCCAACGGTATACTTCTGGCCGTCAGCCGCTGCGGAAGAAGCCGCAGCAGAGGAAGCGGTGGAAGAAGCCGCCGTGGAGCTGGAGGAACCGCCGCAGGCAGTCAGGGCAGCAGCTGCGCCGCAGACAGCGGCGGCAGACAGGAACGAACGACGAGAAATTTTACGCATGCTATTACTCCCTCAATTCTACTTTCGCGGCAACAGGACACCGCATGAAAGTCAGTATTCAAGCGGCCTGTCGCATCGCGCTGCCGCTTTACACTCGTGAAGTATATCACACTTTTCTCCTCAAAACAACCGGGGAACAGCCCGAATTATCAATCAAAGTAATTTTATCTATCACTTTTTTCGATGATTCTGTGCCGCATCTGCATTTCTTCGAGCTTTTTCAGCTCACCGTCCAGCCAGAGCAGATTTTCTTCCAGCTGGGGGCGGTACTCTTTTGCAAAGTCGTACCGGTAATACAGCGCCTGCCACAGCTTTTCCTGCATCCGCCGGGCAAACACCGGCTCAAACAGAGCGTCCAGCCGCTCCACGGTATCTTCCAGCGCCATGCACACCTGCGCCCAGCGCACATCGGTGGCCTCCCGGGCGGGCACATCGTAACGGGCCAGATAATCCCCCACCCTTGCCGCAATGACCTGCCCGCCGCACTGGGTGGGCTGCAAAAAGTAGGATACCTGCCCGTCCTTCGTGATCTCCTGCGCCAGCGGGTAAAGGGCGCAGACCAGCGGCTCGGCATCGTGGATGGCGCAGTGGTTCCCGGTGAGGAAGGGGCAGTTGCCGCGCTCCTCCTTCAGCGGGGCCAGCCGCAGCACCGGCAGGCGGCTGACCCGCCCGATGCTTCCCCGGCAGAACGCCCGGGCCACGGTGCGGGGCGGCAGGCGCAGGCGGGCCGCAATGCGCCACAGGTCAAAGCCCGACAGCACGATATCCTCCCGCCCCCGGCAGCAGCCGCCGCAGCCCGCGCAGGCAAACGAAAACGCCTCGTCCCGGGCAAGCAGGGGCGCGGTGCGGGTAAAATCGGTGCGGCCGCAGAGATCGACCTGTGAATCCTTGAGCATGACGGTTCTCCTGTTCTGTGAATGGTTTTGTTCTATTGTACCACAAAGCCGGGCACAGAAAAAGGGAGCGCATCCGCTCCCCTGTTCAGGACCCCCCGGCTCACACGGCGGTAGGCCGTTACGGCATCCTCAATGTGGTAGGGCGCGGTGCTGTGGTTTCCCCCTGCCCCGGCCGTGACCAGAATGTATTCCCTGCCCTTCACCTCGGCCAGACTGGCAAGGCAGAGCCCTGCTTCCCCGGTGTAGCCGGTCTTACCGCCCAGGATCCGGCCACTGTGCAGCTCTGTGCCGTCCAGCTGGCTCAGCAGGGTGCTGTGCATCGTGAACCCCTGCGGGTGGCAGTTGGTGGCCGGAACGGTATACCGCTCCGTGGTAAACAGCTTGCGGAAGGTCTCGTTCTGCAGAGCTGCTTCCGTCAGCCGGGCCATGTCCCGCACGGTGGAAACATGTTCCGGGTCGTGCAGGCCCGTGGGGTTGCAGAAATGCGTGGCGGTCATCCCCAGCTCTGCCGCTTTCTGGTTCATCCGGGCCACAAAGGCTTCCTCGCTGCCGCTCACCTCCCGGGCCAGCGTCTCGCAGCATTCGGCCCCCGAGGGCAGCATGGCCCCGTACAGCAGATCCCGCACCGTGGCCGTTTCCCCGGCCTGAAATCCTGCCAGCGAGGCATTCTGGGCCTGCAGAGCCGGAAAGATCTCCTCGGGCAGGGTCACGGGCGTGTCGAGGTCCGGGTTTGCTTCTATGGCCAGCAGAGCCGTCATCATCTTGGTCATGGAAGCCGGATAGATCGTGCTGTCGGCATCCTTTTCGGCCAGCACCTCCCCGCTGTCGGCCCGCAGTAAAATGGCATGGGGACTGTTCAGCCCATCCAGCGTGACCCGCCGGGGCCACAACAGCAGAAGCAGGGTCGCCAGCACCAGCAGCCAGAACAGCCGCCGGAAGGCTCTGCGCCGGTGCTTCCGGCGGTGCGGTGAAGTTTTCATTCTCGTTCTCATCCTTTTTGCAAAATCAAAAGCGCTTTCACCCCTTAATACGGGACGAGAGCGCCTTTTTCTGCAAAAAGTGGGGCCGCCCCACAAAAAATTGTGCAGCGGCCCCAAGCCAGTTTAATATTTTACCTTTTTACGTCATCTACAAGAACGTGTTCAGTGCTGTGCCTTATGGAACATGCCCTTGCGCTTACGCTCCAGCAGATAACCGGCAGCCAGCAGGACACCGCCTGCACGCACCAGAACATCTGCCATCCAGTTGGTGGTACCGGTCTGGATCAGCTTGCCGCTCTCCGGGGCGGGCGTGGTCTTAGCGACTGCCTGCTCCACGGTGGGAGTGGTGGGCCGTTCATTCTGCACAGCCGGGACAGTCGGCGTAGTGGAAGCCGGAGGAGTAGGAGCGGAGTCCTCGGGCGTTTCCGGAGCCGGAGGAGTAGGATCGGAGTCCTTGGGCGTTTCCGGAGCCGGAGGAGTAGGATCGGAGTCCTTGGGCGTTTCCGGAGCCGGAGGAGTAGGATCGGAGTCCTTGGGCGTTTCCGGTTTCGGGTTCGTGGGGATCACAGGGTCGGTCACTTCCCGCAGAGCGCCGTAAATGGTCACGGTGTACTGTGCGGAGTCGGTGCCATCGACGGTTTCACCGGTGACCTTCACGTTGGAATCCGGGCCAAAGGCATCCAGCACACCCGCTGCTGCGGTGGTGTTGGGGTTGTTCTGGCTCTCATAGCCCCAGACGATGGTATAGGTCTTGCCCTCATACTCGTACTCGGTGCCATAGACCATATCATAGGCGCTGGGAGCACCCTCTGCCTGTTTTTCGTAGTTGCCCCAGATGAGCTTGGTGTTGCCCTCTGCATCGGTGGTCTTGGTGAAGTTCAGGCTCTTGCCGTTCACCACCATATCCCGCAGAATAACGACCTGATCGCCATTCTCAGCGGTCTGATAGGCTGTGTCGAAATTGTATCCGGCCTGCTTCAGCTCTTCCAGCGCCTTGCCGATGATCTCCGGGTCATGGGAACCGTCCACATCCAGCATATAGTTCAGTGCGGCGGCTGGCACCCGTAAATATATCGAGGCCGGCAAGGATCAGCAGGGCAAGGGCTTCGACCCCCGCAAGCTGCTGGCTCCCGGCGCTCAGGCCATCATCGACAAGTGCAAAGAGAAGATCGAGCTGTTCGGCTGCGCCGGCAAGGGCTAAATCCTCTCGTTCCACCAAAGAACAATAAAGCGGCCCCGCAACGTTGGAACTCCAACGCGGCGGGGCCGCTTTTTATAGTTTCAATTGCGTTTATGGCCAAAGTTTGGCATCCCATAGGATTATACTAGTACCGGTTTCTCCAATTGTAAGCACGGGGTCAATTTTAATAAATTCGGCACCAGTAATATCAACTTCAACATTAACCGTTTTCGTCGTCTTTTGCGTAATTTCCGGTGAAACCTTTACCAATTCATCACCGATATAAATTTTGATTTTTCCATAATCCCAGGAATTTTTTCCTGTGTACTTATATGGGTTTAACTTGAACGTCAATCGCTTGTATTTTTTCGCAACATAATATTCTACCGGTGATTTATCGATCCACCACCGCAACACTGAATAATTAGCTCCTTGTGCATAAATGTTTCCATAGGGGTCTTCCGGGGTAATATTTCCCCACTCGATTTTACCATTCAATGGTTCTAATCTGGAGAGTGGAACCGAACCATCACCAACTACCGCCGATGAACTCTCATCACATCCAGTCAGAGCCGTCATTGTACAGGCCACACCCGCAAAGCCCAGCACTTTCAAAAAGCCGCGTCTATCAATTTTTTTCACAATGGTTCACCTCATTTATATTTTGTTTCTTCCGGGTATCATCTTTAATACCCGCTTCCTGACTTTAGTATAGATAGTTTTTATCTAAAAGTCAATAGACAGATTCCGTCTAATCTATCCTATACTCAGGAGGTTAGACATTATGAAAAATCGACTGAAAGACCTGCGGGAAGACCACGATTTCACACAGCAGATGGTTGCCGACAAAATCGGCATCACCCAGCGCAAATACAGTTATATTGAAACTGGCACACAACAGCTGACTGCTGAAGTTCTCATTCCTCTTGCGCAATTGTATCATGTCAGTATTGACTACCTTTTGTGTCAGACCGACCGCCCGGAGCGTTACTCTGATTAAATTTCAACATCAAAAGGGCCGCCATGGGGCGGCCCTTTCTATTATGACTTTTTCTTGTACTTCAGCGGGGTCTGCACCTCGGCGCGGATGCGGGTCAGATCTTGCCGTGTCTCCTGGGTGCTGCGCAGGATGGCATCCAGCCCCTTTTTCGTCAATAATTCCATACCAATTCTCCTTTCGTTGTGTATTCAGTGTAACAGGAGAATCTGTAGAAAGCATAAGGGAGAGTTCTCTTTTCTGTTCAGATACGTTCTCTCAAGCGTTCATCTTTGCCATACTTCCAAAATTTTATACCATACAACCCCGCACCCAGCAGGAGGCTGAAAAGGGCATAGGGCAAAATCGGCA